>OLRG01000531.1_pt1 | contig 36753 bp, 38 predicted proteins | sample 1672331 | NCBI WGS metagenome assembly OLRG01 (sample SAMEA3136672, study PRJEB25190) | human gut metagenome
AAAAAAGAGGCACAGGCCATTATTGATGATGCCCGCCGGTCTGTGAATATCGCCATGGATGAGATCAAGCAGATGAAAAAGCAGCTGAAGGACGCCGGAGCCGTGGAGGACTTCAATCAGCGGCAGGCAGAGCTGCGCCGGGGCCTCAATACGGCAGAGGATAAGCTCAGCCAGAAAGCGCCCCAGGAGACGGAAAAGAAGGTTTCTGCCCGTCTACCTCGGCAGGGGGATACCGTGGAGCTCCTGAAGCTGGGCACCAGAGCTACGGTGCTGTCAGTGAACAAGGACGGTTCCCTGCAAATTCAGGCCGGCATTATGAAACTGACCGTGAAGCCGCAGGAGGTTTATGTGCTGCCGCAGCAGGATACCCAGAATACCGTAAAGAAATTTGTGGAAAAAGCCAATCGTCAGCTTAGAAATCTGGCGACTTCCTCGGAGGTGGATCTCCGTGGCATGACGGCAGATGAAGCGATTTCCGTGCTGGACCGCTTTCTGGACGATGCCATGCTGGCGAAGCTTCCGTCGGTCCGCATTATTCACGGAAAGGGAACCGGCGTACTCAGAAAGGCGGTGCAGCAGCACCTGAAGCGCAGCCCACGGATCAAATCGGTGCGGCTGGGTGTCTATGGAGAAGGCGAGGACGGCGTGACCATTGCAGAGCTGGATGTATAAGTCCGGCGGCGGATTATGGTGACAAGTTCGTCAATTTGTAAAAATTGCGATACAAATCATTGACGATTTCCGCATTCTCTGCTATGATAAAGAAAACCGGCAGGAATGCCAGCGCATTAGGGAGTGAATGTACATGTATACCAAGACTGCTGTTGTCAATAATCAGGTAGGGCTCCATGCTCGGCCTGCTACTTTCTTCATCCAGAAGGCAAATGAGTTCAAAAGCTCGATCTGGGTTGAGGTGGAGGAGCGCCGCGTCAATGCCAAGAGCCTGTTGGGCGTTCTGTCTCTGGGGATCGTTAAGGGCACAGAGATTACGCTGATTGCCAATGGTCCCGATGAGGAAGAGGCTGTCGAAGCTCTGGCCGCACTGCTGGCATCCGATTTCGGCAAGTAATTCAGCATCCAATGCCCCGTGGCCGCATGGTCATGGGGCATTCTTTCTTCAAACAATCCCATGGAGGAACGGTAGTATGGAGATCCTGACCCCAAAAGAATTAAAAGACAAGGTGCTGTCGCTGCCCTTCAGTCCCGGCGTATACCTCATGAAGGATAAAACCGGTACCATTATCTATGTGGGCAAGGCAAAAAAGCTCAAGAACCGGGTCAGCCAATACTTTCAGGATTCCTCTGGCCATAACGCAAAGACCCGGCTGATGGTCAGCCATATCGCAAACTTTGACTATATCGTAGCCGGTTCGGAATTTGAGGCACTGGTGCTGGAATGCAGCCTCATTAAGCGCCATCAGCCCAAATACAATATTTTGCTGAAGGACGACAAAGGCTATCCTTATATTCGGGTGGATCTCCGGGAAGAATACCCCACCTTTTCTATAGCGGGAAGGCGAGGTAATGATGGCGCAAGGTATTTCGGCCCCTACGGCGGGCGCTTTGTGACCCAGCAGGCGCTGGATACCATTCGGCTCACCCTGAAGCTTCCGGGGTGCAGCAAAAAGTTTCCACGGGATGTGGGGAAGGGGAGAACCTGCCTCAACTACCAGATCGGCAACTGTGATGGCTGGTGCCAGAAGAACATGGGGCAGGAGGAATATATGGCCCGGATCCGGCAGGGCATTCTAATGCTGGAGGGGCGGGATAAGGAACTGGCCGCACAGCTGAAGCAGCAGATGGAAGATGCATCAGAGCGCCTTGACTTTGAATCAGCGGCGGCCTTTCGGGATCGCTACCGTGCCATTGAGGCCCTTTCCCGGAAGCAGATGGTCTGTTCCGGTGCCATGGCAGATACGGATGTGATCGGCATTTATCAGGGCACTGCCAAAACAGGTTTTGCGGTGCTGCACTATGTGCTGGGCAATCTCATTGACAAGGATGTGGAGGTGCTGGACACAACAGTGGGGGAGCAACGGGAGGAAACTGTTTCCACGTTGGTCAAGCAATACTATCTCCGCCGGGGCCTTGCACCCAAGGATATCTATCTGCCCTGCCCCATGGAGGACAGTGAGCTGTTTGCGCAGCTTTTGCAGCAGGAATACGGGAAAAAGGTGCGGATTTCCGTACCCCAGCGGGGGGACCATGTGCGTCTGGTGGAGCTGGCCTGCGCCAACGCCAAGGAGGAGGCAGAGCGCGTCTCTACCGACTATGAGCGCACCAATAAGACGCTGGAACTGCTGGGCAGCATGCTGAAGCTGGAACATCTGCCAAAGCGGCTGGAATCCTATGATATCTCCAACATGGGCAGTGATGATATTGTAGCCTCCATGGTGGTATTTGTGGACGGCAGCCCCAGCAAAAAGGACTACAAGCGCTTTAAGCTCCGGGATATGGAAGGCCCCAACGACTATGGCTCCATGCAGCAGGTCATCGAGCGGCGGTTTACCCATTACCTTGCCGGGGATAAGGGCTTTGATCAGCGGCCGGACGCCCTGCTCATCGATGGCGGACAGGTTCATGCGGATACGGTGCTGCGGCAAATATCGTCTATGGGGCTGAGCATACCGGTGTTTGGCATGGTAAAGGATGACCGGCACCGGACACGGGCTCTGGTGACGCCCCAGGGAGAGGAGATCGGCATTCAGGGCAATCAGGCGGTATTTTCCCTGATTGGACGGATTCAGGAAGAGACGCACCGGTTTGCCATTACCTATCAGCGGGATCTTCGCTCCAAGCGGATGAAGCGTTCTTCGCTGGATCAGATCCCCGGCGTGGGGGATAAGCGGAAGCAGCAGCTGATGCGGCATTTTAAGACCATTGGCGCCATTGCATCGGCTTCGATGGAAGAGCTCAGTGGGGTAGTGCCCAGGAATACCGCAGAGGAAGTTTACAAATACTATAGGGCCCGACAGGGACGGCAGGATAAAGGAGAATCATCATGCGAGTGATCACAGGCAGCGCGCGGGGCGCAAAATTAAAGACGCTGGAAGGGCTGGCCACACGGCCTACATCGGATCGTGTCAAAGAGGCAATTTTCAATATCATTCAGTTCGATATTCAGGGGAGAAGAGTGCTGGATCTATTTGGCGGCAGCGGTCAGCTGGCCATTGAGGCGCTGTCTCGGGGAGCAGACTACGCAGTAATCGTAGACCAGAGCGCCGAGGCGGTAAAGGTCATCAAGGATAATCTGAAAAAGACGAAATTTGACCAGCAGGCATCGGTATTCCAGATGGATTATCTGCGATATCTGTCCACGGCCCGGGAAAAATTTGATCTGATCTTTCTGGATCCGCCCTATGCGGAAAAATCTCTGGAAAATGCACTGCAAAAGATATCTGAAATTGACATTTTGTCGGAAGGTGGTATAATAATTTGTGAGCGACCCAAAGACAAGGTCATGCCTCCTGAAGTGGGGGGGCTTCTATGCTCCAGAGATTATAATTACGGCAAAACTGCCGTGAATCTGTACACAAGGTGATTCCTATGAAAACAGCCATTTATCCCGGCAGCTTTGACCCGATTACTCTGGGGCATCTCAATATTATCACCCGGGCGGCCTCTATTTTTGACCGGCTGATCGTCTGCGTGGGCTATAACCGGAAGAAAAACCCGATGTTTACCGCAGAAGAACGGGTGGAAATGATCAAAAAGGCAACCCGCCATCTTCCCAATGTGGAGGTGGAGGCATCAGATGAGCTGCTTGCGCATTATGCCCGCCGAAAAGGTGCCTGTGTCGTTGTAAAAGGGCTTCGGGCAGTGTCGGACTTTGAGTCTGAGTTTACCATGAGCCTCGTGAATAAAAAGCTGAATCCTGAGCTGGATACCATGTTCCTGTGTGCGGAGGAAAAGTACATGTATCTCAGCTCCAGTGCGGTCAAGGAACTGGCGGAGTATGATGTGGATCTCAGTGAGTTCCTCCCGGCGCCGGTCATTGATGAATTCAGAGCCAGATTAAATGCAAGGAGATAGTCGCATGGAGAAAACAAACGTTGATTCGCTGCTGGAAGGCCTTGCTGCGCTTGTAAGCGACGCAAGAGGTTCCCTGTTTGGTCAGGATAAATGCATGGTGGATAAGGACCAGCTCCTTTATCTGGTGGATGCCCTCCAGACACAGATTCCGCAGGAGCTCAGTCAGTCCAAGGCAGTCATCGAAAGCTGTAATGAGCTTCGTACCAACGCCAAGAAGGATGCTGCAAAGACTCGGAAGCAGGCGGATCAAATCCTTCAGGATGCAGAGGAGCGCGCGGCAAAGCTGATTGAAGAGAGCCAGATCGTTCAGTTGGCAAAGCTCCGTGCGCAGGAGATCATGGATCACGCCCAGCAGCAGAGCGATGAGCTGGTATCCGGTGCACTTGGTTATGCAGATCGGATCATGGCAGATGCGGAGAAATCTGTAACAGAGACCTATGATACCCTTCGTGCCGGTATCTCGGCCCTTCAGGCCAAGGGGAAGGAAGACAAAACCACTGCGCTGGCCAAGGTAAAGGAGGCCCGCAAGGCCCTCAAGAATGCAGCAAAGACTGAACAGAATAAGAAATAATATTTCAGATGTTCCATACAACCTGCCCGAAAAATCCGGGTGGGTTGTGCTTTTTTGCACTTTTTCGGACATTTTCTGAAACGTTATGCAATATGAAACAATCAAACTTGCATGAAATGCGTCAAATTTGTGATTTCTGGGCTTTACATCCGCAAAGGGATGGAGTATAATAACCATGCTACGTAACTGTACATATACGGGGGAAGAGGTGTCTCCCGTAAAACTGTAATGAGGTGATTTTGTGACACAGAAACCCTTTAACAAGGTTTTGGCAGCCAACCGCGGTGAGATCGCTATTCGTATTTTTCGGGCCTGCTATGATCTTGGACTGCATACGGTGGCCATGTATTCCAACGAGGATACCGGCGGCCAGTTTCGTACCCATGCAGACGAAGCGTATTTGATCGGTGAAAATAAGAGCCCTGTCGGCGCTTATTTGGATATTCCTGCAATTATTGATCTGGCAAAGCGCCGGGGCGTGGACGCCATCCACCCTGGCTATGGCTTCCTGTCCGAGAATGCTGATTTTGCCAAAGCCTGCGAGGATGCGGGGATTGCTTTCATTGGGCCTCCCAGCGATATCCTTGCTATGATGGGCGACAAGCTCTCTGCCAAGCAGATCGCCATTAAGGCCGGCGTTCCTATTATCCCCGGCTCTACAGAGCCCCTGAAGGATGGAGACGATGCGCTCCAGAAAGCCATTTCCTTTGGCTTCCCTATTATTTTGAAGGCTGCTGCTGGCGGCGGCGGACGCGGCATGCGCCGCTGCGATACCCCGGAGGAGGTAAAGCCTGCCTTTGAGCTGGTGCGCAGTGAGGCACAGAAGGCATTCGGCAATGATGATATCTTTATTGAAAAGTTCCTGGTAGAGCCCAAGCACATTGAGGTTCAGGTGCTGGCAGATAAATACGGAAACTGCTACCATATTGGTGAGCGTGACTGCTCCCTGCAGCGCCGCTACCAGAAGGTGGTTGAGTTCGCTCCGGCGTGGTCTGTGGATCCCGCCATTACCGAGAAGATCCGGAATGACGCAGTAAAGATCGCCAAGTCTGTTGGCTATATTAACGCCGGTACGCTGGAATTCCTCGTGGACAAGTCCGGCAGCTACTATTTCATTGAGATGAATCCCCGTATTCAGGTTGAGCACACTGTAACCGAGATGGTTACGGGTATCGATCTGGTTCGGGCACAGATCCTCATTGCGGAGGGCTATCCGCTTTCCCATCCGGCCATCGGCCTGAATTGTCAGGAGGATGTAAAGGTCCGCGGTTATGCCATTCAGTGCCGTGTTACCACGGAGGATCCCACCAATAACTTTGCACCGGACAATGGTAAGATCACTTCTTACCGCACAGGCGGCGGCAATGGCGTCCGTCTGGACGGCGGAAATGCCACCACGGGCACGGTGATTTCTCCCTATTATGATTCCCTGCTGGTTAAGGTCACCTGCTGGGACAACAGCTTCCAGGGCACCTGCCGGAAGGCGCTGCGTGCCATCAGCGAAGTACGTGTCCGCGGCGTCAAGACCAATATTCCCTTTGTCTCCAACATTCTGAGCCACCCCACCTTTGTGGCCGGCAAGTGCCATACCAAGTTCATTGACGAGACACCCGAGCTCTTTGATATTACGGATTCCAAGGATCGTGCTACCCGTGTACTGAAGTACATCGCCAACATTCAGGTGGCAAACCCCGATGCGGAGCGGAAGCAGTACGATACCCCCAGATTCCCCAAGGGCTCCGGTCATCCCAAGCCTGCCCTCAAGCAGCTGCTGGATGAAAAGGGCCCCAAGGCGCTGTCTCAGTGGGTCATGGATCAGAAGAAGCTTCTGATCACCGATACCACCATGCGCGATGCCCATCAGAGCCTGCTGTCCACCAGAATGCGTACCCGTGATATGGTCAAGGGTGCGGACGGCACTGCTGATATTCTGGCGGATTGCTTCTCCCTTGAAATGTGGGGCGGCGCTACATTTGATGTTGCCTATCGTTTCCTCCATGAAGATCCCTGGGAGCGTCTGGATCTGCTCCGGGAGAAGATCCCCAACATTCCCTTCCAGATGCTGCTCCGCGGCTCCAATACCGTTGGCTATCAGAACTATCCGGATAACGTGGTGAGAGAGTTCGTGAAGCAGTCGGCACTGGGCGGCATTGATATTTTCCGTGTGTTTGACTCCCTGAACTGGGTACCCGGTATGTCCATTGCCATGGATGAGGTGCTCAAGCAGAACAAGTTCTGCGAGGCGACCATCTGCTATACCGGTGACATCATGGATAAGTCCCGTACCCGCTACACGCTGGATTACTATGTAAAGCTGGCCAAGGAGCTGGAGCATATCGGCGCCCACTCCATCTGCATTAAGGACATGTCCGGCCTGCTGAAGCCCTATGCGGCCAAGGAACTGGTTCATGCCTTGAAGCAGGAGGTTGGTATTCCAATCCATCTCCATACCCATGACACCACCGGCAATCAGGTCGCTACGCTGCTGATGGCAGCAGAGGCTGGCGTTGACATTGTGGATACCGCCGTGGCGTCCATGTCCAGCCTGACCTCTCAGCCTTCTATGAACGCCGTTGTGGCGGCACTTCAGGGCAATCCCAGAGATACCGGCTTCGATATGGCCGGTGTGCAGGAACTCACGGATTATTGGGCTGATGTGCGTCTGCGCTATGCAAACTTTGATCACGGTCTGAAGACCCCTGTTACCGATATCTACCGCTATGAGATCCCCGGCGGCCAGTACACCAATCTGGAGCCTCAGGTCATCTCCCTGGGCCTTGGAAGCCGTTTCCTGGAGGTCAAGGAGATGTACAAGAAGGTCAACGATATGCTGGGCGATCTGGTAAAGGTCACACCTTCCTCCAAGATGGTGGGCGATCTGGCCATCTTCATGGTTCAGAACGATCTGACCCCCGAGAATATCGTAGAAAAGGGCGAGCATCTGACCTTCCCGGATTCCGTAGTCAGCTACTTCAAGGGCATGATGGGTCAGCCCCCCTGCGGCTTCCCTGTGGATCTTCAGAAGATCGTGCTCAAGGGCGAAGAGCCCATTACCTGCCGTCCCGGCGAGCTGCTTGCTCCGGTTGACTTTGAAGAGACCAAGAAGGAAGTGGAGAAGTTCTGCCCCAATCCCACCATGCGGGATGTTATTTCCTACTGCATCTACCCCAAGGTGGTGGAGGAGTACTGGAAGCACTCCAAGGAATATGGCTATCTGATGCGCATGGGCTCCCATGTCTTCTTCAATGGTCTTGCACTGGGTGAAACCAATAAGATCAACATCGAAGACGGTAAGACTCTGGTCATCAAGTATCTGGGTCTGGGCGACCATAATGATGACGGTACCCGGAACGTGATCTTTGAGCTCAACGGTACACGCCGTGAGGTAGCTGTGGTGGATAAAAACGCCAAGGTTACGGGTAAGACCATTGTCATGGCGGATCCTCAGGATAAGAGCCATGTGGGTGCGTCTATCCCCGGCATGGTCACAAAGGTCAATGTAAAGCCCGGCGATCAGGTGGAGGAGAATCAGGTTCTTGCGGTCATTGAGGCCATGAAGATGGAGACATCTGTGGTGGCCCGTATGGCTGGTACCGTAGACGAGGTTCTGGTCAAGGAAGGCGGCAATGTAAAGGCCGGCGAGCTCCTGATCACCATTAAGTAAACATGAAAATGGCCGCTGGATCTCGTTTCAGCGGCCATTTTGAAATTCCTGCTTTTTCTCTTGCGGGAATCCACAAAAGAACGTATAATACGCCTATATGATGGGCAGAAGCCTGTTTGGGCGCATGCCCGCCCAAAGGAGCGATCACATATGACATATATGGAAAAATATCAGCTGTGGCTGCAAAGTGTGCCGGAGCAGTCACCCATTTATCGGGAGCTTCAGAGCCTGAAAGAGAACGATAAAGAGCTGCGGGAGCGGTTTGCCGGAGATCTTTCCTTCGGCACTGCGGGCCTTCGTGGTATTATGGGGGCGGGTACGGATCGGATGAATATCTATACGGTTCGTCGTGCGGCGCTGGCCTATGGCCAGTATATCAAAGCTGCTGATCTTCCGGATACCTGTGTCATTGCCTATGACACCAGAAATAACGGCCTGCTCTTCTCCCAGACCTGTGCTGCTGCGCTGGCAGAGGCGGGGATTCAGGTCTATCTGTTTTCCAAGCCGACTCCGACCCCGGTACTCAGCTTTGCGGTGCGGCACCTTGGCACTGGCGGCGGCGTGGTAATGACTGCCAGCCACAACCCGGCGCCCTATAACGGCATGAAGTGCTATGGCGCTGACGGCTGCCAGCAGACGGATGCACCTGCGGCGGAGGTTTTTGCCCGGATGGAGAAGCTGCCGATGATCTCTGAGGCGCAGACATCCTTTGACGATCTGGTTGCAGCGGGCAAGGTGAAGATGATCTGGAATGAGGTTTATGACGCCTACTACGAAGCGGTGTTGGGGGAAATGCTCTGCAAGGAGCTGATCCCTGTTTCAAAGCTGAAGGTGCTCTATACGCCGCTGCACGGTACCGGACTGACACCGGTGACGACGCTCTTCGACCGGCTGGGCGTGGACTATGATGTGGTGACGCCTCAGGCAACGCCGGATGGAAATTTCCCCACCTGCCCCTATCCCAATCCTGAGACCGAGGCTGCCTTTGATGAGGCGAAGAAGTGCATTGCCGCAGAGGGGGCACCGAACTATGATGTGGTCATTGCGACCGACCCGGATGCGGATCGTGTTGCCATTGCGGTGCCCACTGAAAATGGCCTCCAGCGCTTTTCCGGCAATGAGCTGGGCTGCATGCTGCTGGAGTTTATCCTCAATAATCGGCTCCGTCAGGGAACACTGCCCGAACACAGTAAGTGCATCAAATCCATTGTAACGACCCCCATGGTGCTGAACATTGCGGAGCGTTATGGCTGTGAAAATATTGACGTATTGACTGGCTTTAAGTACATCGGTTCTACGATCCTTGGACTGGAGCAGAAGGGCAGAGAAAACGAAGTGGTATTTGCCTTTGAGGAGAGCTGCGGCTTCCTGAAGGGAACCTATGCACGGGACAAGGATGCGCAGATTGCCTGCATTTTGGTCTGCGCACTGGCCGCCAGCTGCAAGTTGGAGGGCGTGAGCATTACAGAGAATATGCAGCGGCTCTATGAGACCTATGGCTATTATAAGACACAGGTGGTTTCCGTGGAACTGGACGGCGAGGCCGGCAAGCAGCGCTGCAGCGCATTTATTGACAGCCTTCGGGACAACTGCCCCGGTGAAATTGCCGGGCTACAGGTCAAAACCGTGGCGGACTATAAGCTGGGGGTGGAAAAGGATCTTTCCTCCGGTGAAGAGAAAAAACTGGATTTCCCATCCTCCAATGTACTTTCCTATGGGGTGGGCCAGCGGAGCCGAGTGATCCTCCGGCCCTCCGGTACGGAGCCGAAGCTCAAAATCTACTATTTTGCGGCAGACGATACAGCCGAGGCGGCGCAGGCCACTCTGGAGCGGCTGAAACAGGCGATGGCGGAGAAGCTGCGGCAGGCAGGCGTATAATTACAGTGGGAGCGGCGGAATCATTCCGCCGCTCCTTGTGTCTGGCACCGAAATTGTGAATAGAGCGTGAATTATGTACGCTTTTGTTGCCTCAGAGCGAGAAATCTCGTATAATATATAAGTTATGGCCAATAAATCAGATGAGGAGAAAAGGTTGGAGGAAGCAATATGGGGAAGATAATTTCGGTTCCGTATATCGATCAGACGGAACGATATCCCACCGGTTGTGAGAGCATTTCTTCGGTGATGCTGCTTCACTATCTGGGGGAGGAGATCACGCCGGAGAAGTTCATTGATGTATTTCTCTATAAGCGGGATTTTGAGTTCCATGATGGGTATCTCTATGGGCCGCACCCGGACGATGCGTTTATCGGCAGTCCGTATAATGATGAAAAGGGCTCCTATGGCTGCTATGCCCCGTGTATTGCAGCTGCGCTCAATCGGGCGGCAGGGGAGCGATTTCAATTTACTGCCCAGAAGGGAAGAACCGTTGCATGGCTTCTGGAACAGGGGATTGACCGGGATCTTCCGGTGGTGTTTTGGGCTACGCTGAATATGGAGCCCTCCAGTCCGGGGGTAATATGGCGTATGCTGGGCAGAAATGGGGAGTTTCAGTGGATCAATCATCAGCATACACTGCTGCTGGTGGGCTATGATGAAAAAAACTATTATTTCAATGATCCATGGATGAACGCCGGCTGTCGGGGCTATGATCGGGAGCTGGTAGAGCGCCGGTATCGGGAAATGGGGATGCAGGCAGTCACTGTGGAGAGAAGGCAGGAGCCGTGAACGCAAATCTTGCCCAATCCCGGAAAAATCCGCTGTTGCTGGCGCTGGCACTTTCAATCCCGGCAATTTTGGAGCAGCTGTTGGTAACGGCCACATCCTATGTAGATACTGCCATGGTGGGCTCTCTGGGGGCCGGTGCCACGGCGGCAATATCGGTAACCGCTTCCTGTAATTGGCTCATCAATGGTGTGATCATGGCACTGGGCGTGGGCTACAGTGTGAGAGTAGCCTATTACATCGGCGCAGGAGAAACAGAGATTGTCCGTACCTGCCTGATTCAGGCAGTATTGGGTTCATTAATATTGGGCATCGGTGCCATGGCCATTGGAGTGCCGTTGTCCAAAGTGCTGCCAAAGTGGATGGGAGCAGCTCCGGCAATTCGCCAAGATGCGTTCCTGTATATGCTGATCTTGATGGTTGTATTGCCGGGGCGGACGTTCCATGCGGTGTTTTCTGCCATTCTGCGGTGCATGGGGGATACCCGGACGCCGATGATCGTCAATACCCTCATTAACCTTCTAAATGTGGTGCTGAACTTCTTCCTGATTTACAGTACAAAAAGCTATCAGGTGCTTGGACACAGCGTCACCATGCCCGGGGCGGGCTGGGGTGTTATGGGTGCGGCGGCAGCAACGGGAATCAGCCTGATCGTGGGCGGTATCTGGCTCACCACAAAGGTGCTTCTTGGCTCGGGGCAATATCGTCCCAGGTTCCGGGGCAATTTCCACCTCAATGGGAAAATACAACGGGAGGCACTGAATGTGGCTGTTCCGGTGGCATTGGAGCGCATTACGATCTCATCCGGTCAGATCATTATGACGCGGATGGTCAGCACGCTTGGAACCGTTTCACTGGCGGCCAACTACGTTGCGGTAACTGCGGAGCAGATCTGTTATATGCCTGCTTATGGCATTGCCTCCGCCTCTACGGCACTGGTCAGCCAGAATGTTGGCGCAGGGCAGTGGAAAAAGGCAAAGTCTTTTGGCAAGCTGACGGGCTGGATCAGTGTGGCGCTGACGGCGGTACTGGCTGCTGCCATGTTTATCTGGTCAGATGCCTTGGGCAGCGCCTTTTCCAGTGAGCCACAGGTGGCAAGGCTGTCCGGGCAGATGCTTCGGATCGTATCAGTGGCAGAGCCGCTGTTTTCCATGTCCACGGTAATGTCCGGTGCACTTCGGGGCGCAGGGGAGGCAAAGTACCCCTTCTATGTAGGGGTGGTTTGCATGCTGTGCATCCGGGTGAGCCTCGGGGCACTGATGCTGTTTGGAATTGGAATGGGTCTTAGCGCAGTGTGGATCGCCATGGCGGTGGATCTGAATCTCAGAGGCATTGCCAACTATCTGCGATTTGTGCGGGGGAAATGGATCCCTGCTTGTGAATAGTAAAAAACCTGCCGCAGAGCTGCGGAGATGGAGGAATTATCATGGATTATCAGATCGAAGCATTGGGCTATCCGCTGCCGGAAGACATTGAGAAGCTCAAATGGCATGGCGATTTTCAGGGGGCCATGGAGCTGATCCAGCGCCGTCTGGAGGAGGATATTCCGGAGACGCTGAAAAACAAGCTCCGCATAGAGTGGATGCAGATGGAGCGGATGCTCCGGGACTATGTGATCTCACAGCCGGAGGCGGAGAAGATCCTGTCTGAGAAGCTCAAGGACTATCAGCCCGGTGAGATCGACCAGCTGTGGAAAGGTAATGTGGTGGATTGGATTTTTGTCAATGGGGAGATCCGCTATATCGACAGCTTTTACAGTAACCTGATCAAAATACGCAGTGATATTGCCGCCCGTCAGAAGGAGCCGAAGCTCTTACCGCCGGGGGAGAAGGATGACGCCCAGATCCGGGATGAAATAATCGAGAAAATGAAGCGCCATGGTACTGTATCCTGTGAGCTGAAGCTCCGGGCAACTGTGACCCTCGGGCCGGAATTACTGGCGTCCGGTGGTGAATATCACATTCATGTACCGCTGCCTTTGGAAAAATTCCAAATCAGCAACGTGAATTTAACTTCGTACAATCCTGCATATTTTTCAGTGGCACCGGCGGATGCGCACCAGCGGACCGTGTACTTCTGTGGACAGGCAGAGGATGTTGCGAAATGCCAGATCGAGTATACCATGGTCAATACCATGCACTACCAGAACCCGGATCCGCAGTTGGTTTTGCCTCAGCAGCCATCGTTTGATACCGGAGAGCAGCTGCCGCATATTGTTTTCACGCCATACCTTCGTGCACTGACAAGCGAAATAGTCGGGGATGAGACCAATCCCTTGAAAAAGGCCAGAAAAATCTATGATTTTGTTACCACAAAGGTGAATTACTCCTATATGCGCTCCTATGCAAGCCTTCCGGTGATTCCCGAATACTGCGCATCAAGGCTTCGGGGTGATTGCGGTGTACAGGCGCTGACCTTCATCACCATGTGCCGGATTGCAGGGATTCCGGCCCGGTGGCAGTCGGGCCTGTATGCGGATTGGCGCAGTGCGGACTGCCATGATTGGGCGATGTTTTATGTGGAGCCCTTTGGCTGGCTGTACTGTGACTGCTCCTTTGGCGGATCGGCGTGGCGGGCAAAGGCTTATGATCGTTGGAATTTTTACTTCTGCAATCTCGATCCCTATCGGGTGTGCCTGACGGATCGTTTCCAGACGGACTTCCAGCCGCCCATGCAGTTCCTGCGTGCCGATCCCTATGATAACCAGCGGGGAGAGGTGGAAAGCACTGATGGCCCAGTAAAGCGATACCAGTGGGATGGCACCACCGAAACGCTGAGCTGCCGGGTTCTGCCGGAGGATTGAACGAATCCTACAAATGGAAAGAATGAATCTTGCGAAAATTGTACTTGCATTTTTCACGGAGTGTGTTAGAATAGAAACCATATTACAAAGGATTGTTGTGGCAAAAAAACAAATAAATTCTTCAAATTTTTACTGCTCTGAAGGATTTACTTCACAGTCCTGCGAATAGGAGAGAACTATACTATGAAAAAACTAGTGAGTCTGACGCTGGCTATGACCATGTGCGTGAGCCTGCTGGCTGGCTGCGGGAACAAGGATGCTTCCACAACGGAGACAGCTGCCAGTGCGGCTTCTGCCGGCTCCACAGCTACAGTCGCTGAGCCGGATGTGGGGATTGATACCACCAATTACCTGAAGATTCAGGATGACAACCCGGATACCGTAGATCCTCAGGCCACCACGGAATACTACACAGTGGCTATGAACATCTTCGATCGTCTGGTGGAGGTAAAGGCCAATGGCGACGGTACCTCGGAGATCGTTCCCTCTCTGGCGAAGAGCTGGGAGATTTCGGATGACGGCCTGACTTACACCTTCACACTGAACGAGGGTGTAAAGTTCAGCAACGGTGCAGACCTGACTTCTTCCGATGTACTCTACACCATCAAGCGTATGCTGACCTATGAGAAGGCTGTAAACGATGATATCTATGATATGATTCAGGGCGCATCTGATGTAGCCGAGGGCAAGACCGAGGAGCTGGCTGGCTTCAAGGTCATTGATGACTACAACTTCTCCATCACGCTGGAGGAGCCTTATGGCGCCTTCCTTGCCTGCCTGACCACACCCGGCGCTTCCATCTTTGATGAAGAGACCACCGAGCAGGCTGGCGACCAGTTTGGTATTGACCCCGCAGTTACCATTGGTACCGGCCCCTTCACCTTTGCAGCATGGGAGTTCAACTCTGAGCTTGTGCTGTCTGCCAATAAGGACTACTGGGACGGCGCACCCGCCTGCGAGGGCCTTGTGCTGAAGGTGATCCCCGACGAGGCAACGGCAAGAATGATGTTTGAGAACGGTGAGCTGGATATTCTGGATATGGATAACAACGCTTCTCAGCTGGAGTACTTCCTGAACAATGATGCCTATCAGGATCAGATCGTTTCCGGCCCCCGAGTTGGTGTCTACTATATTTGCCTGAATGAAAAGTTTACGGAGCTCAGTGATGCCCGGGTGCGCAAGGCACTCCAGTATTCCATTGACCGGCAGGCGATTCTGGATTCCCTGTATGCCGGCAAGGGGCAGCTGGAAAACGGCATCTTTCCCCACGGCCTGATTGGCTACAATGCGGATCTGCCAGAGATCCCCTATGATGTAGAACAGGCCAAGGCGCTGCTGGCTGAGGCAGGATATCCGGACGGCTTTGAAATGGAGCTGTGCTATTCTTCTGACGCTGGCCAGACCACCAAGGACATGCTGGAGATCATCTCCGCTTATTGGGCTGAGATCGGCGTTACCGCCAAGGTCACGGAGGTAGACGAGGGCAGCTTCTACGATATGCGTGCAGCCGGTGAGATTGAATCTTATACTTCCAACTGGTCCGCTGACTTTAACGATCCCGATAACTTCATCTACTCCTTCTTCGGCAATGAGAGCAACATCGAGCGCCGCGGCTTTGGATATTCCAACACGGAGGCCATTGCTCGCGTTGCGGCAGCTCGTGCAATTGTAAATGAGGACGAGCGTATTGCAGAATATCAGGATCTGGAAAAGCTCGTCATTCAGGAGGATGCTGCTTGGGTACCGCTGTTCAGCAAGGAGCACCTGTTTGTGGTGAATCCTGCGGTTTCCGGTTTCCAGGTGTCCTGGAACGGCTGGAGCGGCAACTACTATCGCAATGTCAGCGTAACCCGCTAAATCATTTTATCCATATTTTCTCTGTGGAAGGGCGTCAAGGGACGCCCTTCCCAGTGGGTTATCTGGAATATGTAAACAGCTGGTAATTTTTCTTGGCGGGATGTCCAGACTGCTTTTGTGAAAAAAACAGCGTGGAAATCCCGGCAACAGAAAGGATGAATTCCCCGTGGTGAAAAAAATAGTCAACCGCATCATGGTTTCCATTCCTGTGCTCATCGGTGTCATCTTTTTGATTTTCCTGATGCTCAACGTGGTGCCCGGAAACCCCATTGCGGTCATGATGAAGGAGCATGCAAAAACCGAGGTCATTGAGCGCATGACGGAGTATTACGGTTTGAACGATCCGGTGCTGGTTCAATTCGGACGGTATCTGGTCAATGTGCTCCATGGTGATTTCGGCATTTCCTATAAGCTCAACCGGTCTGTCACAACGCTGATCCTTCAGGCGTTTCCCTATACCCTGAAGCTGTCTCTGATTGCTGCGTTGGTGGCTTGGCTCATTGGCATTCCCGCCGGTATTGTTTCGGCGGTGAAGAAGAATTCCATTCTTGACCACCTGTTTATGGGCGTGTCACTGATGGGCGTTTCCATGCCTGTGTTCTGGGCTGCGCTGCTGTTCCAGTACATATTTGCCTACAAGCTGGGCTGGTTTCCAGTGTCGGGCACCAACGGATGGACCAGCTATGTGCTCCCGTCCATTGTGCTGGGGTGGAGCTCTGCGGGTACCATTGCCCGTCTGACTCGTTCCAATCTGCTGGAAACGCTGGAAGATGACTATATCCGCACTGCATGGGCCAAGGGCCTTGGACAGAGCGGCGTCATTGTCAAGCATGCGTTTAAGAATGCGCTGCTGCCGGTGATTACCATGATGGCCATTCAGGTGGCCTCCCTGCTGTCCGGTGCCGTGATCACGGAATCTGTATTCGCAATTCCAGGTGTGGGCCGTCTGGCTGTGGATGCTATCTCCAGCCGTGACATGCCGCTGCTTCAGGGCACTGTTGTATTTACGACCATTCTGATTATTCTGGGCAATTTGCTGGCGGATGTGCTCTACTCTGTCATTGATCCCCGGATTCGTACCGATCACTGAGAGGAGGGCATCGTCATTGCGGAAATCTGATCAATATGCAGCAAAGAAGGCTGCGGAAGTGGAAAAAGACTCAAAGGACGTGCAGGATCAGCTCCATCAGGAGGAGATTGCGGCACAGCTTGGGGAGGACGATACCGCTTGGGATAAGGTAAAGCGTCTATGTAGAGAAAATAAGCTGGCTGCCATTTCGGCGCTGGTGATCCTTTTGATCGTGCTGGCTGCCGTATTTGCCCCTCTTGTGGCGCCCTATGACCCCACAAAGCAGGATCTGACCCATCGGCTGGAGGGCATGAGTCTTCAGCATATCTTCGGCACAGATCAGCTGGGACGGGACGTACTGAGCCGGATGATTTATGGTGCGAGAATTTCTCTGTGCATCGGCATTTTCCCCACCATGATCTCCATGATTTTGGGCACCATTCTGGGCCTGATGTCCGGCTACCTTGGAAAGACTGTTGATTTTATTATCATGCGTTTGGCAGACATTGTGATGGCGTTTCCGTCACTGCTGCTGGCCATGGTGGTCATGTATACGCTGGGCAGCGGTATTGTCAATATCTTCTTGGCTTTGACGATCGTTTCGTGGGCTGGCACCGCACGTGTTGTTCGCTCGCAAACCCTGTCGCTCCGGGAAATGGAGTATGTACAGGCGGCTAAGAGCATGGGCGTTGGCAGCTTTAAGACCATGTTCCGGCACATTCTTCCCAACTGTCTGCCCTCTTTGATCGTACTGTTTACACTAAATATTCCCGGTTCCATTCTTTCTGAGTCCAGCCTCAGCTATCTGGGCATCGGTGCGCAGTCTCCGGCCACCAGCTGGGGCCTGATGGTGTCGGAAGGAAAGGACTACCTGTTTACCAATCCCGTTGTGGCCATTGCACCCGGCGTTGCCATTCTGGTGCTGGCACTGGCGTTCAATTTCCTCGGGGATGGTGTGCGTGACGTGCTGGATCCCTATGGGAAGCAGCAGTAAGGAGGCGGAGCATGGAATATACACTTCAAATTCAACACCTGAAAACCCAGTTCCAGACCTCCAAGGGCATTTCACCGGTGGTAGACGATGTTACCATCGATATCCCAAAGGGGAAGATCGTTGGACTGGTAGGGGAGAGCGGCTGCGGCAAGAGTATGACTGCCATGAGTGTCATGCAGCTGGTGAAGAAGCCCGGTAAGATCGTGGACGGCAAGGTCATGCTTATGGGCCGAAATCTGCTGGAAGCCTCTGAGAAGGAAATGCGGAATGTCCGGGGCAACGAGATTTCCATGATTTTTCAGGAGCCTATGACCTCCCTGAACCCGGTGTACACCGTAGGAAAGCAGGTACGGGAGGCAATCCTGCTGCATCAGAATCTCAGCAAAGAAGAAGCGAAGAACAAGGTTATCGACATCTTCCGAAAGATTGGGATCCCCGAGCCGGAAAAGCGCTACAATTCCTATCCCCATCAGCTTTCCGGCGGTCTCCGGCAGCGCGTGATGATCGGTATGGCGATGGTATGTGAGCCGGAGCTGCTGATTGCAGACGAACCGACCACAGCATTGGATGTGACCATTGAGGCCCAGATCCTGAAGCTTATGAAGAAGCTTCGGGATGATAACGGGACTTCCATTTTAATGATTACCCACAATATGGGCGTTGTGGCGCAGATGTGCGATATGGTATACGTCATGTATGCCGGTAAAGTTATGGAGCAGGCAGAAACCTTTGAACTGTTCCGAAACACCTGCCATCCCTATACGGAGGGCCTCTTGAAGTCCATTCCCAGAATGGATAATCAGGTGGATCGGCTCTACAGCATTCGAGGCGTTGTACCCAACCTGCTGCATCTGCCAAAGGGCTGCAGCTTCTGTACTCGCTGCGATTACGCCACAGAGCGCTGCCGTCAGGAACGGCCGGAGCTCTATCCGGTGGGAGAGGGCCATATGGTTCGCTGCTTCCGCTATGAGAAGGGAGGGGACGGACATGGAGAATAAGGTTCTCGTAGATGTAAAGCATCTTGTGAAGGAATTTCCGGTGTCCGGCTCCGGCAAGGGTGTTGTTCATGCGGTCTCCGATGTTAGCTTTCAGATTTATGAAGGAGAGACTCTCGCCCTGGTGGGCGAGAGCGGCTGCGGTAAGAGTACCCTTGGCCGGCTGCTGCTCCGACTGCTGGAACCTACCTCCGGTGAGGTGGATTTTGACGGTACCAATGTTGGAAAGCTCAAGGGGAAGGAACTGCGGAATTTTCGGAAGGAAATGCAGATCATTTTTCAGGATCCCTATGCATCGCTGAATCCAAGAATGAATGTGGAGCAGATCATTTCCGAGCCTCTTGTGACTCATAAAATCTGTGCCAACAAAATGGAGACCCGCCACCGGGTGGTGGAGCTGATGCAGGAGGTTGGCATTCCGGTGGAGTTCATCCGCCGCTATCCCCATCAGTTCTCCGGCGGCCAACGGCAGCGAATCGGCATCGCCCGGGCGCTGGCACTTCGGCCCCGCTTGATCGTCTGCGATGAGCCGGTTTCTGCACTGGACGTGTCCATTCAGTCTCAGGTTCTCAACCTGCTGGATGATCTTCAGGAACAGTATCACCTGACCTACCTTTTTATCTCCCATGACCTCAGCGTGGTTCGGCATATTTCGGATCGTGTGGCAGTGATGTTTCTGGGCTGTATCTGCGAGATCGGTTCTACCAAGGAGATTTATGAGCAGCCCATGCATCCCTATACCAAGTTCCTGCTGGATTCTGTCCCTCAGCCGGATCCCACGCAGCGGGATGACGGAAAGGAACTGCTGGCTGGGGAGATCCCCAGTCCGGTCAATCCCCCCTCCGGCTGCCGCTTCCGTACTCGCTGCCCCTATGCCACAGACCGTTGTGCCCAGGAGGTACCCGAGCTGAAGACCTATGGTGACCGGCATGTGGCTTGCCACTACCCCTTGAATATCAACGGATGAGCCATAAAAAGCACCCGCCGCAGAATGCGGCGGGTGTTTGAGACTGTAAGAATCATTATATGCAGACAGGAGCGATTGTATGAGCAGGATAACTCTGCGGCTGGCCAAAGCCGAGGATGTATCTGCGATCATGGAGATTATGCACCGAGCCCATGAGGCCATGGCGGATCCTTCCGCCTATATCACCGACAGCGCCGAGTATGTATCCCACTATACACAGCAGGACGGCTTTGTACTGCTGGCAGTGGACAGGGAAAAGCCGGTTGGCTTTTTTATGGCAGCAGCACCGGGGCTGCGGGAGAATAATCTTGGCCACTATCTCGGGTTTACGCCGCAGGAGCTGAAGGGTACCTTGATGATGGATTCCGCAGCTGTCCTGCCGGACTATCAGGGCTTGGGCATTATGGGAATGATGTTTGCACGGGCTGTGGAGATGGGTGCTGAGAAATACTCCTATCTGCTAGGGACCGTGGCGCCGGAGAATGCACCCAGCCTCCGGAATTTTGAGAAAAACGGCTTTACGCTGTGTAAAACCATTACAAAGCCCGGAGGACAGGTCCGCTGCCTGATGGGGAAAGGAACTCTTCCAGACCATACACGGTGAGATCCTGATACCCGGTGACGGTATGGGCGGCGGCAAGGGAATTCAGCACGGCTTCCTCTGTGGCTTCGGCAGCGGCACGGAAGGGAATATCCAGCATGTCCTCCCGCAGAATTGAGAGTGGAAGCCTGCTGGGGCCATCCATGGGAATCCGGTTGGCGGTGGTGAAGCCGATCATCACCTCGCCGCTGCCGTGCCCCAGATAAGATCCTGTCCGGGCAAGTCCCACCCCGCAGCGTCGGATGATCCGCCGGAGCTGTCGGGAGGAAACGGGAAGATCGGTTGCAAGGATCATCATAATGGAGCCTGCGTCCACCTTGGTGGGCGCATATTTTTTCCGTTCCAGCAGCGGGAGAATTTCTGCACCGATGGCCCTGCCGCAGATGGTGAGGTCCTCTGTGGAGCCAAAGTTGGACTGTACCAGAACCCCGAGAGTGTAGTGGTTTCCGTCTATGGAGCATATCCGGGATGCGGTGCCGATGCCGCCCTTGAGACCAAAGCAGATGGTCCCGGCGCCGGCACCCACAGCACCTTCCGGTACAGTCTGGGAAGCGGAAGCTATGGCGGCATACACATCCTGCTGATGTACGGGACGGAGCGCAATATGGCTCAGACGTCCATCGTTGCATTCGCCAACCACGGGGTTTAGAGATCGGATGGCAATGCCATCCCGCTGGCACTGCTCCAGCGTATAGCTGACCAGTGCGTCAGAGACCAGACCCACGTTCAGTGTACCGGTTAGTGCAATGGGCGTCTCCAGTGTGCCAAGCTCTTCAATCTGCATGAGACCGCAGGTCTTTCCAAACCCATTGTGGACATAGCAGGCGGCGGTAAGCTTATTGGAAAAAAGATTGCCGGATGCGGGAATGACTACCGTAACACCGGTATGCAGGTCTCCCTCTGCGTGGGTGGTTTGCCCCACGGTGACACCGGGAACATCGGTGATAGAATTCCCGGGTCCGGGCGTCATGGTGCCCGGCAGAAAGCCAAAATCACGAATGCGCATATCAGTATACCGTTTCTTCCCCACGGATGACCTTGAGGAAATAGTCAAAGATGGGGAGCCCGTCTACGGTATCCGCCCGGCGATGGGAGAGGCACATGCGCTCTGGATGCCATTGAAGACCGATGATGGGCCGGGTGTCGTGGATCATTGCCTCCAAAACGCCGTCTGGGGCCCATTGGATGGCATGGAATCCATCCACCGGTGTGATCACGGCCTGATGGTGTGCACTGTTGATGGAAAATTCTGTACCATATAGCTTGGCGAGAAAGCAGTCCGGCAGGCAGCGGCTTCCGTGGGCCTGATCGGCCTGAATCCACTGGTGAGTCTCAAATTCCGGAATGTTTTGGCTGATTTTTCCGCCAAAGGCCACGTTGATGAGCTGGTGCCCTTTACAGACACCCAGAATGGGCTTGTCTGCGTCCAGAAATAGCTGGAGAATTTCCAGCTGACGGCGGTCCCGTTCCGGTTCGATCTTTCGGCTGCCGTTGATCTCTTCTCCAAACAGGGCCGGATCGATGTCGGCGCCGCCCGGGAGCACCAGAGCGTCATAGGCGCTGAAATCCGTTTCTTCCAATACGTCCCTTGCGCTGGCGCCCAGCGCATCAAAGGCAGCGACAAAGTTGGCGGCGCCCTCGGGGGAGCCGGCGATGGCAATATGCAGCATTCGGATTACCTGCTTTCTTCTAAATTATGGATCGTTTGTGGTAGTTGTGATATTGAGAAAGAATTGCTTATTGAATTAATTCGGTCTAAACGAAGCCAAAGCCTTGCTCCATAAAAGAGCAGCAACGCATCGGCAGACATTATTATAGCGAACCGGCAGAATGGTTGCAAGACAAAATAGAATCAAAGGGGAAATACTGTGGCGAATTGTGCGGTATTGCCCTTGATTTTCAGGGGATTATCCCGTAAACTCTAAGGAGAATCAAAAGAAAGAAAAGAGGCTGTTTCTATGAAGGTCGTAGACATGCACTGTGATACCATTGGAGAGCTTTGGAAGGCCGAAAAGGCCGGAAATCCCATTTCCCTTGCAAAGAATACCCTCCATATAGATCTTGAAAAAATGCAGAAGGGGGATTACCTGCTGCAAAACTTTGCGATGTTTGTTTTTCTCGGACGGGAAAAGGATCCGCTGGTAAACGTCTTGGAAATGATTGATGTATACCGCCGGGCCATGGCAGAGAATGCAGACGTGATCGCTCCAGTGCTCCGTTATGAAGATATTGAGAAAAACAGCAAGGCCGGAAAGATGTCCGGCATGCTGACCATTGAAGAGGGGGCTGTACTGAAGGGGAATCCCTATGTGGTGCGGAGCCTCTACCAGCTGGGCGTTCGGATGCTGACCCTGACTTGGAACTTTGAAAACGAAATTGGCTACCCCAATACCATTGTAAAGGCCAAGGACTATGATCCCTCCAAAAACTATGGCTTGAAGCCTGAGGGCATTGAGATTGTAAGAGAGATGAACCGGGTGGGGATGATCGTTGACGTGAGCCATTTGAACGATGATGGTTTCTGGGACGTGGTAAAATACTGTGATGGGCCATTCGTAGCATCTCATTCCAATGCGCGGGCTGTATGCGATCATACCAGAAATATGACCGATGATATGATCCGGGCGCTGGCAGACAAGGGCGGCGTTATGGGACTGAACTTCTGCGGAGACTTCCTGAATCCTGATGGAAAGAGCCGTGTTGCGGATATGGTTCGCCATGCAAAGCACATTGTGAATGTGGGCGGCATTGACGTTCTGGGACTGGGCACCGACTATGACGGCATTGACGGCGATCTGGAACTGGATCACTGCGACAAAATGCAGCTGCTGGCACAGGAAATGGAGCGTCAGGGCTTCAAGACCTCGGAGATCGAGGCAATTTTCCATGGCAACGTGCTGCGGCTTTATAAGGAGGTGCTGAAATGATGGATCCAAGACTGACACTGGAAGAGCGCATTGAAGCAGAGCTTAAAAGCTATGACGGCACCATGGGCCTTTATATTGATGACCTCAAGGGAAATGTCATTACCCGGTTTCCGGATGAACCCTTTGAGACAGCCAGCACCATCAAGGTCTACATTCTGGCGGCACTGTTTGACGCCATCGAGCAGGGAAAGGCAAGCCTCAAGGATATGCTCACCTGTGAGGAACGATTCTGGATCGACGGCAGCGGCATACTGGGCTCGCTGGAAGTGGGAACCACCCTGTCTGTCAAGAACGTAGCAACGCTGATGATCATTGTCAGCGACAATATCGCCACGAATATGCTCATTGATTATCTTGGCATCGATTCGATCAATGCCTGCATTCAGAAGCTGGGCTGCAAGGACACAAAGCTCCACAACGTGCTTGATTTTGCAAAGTATCACCAGTTGGGCACCACCACGCCCAGAGACTATGCTTCCATGTTTGTTCGCATTGCGAATCGAACACTGGTAAGCCCGGAGGCATCGCAGCAGATGTGGGAGATCCTTTCCCAGCAGCACTATAATTCCATGATCGTAAAATCTCTGCCCCAGTTCTACGTGGATCCGGACAACTATGATGAGCAGCTGTTCTGGTTTGCATCAAAATCCGGCAGTATGAATGCCTGCCGGAATGATGGCGGCATTATTACCACACCCTATGGGAGCTATGTGATCGTGATGCTCAACAAGGATTTTTCTGACAAGCAGTATTATCCGGAGCATCCGGCAACGGTGTTCGGTTCCCGTGTCAGCCGACTGATTTTTGATCAGTATCTGACACTGGAGGGACGAATTAAGTAACCTGATTTTACCAGACGAATGGGCATATTGTACAAAGGGGTTGTAATAATACCCCGGGCTATGATATACTGTACATGATAAGCGCCGTAAAACGGAGGATGAAGTATGGGAAAAAAGAAGAATGGTGAAGATTTGCAGAACACGCCGGTTCTGGAGATTAAGCCCAGTGAGGAATATCATCCCCGGCCCATGTGGCAGCGGATTGCAGCGTGGATCATCATTGCGCTGATCGTTGCGGCAACGGGCATTATCGGACTGTGGGGGAACTTTGGTTGATCTCCTATGAGTTGATCCGAAGTAAGCGTAAGACGGTATCCATCTGCATTACGCCGGAAGGAAATGTGCAGGTGCGTGCTCCGCTGCGATGTCCCCGAAGCTATATCGATCAGTTTGTGCGGGAAAAGCAGGACTGGATCCTTTCTCATCAGGCAGAGGTGTGCACTGCACTGGCGCAGCGCAGCCAATGGCGGATTCGGGCAGGCGATACCCTGATGTTTTGCGGAGAGCCCTATGAGGTCGTTCTGACCGACCAGCGCCGTGGCAGTCTGGATATGCAGGCGCATATACTGGTATTGCCGGACGCAGCTGTGGATGAGGTCATGGGACTGGTAGAGCGGCTCTACCGCCGGGGCGGCCTTCCATGGATTCAGGAGCGGCTGGCATACTGGGCCGGAATCATGCAGGTGACCTATGGAACTGTCAGCCTGTCCTCGGCCATGCGCCGGTGGGGAAGCTGTTCCTCCAATGGCAATATTCATATCAGCTGGCTTTTGCTGTTTGCACCGCAGCGGGCCATTGATTATGTACTGGTTCATGAACTGTGCCATCGAATTGAGTTTAATCACAGCCGGGCATTCTGGGCGCAGGTGGCCCGGTATATGCCCGACTATGTAGCACAGAAGAAAGCCCTTGCGGCACTTCAGCAGCAGCTGTTTGTGCAGGGGTGGAGTAAAAAATAAACGGAAAGATGGGGGGACCCTGTGAAAGAATATTTGGAACTGATCGTAACGTTCTTTAAGATCGGCATTATGACCTTTGGTGGCGGCTATGCCATGCTGCCGATGATTCAGCGGGAAGTTGTGGAGAAAAAGGGCTGGGCTACGGAGGAAGAGATCCTCAATTACTATGCCATTGGGCAGTGCACCCCCGGTGTGATCGCCGTGAATACGGCGACTTTTATTGGAGACAGCCGAAAAGGCGTATTGGGCGGCTTCATGGCAACGCTGGGTGTGGTAATGCCCAGCCTGATCATTATTTCGATTATTGCGGCGGTACTCAACAACTTTGCGGAGATCGAGGCGGTGCAGCATGCACTGGCCGGGATCCGTGTTTCTGTTGTAGTACTGGTGGGCTTCTCGGTGTGGAAGCTCATGAAGTCCGGGGTCAAGGGTGCCTTTGGATGGATCGTTTTTGTACTGACCTTTTTGGTGTCGGCCATTTTTGGCCTGTCACCGGTGGTGATCGTTGTTGCAGCTGCTGTAGCCGGTGTGATCAGCGGCTATGCCGAAGAGCGTAAGGGGGCAAAGAAATGAGTGATTTGCTCCTGATGTGTTTGGAGTTCTTCAAAACTGGACTTCTCAGCGTGGGCGGCGGATTGGCTACGCTGCCGTTTCTCTACTCCATGGCGGACAGATATCCCTGGTTTGATCGTGCACAGCTCTCTGACATGATTGCGGTGTCCGAGTCTACCCCCGGCCCCATGGGCGTCAATATGGCTACCTATGCGGGCTATACCACCCATGGTCTGTTGGGCGCTGTGCTGGCCACCTTCTTTCTGGTGCTGCCCAGCATTATTGTGATTTTGATCGTGGCGCGCTTTTTGCAGCGGTTCCAGTCCAGCAAAGGGGTTCAGCGTGTGCTGTCCGGCCTTCGGCCCGCATCGGTAGGACTGATCGCAGCGGCCGGCTTCGGCATTCTGGAAATCGCCCTGAGCTTTAGTCCTGCTCTGGGGTTTGCGGACTTTATCAGCTGGAAGGCTCTTGCGGTGATGCTGGTGATCGGTATTCTGTATCGGCTGAAGCAGAAGTGGCATCCCATTATCTTTATCGCCCTGGGGGCTGTGGCCGGATTGGTGCTGGGGCTATGAAACGGATCCTCGGCATTGACCCCGGCTTTGCTACCATTGGGTTCGGCCTGATCGCTGCGGAAGCGGGAACTGTGCAGATGCTCCGGTATGGTGCGATCACTACCCCGGCGGGGATGGAGTTTCCACAGCGGCTCAAGCTGATCTATGATGACATGCTGGAGCTGCTGGAGCTGCTGAAGCCGGATGCGGTTTCCATTGAAGAGTTGTTTTTCAACACCAATATTACCACAGGTATTCAGGTGGCCCACGGACGGGGTGTGATCCTGCTGGCCTGCACCAACTACGGGGTGGAGATCCACGAATATACCCCATTGCAGGTAAAACAGGCGGTGGCGGGGTATGGCCGTGCGGAGAAACGACAGGTCATGGATATGACCAAGCGGCTGCTGCACCTGGAGAAGATCCCGCGGCCCGATGATGCAGCGGATGGTCTTGCACTGGCATTGTGCCATGCAAGATCCAGTACGTCGCTGCTGTCGTCCTTGCAGCGAAAGCCTTAGGAGGAATCAGATGTTTTACTATTTACGGGGGCAGGTTGCCGCCGTGGATCAGAGCCTTGTGGTGATTGACTGCGGCGGTGTTGGCTTTTCGGTGAATACAACCACCAATACCTTGGCCCGATTGAAGATCGGCGAGGAAGCAAAGCTGTTTACCCATTGTGCCATCCGGGAGGATGCCTTTGATATCTACGGGTTTTCTACCCGGCAGGAACTGGATACTTATAAAATGCTTATTTCCATCAATGGTGTTGGCGCAAAGGCGGCATTGTCACTGCTTTCATCGGTGACGCCCGATGGACTCCGCATGGCGGTGGTGACGCAGAATGAAAAGCTGCTGACTGCAGCGCCCGGCGTTGGGAAGAAGATTGCCCAGCGAATCCTGCTGGAATTGAAGGATAAGCTGGGGGCAATTACCGAAATCGATCTTCGGGAGGGTGACCCGGTTACGGTGGCACCCATCGGCCCGGGCAGCAAGGCCGCCGAGGCGGTTCAGGCACTGCAGACCCTGGGATACGACCAGACTACCATTAACGCCATTATGAAGGGCATCGATGTGGAGCACCTTGAGATTCAGGATATCATCAAGCAGGCCCTCCGTGCCACCATGCAGAATCAGAATGGATAAGGAGGCATTCCATGAGTATTGATTTTTCGGAGGAAATGGAAGCGCCTCTGATCACCACCGGACGAACCCCCCTGGATGCGGGGGAGAACAATCTTCGGCCGCAGACGCTTCGTGACTACACCGGACAGGAGAAGGCCAAGGGGAATTTGAAGGTCTATATCGAGGCAGCACAGCGCCGTGGTGAGCCACTGGATCACGTGCTGCTCTACGGCCCTCCCGGACTGGGAAAAACGACGCTGGCCGGTGTCATCGCCAATGAAATGGGGGTAAACCTTCGGGTGACCTCCGGCCCGGCCATTGAAAAGACCGGGGATCTTGCGGCACTGCTGACCAATCTTTCTGAAGGGGATATCCTGTTCATTGATGAGATCCATCGGCTCAACCGGGTGGTGGAGGAGCTGCTCTACCCCGCTATGGAGGACTATGCCATTGATATTATCATTGGAAAGGGCCCTTCGGCCAATTCTATTCGGCTGGATCTGCCAAAATTTACACTGATCGGCGCCACTACCCGGGCGGGGCAGCTTTCTTCTCCGCTGCGTGACCGCTTTGGCGTCAGCCTTCGGCTGGAGCTCTACCAGCCAAAGGAACTGCAAAAGATTGTCCTGCGCAGTGCGGCGCTGCTGGGCACCGAGATCGATCCACAGGGCGCACTGGAAATTGCTTCCCGAAGCCGCGGGACTCCGCGGCTTGCCAACCGGATGCTCCGGCGGGTCAGGGACTTTGCACTGGTATACCATGATGGCGTGATCGACCGGGAGGCAGCCAATGACGCCCTGAATAGGCTGGAAGTAGATGAGTTGGGATTGGATGAAACAGACCGGCGGATGCTTCGCTCCATCATTGTGAACTATGGCGGCGGCCCGGTGGGGCTCGAAACACTGGCTGCGACCATTGGGGAAGAAGCGGTGACGCTGGAGGACGTCTATGAGCCATATCTGATGCAAATCGGATTTTTAACACGCACGCCTCGGGGGCGCTGCGTTACACAGCTGGCCTATGACCATCTTGGGATTGCCCATGCGGCAGAGGACAATGGTCAGCTGAGCATTGAATAAGAAGGAGATCATATTATGGGTAAACTATTTGGAACAGACGGAATCAGAGGAATTGCCAATGAACAGCTGGATGCGCTTCTGGCCTATCGGATCGGGCAGGCAGCGGCCATTGTCCTTGGGAAAGATCGGGCAGATAAGCCCATGGTGGTGATTGGCAAGGACACGCGCATTTCCTCGGATATGCTGGAAGGGGCCATGACCGCCGGACTGCTGGCCTGCGGCGCCAATGTCCACACCCTTGGTGTGATCTCTACCCCTGCAGTGGCACTGACGACCATGATGAGCAAGGCTGCAGCCGGTGTTGTGATCTCCGCCTCCCATAACCCCTATGAGTACAATGGAATCAAGTTCTTCGCACCCGATGGCGCAAAGCTGCCGGATGAAATGGAGAACGCCATTGAGGAGCTCGTGCTCAGCGATGGCCCCCTTCCGACCAAGAAGGGCGGAGACATCGGCGTGACCTACGATGACCGTCACTCTGTAGATCTTTATATCCGCTATCTGGTATCCACAATAAAGGGAGACCCCCATGACCTCCGTGTACTGGTGGACTGTGCCAACGGTGCGGCCTCTGTAACGGCCCAGCGGCTCTTCAATCGCTATGACATGGACGTAAACTATATCAATGATAAGCCAAATGGCGTCAACATCAATGTAGATTGCGGATCCACCCATCTCGACAAGCTGGGCCAGCGGGTACGGGAGGGCTGCTATGACGTGGGCATTGCCTTTGACGGCGATGCGGATCGCTGCCTTGCGGTAGATGAAAATGGCAATGAAATTGACGGCGACAAGATCATGGCGCTGATTGCCCGGGCCATGAAGGAGTCCGGTGATTTGAAGAATGACGGTTTTGTGGCTACTGTCATGAGCAATATCGGTCTCCATAAATATGCGCAGGCCCATGACTATCGGGTGCTCTGTGCCGATGTGGGCGACAAGAATGTCAAGGAAATGATGGTCAAGGAGGATATGGTGCTGGGCGGCGAGCAGTCCGGCCACATTATCTTCAGCAACCATATGCCGACCGGAGACGGTCAGCTGACTGCACTGCACTTCCTGAGCATCATCAGCAAATATGGTACGCCGGTAAGTTCTCTGGTGGGTGAGATCAAGCGTTATCCTCAGGTGCTGATCAATGTGCCGGGGCCCTATAGTGTGGCGGATAAGGCAGCGCTGATTGCATCGGATACCGTTCAGAATGCCGTTCGTCAGGAGGAAGCGGCGCTGGGAGATGCGGGCAGAATTCTGGTGCGGCCTTCCGGCACCGAGGCGCTGCTTCGGGTAATGGTAGAAGCGCAGGAAGAGGCTGTGGCCAATGCTGTGGCACAGCGTTTGGCGAAAGTCATCGAAAACGCACAAAAATAACGCCCGAATCAAAATAAATTTTAGAAAGTATTGACATTATCCTGTCTTGTGGTATAATGAGAGACAGCGTGATGCAGATTTCTTCTGCATGCTTCAGAACCAATTCCAGTTATTCCGTATTGTCAAGCCCCACTCTTTTGATTTGCCTTTGCGGTCTTTAGATCAGCTTGCTGTTTGGAATCCGGTGCTTTTCCGGATGGTGTTCGGTATTCTGATGCCGAGTAAGGCGAGGTCGGCGCATGGCGCCGCTTGCATATAACAATCCCTTGCAGCTCATGTTATCAGAGTGTAAAGGGCAAATCTATCTGTTCAAAGAGAGGGAAATACTATGTACGAAGACAAGATCTTGGTCTGCAAAGAGTGCGGTGCGGAGTTTACCTTTACCGCTGGTGAGCAGGAGTTCTACGCAGAGAGAGGCTTCCAGAACGAGCCCCAGCGCTGCAAGGCCTGCCGTGATGCGCGGAAGAACGCACAGCGTGGCCCCCGCCAGTATTACACTGCTGTATGCGCTGCATGCGGTCAGGAGGCTAGAGTTCCGTTTGAGCCCAAGTCCGACCGCCCCGTTTACTGCTCTGATTGCTTTGCAAAGATGAGAGAGGGCTAATCTCAAATATTCATCAGCCGGCCTGTCGGGCCGGCTGATATTTTTTCCTTGGAGGGACTATGGACGTATATCTTTTGGAGACGGAGGGAGATCAATCCCGCGAGGCCCACGGGCTGTTGCGGGAGATCCTGAAAACAAACTATGGAATTGAAGCACCGGTGCTTTCTGTGGGGCAGTTTGGCAAGCCGTATTTACAGAACGGCGGGCCGGAATTCAGTATTTCCCATACGCAGGGGGCTGTGGCCGTGGCGGTGGGTGAAAGCCCTGTGGGGCTGGACTTGGAGCGTGTCCGGAGCTTTCATCAGCGGGTGCCTCAGCGGATCATGTCTGCCGGAGAGTATCAGTGGTTTGTCGGAAGAGGGGAGATGAAGTATGATTTCTTTACCCTCTGGACGTTGAAGGAAAGCTACTATAAGTATCTTGGGACAGGCTTACGAGGCTTTCCCAATGAGACGGAATTCTGGACGCAGGGCGGTGTCTGGCAATTGCGGGGGCAGGAGAAGCTGGTGTTTTGGCTGCGGGAAGAAAAAAATCTGCTCATGGCCTTGTGCAGTCATGAGCAGGAAAAGGTTAATTTTCATAAGCTTTGAAGCAGAGGTTCAGGTCTACCGGGGTGGAGACGCCCGGAAGCGTACCGCTTTCGGTGTACTGCCACATCCCAAAGTCATAGGGATAGCTGGGCGTATCCTGATATTCTGCCAGCCAGAATTCATAATTTTGGAGTGCGGAGAGATGGTAGTAGTTCTGCGCAATATCCAGATTGAAGTAGATACCGGCTTTGTACCCTGCGTTTTCGATGATCTGACAGAAGTGCTGGGCGCATGCGGTAATTTCGGAGGAGCTGATGGTATCCGTTCGGGCCTCACCTTCGCTGATAGGCTCCCAGTCGTAATAGATGGGATAATCGATCTGATAATCGGCCAGCTGAGACAGGACGGTCTGCGCTTCTGCCTCTGCTTCTTCGGTGGTCAGCGCCTGTGAGAAAAAGTAGACGCCTACGCCCAGTCCGGCGTTTCGGGCCGCTGCAAGGTTTTCTGCAAAGGATGGGTCAATGTTGATGGAGCCGTCCGTATAGCCGCGGTATCCGGCCCGGAGGATCACAAAGTCAATGGGGCTCTGCGTGAGACTGTCCCAGTCGATGCTGCCCTGATGACTGGAGAGGTCGGCCCCGAGCTTTGCGGTCAGCGTGTCGGAAACATAGGTCTTGTATCCGTTTTCACTGCCGAAACATTGAGCGGACAGCGTACTGGGGGGAAGACCGGGCTCCGTGGAAACGGATACTTCCGGTACAGCATCGGAGACGGCGGAGGTCAGTTGGCGGACATAACTGCCCAGCAGCCAGAAGGCCAGAATGAGAAATAGAAGTACAATCCCAATGGCGATGGCAGCGGTGCGGCTGTAATGGCTGCGGCGCTTTTTCCGACGGCGTTTTTTTGCGGGCTTTCGTTTTGTGGTTTGCGGCATAAATGACCTCCTTCCTTGGCAAATCGAATTCTGTCGAAATTCTGTTCTGAGAATTGAGTATAGCACAAAATGCAGGATTCTCCAATGAAAAATTGGAATGTTCATAAATTTTTCATTGTTTACAGAGGTAAAATAGTGTAGAATAAATACCACGATGCAACAAAGAAAGGAGACCTGTCCAATGGCCCATTCATCTGGCAGACGCAGTTCGGGTGCTTCCCGACGTCAGCCACCCCGCAGCGGGCAAAATGGAGGCTCTGTGAATCATAGTCCCTATGGCGCCGCCTCCGGCGGCTCCTCTTATCCACCATATTCCCAGCAGGGGCAGCAGACCTATGCCGGCAGTACAAACGCCGGGGGACTGACCCCGGCGCAGAAAAAAGCCAGATTACAGCGAAAAAAAGAGATCCTCCGCCGGCGGCGTAAGCACCGACGGATGTTGTTTGCGGCGGCGTTTTTATTGATCGTTGGAATTGCCTTTGTGCTGATTCGTATGCTGAGTGGCACTGCCGGTTCCGCAACAGATGCGGGGCTGGACGAGGTAGATACTGCGGCGGCAGAAGAGGACAATGAGGACGCAGGCTATACAGGCCCTGCCAAGGCCACCATAGCCTTTGTGGGGGATATTTCTACCTCAGCGGATCAGGTGGCGGCAGTGACCCGAAGCGATGGCACCTACGATTTCTCCAAGCCCTTTGAGGGAATTGCATCCCTGATCGATGGGGCGGATTATGCTGTGGGTGATTTTGAGACCACCATGGTAGATGGAATGTCCTTTGGCGGACAGCCCTATTACAACTCGCCGGTACAGCTGGCGGGGAGTCTCAGAGAGCTGGGCTTCCGGCTTATGTCCACAGCCAACACCTATATGCTCAATAACGGCATTGACGGCCTGACCTCTACCAAAAAGTATTTGGAGGATGCCAAGCTGAAAACCGTTGGTACCTATCTCAGTCAGGAGGACCGGGACAAGAACGGCGGTGCCTATATCTGCACCATCCACAACATTAAATTTGCATTCCTTGCATATACCAAGGGTACGGATTCTGTTATGATGCCGGAGGGCTGTGAATATGCCCTGAACACGCTGTATACGGACTATTCCGACTACTGGACAGAGCTTCGGAGCAGCCAGATCCAAAAGGATGTGCAGGCGGCGAAGAACGCCGGTGCCGATGTGATCGTGGCGCTGGTGCACTGGGGCAGTGAATATGGCCGAACCATCAGTGAGCCTCAGCAGGAGGCGGCAGATCTACTGATGAAGAGCGGCGTGAATGTGATTGTGGGGAGCCATTCCCATCTGGTTGGGGAAATGGGCTTCCAAAAGGTGACCATGGCGGACGGTACCACCAATAACTGCTTTGTGGCGTATAGTTTGGGAGATTTTTATACGGATCCCACGGATACCGCTGCGCAGGCATCGGTGATTTTGAATCTGACCTTTGATAAGCAGAGTGATGGCAATGTGAAGATCGATGCCAGCTATGTGCCGATCTATCAGAATATCACGGAGTCCAGTGGAAAGCGCAGCTTTGCAGTGGTGGACGTCTATCAGCAGATTGCCGAGCTCAAGCGCATGGAGCAGATGACCTTCGCCCAGGCAAAGTATTATAATACCTTGCTGGGGGTGGTGTCAGATATCCATGACGATGCCGGCGAGGAGCTGGATGCAGGACCCACTGAGGCGGATCAGCGTATGGTAAATCAGGCGCTGGAGGACGGCGCAATTTCCACACAGGAAATCAAAAATATAAAAAAACAGGAAGAGCAGGAGGCGGCTGCGGCCAAGGAGGCCATGGGTGATGTCTCCGCAAGCCCGGATGGGACTGGGGAAGAGCAGTCCCCCACCGAAACACCGGCTGCATAATATAAGCCCCTCGGAACCATGCGTTCCGAGGGGCTTTGGCTTGGATCAGAGAAACTGCGCAAATACGGATGCGCCGACTACGGTGAGGATTCCGGCAACAGCAATAGAAAGGCTGCTCATGGCGCCCTCTACCTCGCCCATCTCCATGGCTTTTGCGGTTCCCACGGCGTGGGAGGAGGTGCCGATGGCGATGCCCTTGGCGATTGGCTCGGTGATGTGGAATATCCGGCAGACCATGGGCGCAAACATATTGCCCATGAGACCGGTGATGATGATAACGGCAACGGTGAGGGTCACGTAGCCGCCCAGCTCTTCCGATACACCCATGCCAATGGCTGTGGTGATGGATTTGGGCAGCAGGGTGACATATTCGGCATGGTTCAGTCCGAAGATCAAACCCATAGCCAGTACGCAAAGCAATGTGGTCAGTACACCGGAGACAATGCCCAGCAAAATGGCGGCCTTGTTTTGCTTCAGGAGATCCAGCTTTTCATACAGTGGGATCGCCAGACAGACGGTGGCGGGGGTCAGCAGATAGCTCAGATACTTTGCACCGGAATAGTAGATGTCATAGTCCATATCGGTAATCAGAAGCAGGACGATGGTAATGAGAATGGAAATCAGCAGGGGATTAAAGAGGGGACAATTCCACTTCTTTTGCAGAAGACAGCCGAGACCATAGGCCACCAGACTGACTGCGACCCCAATAAAAGCGGAGGATTCCAGAAACGATGTCATTTGAAACTGCCTGCCTTTCTGTGACGGATCACGAACTGCGTCACATGGCCGGAGACTACCATGACCAAGAAGGTCGAAGTAACGGTAATCACAAGATAAGCGGCCAGATGCGCCTTTAGAATATCAAAGGAAGTGATCAGTCCTACAGCCGCCGGAATGAACATCAGGGGCATGATCTCAATGAGAAAGGCGGATGTTTCTTTTACCTCGGAGATCGGAATGATGTGCAGCTGAAGACACAGCAGCATCAGCACAAGGCCGTAGATGCTGGCCGGGATGGGCAGGGGAATGAGAAAGTTCAAAAGCTCCCCAATCAGTGAAATTACCAGAATGATGCCGAATTGTTTGATGAATTTCATATAATGCCTTCTTTTTCGGAGAATAGTGCCAATTATAGTACGGATTTCTGGAGTTGTAAATGGGCAGAACTCCGTAATTCCGGTGGTATTTCCATAGAATTTTATATACTTTTTACGTGCGGCAGAAAGGATAGCGGTCATAATTCATTCACAAACTGTTCAAGAAAAGTTTAGCACTCTCCTATTGACAGTGCTAAAAACGGTGTTATAATGTAATTGAACTTAAGGAGAGGGTTCCAGAGAGGAACCGGAACCAGAGGTTCAGAATATGATGCCCCGGAAGCGGGACGGCAACGAATGTTCGCCTGAGAGAAGAGCGTTTCTCCCCCCATCAACGAACACAGAATATATGTGTAATTGGAGGAATGACTTATGTTGCCTAGCATCTTTGGTGAGAATATGTTTGATGAAATGCTGAACCGTGCCTTTGATATGGACGATATGTTTGGCGGAAAGAATCCCTTGTATGGGAAGCACGCAAGAAATTTGATGAAAACGGATATCCGGGAAAATGATAACTCCTATGAATTGGACATTGATTTGCCCGGCTTCAAGAAGGATGAGGTACAGGTAGAATTGGAAGATGGCTACCTGACCATTAAGGCCGAGAAGGGTATGGATAAAGACGAAAGGGACGATCAGGGACGCTATATCCGTCAGGAGCGCTATGCAGGCGCCATGAGCCGGAGCTTCTATGTAGGCGATGGTGTTACAACGGATGACATGAAGGCGAAGTTTGAAGACGGTATCCTGCAGATCACGGTGCCCAAGACTACCGTGGAGGCACTGCCCAAGAAGAACATTCTTGCGATTGAATAAATCCAAGCTTAGTCAAATAGAAATGAGACGCCCGCCGGAGCATAGCTCTGGCGGGCATTTTGCGTCTTTACTTGGAAGATGTGAGTTTTGCATTACAGCGGGCTACAAAGGATTCACTGCGGATAATGCAGCGGGTAATGGAAGCGGTTCCAATTACGCCTGCCTCGTCGTAGGCAGTGACCGTAAAGGTCAGCATTTTTCCGTCAATTTTGGTGAGTTCACTTTCGGCCCAGATCTTGATTCCTACCGGAGAAGCGGCGGAGTGCTGTACCTCCATTGAGACGCCCACGGAGCTTCTCCCGTCTTCCAGTCTACCTTCCAGACTGTTGCAGGTGGCCTCTTCCATCAGCGCCAGCAGAAAGGGGGTGCCGAATACGGGAAGGGAACCGGAGCCGCAGGCTGCGGCGGTTTTATCGGACGTGACCAGCGCATCAGCACGGCCTGTGAGACCAACTTTTAATTCCATGATAAAGAAAGACTCCTTTCTATTCTCTGTAAAATTGAAACATATGGCAATCATTTTAGTTGGCTGTCGATGTCTCGACCTCCATATAGGATGCGGATTACCGTGACTGTACAATTATCATGTGTGGGAATGTAAAACACCAGATAGTGATCGACCGGCATAATGCGGAGGTTACGCTTGCGCCATGTAGGGCTGTTGTAGACTCTAAATCGCTCCGGCATTGTGCGCAGGGAGGCGATTGCCTGTTCCAGCCGATCGATTTGACCTGCTGCGTTCTGCACAGACTGGAGGTCAAATGCGATATACTTGAAGATTTCACGCAAGTCATCTTCGGCCGAAGCAGTCATTACAATGGAATAGTTCATATACCGAATTCCTTACGGATATCGGAAAAAGCCTGCTCCATTGGAATTGTGTGACCGGCCTTCGCATCCGCATAACCTTTCTCAAGTTCTGCCTCCAGCTGCTCCACTGTCATATGGCTCATATCCAAAGGATGATTGGGAAGTTTCACTTCAAATGGCAGACCCTTATTGAGAATGATCTGCTTGTAGAACATTGTGATCGCATTGGAGGCAGGAATACCGAGTGCGGTCAGAATGGTTTCGGCCTGCTCTTTGACTTCCGGTTCGATTCGTACATAAAGATTCGCTGATTTTGCCATAGCAAAAGCTCCTTTCGGGTTAGGCAATCCAATTGCATTCCTATTATACACGATTGTGCGCACAAATGCAATACGTTGACTGAAGAGGGGGTGTGAAGATAAGCCCGTCCGGTGTATGGAAAAAGCCCTAAGGCTTTTTCTATCACCTT
>OLRG01000539.1_pt1 | contig 36262 bp, 47 predicted proteins | sample 1672331 | NCBI WGS metagenome assembly OLRG01 (sample SAMEA3136672, study PRJEB25190) | human gut metagenome
CGTGACTTCGATTCCGGAGAACACCACCCTGTACCCGCAGTGGGAGGCGAAGCATGTGCTCCGCTATGATATGAACGGTGGCGACGGCCAGTATGAGGATTCCGACTTGCCAACCGACGTGTCCGACACGGCTCCAACCCGAGACGGTTATGAGTTCGACGGCTGGATGATTGATGGCGTCAAGGTCGATTCCGATAACACTGTTGAGGACAATGGTTCCGATGTGACCGTGGTCGCACAGTGGACTCCGGTCAGGCAGGATACGACTCCGACGAAGCCGGACACTCCGAAGAACGATACAGACAAGCCATCCGACACCCACGTTCCGTCCAAAGATGATTCCGGCAAGACGGACAATGGGTCCGACGACTCCGGCAAGACGGACACGGACAAGCCGTCGAAGGATGATTCCGGCAAGACCGATACGGATAAGCCGTCCGGCACCGATACTCCATCAAAGGATGACGGCAAGGACGACAATGGCTCCAACGATTCCGGCAAGACGGACACGGACAAGCCATCCGACATCGATACCAACGTCCCGTCGAAGGATGATTCCGGCAAGACGGATGCGAACAAGCCGTCCGGCACCAACACGCCGAAGGGCCAGTCGGACGCCACGTCCAAGGCCGAATCCCCGAAGGACGGGCTCGCCTCCACCGGCGTCGCAGTGGCGGCCGTTGCGATGGCTCCCGTGGTGATGCTCGCCGCGGGAGCCATCGCGCTCGCCATCCTCGGCAAGCGCAAGTAGGCGTCATTCCACACGGAAGGCCCCGTCGCATCCGACAACGGATGCGACGGGGCCTTCCGTCTTTCGGCTGGGACGCATGCCTGTCGGCGGAAGGAAAGGGGCCGGATATGGATTTCGGACTGAATAGATGGAATGCGTACGAGCTGACGGCGCCGGACGGCTGGGAGGCCGATCTGGATGCGGGCGGCATGGAGGACGAATGGATGCGTCGGTGCGGCGCGCTCGGGGCGTACGGCGTGGGGGACCGCGACGGACTGGCCATCGCGCGTCTCGACTGGCGCTGGGTGGCGCACGGCCGGCTGGGCGGCCCCGTCCATGCGGAGCTGCGCGTCTATCTTCTCGGCGACGAGGATGGGCGTTTCGACCTGCGGCTGACCGAAGGGGAGCGGGCCGCCCTCGACGCGGACATCCGCGACTGGCTCGTGGGGGACGGCGTGCTTGACGCGTCCGGCAACGTCATCGGGGGCGATTGGCTGTGAGCCGGGCCCGTCACAGGCGTCGGCCGGACCTGTGGGGTTCCGCCGACGCGGCGCTGACCGACCTGATGCTGTTGTCGGCCGCCGCCTGCCCGTTCTCGCCCGTGTTCCTCGCGGGCGCGGCCGTCTGCGGCGTGCTGGCGGCCGTCTGCGGTTCCGTCTCCCTCAGGCGCCTGCGCCGCCAGGCGGAGTAGCTGATGCCATGCTCGGCCTTGAACCTGGCCTGCCAGCGGCGGGCGGCCTCGCGGCGCTCCTCGCGGCGCGAGGCCGCGTACGCCTTGTCATACCGGCGCATCTCCTCCTTGTTCGCCTCGCGCCAGGCTTTATTGCGCCGATCGATGCGCTCCTTGTTCGCCTGGTAATAGGCCGCGTCGGCCGCCTTGCGTCTGGCGCGGCGCCTGTCCTCGACCAGGTGCAGGCGTTCGGGATGCGGTTCGCGGGCTTGGGCGACCCAGGATAAAACGTGCCCCGCCCTTCAGGATGGGGGTGGTCGAAGTCCGGGCCTTCGGGACGCATGGAGTGAATTATGGAGACCGTCAGGCGTTACAACTACCGCGCGTACCCCACGAGGGGCCAACGCATGGCCTTGTCGCGCCTGTTCGGCGCATGCCGATACGCCTGGAACTGGTATGTGCGCCAGCGCCTGACCGATTGGAACTTCAACCGGTCGAGGCCCTCCTACGCGGAGCTGAGCGCCAAGTTCAACAGGACCAAGACCGAGAAGGCGCTCGAATGGCTGACCCAAGTGTCCGCCGTGCCGTTGGCGCAGTCGCTGCGCCAGTGCGAGAAAGCGTATTCCGCGTTCTTCCGGTATGTCGAAAAGCATGGATGCCACCTCGACCATAAGGGCCGTCCGTTGGGGTACCCACGGTTCAAGAGCCGCCACTGCGGCGAACAATCCGCCACATTCACCACGTCGGCCAGATTCCACGTCAGACACGACCATAACGCGCGATGGATGTTCCTTGACCTGCCGAAGATCGACGGAGAGATCAGACTCCGTTGGTCGAGGGATCTGCCCTCCAGGCCGTCAAGCGTGACGGTGATGCGGCATGCGGACGGGACCTATGAGGCCGGCTTCGTCGTCAAGGCGGAACCGAAGGCTCCGCCGAAGCCGAGGCATGACGCCTGCGGCATCGACATGGGCCTCGAGTCGTTGGCGTCTATCGTCTACTCGGACGGCACGCGCGAGAAGGTCGCGCCGTTGAGGGCATTGCGCAAGGCCGAACGCAGGCTGGGGAAACTGAACAAGGAGCTGAGCCGCCGCAAACGCGGCTCGAACGATTATTCGAAGACCAGACAGGCCAAGGCCAGGCTGTATGCCCATATCGGGGCACAACGCAAAGACCTGGCGTACCAATTGGCCTCCAGGGTGGCGGGCGAGAACCAAGCCGTCGCCATGGAGACCCTGTGCGTCAAGGGGCTCATGCGCACCCGGATGGGCAAAAGCGTGGCCGACGCCGCATGGTCGACGTTCACCGACAGGGTCGATGTGCTCTGCGCCCAATGGGGCCGCAGAGCCATCCACATCGACCGGTGGTGCCCGAGCAGCCAGGTCTGCTCGCAATGCGGACGCAGGGACGGCAAGAAGCCGCTTAATGTGCGCGAGTGGGAATGTCCTAACTGTGGCGCGTTCCTCGACCGCGACTGGAACGCCGCATTGAACATCCTCGACGCCGCGGGACTCGCGGAGTCGCTAAACGCCCGTGGAGGCGATGTGAGACGGAGGCTGGCCTCGGCCGGCCGCGACGCGATCGCCCGTGAAGCGGGAACCCACCGAACCGCGATGCCCCATTAGGCTGGCGGAGTAGGAATCCCCCGCCTTCAGGCGGGGGAGGAAGTCAAAGTGAGAGGCTACTGGGGGTCTGGGAGGAGAACGGGTGTTACCGCGAGCGCGAGGTGGCGCGGCCGTTCCCATACACCGACCATGCCTCGCTGTTCGACCTGACCGGCGTCCGCGTCCATCGCTGGACGCTGGCGGACGGCACCGTCGTCACCAGCCCGGACGGGTGGACGGAGCCTGAGCACGGGGAAGTCTCGCAGACCATCCGGACCCTGACGGGACATCACCTCGTGATTCCGAATTCCGCCGTCCTGTATGTGGCCGACTGATTTCCAGCGTGTCCGGGACGCATGGGGCGTTTGAACACAAAGGGAGGCAAAATCATGAGAATCACGGACGGAACGGAGACGATGGAAGTCTCCGTGAGGGGATACGGAGACCATTCCGACAGGGAAATCACCGACCAAACACTGCCTTCGCTGGTCGAATGGGCGGAAACCCCCGGCATCGTAGAAAACGTGCGACGGACGGCACAACGTCTGGTGGAGCTTTTTGCGAACGATGGAAAGAAAGCCCGCACGATTCTCGGACACATCCCCGAAGGGGCGAGGCTAGGGCTCGGCATCCGTCTATACGCACCCGACATCCAGGACGACGAACGCCGCCTGCCGGACGACATCACGCTGACGCGATGCATGCGCGTCGGCAGGCCAAGCCCGGGCGTCATCGTGGAGACCGAGCTTTACCGCTTGGGGAACGTTCTTCGAGGCCGTGACCTGAGTGGGCTCGACCTGCGATACCTCGACTTCTCCGGCGTTGATCTTTGCGACGTAGACATGTCGGGGGCTGATTTGAGGGGTTCGCTAATCGACTCAGACGCCCCTCTAGGCCACACCGTTTTCCGCGACGCCGACATGCGGCGCATGAGGTTCCTTGGGACACTGAAAGCGGGGCGTCCCGTCTATCTGGAGAACGCCGACCTGCGCGAAGCCGACTTCAGCCGTGCCAAGGTAAGCTGGTTCCAATTCAACGGGGCCGACATGTCGGACGCGATACTGCGAAACGCCGTCTTCGAATACACGAACATGGAGCGCGTGAACCTTGCCGGAGCCGATTTGATCGGAGCCAACATGGGAGGCATCGACCTGCGGAAGGTGAATCTGACCGGCGCGGCGATGGACAAGGCATTCCTGGACAGGACGGTGATGTCCGACGCGACAGTGAGCGGAGCGAGCGTTCACGGGCTTCGCATTCGCAGGGGCAATGTCCGTCGAGTGGACTTCGGACAAGCCCACGGGGCGGGGAGCATGTTCTTCGAGAACACGAAGACAAAGGGGAGCACGCTTCCCGGAGGATTCGTCAACCACTATTATGACGCCAGTCTCATAGCCCAGGGGAACGGCTGGAGGCTGAACTACCGCAACAACGGCCTCGACTGTGTGCTTACCTTCGACTGGCGCAACGGATGCCCCGACCTCCGCACGCTTGGCCACACGCCGGAATGGGCGGACATGGGGCGCCGCGACAGGGTCAAGGAAATCCGCTTCGTGCCGGGTTCCAAGGCACCGGAGGACATGAGTGCCTTCTTCGAGGACATGTTCGCCCTGCGCCGGGTGGACTTCACGAATCTGGACATGTCGAAGACCGTCAGTCTGGCATGGATGTTCAACAATTCGGGCTTCGGGGACGTTGAAATCGTCAACCTGAAGGCTCCGAACGCGAAGGACTGCGAGCGTCTGTTCCGACTTGGCCCCGACGTGACGAGCCTGAAGGTGCCCGGATTGGATGTGAGCGGCGCGGAGGTCGCCCGTGAGATGTTCGCCTCGTGGGGGAATCGGATTACCGAACTGGACCTGTCGGAACTGCGGCTGCCGCAGGTCAAGGACATCAATCGCATGTTCATGTACTGCGAGCGGCTTCGCAGGCTGGACATCTCCAATCTGGAGCTTCCCCCCGACGTAGAGATGGACGACAGGGGGCCGGCCATGTTCTCCAACTGCGTCTCCCTTGAGCACGTGGACATGCCGGTGAGGGGCGCTCTGGCCGACCGGTACGGGGAGACGATGAAACGGTTCAACGCGGGCGACCGCGGCGCGTTGAAGGCAAGGCCGTATCCGCGTGTCACCGTACTCGCCCTGTAGAGGCGCTCATGGGACGCATGGCTCTGGTATCAAACGAAAGGAGCCGTTATGACCACCCCGCACTACATCGAAAATTCCGCCGACGCCATACGTTTCGTCCGTGACCGCCCGTGGTATCCGCTGGACGAGGGCCATGTGTATGAGGTCCCCGTCTCCGCTCTGGAAACGATATGCATGGCCTGCTGGGCGACGCTGGAGGATACGCGATTCGCCGGGAATGTCATCGACGACGAGACGCTGTGCGGCCGCTACTTCGAGTTGTGCAACCGCGAGGATGACGAGGCCGTACAGAAGGAGTGGGGCCGGTTCAGTGACGACCTGTGGGCTTATGTGGACGGCATGGGCCTGGAACGTCAGGCCACATGGTTCATCGAGCTGAACGACCCCATCACCATCAAGGGGCACTACTGGGTGCATGACGGCGTGGAGTATCTGGACGCCGCGCACACCCTGCCGAGATTCGAGGACTGAGGAATCATGAAAGACTTGGAGAAGGCCCTCGGCAAGTGCCGTGACGGGTTCGCCGCATTGGCCGACGCACTGCCGTACACGCGCCTCGACAAGGACGGCACGGCGATCATCGGATTGAGGGAGCTGTGCGCGGACGGGAAGAAACCAGGGCTCTTTCTTAAGTGGGAGCTTCGGGACTGGGATTCCGAGGCGGACGCATGCTATTACGGTGCCGCCGACGGTCAGTGGCAACGTCATGGCTGGAAGATGGATGACATGGTCGAAAAACTGCGGGGCGAGGATGCCGCGGATGTCTTCTCCAGTGTGAAGGAACTGGAGCTGCTGCTTCGCATGGCCGAACACCTCGGCGTCCATATTACATGGGCCGAAGAACTGGACTGACATGGGAGGAGGCGACATCATGCTGGCTGGAATCAAGAAGGCTCTCGAATACGAGGGCGACTGGACGCGACTGGAGGGCGGCGTGCTGGAATGCGGTCTGCGCGACCAGTTCGACGGCGAACAGACCGGCCTCGCCCGCATCATCGTGGACGACGGCAAGGTTTCCGTCGCCGCATGGTCGGACAATCCGTACGAATACAAGACCATGCCCGAGCCGGATTGGACGCACGAATACGATCCGGCCGACCCGGAGGCCATCGCGGAGGACATCTGGTACAGGTGCCCGTTCTGCGGACAGGCGCCGAACAAGTGTTGGTGCGAAGAAGAACGTTGCAGTGAGTGCGGCGCATTCCTGGATGATGCATACGAGGGCGATCTTGGGTATTGCCCCAACTGCCATTAGAGGGAAGTCGGAGAACATCATGCGATACGACATCAGGCATTTCCACCGCCCCGTCTGCGCCTTTCCGGGCTGCGGGAACGAATACGACGGGGACGAGGCCGAATGGTGGTCGGACCCGTACTGGGCCCTCGACCAGGCGTGGGAGGACGACTGGCTGGTGCTGGACGGCCGGCACGATGAGCCGGTCTGCTTCTGCCCGGAGCATCTGCTCCACGGCGGGGACGGCAGGCCGGTGTACTACGACCCGGAGAAGCGTGTTCCGGCCACGCCGGAGCTGAGGGCGTTCTACGACGACCTGGACGCCGTGGACTTCATGCCGTTGCCGAAGCCCGGATGCGAGCCCCAAGTGCTGCACGCCCTGCTCCATTCGGGGCTCGTCACGGCCGACCATCCCTTCCTGCTTCCCGTCTGCGAGTATCCGCATTGCGGCGCCGTGTTCGCCGACGAGCCGTTCGGCGCCATGTGGTACCGGGACGAGGACGCGGCCGAGACGGCGGTGTACGACTCGCGACGCTGGGCGATGATCAAGGGCGACGACAGCGAATGCCACGCCTTCTGCCCGCTCCACGTCCTGCACGACGGGGACGGCAGGCCGGTGCCGGTCGGGCGCACGGTATTGCCGCCCGCGCTGGCGGAGCGCTGCACCGACCCGCGGCTACCGGCCGTGAGGCCCTCCTGCGCCGACGACGTGCTGGACGTACTGAGAAAAGGATAAGCCCATGATATACACGGACAACAAAGGCCGGACGCTGGATGTCACGGTCTGGGATGGCAGTGACGTGACGGAGGACGTGCTGGGCGCGCCCCGCACGGGCGCGGACCTCGACCTGCTGGTCGAGACGGCGAAAAACTACGCCTACGGCCGCGGCGGCTTCGACCTCCCGCAGGCCGAGGTGAGGGCCGACTGGACCCTGACGTCCCCGGATGCGGGCGCGATATGCGGGCAGGCCTGGAGCTCCGACATGTACGACTACTGTACGGGATGCGGCGTCCTGCTCAATGAGGACTGCGAAAGCGCGGTCCCGGGCTGGTGCGTCTGGTGCGCGGGGGAGGAATAGCCGTGGACGCGGACGAATACACGGCGCTCGGCGGCCGGCTCGACATGGCGCAGATCGACGGCTGGTACGGACGTTTCGAGGACATCGAGATCGACCCGACGTTCCTGTGCCTCACCGACCTGTACGCGGCGGCCGCGCCGCTCGTCCCCGCCGATTGGACGGTCGTCGACCTGGGCGGCTACGTGGGCGTGCAGGCGGGGCTGTTCGCCGGCCGTTACGTGGATGTCGACTGTTATGACCTGTGCGGGGGAGCCGACTACACACCGCCCCGGCGTTACCGGGCGGGCAACGCGGTCCACGTCGTCTCGGACATCGCGTCATGGCTGGGCGCGAACCCTAGGCTTCCACGCCGCACGCTCCTGCTCATGTCCGGCGTGCCACGGTACGAGCGGTTCATGGACGGACTGCGGGCGCGCGGGGGCGATTGGGCCGTCTGGTATCCGGGGCAACCCGCCGAAGGGCATGGCCCCTTGGGCTCCGCCATCGCCGCCGTGAGGCGGGACGCATGACTGAAAAAATTCATGCCCCGCGCTTCAGCGCTGGGGTCCAAGGCCAGGACGCATAGAACCCTAATAGAAGGGAGTGGTCCACGATGAGCCAGAAAGTTCGTATCAATGGCGTCAAGGAGAACCGTGATAGCCAAGCGGTCTCCCATTGCGTCAAGTGCGGGCATAAGGCGAACGCGGACGCCAACGCGGCCATGAACATCCTCAGCCGCGCTTTGGATAAAACGGGCGGGGGCACCGCCTCGGACGTGGAGGATCCGCGATGGCGGTCCCGTGAAGCGTCAACCCCCTCAACTCAGGCCGGAAATTCCGTTGGAGTCCGGGCTGTGAAGGGAATCCCCCGGCTTCAGCCGTGGGGAGGATGTCAACTCATCGCCCAGTGCGCCGAGGCATCGGGGGAGTGATGGCCATGGACACCGTGGAATTCGTCAAGGACCGCAAGTGGCCGAACACCGACAGCCGGATCCTCGAAATCCCAGTCGCCGGGCTCGGCAACGTCGCCGTGCAGGACTGGTCCATGCTGGACGACGTCCGGTTCGCCGGATACCTGCTCCCCGAACCACTGCGGGACCGTTACTTCGGTTTGCTCGAACAGGACGACGACCCGCCCGAGACCGCTTGGGACGCGTTCATGGACGACCTGTGGGAGGCCGTCGACGCCATGGGGCCGGAGGAGCGGGCCGACTGGTTCGGAGAAATCCACGACCCCGCCACCATCAAAGCCCGCTACTGGTTGCATGACGGCATCGAATATCTGGACGCCGCGCACACCATGCCGAGGGACGAGCAATGAACGGACTGGAGCTTTGCGACCGGCTGAGGCCGCTCCGTGACGCGGCCGCCGACAACGCCTACATGCTGGGCGACGAACGCGAGCGCGGACTGTACGACGGCTACGGCGCGGTCATGCGCCGGTGCCTCGAACTGCCCCAAGCGGATGTGGAGGACTGGATATACGGCTTCGCCCACGCCATCAGGGAGTCGGGGGATGCGGACACGGAATACGCGCGGGGCCGCGGGATCGCGATGGATTGCGTCATCTGGTCCCTGGGCCCGACCGGGCGCGAACTGCGCGAGGCCATCGAAAAACGCCTAGGAGGGGAATAAGGGCATGGAAGTCGTCAAGTGGATTTTCATCGTGGCCGCGCTGGCGGGCGTGGCGCTCGCATTGGTCGAACTGGCGACCGAGGAGCCTGATGACACCGCCGACTCCGACCGGCTGCCGGATGGTTTGGCGGGCACCTGGGAGCGGAGGACCCCGGATGGCCGGATGGAGGCGACCATCGCCGACGGCGCCATCGAGGTCGTCCGGGTGCCCGGGGACTTGCGGGAGGTCCGCTGGAGGGGCGTCTACGAGGCGAAGGGCCGGGAATGGGTGGTCCGCGAGGCTCCGAAGGAGTCCCATACGGCGGATAACGGCGTATCACGACTCATCACGGACAGCATCATATTCAGCGCCATCCTGTAGGGCGATTCCGCGCCGGGACGCATGGCCTCCTTCAAGGAAAGGAGACCGTTATGTGCAATGACATCGACTTCCGAAAGGCCGTAAGGCTGATGGAGGAGGCCAGGGACAGGCTTGACGAGGCGTCGGAGATACTGGGCGTCTTCGATAGCGGCGACATGAGCGGCAGGAACACCATCGCAGACAAGGCCTGGTCCATCGACCAAGACATTGATGGCATAAAGGCCATCGCCGAACGTATGGGGGAGGAGATATGACGGACAGGCTCATCGCCATCGACTTGGACAACACGTTCGCGGACTACACCACCGCATTCGCCGACTGCCTGGCCCAGATGGGCAGGCCCGTCAGGGGCGGCGACCCGACAACCTACGACTTCGGCTGCGACGGCTGGTTCGGGGAGGGCAACGGTGACGTGTTCCCCGAATTCCATTCGCGGGCCGTCATGCTCGGCCTGTACCTGCGCGAGCGCCCGTACCCGCACGCGAGGCGCGCCGTCGATGCGCTGACGTTCGACCATCCGGCATGGCATGTGGCGTTCGTCACCAGCCGCCGCGACGACGGCGACGACACGGCCCGCTGGATGCTCGGGCTCGGCATCGACATGAGCCTCGAATTCGACTACGCCAACCAATGCCTCGACCGCATGGACCCGACCGGCATGGAATTGGGCCGGGCCGTCTCCGAACGCGCCCGTTCCGGCCGCTGGAGCATGGGCCTGCTGTGCGAGCCCAACGGCGTCGGCTGGTGCCATCTGCCCGACAAGGAGAGCCTTGGGGCCGACTTGTATATAGAGGACGACCCGGCCATGCTCGACCGGCTCATGGATTTGGGGCTCCCGGTGCTCGTCAGGCGGCACGCCTACAACACGGCGCAATGCGAACGCGCCGAACAGTCCGGCTTGGGGCTGGCGTTCGACGATTGGCCGCAGGTGCCCGGACTGGCGGAACGGTTGATCGGAGGCTCCCATTGAGCGGACGATACTCACTGCCGGACGGCATCGGCGTTCCCTACTACGTGCCCGTATCGGACACAGAGTCGGACCTGCACATCCAAGCGGGCGACCGCTTCTACGGATTCGTCCGTGAGTCCCGACTGTTCGACGGACGATGCGAGTACACGCCGCTCGCCCCGGTCGGCGGGTATTACGAGCCGGTGGGCGATACGCAATATCCGACTCTCCCGGAGGCGTTGGCCGCGTTGGCCGACCGTCTCGGGGACGAAGACCTGAAACATCGATTGGAGAAGGAATCATGACCGACGACAACGAATGCTACATCTGCGGGCACGCTCTGGAGGAGCATGCGCCCTACGTGGTCTGGCATACCGGTTGGGACGGATGCGAGGAATGCGACCGCGACTACGAGAGGGGCGTCAGCCTATGCCCCGTGTGCATCGACGCGTTGGGGTACATGGGCATGACGTTGGGCGGGAACACGTATCTGCCCGACCTGCCGTTTGGGGAAGTCGGGAATTGGGCATATGACACGCTTTGGCATGCCGTCTGGATGCCAGATGACATGACCGTAGGCGAGGCCGAATGCGCCCGCGACTACCTCGACCGCAAGGGACTGAAGGATCTCGACCCCGCGTGGGATAGCCTGCCGTTGCGATGGTGGGACACGCCCGAGGAGTTCAAGGCGTCGGAATATGCCGAACCGTTCCTGCGCCGTTTCGGATTGGACGAAGGCGACTTGGACCGGCTGGCAAAAGCATGTCTGGAGCACGGCGACGTACTGGACGATTGGCATACCGTCACCGACGCCCGCAAGGTCGGGGAACGGCTTCGGAAAGGCTAGGACACATGGACTACATCGAACGTCGGGCCAAGCGGCTTGAGGCCGACTACCGGCATTGTCTGCGCGACTACAAGCGTGCATTGAGCCGTACATGGATACTCCGCGAACGGCTCGGCCGCCTGCCGCTGGCCGCGTTGGACGGAGCGGGCGGCATCTCGTCCCTATCATCCGATCTCTCCGCCGTGGCGGAACGCGCCGGATGGCTGCGACGTCGCACAAGCGAGGCTCAGGGACGGCTGAAGGTGTTCGACCCGGACGAACAGCGCAGGTGGAACAAGGATGTGGACGGGCATTGCCGGATGCTGATGCTGGACGGCACGCGATGTGGCAAACCCACCGTGGAAGACTCCCGCTGGTGCGCCGGACATGTGGACATGTGGGATGACTGCGACCCGTGGGGCGGTCATATCGTCGGCTGGTGGCGTGGAATCCACATCGAATACACGTTGGACGGCGCATACGCGCGTCTGTCCCGCCCTCTTCCGGTCGGCCTGAACACGCTGCGCGAGACCATCGCCGAATCGAAGGAGACCTTGGACAAGGAAAGCCCATACGGGACGGACGACCTTTGCACGCGCGAGGACATCGCACGGTGGACGACCATGCCCGACGAATACGTGGAGAAACGGTGAGGGACGTCATCCGATTGGGCGCATCCCTGGCCCAGCTGGCCGTCGCCCTGTTCCTCATCCTCGCCGTGCTGGAACAGTCCGCCACGGACGCCCTTCCGATAAGGGACCATATAGAAGAGTCGGGCACGCTGAAGCCCGGCGTGACCATCAGCGTGGTGCGGGAGTCCGACGACAGGACGCTGTTCTCCGCCACATGCGACGAGCGGGGCCACTACACGCTGAAGGGTGACGTGTGGTCCTCGTACTACTTCAGGTTTTCCATACCGAGGGAGGCGAAGTGAGCCTAGCCAAATGCCCGTTCCGCGGCGGCACCGTGCATCTCGTGTCCGACCGCGATTTCCCGCGCGGAGTCCGTTATGGAATCGTCCACGAACAACCTTGCCCGCTATTGCCGACCTTATGGGCGGCATACGAGGTTGAATCCGATACGCTCGCCCGCTGTTGGAACCAACGGTACGGGGTGGCGAACCGGCTGCGGGCGTTGGGCGAGGACGATTTGACCAACCGACTGGCCTACAAGGAGTAAGGAGGAGACGGATGAGCGACATCGAACAGACCACGGTCATCGACCCCGCCCAGGTGGGGCGCATGGCCTCGAGCAGGGCGGATGGACGGAGCACGACCATGTATGGGCGGCACCGCAAGACGCCGAAAAGGACACCCAAAAGCCGTCCCGTGCGCCCGGTGGAGCCGTTCATGGCGGCCATCATGACGGTATTCGCCGCGCTGTGGCTGGCGGGCATGCTGGCGGCCGTTTGGCTCATGCCCATGTCGGCGCCGGAACCGTGGATACGGGAGACGGCCTCGGCCGTCTGCGTGGCGGCCGCCGTATGCGCGCCCATGCCCGCATGGGCGTATCTCGCATGTCATATGAAGGAAGGGAGGCCGTGATGGCCTATAACGATTACGGCGCGTTCGTCCGGAGGAACGGCGAACGCATGGAGGCCCACGAGGACGCCGTGCTGGAACGGCTCGACGGAGGCTCAGGCGCCCAGGCGGTCTTCGACCGCATGGGCGGCGGCGAATCTGACGCGGCTGGTGGTGTCGATGTGGAACCGGCAGGCCAATGACGCCAAGGACATGCGCGGCATCCTGTCCGGATGGGAAAGAAGCTTCTGGCTGACGGTCGACGGCCTGTCCACAGGCAGTATGACATGGCGCGTGTAAGCGCCGGGACGCATGGGTTGGAGCATGGAAATTAAAGAGATCAACGAACTGACCCGCAACTGGACAGTCGACGAGTTCGCCGACTTCCTGCACTACCTCCTCCAGCACGGCGACCGCGAGTCCATACACAGCTGGTGGTGCAGCACAAGCCTGCTGCGCAAACTGGAGGCGGCCGGACTGGCCGAACTTGATGGCGGAGAGGTGGCACTGACGCCGTCCGGCTCCAAACTGCGCGACGCGCTGTACTTGTTGGAGGAGTCGGATGGGCTGGCCGACGCGCGGCTGAACCTGCGCATCCATCGCCTGGAGGCCCCGCATGCCGCCCCGCTCGGCGCGGACGCGCTGATGCTTCTGGTGGCCGGCAGGTCAGGCAGGGTGCGCGTCGACGCCGCCCGCATGCTCATGGAGGACGTGGATGGCGGCAGGGAGTACGCCGACCGGCTGGCGAAATGCTGGGATCCGAAGGTGCGCATCCTCGCCGCGCCGTACGCCGACCCGCACCTGTTCCTGGACGAGACGGATCACGACGTCATCGAAGCCGTTATCAAAGGCGGTCGCGCCGACGACGTGTGCCGCGAACGGTGGACCTCGCCGGACGAGCCGTTCAAGATCCGCCTCGCGGCTGGAGCCCTCGTCACGGACGGGGAGCGGGCCGACCGCATGCTCGACGCCATGGAGCCTGACGAGCGGGTCATGTTCCTCGGCGCGTACCCGCGCCTCGCCGTCGGGGAGCGGGCTGCGAACGCGTGCCGCGCGACCGGCGACGAGGCACCGCTCGAATACTCCATGACCCGCGTGCCCGACGACTATCTGCGGGAGGCGCTCGAATCCAAGTCCGGACACTGGGGGCTCAAATCCCGCGTCGAGGATTACAGACAGGCGCTGCGCGAGGCCATGCGGCTGGAGCGGCTGTTCGCCGGTCCCGACAGTCAGGTGTTGGCCGAGATCCGTGAACAGGTCGAGGCCGAAATCGCCAAGGAGGAGGAACGGTGAGCGTCGACGCATACTCTGAAAACAATAGATAGGAGAATCAATGCGTTTCGTCGTCGAAGGCATCGGGAAAATCGGACGGGCCGAGATACTCCTGGATGGCATCACCCTGATCGTCGGAGAGAACAACACCGGTAAGTCAACCATCGGGAAGGCGTTGTTCGCCCATGTGAATTCCGTTTGCGGGTTTAGCAGAAGAATGAAAGCCACATACCGCAACGAGCTGTCCCATATATTGTTCTACCATGCCATTATGGAGTACCGGGACATCATCGGATTCGTCCATGATCTGATCGACGAAATGATAGATGTGCTGCCCGGAAAGGAACTCAATCCATCCTCCCTTGCGCGATGGATAAAACATCTTGTGGACGGCGGCGGCATGTCCGCGGACGACTATGAGACCGAAAGGGTGGAGAAATACCTGAAGTGGCTGTCCGGCCGCTCCAGGCAGGCGATTTCATTCAGGGGGCAGATCTGCAAGCTTTTCGGGATCGAACGCGATCAATGGGAACAGATGTTCCTGTCGGACGACCTGAATGCCGTATTCGCCAACCAGCCGCAATCGTTACTTCCGGGTGCATTGTCGCTTTCGACATTTCTGGAAGACGACGGGAAGCCGGTCGAAGACGGGGAATTGGACGCTTTGCTCCTGGATGATGTGGAGACGTTCCCCTCGCTGATGTCCTCCATCGATGAAAATGAGGATGGGTTCCGCCGTTCCTCCACGAAATACGTGACGCGCGAGAATCGACAGGTGATCGCAACCCATCGTTCATCCCGCCCGTTGTCGGAGAACGACAATCGTCTTCTCGCCATGCTCGACGAAATCTACGCCGGAACCGTGGAACGCCAACCCGGCAAGACTTCAATTCTTCATGAGACGTTTAAAACCACGGAAGAGCTTGGCGTTTCCACCAGCTCGATGGGTGTACGGCCCATTCTTCTGTCGAAGCATCTTATTGCCCGGAACATCGCCGACGGGAGACTCGTCCTGATTCTCGACGAACCAGAGGTGCATCTGCACCCTGCATGGCAGGTGGCGTACGCCCGTGTGCTTTCAGCCATGTCCGAACTGCTGGGCGTCCGTATTCTCATCACAACGCATTCGCCATACTTCATGAAGGCCATGCTGATCAACGGCAACCGTCAAATTCGCTGCTATGGTACCGACGTCGATGAAAACGGAAGAGTCTCCCTTGAACTTCTGGATAAAGACGGGGTCGCGGACAGGTACGAGTCCATGATCGTCCCCTTCGACGAATTGGCGGCCGAACAGCTTGAGGCCGAATCATGAGCAGGAACATCGCTGAAAGCCTGTTGTCGAAGGACCAGTTCGAACCGGCATATGAAGGGAATCTCATCCAAACATGCGAACAATTGAGTAGAAGCGATCCCGGCGATTCCGAAACGGCTCTCGTGAGAGCGCAGCTGCCTGCCATCGACGGGGATGCGATGGCGGACGTTTTCGCAGCCAGATGGGCGGGGGCCGATCGGCGCAATCTTTGCAGTGTGGATGCGATCATCCAATGCAAGTGCGGATCCGACGACTCCTGTCTCGTGCTTGCGGAATTCAAAAACCGCAGGGTGGGGACCGTGGAACGGAAAACCCACCCTGCATCGAGCGGAAAACCCCGTGTCGATTCAAAATTCGTCTTCGACAATGAGGGAGGCTATGACGGAACAAAAGAGGATTTCGGTTTATCCATCCGCAGGAAAATCCTGGAGACCATGCTTATGCTTCTTCTTGAAGATGTGTCCGGAATAAGAACGAATCCGGGAAAACGCCGTGCGATGATAGTCGTGGACGCCAAGGCGAACGGAATACGTGAAAGCGATCGAGCCAGAGGCAGCTTCGAGGTCCTGAAGGAATACAAGGGGATAGTGTTCGACAGTATCAGAGTCGTCACGGCAAAAACTTTCGACGAATGGGCCGAACGCAATACTCCGACTTTCTCGAGTGCTGACTCATCGCAGGCCGTCCACATGTAACACCCACGACGCGCCGTTGACGGCGTATTCGTTCCTTGACTCGGATACGCGCGACATCGACCGTTTCAACCGTCTGAATGAACGGTGGATCGGCGTTATCGACGACCTGACGGGATTGTGCAACGGTCGTTCCCGGAACGAGGCGTTGGAGCGGGCCGTCGGCGAATACGATACGCTCCGCGCCAGGCTAGTTACCGTGAATGAGACCGTGAACCGGCGGACCGCTGTACAGGCTTCAGGTGCTGGGCGGCATGCTGGCCGTGTCGGGCATCGGCCAGTTCGTCATGAGCCTGGTCGACCCCTCATTCCGGCGTGGTGCAGAATATGCGGTGTCGTGTCCGCGATAATCGTGGTCGCCGCCATGGCCATCCCGGCTAGGGGTATAGAGGCTGACCATACCGTGGTGACGATCAGGATTACGTAAACCCGATAATGGCGCGTATGACGGCCTTCCTGCGCCGGTATGCATTGGTGGCGGGAAACGATCTCAGACAATGCTTCATATATTGATAGGAGACGAAGGCGATCCACGCGCCTCCGGCGATGTATCCGCCGACGTATATCAGTTTTGAGGGGTTCTTTGATCGACTCGGTCGCGCCATCCGCCCGGAACGTCTCGTCCCAAGGAGGACGGAACCCGCGCATGAGGGAAACGGGAGCGCGTCCGTATCGCATGCCCCGGGGCGGAGGTCCGTAGTACATCGCCCCTGACCGCCCCTGGATGCGGAAAAGCCCGCCGTTCCAATGCCGTGGAAAACGGCGGAACGACGGGCTTTCTTGGTCGGACCAGCGGGATTTGAACCCGCGACCCCTTGACCCCCAGGGTCCCGGCGATTTCCGCTGATTTCCAACACTATACACCACTCCGGAGCACTCTGGGTCACTCCGGCCAAAACGGCGTCATTCCGCCGTTCTCCCTCCGGAGCCCTCCACGCCCCGCGCGGTCATCGCCCCTGAATCGCCCCTGGAGACGACCCGCCCGATGGCGTCGGCCACATCGTCCAGACGGTCCGGCCACAGGTCGGCATAGACGTCCAGCGTGATCGACGCGGAGCTGTGGCCCATGGCCTTCTGCAGCGTCTTCACGTCCGCGCCGCCGGCGATGGCCATGGACGCGTACGTATGCCGCAGGGAATGGACGGTCAGCCCCTCGACGCGGTCCAGTCCGGCCGCCCTCGCCGCGGGCCTCCAGACGCGGTTGCGCCAGTTCGACTCTCCCCACATGTTCCCGCGCGGGGAGACGAGCAGCGGCTCGCCGCCGTCGCGGCCGGCGGTCAGCTCCCTCAGCCTGTCCTCGAGCATCGGCGGGATGGGCACGCGGCGGACCTGCCCGTTCTTCGTCGGGCCGACCGTCTCGGCGTTGCCCTCGCGCCCCACGGTCTTCGTGCGCGCCACCGTGATGCGCCGGCGCCTCAGGTCCACGTCCGCGACGCGCAGGGCCAGCGCCTCGCCAATGCGCATGCCCGTGTAGGCGAGCAGGAGGATGTCGATGCCGTGGACGCCGGCCGCGTCGGCCAGCCGCCCCACCTGGGCGACCGTCAGATAGACCCGCTTGGACTGCCCCTTCCGGGGCCATTTGACCGCCTTCAGCGGATCCGACTGGAGCCAGCCGTTCGACATCGCGTGATCGACGGCCACGGACAGGGCGCGATGGATGCCCCTGATGGACGAGGTGGACAGCATGACGCCGTGGCAGGAGCGGGCGGAGCCGTCCGCCAGCGAGGCGATCCACGAGCCCAGCGCGGACGGCGTCAGCGCGGACAGGGGCCTGTCGCCCCAGTACGGGGCCACATGCGTGTCCCAGTCGCGCCGGTAGCGGTTCCATGTCGCCGGTTTGACGACGGGCACCAGCAGGGCGAAGCCCGCCTCGCCGGCCGAGCCTATCGTGCGCTCCATGTCGCGCGGGTCGACATAGCGCCCCGAGCGGATGTCGTCCTCCAATGAGGCGGCGAAGGCCTCCGCGTCCTTCCTCGACGCGAAGCTTCGCCGCCGTCGCTCCCTGTCCGCGTACCATGTGACGCGCCAGCGCATGCCCTTGCCGAACTCGGTGGTGCGCATGGCCTCCGGCACCTTCGCCCTCATCGGGTCGCGCGCGGACGCCAGGGCCCTTCTGGCCGCCGCCGACGCCGATTTCCTCAACCATCTGTCCTCGATATTGACTCTCATGGCTGGCAATATGACTCGACCCGGGGACTTCGCCGCCCCCGCATGACGCATAAAGGGCGGGCATGGAACGTTTGTACACACCGGCCCAGGTCTCCGAGATGCTGGGCATGTCCGTCAAGACCTTGGAGAAGTGGCGTTGGGAGCGCAGGAACCTGCCTTACGTCAAGCTCGGGGCCGCCGTCCGCTACAAGGAGTCCGACCTGGAGGCGTGGCTCGACGGCCATACCATCGGCGTCCGATAAGGGCGGCGGCGACGACCGCCAGGTAGGCGGCGGGGATGGCGAGCGACAGCGCCACGGCCGCGTCCGCGATGCCGGGAATCCACGTTCCCGCGCCGACGACGGCCTCCACGGCGAGAAGCGCGTACCCAAGCCTTCCGATGCGATCCATGCGATTCCTTTCTAGACCAGCTTGTCGCTGATGCGGATCTCGACGGGGATGGCCGTCTTGTCCAGGCCGATGTAGTAGCCGATGGAGCCTCGCACCAGCTCGCCCGTGTCCGGGTCGAACAGCGCGTACAGGCTCTGCCGGTCCGGCTCGTTCGATTCCGAGTCCAGCGTCTGGTCGTGGCTCATGCGTTCGGCCATCTCGCCGTCCTCGGGCTGTCCGAACAGGCGGCAGGTCTGCTCGGTCTGCGACTCCATGCCGGAGAACTCCGCCTTGGAGCCCATGGCCATGGCGATGCCGCGGCCCATGAAGTCCTGCAGGCCGGCCTCGACGAACTCGGTGACCTTCTGGCTGGCGAACACCGGCATGTAATGCTGGTCGCGGGCCAGACGCCCCATGCGGTTGACGACGCTGACGCCGAACCTGTCGCCCAGAAGCGACCATGCCTCGTCGACGACGAGCACGCCGTTGCGGCCGATGATGGACGCGGACGCGCCCAACGCGGCCATGCGCACCACCCAGCGCTGGATGTCGGACGGGCCGGAGTCGGCCTCCTTCTCGCTGATGATGTTCATGGTTCCGGCGCTCAGCAGGGTCAGGCCGTCGGATACGGCGAGCCGCCGCCCCCCGTGGCGCGTGCCGTAGATGAGTTTGAACATGGACGAGTTGGTGGCCTGGCGCTCCAGCATGGGCGTGATCTCGTCGACCAGCGGGTCGATGCGGTCCGCGTCCTCGCCGCCCTCCTGATGCGCCTTGTAGGCGATGCGCACGGCCTCGCCGGTGCAGTCGGCCCCATGGCGGAGTCCGTAGCCGATGATGGACGTCAGGGCCAGGTCGCGGGAGCGGTCCGCGTCGCGGCCGCCCGTGATCTGGCTCAACATCTCGACGGCGGTCTGCACGATCATGTCCTTCATGGTCCATGGGATGCACCGCACGGGGTCGAGGATGCCCTCGGCCTCCGGGGAGTCCAGACGGACGAGCATGCCGCCCATGGATTTGACGAACGGGCCGAAGTCGGACGAATTCGGCTTCGGGTCGAAGAACACGATGGGGATGGTGCTTTTCCTGTCGTCCGGGTTCGGCAGACGGCCCCATTGCGCGGCCAGATGCAGGAGGACGCGCGTGTTGTGCGTGGGGATGTAGCCGCCGACCAGGTACGTGTGGTCCGGCGACTCGATGGACAGGCAGCGGTGGGGCTCGTCCGGCACGCGGCGGATGGACCTGACGTACAGCCAGTTGGCCGTCTCGCGCGTCTCCCGGGGCAGGAGCGCCTTCTTGCGCGGCAGGGAGAACACGGGCAGGTCGGTGGTGAACGTGACGCGCAGGCGGTCCTGCGTGCGATGGTACGTGCCGTCCGCGTCCCGGTATCCGGCCTGGCTCCGGGACGGCTCGTGGACGACGACGCCCAGCGAGCGCAGCAGGCGGACGAGGCCGTCTACGATGGGTTTGTGGTCGAGGCTCTGGCGGAATTCGATGCCATGGGTGCGTGGGTCGATGGTGCCGTCCTGGTCCAGCAGTCCGCGGACCAGCTCGAGCCTCTGCTCCACGGAGGCGTTGAAGTACTCCTCGGGGATGTGCTTGTCGCCATATAATCCCATGCGGCGCAGCAGGGGGCGGAGGCCGATGGCGCGGATACGCTTGGCCTCCGCCGCATCGTGCACCTCGAAGTCGGCCTCCTCCAGATGCCGCCGCACATGGTCCAGATCCCCGTTCGTCGGGTCCGAGGCGAACGAGCCGTCCGTCTTCGAACCGTCGGCGAGCCATGCGCCCAGGCACCATGGGTCGAGCGGCAGGTCCATGTGGACGCCCTCGACGGGCTTCGGGCGGGGGATGGCCCAGTTGGCGTGGCCGTTGTTGACGGTCAGGCCGGCCTCGAGCATCTCGCGGGTGGTGACGATCTGCGCGTCGTAATGCTCCGTGCCGTCCTCGTCGTACCGCCACATGATGCGCCGGGCGATGCCCTCGAGCATGTCGGCGGCGCGCCAGACGGAGGTGAGGATGACGTTCTCCCCGTCGGCTTCGGACGGCTTCAGCGTGACGCGTTTCAGCGTCTCCTTGACCATGTCGCGCGCGGCCTTCGTGCCGCCCATGATGTCGGTCAGCTCCTTCAAGCCGATCTCGCCCTCGAGGCCGCTCTCGTAGGCGTCGCGCAGCAGGGCGATGCGCCGGGCGCGGGCGGGGGAGATGTCGCCCTTCAATGGGTGCTCGAGGATGTCGAGCACCTGCTCGGCCAGCGGTCCGGCGGGCCATGCGCGCCCCTGGCGCTTTCCGGCGACGCGCCGGCGCTCCCTCATGGGCTCCAGCTCCATGTAGCGCATGACGCCGTACACCCACTGCTCGCGGCAGTCCATGCCGATGCCGGCCTTTTGGAGGATCGGCTCCACGGCCCCGTAGCATTCGCGGGCCGTCCATGTCGCGCCCCCGACGTCGGCCTTGAGCCGGTCGAGCTCCTCCACGGCGCCGCGGATGGCGGCCTGTCGGTCGAGGCTCGTCCTGTGCTTGTCCGAGCGCACGCCCTTGCGGGAGGTGAAGTCCCAGACGCGCCATTGGTGCTCGCCGGTGGCCTTCAGCCGCTGCCCGTCGGAGAACTCGATCTCGTACAGGTCGTCGCTTCTGATGGGGGATAGATAACTGATTGGATACGCCTTGCCGTCGTCCGCATAGAGAAGGTCGCCGACCTGAAGGTCGCCGATAGTGGCGACGCCGCCGTGCGGCCAACGCGGCTGGGGCGGCATAGACACTTTCGTGTCAAGAGTACTGGCCTTTCCGGAACCTGTCCTTCCGGTGATGAGCATGGCTGGTGGGGTGTGCCTATACCTTGATGCGAACGGACTGCAGTAGACCGGCTGCCGATCCTTCTCCGTGAAGCCCAGCAGCGCGCCCGGCAGGTCCGACTTGCGCCCCTCGCCCATGTCCTCGCCCGCCAGCGAGCGGCCCGCGAGGCCCGCGAACGCGAGGATCGGCGTCGGCCAGTACACGGGGCTCGGACAGTAGGTGATCTCCGAGCCGATCTGCATGTCCTGCCACGCCGTGTTCTGGTTGTCCTGGTTCAGATTCAGCTCGCCCGGATAATTGACCTGGCTCGGCCTGTCGATGATGCCCGGGATGGCGACCTGCACATGCCCGTCGACCAGCGTCGGCCACGGGCGTCCGTCCTTCTGGTACACGTCGGACGCGGCCAGCAGCTCCTCCGCGATGCCCTCGTTGGCCTTGTGGCCGTCCGTGGCCTGCTTGATGGCCTGCTCGAGCACCTTGTCCTTGTCCTTGTCGATCTGGTCGCGGCTGATCTCGCCGGGCTCGACGAGGCCGCGCACGCTGATGGCGACGGCCCCCTGCCCGCCCGAGTCTCTGGACGCGAGCAGACGCGCGGCCCACGCGGACCTCGGATCGTGCTCGCTGGTCCCGTCGAACGGAAGGGCGCCCAGCGTGGCGATGGTCATGGGCCAGGTGCCGCGGATCTCGATGCGTTTGGACCAGGTCGCGCAGTCGACGCGGGTGTCGCGCAGTTTCTCGGCCAGGCGGGCCGTCCGCTCGTCGGGGAAGGCATGCATGTGGCCGCGCTCGACCATGACCTCCAGCGGGTCCGGCTTGCGGTCGGTGACCCACCAGGCCAGGGCGCGGTTCATCTGCGCGTCGGTCGGCGGGACGCAGCCGCCCGCCCTGAGGATCTCGGAGATGACGGCGCGGTCCGTGTCGAACGCGTCGTCCGGGGCCTCGCCGTAGGCGGCCTGGTCGCCGGCCTGCACGACGAGGTTGACGACGCGGTCCAGGAACCGGCCCTTGCCGCCGCCCGCGTCCAGACGGACGCCGATGACGGTGAGACGGTCGTGCACGACGTCGCCGCGATGCTCCATGGCGAGGAGGCGCCGGTTGCGCCCGTCCAGCGTGGGGCTCGGCTCGAAGCGGACCGGGGTGGACATGGCGAGGATGTGGATGGGCCTGTAGAAGGATTTCAGGGCGCGGCGGTTCGCCAGCGGGATGCTTGGGGTCAGGTCGGCGAGCCTTGGCATGATGATGGTCAATGGGCGCGCGGCCTTGAGGCGCTCGCCCCAGTCGGCCGCGTCGGAGACGGACGGCTGGCTTGGCATGACCATGTACTGCCAGGCCTCGCCGTTGGCGGTGCGGACGAATCCGCCGCCCAGATGGCGGGCGTTGACGCCCGCCTGTCGGATCGTTCTGCTCATACGGCACGGCTATGCGTCTAGAACAGGGACCCCTGCGTCTTCGGGGCGGGGAGCCCGGCGCGGCATCGGGCCATGAATGCCACGGCGTCGCGGCTGGCGTGGATGTCGGCGGCCGCCAGCGGCCGGTTGAGGCTGAGCCCCTCCAGCGTCCTCACGCGGCTTAGCGCGACGTACGCCTGCCCGTCCGCGGGCAGCGGCCATGCGGGCAGCTCCAAACGCATGCGGTCGAGCGTGCGGCCCTGGCTTTTGTGGATGGTGACGGCCCATGCCGGCCGGAGCGGCAGCTGGATGTAGGTGCCGACCTCGACCGGCTCCACCCTCCCGTCGACGAGCCGGTTGCGGACCATGGGCCAGCGGTGCCTGCCGATGGACACCTCCACGCCGGAGTCCAGGCGGACGACGGCCACATCATCGGAATCGAACCCCTCCAGCGTGCCCAGCGTGCCGTTGGCCCACAGGCCGTCCGGGTCGTTGGCCAGCGTCATGACGCGGGCGCCGGGGCGCAGGGCGAGACTCCGCGGCGCGGGGTCCAGGTTCCGCGGCCATTCGCCGCCCCACATGGCGTCGACGCGGACCTCCGGGCCGGGGAGCCCCGCCATCATGGCTCCGTTGATTTGGTCGACGCGCCGGTTGGTGGCGGCGAGCACGGGCGCCGACGCCGTGTACGGGGCGTCCACGCGGCTATTGAGCAGGGCGAGCGCGTCGCGGGTGGCATGGCCGGCGCGGAGGGAGTCCAGCGCGCCGGCGAACGCGGGGTCGGCCTGGCGGTGGACGCGCCCCAGCTCCGCGAAGTCCATCGGGAACGGGCCGCGGCCCGCGATGACGGGGGCGAGGACGCGGGATTGGAAGAACCATGGCCCCTTCCACGGCCCCCCGGAGAACAGCGGCCTGTCGTCGTCGGTGACGACGGGCGGCAGCTGGGCGGGGTCCCCGACCATGTCGACGCGGACGCCTCCGAACGGGGACCGGCTCCGCCGCGCGCCCTGGAGGAATTGGTCGAGGCAGTCGATGAGGTCCGCGCGCGCCATGGCGGCCTCGTCGACGATGATGTGGTCCAATGCCCGGTAGAGCGGGTCGCGGGACAGGGAGGAGCCCTTGGCCCGGGCGTCCCCGGGCGTCATGCCGGGCTTGGCGTGGATGAAGCGGTGGATGGTCTCGCCGCCGTCGATGTTGAGCGCGGCCACGCCGGTGGGGGCGAGCATGATGGTGTTCGCCGGGGCCGTGGTGCGCCGCCAGTGGTCGATGAGGGTCGATTTGCCCGTGCCGGCCCTGCCGGCCAGGAAGCCCACGCCCGTGGGCTGGTCCAGCATGGCAAGGGCACGTCCGTCGTATTCGTATTCCATGCCCTTGCGTCATGCGTCAACGTCGGACGAGGACCGGCCCGCGGGGGCCGGCGTCCGGCAGCGAGCCGACGATGCCGCACGCGACATATTCGAGCGCCTCGCCGTATCTCCAGCCCTCCGTGCGCATGAGCCAGACGATCATGGCGTCGAGGTCGTAGACGGCGCGGCCGTCCGGCGTGGCCCCGACGAGGGCCTGGGCGTACTCGCCGTGCGCGAACAGCAGGGCGTCCGGAGCCGGCCTGGCCTTGGGGTCGTATCCGATCCGATTGCCTTCGATGTCCTCTGCGTGCATGGGCCCCGCCTATGCGTGGAACAGGTCGGGCACGTTGGCGGTCATCGGCGTCGTCTCCCGTCCGGCGGGCAGGACGCCGTGGCGCAGGCACCATGCGACGCACACCCCGGCCGCGTCCAGCGACGGGGAGGCGGCGAGGCATATCTGCGCGCGGGTCGGGTCGCCGGCCATCCAGCTGATGAGCGCCTTGAGTCCGAACACGGCGGTCTTGTCGGCACCCAGGTCGAGCAGGACGTTCAGGTCCAGATCGGCGGCGGTCAGACGCTCCTCGTCGGGACGCCATCCGGCGTCGTGCAGGACGTGGCCGATGGCCGCGTCGAGGCCTTCGCCGCGCGCGGCGGCGACCATGCCCGCGGGCGTGGGGACGGCGGCGGAGAGCGACCATGCGACCATGTCGCGGAACCGCGGCGTCGACAGGCCGCGGACGAGCCGGGCGCCGGTCACCTCGTTCATCCAGCGCTCGCGGCCCGGCATCTTGAGCCTGGCCTGCCATTCGTTGGCCAGCGTCATGTCGTCGTCGGCGCCGTCCATGAGTCCGGCCATCGTGGTCCGGTACTGCGCTCCGTACGTCATCGTGCCTCCTTCACATGCAGGGTGCCGGGCTGGGCGCGGCGGAGCCACCAGAGCCCCGCGCCGGCCTTGTCCATGGTTCCGTCGGCGAATCCCTCGTCGGAGTCGATCCACCAGTCGACGCCTCCGTCCGGGTGCGTCTCCACATGCGCGTTCGGGCTGTGGATGCCCGCTCCGTCCGGGTCGAAGCCGTAATGCCTCAGTCCTTTGAGGATGTCCTCAAGTGCCTCCGCCTGTGCGGCGGTCAGCTTGGTGATGTCTGCCATGTCCCATCCCATGCGTCGGACGGGGCGGGGCGATGCGGTAGGGGGCCGATAGGGGCTTTTCGGCCGAAAAGCCGCATGCACCGCCGTATGCACTTTTGATTCTGACGGGCGGAAGAGGCTCCAATGCCTACGGGCAGTAGGGCTAAGGCCTGATTCCATCGTCATCCGTATGCAGCCGTATGCACCGTATGCACTTCCCTTAAAAGGAAAAGCCCTGAAAAAGCTCCAACTCCCAAAAGAGGTGCATAAAGTGCATACGGCTTCTTTGATGTTCGCTCAGCCCTACTCTTCATTGGCTTCTTGCTCGCGGGCAGAAAGTGCATACGGACTGCATACGGCTGCATACGAAGTGCATACGGTCTGCATAATGTGATGGAAGTGTGAAGACGGGCTTGGATTATCCACCGCAATCCACTGCCTGTCTTTGCTTTTAAAGGGCCGGATAGGGGGATTGTTGATTGCCTGCGGCCGACGAATGGCTTGCAGGCCGTCTTGCGGCATTACCGTCGACCGTATGGAATCGTCTGAAAAACAACATGGGACGCATGGGCATGCCGGTTTCACGGAAAGGAGCCGGAATCATGGGAATCGACGAAATCATCGAATATTTGAGGACCCTGCCGGAGGACGCCATTGTGAAGGTGTCGGTCATGGACAGGGCGTCCATGGCCCGCGACTCCATTGTCATAGACGGCGTCGTCGACGGTGGCGTGTGGTGCCGCGAGGACATCGGCACGCTGATCGAGGATAACGGCAGGAATCCCACGCCGGAGAACATCGACAAGGTGTTGGCCGCCGTGCCGGGCGGGCTTGGCTCCTTCAGCGACCGGCTCACGCAAGAGGGTTGGGATATCCTGCACGACATCTACGACGGCGCCATCGACGCCCTCCGTTAGGCGTATAGCCGTCAATCAAGACGGTCGCATCGTCCAGCCTCCCCCCAGCGCATGCCCATAACGCCTCGGCGGGGAGCCTCCGGACGGCGCGGCCGTCCCCTTTTTCCCAGGACGCATGTCCGGTCCGAGGAAAAGGAGCGAATCATGAGCAACCCGATATACGCGCTGACCGACCACGACCACACCGAGGAGGAGCTCGCTCCATGGCTCGCCGAATGCGCCACCGGCGACCCGATGGCCGACGGGCTCGTGCTCACCGCGCTCGACTGCGCGTGGGGCCATTGGGAGAGGGCCGCCAAGGAGCCGCGCCGGCCGTTCTCCGACCCGGAGTATCCGAAGGCCGTGGCCGGACTCCCGTGGCGCTGGGACGATTGGATCCCCACAGGACTGTTCGGCCGCGGACTCAATGCGGCATGGTGGGGGCGCCTCGTCGCCGCGATGGACGACCTCGGCCGCTTCGGCCTGTCCGACACGGCCATCGTGCGCCGTGACCTCATGGAACCGTTCGGCGAGTCCGTGCTTGCCATCCGCGACGACTGGGAGTTGGCCGATTTCGAGGCCTGCGAACTGTCCAACCCGCACATGCCCGGCCCGTACGAATGCGTGGCCAACGACCTGCGCCTGCTGGCCGAGGATATGGACAAGGAGCCGCGCCATATGGGCGGGCTCGTCCGCTACGACACCGCCTACGCGCTGGCCGGCCTCAAGTATCTGACGTTCAAGGAGGATGACGATGAATGACATCACGCTGGGCAAGTGCCCGTTCTGCGGGGGCAGGGTGTCCTCCGCCGTCGAAAGCGGGCGCGAGGGCGCCCTTGTCGCCTATTGGTGCGTGCGGCCCGTCTGCGAAAACGGCTGCCCCGTCGGGAGGGTGGCGGACGGTTGGGACGATCTGCACGTCGGATACGGCGGCGACCCGGGTCCGGACGTGGTCAGGGCCGACCTCGCCGCCAAATGGGCCGGCGTCTGCGGGACGCTCATGCATCCCCGCCCATGCCCGCGTTGCGGCGGCCGCCCTGCGTTCGTGGCGGCCAATGCGGTCCTGTGCTTCGGCTGTCCCGACGATGGGCTCGTCAAGTCCGAAGCGGACACGACCCTGCTCGGGCTGGTCGTCAGGTGGAACGGCGAGGCGGCCGCGGCCGAGAGCGCCGGAAGACGCCAGGCCGAGCTGGAGGCAGAATGCGCGATTCTGAACCGCGCCTACTGGCCCGATCGGTTCAAGAACAAACGGGACTGACGCTTGTCCCCCCGAACAGTTCGGCGGCCAGCCTTTCCTCGTTCCCGCGGGCCCTGTCCTCCATGACGGCGAACAGGTCCTGCAGGAACCGCTCCGGCTCGTCGACGTCGCCCTCGACCGTGCCGAACGTCGGATAAGGCTCGGGCCCATATGGATAGCCCATGCCCGGATGCCATGCGGGTCGGGACGCATGGACAGGACGCAAAAGAAAGGAGCCGGAACATGAAACGTTTCGAGCCATTTGTTCTGGGCCAGTGTCCGTTCTGCAATGGCGGTGTGACCGCCGCCGTCAGACGATTCGATGAGCGCACCATCGGCATGTGGTACGTCGCCTTCGATTACGACCTGCACCCTGGGTGTCCGAACGGATGCCCGATCGACCGGTTCGACATGACGCGCCTGTTCTTCGACGGCTGGACCGTCGCTTCCGACTACGACCCGACGCCGGCGTTCCGCAGGGCGTGGGCGCGCGATGTCCGCATGTTCCATAACCGCCCCGCCTGCCCGCGGTGCGGACGGCCCGCACGGCTGCGCTCCGGCTCCGATTTCGCCATGGGCTGCCCGTGGTGCGGACTGTGGGCGAAGCCGGAGCGCAGCGACGGGCCGGTGTCCATCATGTCCCTCGTCGGGGCGTGGAACCATCTCGCGGACGGGAAGGAAGACCAATGAGGTCCGTGATTCCTTTGGGCGAATGCCCGTTCTGCGGGGGTGACGTGACCGTCGGCGTGGACGAATACGACAGCGAGACCGGGGACGTCCACTTCTCCTACGGCGACCGGCCGCAATACGAGAACGGATGCCCCGTGGGACGGTTCGACTATCAGCGTTGCCGCTTTCACGGCATATGGGTCACTGTGGAGAAGGACGCCGCGCCGGTCTTCCGGGAATGCTGGAAGAAGGAGGTCGAGACGCTCCGCAACCGCCCCGCCTGCCCGGACTGCGGCAGGCCGGCGGAGTTCAAGAGCGACGGCAAGGACTTCCTCATCCTCGGCTGTCCCCACTGCCGGCTGTGGGCCAAGAAGGCCCGGACCATCGCCGGGCTCGTGGACGAATGGGGCAAGCTGGCCGACGAAAAACGCAAGGAGAACGAGAGGAAGGGCAAGAGCGCGGAGCTGGCCGACCTGCTCAACAGATTGGACGAATAACGCGGCGAATGAAGCCAAGGAAGGAGGACGTCATGTCCGACGATGAGAAGCCGTTCGTGATTACACTGGGTGAATGCCCGTTCTGCGGCGGCAGCGTGGAGGCCGAGATAGGTGTGACCGTCCACGGGGACAGCCCGAACTGTTATTACTGGTACGCAACACACCCCCATTGCCCAAACCATTGCCCCATCGGCATGCTCAACGCGACTGACCCTGTCAGGAGATACCCCGATCGTCTGACCGAGGGGACGGCACAGGCCCTGTATGCCGCGGAATGGAAGAGGGACTGCGACCTGGTGCGCGCCCCGCGGACCTGCCCCCGCTGCGGCGGCGCCGTGGAATTCAAGGAGAATGGCGCCGGCTGGGTGATGCTCGGCTGCCCCGGCTGTGACGAATGGGTGAGGCATGGGGACACCTTCGCCGACCTTGCGCGCGAATGGGACGGAAAAGCCAAGGGGATCGAAGCCCGATTGCGCAAGGACGCCAAGGGAAGGGAGCTTGCCGCCATGCTGAACGAGAGCCATTCTTGACCGGCGACCGGCTCCCCGTATTCTTCCTCAAGGGCGTCGGGCAGGGCCTTGCGACGGCCCTGTTCCGCAAGGAGACGCTGACGGACCCGCTGGAGCCCATGCCGACCATTCCCGAATGGCTGGCGTCGTACGGCGTCACCCCAGGGAACATGTCCGCATTCGACCGGTGCGAGGCCGACTGGTACGCCCTGCTGGACCGGCGGAAACGCCAAACGGACGCGTTCCTGGCGGGCGCGTTCGCGGGCACCTGCGTGTACGTGGCCCTGTGTCTGGGATCGCTTGCGTTCGTCGGCTGGCTGGTCTGGCGCCTCATTCCGTGACGGCCGGGACGCATGGCCCAGTCGGACGCCGGAGAGACCGGCGCGGAAAGGAGCCTATCATGGCAATGGATATCCAAGACGACCAAAAGGTCGTCGTCTACAAGGATGGCGTGGACCAGTACGAGGGCCTTTGGGGAAGCCGCGACGAGGATTACGACGGCGACTTTTATTTACTGGCCGATGTTGAGGAGGCGGACGTCATCGTCGTCTGCTGATGCCGGACCGGAACGGCCGGGGATGGGCGCATGGCCCGCCCCCGGCTGTTCCTCTCTTCGGGGACGCATGGGTCCGGCGCAATCGGGAAAAGGAGTGGGGCAATGGACATCAAAGACTTCCAACGCATCGCCAAGGCCGCCGGCATGAAGCCGACGGACAGGGACGACATGACGGAGATCGCCTCGCCCGACGGCGAGGACGCGTACGTCCTGCGGCTGGGCGCCGTCACGGACGGCTCCGAAGTGGACGTCGTATGGCTGAGCCTTCAGCGCGGCCTGCGCCGCGAGGACGGGCGCGAATGGCTGACGCCGCGCACTGGACGCGTCCTGCGGTGCCGCGTCTGGGACGCGGAGGCCGGCTGGCTGGAGCCCGTGGCTGGCGGGAACGCCATTGATCGGCTCCGCGGGCTTGTGGATGAGCTGCACGGCTGGGCCGAGGCGGAGCGGACCGCATGGGTCCACGCGCGGGCCGTCTCCCGTCTGCTGGACGGGCGTGTGGACGGCCTCGCGGGCATGGCCTAGATTCTCTCGACGAGCAGGCGGCGGAACGTCGGCCTGCCGCCGATCATGGGGGAGACGCGCGGCACGCCCTCCGGCAGATGGCCGGGGAACATGCCGACGAGCCTGTAGCCCTCCGGCCAGTTGGCGAGGAGGCTGATGGGCGCGCCGACAAGCCCCTTGCGGTCGGCGGGCACCGTGGCCGCGGAGCCGGCCTCCACGATCGTCTTGGGGAGATTGTCGTAGAACGGGTTGTCCGCCGGATCATAGGCGTGCGTCGGCGTGAACGTGGGACATCCGCCCGGCAGGTCCGTGTACCAGACGACGCCCTTGACGCCGACGGCGGGCACGCCGTCGGGCTCGATGTGGACGGCGTCGGCGCGGTCCAGGTCCTTGTATCCGGGGACGCGGAAGAACATACTGCCCTTGTTGGGCGAGCAGATGTGGAGGCGTCCGGCCATGAACAGCGGGAACACGTCCGAGTAGGAGCAGGCGGTCATGGGGCCCAGGCAGAGCAGGCCCTGGCCGGCGTGGCCGGACAGGTAGCGGCCCGCCAGGCTGAACGGCGGATTGCCGACGGTCAGGTCGGCCTCCCGCGCCATGGCGCGGGCCTCGGGGGAGTCGAACGATCCGGAGCCCTCGAGGCGGCGCTCCGTGACGCCGGCGGCGGTCCTTTCGTATAGGCGGCCGCCCGCGTCGTCGGAGGCGAACAGCGTGTCCGCCAGCGGGTCGAAGGAGAGGCTTCTTAGACGGGAGAGTCCCCAGTCGTCGAACCGGTCGGACAGGAAATGCCAGAAGGCGCTCCAGTCCCCGTCGTTGGTGTCGAGCAGGACGTCGGCCCCATGGAACGCGTCCCGGAACGGGGTCAGGCCCCGCTCGACATCCTCGTATCTTGTGTAGAATTCGTCGGCCCGTCCGCGCGCGGCGGCGAGCAAAGGCTTGTTGTCAGGCATTCCATGGGCTATGCGTCGGACCGCGCAGGGCGTCGATGGCGTCGGCCCTGTCGGCCAGCATCCTGCCGCGCAGCTCGGCGCCCGCGTCCTCGTCGTAGCCGTCCGGTGTGACGACGTCGACCTCCACGTCGTCGGCGGTGACGGTGAGCACGGCGCGCGCCTTGCCCGGCTTGGACTCCAGGTAGCCGGTGGACTCCGAAAGGAACGCGAACGCCACGTCGTCGAGGGCCTCCGCGGACGGCGCGGCGTCGGGCGGCAGCACGGCGGAGACCTCGGAGCGCCTGGGCCCGTCCGTGTGGACGGTGTGGACGAGCAGCGCGGGCGACGACGGGTCCAGCGCGCCCGGACGGCTCAGGCCGTATTTCCGCCGGAACGTGTAGTCGCTTATTCCGGCGGACGGCGGCACGAGGGCCACGTCGGCGACGGAGTCGCCCGCCAGCGTGATGCGCGCGCCCTCTTTGCCGATGCGCTTCCAGCGGCGTCCGGGCGGCAATGCGATGCCGGCGGGCGCGTCCGTGCCGTCGGAGACGCGGCCGCCGCCGTAGACGGCGTCGTGGGTGCGGTCGCCGGTCTCCGCATGGCCGGCCGGGTCCAGTCTGAAGTCGGCGGTGCCGCGCACGAAGCCGTTGTTGTCGAGCCTTGCCATCCGCTCGACCGACTCCCTGGCGGCGTTGCGGGACATGACGGCCTTGCGCCGCACGTTCGGATTGCCGTCGTGCAGCAGCGCCTCCACCTGGGCCTCCGTCAGATCGTCGCGGTAGGCGGCGGCGCCGCGCACCCGCTGGCTCTCGTCGTAGAGCAGCTCGTCGAATTCGTCGTCGGTCGGCGTCGGCGACTTGGGGCTAGACCATGCGAGCATGCGCACGCCCCAGGAGGCGCTGCGGCGCAGGACGCGCCAGTCGTCGGCGGAGAGCGTCTCCGGCCGCTCCTTGATGGCCGTCCGGTCGGCGGCCGCGTCCATGCCCGCCACGTAGCCGCCGGACTCCAGGTCGTCGTCCGAACCCTGTCCCGCCTTTTTGTCGAACTGCCCTCCGTCCGGCCTGCCGGCCGCCTTGTGGTTGTTTCCGTTCCTGTCCTGCGCCATGATTGGCCTCCTTGTCCGTTTCGCGGAGGCTATGCGGACGGGGATGGGCTTTCGGGCATTGTCCGCTTGCGCGCGAAAACGCACGTCCGTGCGACGCATAGCAGGAGGATATGGGGGCATCGCACTTGGGAAAGGCGCTGGAGAGCGCATGCGCGGTCGTCACCGCCGCGGCTTTGGCGATTGCCGTCATGGCACGCCGTCGGGCCGGACGGCGTGCGGCCTCCGGGGTGTTCCCTTTTATACATCCGAAAAAACATGTCCGGGGTCCGCGCCCATTCTCGGGACGCATGACCCCGGACATGAAGTACGGAATCACATCAGGCCACGGGGCTGGCGGCGACCAGAGCCTCGGCGTTGTTCACCGCGTCCGCCACATGGGACATGTAGCGGCGCAGCGCGGCGCGGCCCGGCGCCGCATGATGGACGCCCGTGTTGGCGCAGGCGTGGTTCCAGGCCTTGAGCCTGTCGGCCTTCGGATGACGCCTCATAAGCAGCTCGAAGCGCACGCCGGTGCGGGCCTCGCGGTCGGTAAGGCCCAGTCCGCGGAGGATGTCGCGCACACGCTCCGACGGGTCGGCCATGGCGTCCACGCGGCGGGCGAGGGTGATGTCGCCGAGCGCCAGATACAGGCGGGCGAGCCTGGGCGACGCATCGGGACGCTCCAGACCCAATGCGGCCGCCGGGGTCGCATGATGGGAGGCCAGCCAGTCGGCGTCGATCACCGGCTTGGACGTATGGTCGACGCCGTCGGTCGGGGTCCATTCGGCGTCGTCGCCGTCCGGGTCGACGTGGAAGCCCTGCAGGGCGGCGTCCGGGTCAAGACGGCCCAGGAACGCCTTCCACACGTCATAGCCGCCGCAGGCCTTGACCGTGCCCGGGGTTTTGGGATTCGACGTCGTCCCGTCGGCCAACGGCATGAAGCGCGGCGGGGTGGTGCGGCGCCCGTGCTTGAAGTCGGAGATCTGGCGGGCGGCCTCACGGCGGACGACCTCGTCCCACAGGGCGCGCTCCCCGGACGGCGGGCATGGCGTGTTGAGCCGGCGGAGCCGCTCGCACTCGGCCTCGAACAGGGAGGCGGCGCGGATGAGGTCCACGCCCAGCCCGTACCTCTCATGAAGGATGCGCTCGCCGGAGCATTGCTTGCAGACATTGGTAAGCAGGGCGGCGGAAAGCGTGCGGTGCTTGTCCCTCACCTGGTCGATGGCGTTCTCCTCGATCCAACGGCGGACGAGGCTGGAGCTCGTCTCCTCGTTGTGGATGAGGCCGTTGAGCTTGCTGGCCTTGGTGCCGGAGCCGGGGGAGGCGTTGGTGTAGCGGGCAAGGATGGAACGGTACTCGGCGCCGCTCACGGTGAAGCCGTCCTCGCGCGCGGCGCGGGCGGCCTTGCGGGCCGCGATGCCTTTCTCGCGGGCCTCGGCCCATGCCTTCCTGTCCTTTGTGAATCTTCTTGTCGCCGTCTGACGCGCGGCCTGCGTATTGTTCTCGGTCACGCCACCCTACATGCGTCCGAGGGACGCATACGGGTGGGATTTGGACGCCCTGCGCCGGCGATTCCGCCCCCTTCCGTCCCTGCGAAACGCCCGGGGCGCATAGCCGGGGTGCATGGAGTTCAATCCGTTCGACGACCGGTGGTGGCTCGCCGGCTCGTCCCTTAACTGGATCAGCGCCGCCATCGCCGCGCGCCCCGCATGGATGCCCTGCGAGGGCGCCGTGGAGCGGCTCCGCGGACGGCGGGCGAGGGCCATCTCGGCCGTCCGTCTTCTGGCCGGCTACCGCACCCTGGAGACGCGGCAGGCGCACGCGCTGGACCCGTCGCTGCCCGCCCTGCCGAAGGCGGCCTTCTGGCTTGACATGCTCGGCGCGGGATTCTGCGAGCCGGGCTTCCCGATCGCCGTGGATGGCAGGCAGGCGGCGTCTCCCCTTTCCGCCGACTGGATGGCCGTCAGGCTTCCGCCGCATGAGGACATCATGCCCCGGCTGGCGGAGGCGCTGGACCTGACCCCGCCCGAGCTGGCGACGCTCGCGCCCTGCCGTGGCCCAGGCTCGTTGGACTGGCGCCCGAATCTCCGCGGACAGCGGCAGTACGACCGGCACAATCTCATCTGCGCCGACCTCGCGGTGGCCCGCGCCGCGGAGGGCTGGCGGACGCTGGGGGAGGCGTGGGGAAGATTCGACCTGATATGCCACGACCCGCTCATGGGCGCGGGCGGCCCCGATCTGGAGCTCATCGGCGAAAACGAGACGGTCTGCATCGAGCTGACGGCAAGCATGGGCCAGTCGCTGTCGGCGAAGTTCAATAGGTGGGCGCGGGTGCTCCGGCATCCGGGCACGGAACGCGTCCATGTGGTCTGGCTCGCCGCCGCCCGCACCGTCGAGGGCATCCCCGAGCGGCTCGCCGCCCTGTCCGCGGAGCGTCCGCGTCAGCATTGGGCGGTCGCCGAGGACTGGCGGGACTCCCCGGTCTGCCCGGACGGCTTCGCCCCCAAGCCCGGCACGCCGCCGGAGCCCTACGACTGGATGCGGGCCGACATGGACCGCGTCGGCGACGCCGTCGGCCTGCCCTCCGCCGGCTCATGGAAGAGGCCGCGCGTGCTCATGGGCGATTCCATCCCGTTCTAGCGGCGGAACACCGCCAGCCATTTGGTCCAGACACCCGACCAGATCGTCCTTAATTGCCGTAAGCCGCCCCTCATACGCTCCCGGAACGGAGACTTGCGTGGCTTCCGCGTGGGATGGCGGGCGGTGGACCGGCCACTCCGGAACGAACGGACTCCGGCGTCCCTCTCCGCCGGCTTGGATGCCATGGCCTTGCCCTCCGCCTTGTCCGCGGGTTTCGGGGCCGGCTTGGACGCCGCCGGCGGTTTGGGGGTGGTCCGCGCCTCCGGCGGCGTCCACGCCCGAAGGGCCAGTTGGACGGCGCGATGGTCGCCGACGGGCAGGGTGGACAGCCAGCGGCGGGCGTCGTCGCCGCCGTAGGCGGCCAGCGCGGCCGCGGCCCTGACATCACCGCGTGAGGCCATGTCGCGCAGCCGATCCTTGGGGGAGTCCTTCGTGTAGGGCAGTCCGTCAAGCATCGAGCGGTAGCCGCGCGCCTTGTCCGGGTCGCCGGTCAGGTCGGCCAGCATGGAGATGCGGTCGAACGGCTGGGCGCGGACGACGGCCACCCTGACGCCCCTCGGCCGGCGGGCGATGATGGCCCGGACCTTCATCACGTCCCCGACGCCCTCCAGCTCCTTCAGCGCGTCCGCGACGGGGTCGGCGGGTTTCGGCCCGTCCTTGCCTTGGTTTTCCGCCTTGGCCCCACCGTCATTCCCGGGCTCCGTTCGATCGCCCTCCGGCGCGTCGACGGGCTCCGGCTTTCCGGTCCTGGCGTCCTTTGTCTCCGATGCCGACGCTTCGACCTCCGGCCACTTCCCCCTGACCCTCAGCGTGGCCCCCACGACCGGCCGCCTCGCCATGGGCAAGGAGGCCAGCCATTCCCTGTCCTTGTCGTCGCCATGGACGGTCAGCGCGACGGCGGCCCTGACGTCGCCCTTGGCGACCAGATCCCGGAGCCGACCGGCCTTGGCGTCATCGGCCGAATAGGGCAGGCCCTTAAGCAACGAGAAGGGATCGTTCCGTTCGTCCGGATTCGGGGTAAGGTCGATGAGGGCGGCCTTGTACCCGAACGGCAGTGAACGGATGATCGCACACCGGAAATCCTCAGGCAACTCTTTCAGAAGGGCCCTGGCCGCCTCCCGGCTGGGGGCATTCATAATGCTCCTTCCCGCCTCCCTGACCTCTGGGGCGTCATCGCCCGGCACAATCCACCACGGCTTATCCTCCGACTCCGCGTCCCCGCCTGTTCCGGCGGCCGGCCCATCCGGCTCCGGCTCCCTCCCGGCTTCCGGTCCGGCGGCCACCTCTGGGTCGTTCTCCAGCGACGCCCACCATCCCTCGTCGGGCGCGACGGACTCCGCGGTGGTCGGCACCTCCTCCAGATCGTCGTCCAAGCCCTGGCCGGCCTTTTCCTCGTATTGTCCGCCGTCCGGACGTCCCGCCGCCTTGTGGTCCCTGCCGTTTCCATCCCGAGCCATGATGGCCTCCTTTTTCCGAAAGCCGCCTATGCGCCGCGGGACCGGAAATCCTCCGATTCGGCGGGCGATGCGGACGGATGGGCGT
>OLRG01000546.1_pt1 | contig 35988 bp, 34 predicted proteins | sample 1672331 | NCBI WGS metagenome assembly OLRG01 (sample SAMEA3136672, study PRJEB25190) | human gut metagenome
CCATCGGTCACGTTGACCACGGCAAGACCACTCTGACCGCTGCTATCACCAAGTATCTGGCTATGCAGGGCAAGGCTGAGTTCGAGGACTACGCCAGCATCGATAAGGCTCCCGAGGAGAAGGAGCGTGGTATCACCATCAACACCGCTCACGTTGAGTATGAGACTGACGCTCGTCACTACGCTCACGTTGACTGCCCGGGCCATGCTGACTACATTAAGAACATGATCACCGGTGCTGCTCAGATGGACGGCGCTATTCTGGTTATCGCTGCTACCGATGGCCCCATGGCTCAGACCAAGGAGCATCTGCTGCTGGCTCGTCAGGTAGGCGTTCCCTACATCGTTGTTTTCCTGAACAAGTGCGATCAGGTCGACGATGAGGAGCTGCTGGAGCTGGTTGAGATGGAAGTCCGTGAGACTCTGGCTGAGTATGGCTTCGATGAGGAGGCTCCCATCATCAAGGGTTCCGCTCTGAACGCTCTGATCTCCGAGTCCACCGATCCCGCTGCTCCCGAGTATGCTTGCATCAAGGAGCTGATGGATGCTGTTGACTCCTATATCAAGACCCCCGAGCGTAACGATGATCTGCCCTTCCTGATGCCCGTAGAGGACGTCTTCACCATCTCCGGCCGTGGTACTGTTGCTACCGGTCGTGTAGAGCGTGGCGTGATCAAGAAGAACGAGCCTGTTGAGATCGTCGGCCTGACCGAGGAGAAGAAGCAGACCGTAGTTACCGATCTGGAGATGTTCCACAAGCTGCTGGATTATGCTGAGGCTGGCGACAACGTTGGTGCTCTGCTCCGTGGCGTTACCAAGAAAGAGGTCGAGAGAGGCCAGGTTATCTGCAAGCCCGGCTCCATCCATCCTCACACCAAGTTCTCCGGCCAGGTTTATGTCCTGTCCAAGGACGAGGGCGGCCGTCATACCCCCTTCTTCAACAACTATCGTCCTCAGTTCTACTTCCGTACCACTGACGTAACCGGCATCATCACCCTGCCCGAGGGCACCGAGATGTGCATGCCCGGCGATAACACCGAGATGAGCGTTGAGCTGATTACCCCCATCGCTATCGAGGTTGGCCTGCGTTTCGCTATCCGTGAGGGTGGCCGTACCGTAGGCTCCGGCGTTGTTACCGCTATTAACGAGTAATTTATAACGCTTTTGAGGCTGTCCCTTATGGGACAGCCTCTTTTTGCGTTCTATATGAGAAAGTCTGCCGAAAGATTGAAATATCTGTATATTTGGATAGAAAATCCCCCCTTCCATTTCTTTTCTGAATAGAGTATAATAATGCCTAGCGAATCGCTTTTAGGCTTGCCGGACAACAACGGCAACGTTGGGGCGCAAAGGGTCTGTATCCTGCCTTATGGTGAAATACAGACGCTCCGATCAATGCGTATGGCACCGGAAGCGTCTTTGCGCTTTTGAGTCATATAAAATAGCTTGCCCAAGTCAGCAGACTGCTGCATTGTGGCATTGGAAAGGGAAGTAATTGATGGATCTGCTCAGGCACCTTCTATATGTATTTGGACTTGCGATGGTTCCCGTATTTGAACTGCGAGGAGCGATCCCTGTGGGGGTCGCTGCCGGCCTGCCCTTTTGGATCGTGTTTATTACCGCAATTATGGGGAACCTTTTGCCGGTACCGTTCCTGATTCTTTTTACCCGCCGTGCATTTGAATGGCTGAGAAAAAAGAGCGCATTTCTCGAACGGCTGGTATCCCGACTGGAGAAGAAGGCTGCCGCAAAGGAAGATCTGCTGAAGAAATACGAGCTGCTGGGCCTGTGCATTCTGGTGGCGATTCCGCTGCCCGGAACCGGTGCGTGGACCGGCTCACTGGTTGCGGCAGTATTTGATATTCGCCTGAAGCATGCGTTTCCTGCCATTGCGCTGGGGGTTCTCATTGCTGCTGTGATCGTTTCTGTGGTTACATATGGAGTGACCATTTTTATTTGACTCAAAAACCATGGGCCAACGTCGCTTCTGCTGCATAGACTGCACAGGGGGCAGTTATATGGAGATCGTTTTCGGTATGTTGGCTGCATGGGGACTGATTATGCTGATTTGGACATTGGTGGGAGCGGTTCTGCTGCCCCTGAGGCGCAGAGGTGATCTGCGCCTTACGGTGTTTATGCGGGGGAACGGCGATCCCAACTGCTTGGAGCGGTGGCTGCGGGGACTGATCTGGGTCAGAGAGTCCGGGCTGATCTGGTGGGATATTGTGATCCTGTCAGATGGGCTGGGGGAGGAATCCCGTGGGATTGCCCAACGTGCGGCAGATCAATATGCGGATGTTTTTGTCGAAACTGTAGATGAGATAAAAGACTGGATGGATGAGTAGGGATGGCGGGTACAAGAGAGCAGGAGCTGATACGAGGGACCGTAGCGGCGGTGCTTTATCAAAATCAGGAAAACGGCTATAGTGTAATTCGGTTCACCACGGATCAGGGGGTCACGATTACGGTGGTTGGCACGATCCCAATGTGTACCCCCGGGGAGCATCTCGCCGTGACGGGGCATTGGGAGGAGCATACGACCCATGGCCCGCAGTTTCGTGCGGAATTTCTCGAACGGGTGATGCCTTCCGGTGCGGAGGCCATTGAGACCTATCTTTCCTCGAGAGCCATCAAGGGGATCGGCCCTAGAACCGCCAGCAGGATCGTAAAACTGTTCGGAGATCAGACCTTTGAAATTATGGAGCAGCACCCGGAGCGGCTGGCAGAGGTGCCCGGCATCAGCCCCCAGAAGGCGAAGGCCATTGGGCAGAGCTTTCAGAAGCAGTTTGGAATGCGGAAGCTGTTGGAATTTCTGCTGTCCAATGGATTGCCCGGAGAGCTAGCCATGCCGCTCTATAAGGCCTATGGCGATCTTGCCATGGATGCCCTGCGGGATGATCCCTATCTGCTGACGGAGGACTTCTTCGGGGCGCCCTTTGCAGCGGTGGATCAGTTTGCGGTGCATCAGGGGATCGAGGCCGAGGATTTTCGGCGTGTGCAGGCGGCTACTGTGTATACCCTGCGGCATAATCTTGGTAACGGCCATACATTCCTTCCGGCAGAGAAGCTCTGCGCTGCCACGGCCACTATGATCAATGTGGATCCGGATGTTGTCCGGGAGACACTGGGGGATCTGAATCTGGCCGGGAAATTGGTGGTGGACACCCTGCGGGATATCTCCGTGTGCTATCTGCCGGAGTATTATGAGGCGGAGACCTATGTGGCGCAGCGGATGCTGGAACTGGCTGCAACGCCCCAGGAGGTGCCAGATCGTCTGGAAGGCATCCTTCGGGCGGTGCAGCGGGAGTTGGGCACGGAGTATGCCAGTGAGCAGGCCCGGGCCATTCTCACGGCGGCCCGCAGCTCGGTGATGCTGCTGACCGGCGGCCCCGGCACCGGTAAAACCACCACGGTCAACGGGATCCTTGGACTCTTTGACCGCCTTGGCATCAAGACGGTTTTGGCGGCGCCTACGGGACGGGCGGCCAACCGGCTCAAGGAGCTCTGCGGAAGAGAGGCGGCTACCATTCATCGGCTGCTGGAAACGCAGTTCGACCCGGAAAGCGGGAAGCTGTGCTTTATGCACGATGAGTCAGAACCCCTGAAGGCCGATGCCGTGGTGGTGGATGAGACCTCCATGGTGGATATTTTGCTGATGGAGGCGCTGCTTCGTGCCCTGAAGCCGCAATGCAGGCTGATTTTAGTAGGGGACCCGGATCAGCTTCCCTCTGTGGGGGCGGGCAATCTCTTTTCCGATTTGATCCGGTCGAAAAAGATTCCAACGGTGCGGCTTACGGAGATCTTCCGGCAGGCCCGGGAGAGCCTGATTATTATGAATGCCCATGCCATCAACGGCGGGCAGCTGCCGGAGCTGACGGTCAAGAATAAAGACTTTTTCTTTTTGCAGCGCAGAGACATGCAGCGTGCGGTGGATACCATTGTGGATCTTTGCGTCAGACGGCTTCCGCAGAACATGGGGATTCCGGCAGACCAGATTCAGGTGCTTTCTCCCACACGAAAAAATGAAGCGGGGACTGCGGCGCTGAACCTGCGCCTTCAGGCGGCACTGAATCCGCCTGCTCCCGGAAAGCAGGAGCACAAGCGAGGCAAAATGCTGTTTCGTGTGGGCGATCGGGTGATGCAAATTAAGAATAACTATGATATAATGTGGAAGAAGACCGAGGGCTTTGGGGTCGGAACCGGCGTGTTCAACGGAGACGTGGGAAAGGTCACGGAGATCGATCCCGGCGAGGAGACCATGACCGTGGTATTCGATGACCGGCAGGTGGAATATACCTTTGACCTGCTGGGGCAGCTGGAGCTGGCCTATGCCATGACGGTGCATAAAAGTCAGGGCAGCGAGTACCGGGCGGTGATCCTGTCGGTCTCGCAGGCAAATCCATATCTGCTCACCCGGAGCATCCTGTACACGGCGGTGACCCGTGCCAGAGAGCTGCTGATTCTGGTGGGAGACCCCGGTGTGGTACAGCAGATGGTAGAGAATAATCGACAGTCCCGCCGATACAGCGGACTGAAGCTGCGGCTTGAAAAGGACGGATGAAAATGAGTGCTCTTTCCGGCGTGCTTGATTTCCTGTTTCCACCCAAGTGTGTGTTCTGCCATAAGGTGCTGAAGGTAGGCGAACGAGGCTGCTGCGGTAAATGCCGCCAGAGTCTGCTGGGCACCTGTCCGCCCAGAGCCGGGGTGCATTTCACCCAGTGCTATGCACCGCTTGCCTATGAAGGCTCCGTGCGGGAGGCTATGATCCGGTTCAAGTTTCGGGATCGCCCGGGATTTGCAACGGAGTTTGGGCGGATCCTTGCCGAATGCGTCCGGGATAACCTTGCGGGACGATATGATCTCATTACATGGGTTCCGGTGAGTTCCCAGCGGCTTCGGCAGCGTGGCTACGATCAGGCTATGCTGCTGGCAATGGCAGTGGCGCTGGAGCTGGATGATGTGGCAGTGGAGACCCTGCGGAAATGCCGGGATACACCCGCTCAGTCCAGTCTGGACGGTGTTCAGGAGCGCCGGGATAACGTTGTGGGGGCGTATGAGATCGTGGATCCGGAGCTGATCGCCGGAAAGCGGATTCTGCTCATCGATGATATTATTACCACTGGCTCCACGCTGGAGGAGGCCAGCCGGACGCTGAAATATGCCGGCGCTCAGGAGGTGCTGGCAGCGGCGGTGGCGCAGACCGAACCAAAAAATATAACGACCGAAGAGGAATTATCATGATAAAATTATCCAGAGATATTGGAATTGATCTGGGCACAGCCAATGTGCTGGTGTATCTGGATGGCAAAGGGATTGTCATCAACGAGCCGAGTGCAGTTGCCTTGGATAAAAATACCGGAAAGGTGCTGCAGGTTGGCGCTGCCGCAAAGAAGATGCTGGGACGTACCCCCGGCAACATTGTGGCCGCAAGACCGCTGGAGCACGGCGCAATTTCGGATTATGACATGACGGCAACCATGCTGTCCGTCTATCTCCGGCGCATTACCAAGATGTCGCTGGTGAAGCCCAGAGTTGTAGTTTCGGTGCCCAGTGGTATTACCGAGGTAGAAGAGCGTGCGGTCATTCAGGCGGCCATGGAGGCAGGTGCCCGGCGTGTATACCTGATCGAGGAGCCTCTGGCAGCGGCCATTGGCGCAGGCATGGATATTAAGGGAGCCGGGGGCAGCATGGTCATTGACATTGGCGGCGGCACCACGGATATTGCGGTGCTCAGCCTGAACAATGTGGTTCGCTCCACTTCCATCGATGCCGCAGGGGACGCCTTCGACAATGCCATTATCCAGTATATCCGGGAGCGCTATCAGGTGCTGGTGGGCAGCCAGACTGCGGAGGAGATCAAAATGGCCATTGGCTGCGTCAACCCCAGACCGGAAGCGCTGGTGATGACGGTAAAAGGCCGGAATCTTTCCACAGGTCTGCCGCAGGAGGTGGACGTCACCTCTGTGGATGTGATGCACGCACTGACGACGCCCTGCCGGGATATCCTCTATGCGGTACGGACGATTCTGGAAAAGACCGATCCGGAGCTGGTGGCGGATATTTCCCGAAGCGGCATTACGCTGACCGGCGGCGGCAGCCTGCTCTATGGCTTTGACCAGCTCATCTACCGTTCCACGGGAATTGCATGCCATGTGGCAGACGATGCCATTTTGTGCGTGGCGCTGGGCTGCGGCAAGAGCCTGAAATGGATCGATGAGATGCAGGAGGGTACAGTGAACTATGCCCGGCAGAAGCTGATGCAGGAATAAACCAATACAGCAGCAAAGCGGCGGATCGCAGAAAGCGGCCCGCTGCTTTTTTTGCACGGGTCTGAAGCAGACTGCCTTTTGAATTGTGACTTCCTGTTCCGTTTGTGCCGCATCCATTGACAGATGGGGGGAAATGCCTGTACAATTTACTTTGGTAATGTAATAAATACGTAAAAATCAAGTAAAATGGAGGGCGGCATATGTACTATTCTCATCTTCTCTCACCGGTCACCATCGGCAATGTAACACTGAAGAACCGGATTTCGTCGCCGGATGCGTCCCTGCATCTTTTGCAGGGGCCGGAGACCTTCCCGGCGGATGGCTACCGTGCGTGGGTCATCCAGATGGCCAAGAGCTGTGCCTACATGGTGATGTCGCCATGGTCCAATCCCACCCAGCGCACCATTGGCATGGCGGACAGCGTGAGAATGCAGAACTTTGACATGGAGGATCCCAGCGTCAGCAACTACTTCTCCAAAATGTGCGATGACATCCACTTCTATGGCTCGAAAATCTTGATCAGCACCATCCCGTTCCGCCTTCCGTGGCCCCAAGGCTATAATCTGGACGGACAGGGCGGAATGTTCCTGCCCGGGCAGCCGGTGGAGCCAAAGGAGGCTCTTCCCGCAGAGCGCATGGGGGAATTGGTGGAAAATTATGTAAACTACGTGGCCAACTACAAGACATTTGGCTATGACGGCGTTTCTCTGAACATCTCCATGCTCATTGGGAAAAATCGCAACCACCGTACCGATGAATACGGCTGTGATACCCCAGAAAATGCGGCGAGGCTGCCGAAGCTGCTGTTCGGCGCCATCAAGCAGCGCCTTGGACGGGACTTTATCACGGAGGCCTATGTCTATGGTGAGATGGATCATATCTATTCCAAGGAGTTTATGGCGGCTGTGGTGAAGGAACTGGAGGATGTGGTGGACATCGTATCCATTAAGGAGAAGGATGCGGCTACAAACCATCCCACCGGGTTCCAGTTCCAAAAGGGGCAGCATACCTGCTTTACCTATGCAAAAGCCATTCGGGATACCGGCGCAAAGGTGCTCGTTGGGGTCAACGGCGGATTTCAGGATCCGCAGGAGCTGGACGGCTATTTGGCGGAAGGCAAGTGTGACCTGATTGCCATGGCCCGGGGACTGTTTGCGGATGAGGAATACATGGAGAAATGTCTCACCGGACGGGGCGAAGATATTGTGCCCTGTATCTGGTGCAACAAATGTCATGGCACTATGACGCCGCCTTGGATCTCCTTCTGCTCGGTGAATCCCCGGCTGGGCATCGATCCCATGCTGCTGAAAACGCTCCCGGAGGGCCATAGCAGCAAGAAGACAGCGGTGATCGGCGGCGGCCCCATCGGCATGCGTGCGGCCATTATGGCGGCCCAGCAGGGTCATCAGGTGACGCTGTTTGAACAGACGGACTATCTGGGCGGGCAGCTGAAGCACAGCGACTATGTATCCTTTAAGTGGCCGCTGCGGGACTATAAAAATTATCTGGTGCGGCAGCTCCGGAAGAATGGGGTCACGGTACGGATGCAGACAAAGGCGACCCCGGAGCTGCTGGCGCAGGAGGGCTTTGAAGCAGTGATCGCCGCCACGGGCGCTGTGCCCAATATTCCGGCCTTTGCGCAGGATGCAGAGGGGAAGCTGCTGCCGGGCCTCAAAACCTGTCTGGATGTATTCGGCCATGAAGCGGAGCTTGGAAAGCGGGTCGTGATCGTAGGCGGCAGTGAGACCGGCGTAGAGACCGGTATGCATCTTTGCGAGCTGGGCCATGAGGTCACCGTACTGACCCGGCAGTTTGAGCTGGCCCATGACGCATCCCACCTGCATGCCATTACCATGGCCATTGTGACCTATGACCCGGAGGATCATCATGAGATCATCAAGTGCGCATGGGAGAAATATCCAAGCTTCCATGGGATCGTCCATGCTTCTACCACCGCAGTAACCCCCACCTCTGTGACCTATCTGGATCAGGACGGCGTCAGTCACCGGCTGGAGGCAGATTCTGTGGTGATCTGCGGCGGCATGAAGGCGCAGCGGGACGAAGCGCTGGCGTTCTATGGGTCGGCGCCCCGGTTCTTTATGACCGGCGACTGTGAAAAGGTCGCAAACCTTCAGGCGGGGAACCGCTCTGCCATGGGGAAGGTGGCGCAGCTGTAATACGAGATCCCGGATAACTGTTCACAAAAAAGCAGAATTGTTGTAAAAAAGATCCGTTTTCTACACAGGAACTATACAAATCTGTGTTATTTTTACATAGACTTTACAAAAGAAGGTGAGTCCATGGGCAACGGTATCATATCATCCTTCCAACGGTATGAGGTGAAATACTTTTTAACACCGGAACAGCGGGCGTCGCTGATGCCGGTGCTGGAGGCGCACTTCCAAATGGATGAATACGGCCTACATACCATCAGTAATCTCTATTATGACACAGACAATTATGAGATCACCCGGAGCTCCATTGAAAAGCCCATCTATAAGGAGAAGCTGCGCGTGCGCGCCTATGGCATCCCGCAGCCGGAGACAGGGCGGGTATTTGTGGAGCTGAAGAAAAAATACGAGCATGTGGTCTATAAGCGTCGTATTGCCCTGCCGGTGGCGGAGGCGGATCGGCTGCTGAAGGGCGGCGGGGATCCGCCGGGGGTGGATCCCCAGATTACCCATGAAATCCGGCACTTTATGGAGCGTTACCAGCCAAAGCCAAAGGTCTATCTCAGCTACCGCCGCATCGCCATGGCGGGGAACCAGGATCCGGAGCTGCGCATCACCATGGATCAGGAGCTGCTGTGGCGCACTGAGGATCTGGATCTGACCCATGGCTCCTATGGCCGGCATATCCTGCCGGAGGAGACGACACTGATGGAGATCAAGGTGCCCGGCACCATGCCCCTGTGGCTGGCCAGAGCCCTCAGCGATCGGGGCATCTATCGGACGTCTTTTTCCAAGATCGGAGCCTGCTACACCCGGTTTATTCTGCCCACCATATTTGAAGAGAAGGTTGTGACACCACATGTTTGAATCCCTGTTATCCGGCGGACTGACCGCCCAGAGCTTTTTTATCTGCACCGCTGTTTCACTGGTGCTGGGGCTGCTGACAGCCCTGTGCTTTTCCTTTCGGGCCAGCTTTTCACGGAGCTTCTGCCTGACGCTGGCGATTTTGCCTGCCATTGTTCAGGTGATTATTATGATGGTTTCCGGCAGCATCGGCGCAGGCGTTGCGGTGGCGGGTACCTTTTCACTGGTACGCTTTCGCTCCGAGCCGGGGACAGCCCGGCAGATTGCGGCGCTGTTTCTGGCGGTGGCCCTTGGGATTGCCATGGGAATGGGCTATGCGGTGCTTGCGGCGATTTTCTTTGTCATTGTGACGCTGTTTTTCCTGCTGCTGACGCTGGTGGGATTTGGCGGGGATCATAGCACACAGCGGGATCTGCGGATCACCATCCCGGAGAATATGGACTATGAGGGCGTGTTTGACGACCTGTTTCAGGAATACACGGTGTCTCACACGCTGGAGCGGGTGAAGACCACCAATATGGGCACGCTCTATGAGATCCGCTATACCGTGGTACTGCGGGACGAAAAGAAGATCAAAGCGTTTCTGGATGACCTGCGTACCCGGAATGGAAATCTGACCATTATCTGCGGTCGGGTGGGCACAGAGAGCGCACTGTAAAAAGCAACTGAGCCGCAAGCACAGCTTGCGGCTCAGTTCGTTATGCTTCTCCGTGCTCAAAGACCCGAAGGCGCAGATGGTGAAATTCATGGAATGCGTCTGTGCCGGAAAGGGAAGAAAGTGCGCTTTCCAGCCGGAAGTAGTACCATGACTGCTTGGCCCGGCTCTTTTGATGGAAAAATTCCCACAGATCATCGCCGTATTCTGTGTAGTCTCTGGCGATTCCACGGAGGTTGGAGAGCTTATCTGCCAGAAACAGCTGCTTCAGGGCAGGATCCGCAGATCGTTCCAGCGCGGAGATGGTCTCTTCCTTGCGGATCAGCCATGTTTCCTCCGGGGGCAGCTCAGGCCGCTTGTTTTCGCTCATATCCTGTACCAAACCGGCCACACGAGGGCCGAATTTGTCCGAAAGCGTCTTGAAGGTTACATCGGTATCCTCAATGACATCGTGGAGCACTGCGGCGGCCAGCACCTCCTGATCCTGCGTCAGTGTGGCGGCAATGGCGGCGGCTTCGGTGCAGTGCAGAATATAAGGGGGGTGGCCGTCCCGACGTTGGGCACCGGCATGGGCCTGCACTGCAAAAATAATGGCCTGATCCAGCAGGGTCAGTTTTTCCTCCATAAGTTTTTCCTCCTTTGGGGAGCAGCCCCAAATTCCTCTTCCTGTACAGGACAACATTATACGTTTTTTTCGGAATTTTGCAAGAACTTTTTTCGGCTTTGGGGAGCAACGGTTGCAGGATACCGCCCGATGGAGTATAATCAATACACATACGGTATGAGATGTGCCGGAATGCGGTACAATACGACTTGGAGGGAACGGACATGGATCGGAAAACCGAAAATGTGGTACAAAATGTTGGAGCAATGGCGGAGGTCACCTCCGTCTTCTATAACAGTATCATCAAGCAGGTGCCTAAGGATGTGGCGCTGGTGCTGACGCAGCATTTTATGGACATCACCATTGCACGCCCTGTCAATGTGAACCTGGGGGCAGCGGCGGCAGCGGCAAAGGCCATGGAAGCCCAGCGCAGAGCGATGGAGCGCCGGAAGACCGGCGACAGGGCTGCCGACCAGCCCTGCGGGGAAAATCCCACGGAGCAGCAGAAGAAAGATCCGGACGAAACAGAAGAAAAATCCAATGGCTGAATTTACAAATTGTCCATAATTTCGTTAAAGTTCGGCCATAAGTATCGGGTACGATGTAACCATCAAACAAAACCTCCACAGTTTGTTTGATACCCTTCCTTTTTCTCCTCTTTTTTACTCCTTACATTTTCCTCGAATGCACCCGCAGATGACATGGTTGTCTGCGGGTGTATTCTGTTTATACAAACGGGTATTTTTTCGTCATATGGGCATACTGATTCCGAAGCAATTTTCAGGAGGAATTTCAGATGAAAAAGAACCATATGACATTGCTGCTGACAGCGGCACTGATGCTGATGCTGTGTCTTGGCGGCTGCGGCACCGATAAAAACGGAAGCACCAATGCCTCGGCATCGCCCTCGGCCACGGCCACAGTAAGCCCTTCGCCCATGGTGACGGAGCAGGCAGACAGCCAGCGGGAAAATCCCGGCAGTGCGGATGCCGCAGAGGACGGCAAGATCACGGAGGCGCCCGCGGAGAATACGGACTCCTCTGCCATGCCGGAGACGGGCTCGGAGGCCGGTGACGACCTGAAGCGGGCCGGTGAGGATCTGGGCGATGCGGCCCGGGAGGCCGGCCGCAGTGTGGAAGATGGCATGAAGGGCCAGTAAAATGCAGCGCACCTGCCGATGGGAGAAGCTGGAGGCAGGTGCGCGTTTCCATGCCTTCCCGGTGGAAACGGAATAGGATCGGGGAAATCCCTTCGGAGATACGCTGAAGCGGCGTATGTCCGGAGGGATTGATTGGTTTATGGGGGCGTATTGCACAGCCTTTTGCTCTTCATCGGCAGAACAGCGGCCGGGGCGGGAAAGGCAGATTTCCACGGCGGTTATAAAAAGAAAATCGCATACAATATTTCCAAAAATTCCATTTTGACTTGCCAAAAATGGAATAGTATGGTATACTCAGCCGGATTGTGGAATGGAAACAGCCGGAAACCGTAAAATGGAGGAATAAAATGGCGGATTATAAAAAGATGTATGCGGTGCTGTGCGGCGCCATAGATCAGGTGATCGAGCCGCTGGAGCAGATCCCTTTGGCATGGCCCTCGGCGCAGGCCCTGCGGAAGGCGCTGCTGCAGGCGGAGGACATCTACGTGGCCTCCACGACCTATGTGCAGGAGACCGAAGATCCGCAGGTGGTGGAGCTTCACGCAGGCTCCGGCCTGTGAGCGCAGAGATAAAACGGGAACGGATCGTCTGCCGGGGCGGTCCGTTCCTGCTGTTTACAGGTTTTTTGCGGCGACTGGGCGGCTGGCTTGTGAGAAGGCTGTGATGCTTCCTGCATGAGACGTAAAACAGAGGGAAACAGGTTGGATCGTACCAAATGGCTGCGGGCTGCGGGAAATGATGCAGAAAGAATTCTATTTCGGAGGAGAAATGCTGCATATGCGATAAAATTGCAAGAGAAAATAATCAGAAATGCATAAATGAAAAAGTAAATCAAATAACATATTAAACAAATAGGCTAAAAGGGGAAATGACGAAAAGTACAAAAATTTCAGGCAAAAACCGATGCATTATGACGAATATTCCGTGAAAACCGGGATTTCAAATAGTTGGAAGTTGTAGAGTTTCAAAAAATGACGGGGCCTATGCACAAAATGGCTTGCAAAAGCAATCCGCAAAGGCTATAATGGATGCATGAAAAGGTGGGGACAGTTGCATTCTTTGCGCTGAAGCATCAGAAATGGAGCAAAAGCTGCTGAAACTGCCTCAGGCGAAAAGCCAAAACATCAAGAATGGAGCGATACAAATGAAACGGAAGCTCAAATCTCTGGCCGCATTGGCAATGAGCGCTGCAATGGTGCTGTCCATGGCGGCATGCGGTTCAGGCGATGGAAGTGCCGCCAGTGCGGCATCTGCTGCCAGCGAGGCAGGCAGTGCAGGCAGCACGGCAGCGGCGCAGACGGAGGCTGCTGGTGATCAGCATCTCAACATTCTGCTCAGCGGCACAGTCAACAATCTGGACCCCGATGCATCCTCCTGGACCGGTGAGTATCAGATCGTGACCCAGTCTCAGGCCAGCCTGCTTCGTATTGTCACCGATGACAATGACAAGGACACCTATGTGGAAGACGGATGCGAGTCCTACGAGGTCTCGGACGACGGCCTGACCTACACCTTCCACCTGCGGGAGAACTATTGGAGCGACGGCGAAAAGGTCGTGGCACAGCAGTATGTGGACGCAGCCCTCCGTGCGCTGAATCCCGAGAACGGCTATTCCACCACGGAATTTATGCCCATTAAGAACGCACAGGCCTACTATGACGGTGAGTGCGATGCCTCTGAGCTGGGAATCAAGGCTGTGGACGACAATACCGTAGAGTATACGCTGGAATCCCCCAACTCTGAGTTCCTCTACTATATCGCTTACCGTGCAGGCTATCCCTGCCGTCAGGATGTCATCGACAAGGCTACCTCCACCTACGGCACCAATGTGGACGAGATGGTGTTCAACGGCCCCTTCAAGGTGACCAGCTGGGTCAAGGAGAACAGTGTGACCCTGGAGAAGAACGACAAGTATTGGGATGCTGCCAACGTCAAGCTGAATTCTGTTACCATGCAGTATGTGGAAGAGTATTCCACCCAGGCCACCCTGTTTGATGCCCAGCAGCTGGATATCGTTCCCTACAACGATGACTACGGCGCAGACTGGGAGGCACAGGCTGCCGACGGTAAGATCAACTATGTGGACAAGGTTGGCGCTTACTCCGACTTCCTGGTATTTGCCATTGAAAACGGCGGCAAGTCCGGCCTCATGGGCAATGCCAACATTCGTCAGGCACTGTCTCTGGCAGTAGACCGTCAGGAACTCTGCGACACCGTTTGGGGCCGCTATGAGCCTGCTTACACCTATGTTCCCTCTGCGGTCACTGTGGGCGGCGAGACCTACAACACCACAGGCGAGGGCGCTGTAAAGGATCTGCAGGAGAAGTATTCCACCGATGAGTCTCTGCAGGATCTGTTTAAGCAGGGCCTTGAGGAGCTGGGCAAGGACACCGACCTCAGCGCTGTGACCATTGACTTCGTGGTAGAGGCCGACAACGTTGCCCGTCAGACGCAGGCAGAGTATCTGGCACAGACATGGCAGAACCGTCTGGGCATTCAGGTCAACGTGGATGTGACCACCGATGCCGAGGAGCGTCAGCAGCAGATGGACTATGACGTAGGCGTCAACGGCTGGGAGGGCGGCGCAAGCCCCTACAACTACCTCTTTGTTGTAAACGTACCCTACGGTCTGAAGTACCTCACCGGTGTGTACACCAATGAGCATGTCAATGAGCTGCTGGGACAGGTTACAAGCATTACAGACACCGCCAAGCAGGCTGAGATGTTCCACGAGATCGAGAACACGATTCTGGAAGAGGCCGGTGTGGGCCCCCTGTACTTCACCGATATCAAGTTCTTCCAGCAGACCTATGTGAAGGGAATCTACTACACCAACTTTGGCCCTGAGTATGATTTCAGCCACGCTTATATTGAAAAGTAAGGATTTTTCGAGTATCCTTCGAGAGATTCAGACACAATCAGGCAGGGGGAGACCCCTGCCTGACTGCATATTGCCCAAACTCTACAGAAAAGGCAGTTGTTACTTATGATAAAATACATTTTCCGGCGGTTTCTGGAACTGCTGGTGGCGCTGTTCCTGATCGCAACGGCGACCTTTTTCCTGACGGCGGCGGCACCGGGCGACCCGCTGGTGGCCCGTACCATGTCCCTGCCGGAGGCATCCAGACAGGCCATGTACGCAAAATATGGTCTGGATAAGCCGCTGATGGAGCGGTATGTAATCACCATGAAGGGCATGCTCCATGGCGATTTTGGAGAGTCCGTTGTCTATGAGGGCCAGACGCTTCAGGACATCATCCGGGATAAGCTGCCTGTTTCGGCGCGGCTTGGCCTGCAGTCCCTGATTTTTGGCGTGCTGGTGGGTCTGTTTCTGGGCGTCATTGCGGCGGTCAAACGAGATACGTGGATCGACCGGGTGATCGTGGTATTTGCGGTGCTGCTGATGAGTGTGCCGGAGCTGGTTCTGGGCCTTGTATTCCAGAAGTATTTTGCCGGTACGCTGAAATGGTTCCCGGTCATCGGCTGGCCCTCCGGCAAGGAGCTGTGGTTTGGCGGCTGGAAATATACCATTCTGCCCATGCTGTCCGGCGCACTGCTTCACATCGCCACCTATTCCCGCTTGCTCAAGACGTCCATTCTGGATGTACTGGATCAGGACTACATTCTGACGGCCCGCTCCAAGGGCCTGTCGGAGCCAAAAATCGTATGGAGCCATATCATGCGGAACTCCTTCATTCCCATTGTCACCCGGCTTCCGGTATCCATGGCCACCTGCATCACGGGTTCCTTTATCATTGAGAAGATCTTCTCCATTCCCGGTATTGCGGCCTATTACATCGAGGCGGTATCGGCCAACGATCTTTCCATTGTATTGGGAGAAACGGTCTTTATCGCAGCACTGTTTATTGTGGTGGTATTCCTGACGGATATCCTCTATACGCTGGTGGATCCCAGAATCCGGATTCAAGGAGGGAAACGATAATGGAAGAGACAAAAACGAACCTCAGACCGGAGGACTTTGAGATCCAGCAGGCCCGGGCCGGTCAGGGCGACCAGCTGGTGCGGGAGCCTGTGACCTACTGGAAGGACGCATGGCGGCGGCTTCGGAAGAACAAGATCGCCATGGGCTCTCTGGTGGTGCTGATCCTGTTCCTGATTATGGTCATCATCGGGCCGTACATCCGGGGCTACGACTATATCACCTCGGCACCCAAGTATAAAAATGCGGGAATGAGCGCACAGTTCTGGTTTGGCGCAGACTCGCTGGGCCGCGACCTGTTTTCCCGGCTTTGGGTGGGCACTCGGGTTTCCTTTCTGGTTGCCCTGAGCTGTACTGCCATTCAGGTGGTGGTGGGCTGCCTCTACGGCAGTATCATGGCCTATTTCGGCGGCGTGGTGGATGAGATCATGATGCGCATTCTGGAGATCATTACCGCCATTCCCAGCCTGCTGGTAACGATCCTAATCATGATCGCCATGGGCAACAGTGCCGTATCCCTGCTGATTGCGCTGTGTATCGCTTCCTGGTGCCAGACAGCCCGGGTCGTTCGAGGGCAGATCATGCAGCTGAGAGAATCCGAATATGTGATGGCTGCCGAAGCACTGGGCGAGCGGCCCCTGAAGATCATTGTCCGGCATCTTTTGCCCAATATCATGGGCATCCTGATTCTGGAGGTAGCCACCGCCATTCCCGGCTACATCTTTCAGGAGGCGGGCCTCAGCTTCATCGGCCTTGGCCTGAAGGCGCCCTCCATCAGCCTTGGCCTGCTGATTTCCAATGGTCAGGCGGTCATGAACTCCCATGTAAGTCAGCTGATCTTCCCGGCGCTGGTGCTGTGTATTATGGTGCTGGCCTTTAACCTGCTGGGCGACGGCCTCCGCAATGCGCTGGATCCCAAGTTCCGGAAGTAAGGGGAGGAAAACATGAGTAATCTACTTGAAGTGAAAGACCTGAAGGTCTGTTATCACACCTATCAGGGGGACGTCCAGTCCGTGCGCGGTGTGAATCTGGATATTGGCTATGAGGAGTCGGTGGCGCTGGTGGGCGAGTCCGGCTGCGGCAAGTCTGTGACCGGAAAGAGCATTCTGCGGCTGATTCAGGCCCCCGGCGAGATCCGGGAGGGCAGCTCCATCACCTTTGACGGAAAAGACGTGCTGTCCATGAGCAAGAAGGAGCTCCGGAGCTACCGGGGCGGTCAGGCGTCCATTATCTTTCAGGATGCGCTGGCATCCCTGAACCCCACCATGACCGTGGGCAAGCAGATCATGGAGAACCTGCTGTACCACCGGAAGATGAGCAAAAAAGAGGCCAAGGCGGAGGCAATTCAGCTGCTGAAGGACGTTGGGATTCCCAATGCCGAAAAGCGTGTGGACCAGTATCCCCATGAGTTCTCCGGCGGCATGCGTCAGAGAGTTATGATCGCCATTGCCTTTGCCTGTCAGCCCAAGCTGCTGATCGCCGATGAGCCCACTACGGCACTGGATGTAACCATTCAGTCCCAGATCATCAAGCTGCTCAAGCAGCTGAAAACGGAGAATCACACCTCCATTCTGATGATTACCCACGATCTTGGCGTTGTGGCCAGCATTGCCGAGCGTATTTTTGTCATGTACAGCGGCGTGATTGTGGAAAAGGGCACCAGTGACGATATCTTCTACCGGGCACGGCATCCCTATACCAAGGCGCTGCTCCGGGCAGTGCCCCGGCTGGATGGGGATAAAAAGGAAGAGCTGGACTCCATCGAGGGAACGCCGCCGGATCTGATTGCACCCCCTGCGGGCTGTCCCTTTGCCCAGCGGTGTAAATACTGCATGCCCATCTGTGAGCGGCAGATGCCCGAGAACACCAGCTTTGGCGGCCGTCATGAGGCGGCCTGCTGGCTCCATCATGAGATGGCGCCCAAGGTGGCGGGCATCAATGATTTTGAAGAAACAGCCGGAAAGGAGGTCTGACCATGGAAACCGAGAAGAAGCCGCTTGTTCAGGTGAAAAATCTGAAGAAGTATTTTAATACCGGCCATAAGGAAGTGGTCAAGGCGCTGGACAACGTATCCTTTGACATCTACGAAGGGGAGACCGTTGGACTGGTGGGCGAGTCCGGCTGCGGAAAGACCACCTGCGGGCGTATTATTCTGGGCCTGTATGATAAAACCGATGGACAGGTGCTCTACCGGGGCAAGGATGTGCACCGGATGTCCAGAAGCGAAAAGTACGCCTTTAAGAAAAATGCGCAGATCGTATTTCAGGATCCCTATTCCTCTCTGGATCCCCGAATGACCGTGGCGGATATCATTGCCGAGGGCATTGACATTCATCATCTGGCCAAGGATCGGAAGGAGCGGCTCCAGAAGATCTATTATTACCTCAATGCCGTAGGACTCAACGAATCCCATGCCAGCCGGTTTGTCCATGAATTTTCCGGCGGACAGCGGCAGCGCATCGGCATCGCCCGGGCGCTGGCAGTGGAGCCGGAGTTCATTATGCTGGATGAGCCCATCTCCGCACTGGATGTTTCCATTCAGGCCCAGGTGGTGAATCTGCTCATCAAGCTCCAGAAGGAGAAGGGGCTGACCTATCTGTTTGTGGCCCATGATCTGGCCATGGTCAAGCATATTTCGGACCGGATCGTTGTGATGTATCTGGGCACGGTGGTGGAGACCGCCTCTTCGGAGGCGCTGTATGCAAAGCCGCTGCACCCCTATACGCAGGCGCTGATCTCTGCAATTCCGATCCCCGACCCGGAGCTGGAACGGAAGCGAGCCGAGGAGACAGTACAGGGCGAGGCCACCGTGGCAGGGGCCACGGAGGGCTGCCGGTTCCGTACCCGGTGTAAGTTTGCCACGGAGCGCTGCGCTAAGGAAATGCCGGAGCTTCGTGAGGTGGAGCCGGGACATTTTGCCGCATGCCACAATCTGGATCAGGTGAACCCATGAAACAGAAGCTGAAGCAGGCCGGAAAGGAGATCGGTCTGATCGTTCTGTTTGCCCTGGGACTGTGCCTGATCCTGACGCTGGCGGCGCTGGTTCGGAGCCTTTTGGGCGGCAGCCTTTCCGGGAGCCTTTGGCGGCTCTGCGCCTTTAGCGGAGGGATCGTCCTGCTGCTCTCAGCGGTGTTCCTGCTTTCCAGCCGCCTTGTCCGGCAGAAGATGAAGGCGTGGACGGAGAAATTCCCCCATGTGCCCTTTGCATGGGCACTGGTACTCGTTGGCGCAGTATTGATTTTGTTCGCCTGTATGGTGAATCAATTTATGATGTAAGGAGCGATATCATGAAAACCAAATATTCTCATATGTTTTCCCCCATTACCATTGGGGGCGTGACCTTCAAAAACCGGATCTGGTCGGCACCGGCCGGTGCCCATCTGCTCTATGGCAAGGAGGGCTATCCCAACGACCATGTGGTGGCCTACTATGCCAATAAGGCAAGAGGCGGCAGCGCCAATATTACGGTGTCGGCCCAGAACATGGACATCTATCAGGAGTATGACAACGTCCATGCCCATGAGAATATCTTCGATTCGGAGAATCACCGGTTCTGGAATCATCTGACGGATGCCATCCACTTCTACGGGGCAAAGGCTTCGCTGGAGCTTCTGGGCTTTTCCTACCACGGAAGAAACTATAAGGGCGAGCTGGTAAGCTACTCCGTCAACGGCGAAGCGGGCACCCAGATCCTCGACCGTGCGGCCATGGAGAGCATTGCCTCCATCTATGCCGATGCGGCAGAGAATGCCCTGAAGTGCGGCTTTGACATGATCCTGATCCACGGGGGCCATGGCCTGATCCTCTCCCAGATGCTCTCTCCCAAGTTCAACACCCGCACCGATGAATTTGGCGGCAGCCTTGAGAATCGGGCAAAGTTTCCCATTATGATTCTGGACGCCATCCGCCAGCGGGTGGGGAAGAAGCTGCTGATCGAGTACCGGATCTCCGGCTCTGAGCTGGGCGGCGATGACTGCTTTACCCCGGATGACTGCGTTGCATTTTTGGAGATGGTGCAGGATAAGATCGACATCGCCCATGTTTCCGCAGGCAGCTTCTTTACGGATACCGAGCACATCATGCACCCCAACAACTTCCTGCTGCCGGGCCACAATACCTATCTGGCCGAGTATGTGAAGAAGTCCGGGAAAATCCACATTCCGGTTTTGACGCTGGGGGCCTATCAGCAGCCGGAGGATATCGAGGCCGCCCTTGCCGCAGGCAAGGCGGATATCGTGGCCATGGCCCGGGGTACCATTGCCGATGCGGCGCTGGTGAACAAGTCCCGGAAGGGCAGAGAGGATGAGATCATCCCCTGCATCAAGTGCTTCCACTGTCTGGACTATCGCCGTGCGGCGACCTTTGGATGCTCCGTAAACCCCACCGTGGGCCGGGAGGCACGGCTTCCCGTACTGGTGCCGCCCAAGGAGGAGACCAAAAAGGTCGTGATCATCGGCGGCGGCCCTGCGGGTATGGAGGCGGCTGTTACCGCAAAGCAGCGGGGCCATGAGGTGATCCTGCTGGAGAAGAGCGACCGCCTTGGCGGCAAGCTGAACTTCTCCCGGCAGGTGCCCTTTAAGCGGGATCTGTGTAAGTTCATGGACTACCTGATCCACATGGTGGACAAGACCGGGGTTCAGGTGCGCCTGAATACCGAGGCCACCGTAGAGATGGTGGAGGCCATGGAGCCCGATGTGGTCATTGCGGCCGTTGGCGCAAAAGCGCTGGTGCCGCCGATCCCCGGCGTTGACGGCAAGAACGTCATCACGGCGGAAGAGGCATACCGGAAGGTAAAGGCCGGCGAGGACATCGGTCAGAAGATCGCCGTACTGGGCGGCGGCGACGTGGGCTGCGAGACGGCGGTCTATCTGGCGCAGGAAGCCGGGAAGCAGGTTGGTCTTGTGGAAATGACGGATACGCTGGCTGCGGCCTCCTGTGCCATTCCCAGAACCGCCATTACCAAGGAAATCGAGAAGTGCGTGGATGCGCATACCGGCTCCCGCTGCACGGGGATCACCGAACAGGGCATCTCCTATGTGGACGCAGAGGGCGAGCATTTCATGGAGGCGGACACGGTGGTGCTGTCTGCGGGCATGGTGCCCCAGAAGCAGCAGGCGGAGGCTTTCCGCATGATCGCCGGAGAGTTCTTCCCCATTGGCGACTGCGTCAAGGCCAACAATGTCCGCACGGCGGTTCGCACCGGCTATGACAGCGCCATTCAGCTCTGAGAAAGAAGGCTACAATGAAACAGGAAATTTATAATGCCTATGTGGACATTCTGAAGGAAGAGCTGCTGCCAGCAATGGGCTGCACGGAGCCCATTGCGGTGGCCTATGCCGGGGCGCTGGCACGGAAGGCCCTGGGGGCTCTGCCGGAGCGGGTGGAGCTCTGCGTCAGCGGCAATATCATCAAAAACGTCAAGTCCGTCATTGTCCCCCACACCGGGGGACGAAAGGGCCTGAAGGTGGCCGTGGCGGTGGGCCTGTGCTGCGGAGACCCGGAGGCGGAGCTGGAGGTCATTTCCGGTGTTACGGAGCAGCAGCTTCGGGCGCTGGATGCCTATCTGGAGCAGGTGCAGGTACAGATCATCGAATCCACGGCCAACTGCCCCTTTGATATTCAGGTAACGGCTCATGCCGGAAACAACACGGCCTATGCCCGGATCATCGGCCACCATACCAATGTGGTGTCCTTGAAAAAGAATGACACGGTATTGCTGGAGGTTCCCTTTGACGATGACGTGGTGCAGGCGCCGGAGAACCGGAAGCTGCTGAGCGTTGAGAATATCGTGAAATTCGCAGATGAAGTGAAGATCGAGGACGTGCAGGAGGTGCTTCAGCGGCAGATCGACTACAACATGGCCATTGCACAGGCGGGCATGGACGGCAGCTACGGTGCCACCATCGGCAAGATCCTGCTGAAATCCTATGGAAACTGCATTCAGAACCGTGCCAAGGCATGGGCGGCGGCAGGCTCTGACGCCAGAATGTGCGGCTGTGAGCTGCCGGTGGTCATCAACTCCGGCAGTGGAAATCAGGGCATGACGGCTTCCATTCCCGTGATCGTCTATGCCCGGGAGATGGGCATGACGCAGGATGCGCTGTACCGGGCGCTGGTGGTCTCCAATCTGGTGACCATCCACCTGAAAACCGGCATTGGCAGCCTGTCGGCCTACTGCGGCGCCACCAGTGCGGGCTGCGGCGCAGGTGCGGGCATCTGCTATCTCTACGGCGGGCGGTTCGACCAGATCAGTCATACCATCGTCAATGCGCTGGCCATCAATTCCGGCATGATCTGCGACGGCGCAAAGGCCAGCTGTGCGGCGAAGATTGCCTCTGCGGTGGAGGCCGGGCTGCTGGGCATGCAGATGAATATGCACGACAGCCAGTTCTTTGGCGGCGACGGCATCGTCATCAAGGGCGTGGAGAATACCATCCGGGCCGTGAGCCAGATCGCAAGAGACGGCATGCGGAGCACGGATCGTGAGATCATCCACCTGATGATCGGCGGCGAGGATTGATTGCCTGAGAAAAGTGTGTTAGAATGACCGGGAAAGGGGCGAATGAAATGACGGTTCTTCAGATGCAGTGTTTCTTGGAGGCGGCCCAGCTGGGCAGCTTTGCGGTGGCATCCGAAAAGCTGTATATTTCACAGCCCACCATGAGCCGGCAGATCCGCACACTGGAGGAGGAGCTGCAAACAGCGCTTTTCGTGCGGGATCACAACGCAGTGAAGCTGACGGACATTGGCCGGGAGCTGCTGCCGAAGATCCGGAGCCTGTATGAGGGCTATGTGGGAGCCAGCAAGGTGATCAAGGAGACGGTAAACCGTCGGCTGGATCGCCTGCGAATTGGGATTCTGGACAGCCTCAGCCTGACGGATCCCATGCGGGAGGCCATTTTGATGGTGAAAAGCGCCTATCCCGGGGCCATGATCCAGATTTGCCATCTTCCCCTGCGGCAGAGCTGTGGGGCGCTGCGAGACGGCACGCTGGATGTGCTTTTTATGCTCAACACGGCCATGGCCCCGTGGGAGCGGGTGCGTTCCATGGAGCTCTACCGGGACCGGATGTGTCTGGCCGTTCCCTACGATCATCCCAATGCGGGCCTTGCGGTCATTACCAACGAGGAGATTCGGAAATATTTTGGGGACATGCACTACAGTCTGCTGGCGGCGGATGAGTTTGAACCGCCGCTGCGGCTGGAAAAGGTCAATACGGTGGTGGGCTATCATGAGGATTATGTCAACAAGCTGTCCGGGCCTTTTGCGGAGCTGGATGCCCTGATGATGCTGGTGCATGCCGGTGTGGGCATTACCTGTGTCAATGAGACCGGGGCACTGATGAACGATTCCAAGGTGCGTCTGATCCCGCTGGTGGATCAGACCCCCGAGGGAATGCGGGAGCATGAGGTGTTTATCAACCCCTATTGGCTTGAGGGCAGCGAAAGTGAGCTGCTTCGGTATTTCCTGAAATGCCTGAAGACCACCAACCGGGCATAGGCAATCAGCTGCAATGCCCCGCACAAAAAAACAGACGCCCACGGAAGGGCGTCTGTTTTGCTTTGGCAGAAGTGTAGCGGATCACAGGGCGGCGATCAGTGCCCTGACATCGGCCTCCGTGGTGGCCCAGCTGGTGGCAAAGCGGACGGCAGTGCGGCCATCCTCCAGCTGCTCCCAGAAGCCAAAGGAGCAAATGCCGGACAGCCGGTCATAGGCCTCCCGGCTGAGAATCGGGAAGATCTGATTGGTGGGAGACCGGAACAGCAGGGGGTAGCCCTTTTCCATCAGCGCCTGCTGGAGCAGCTGGGCGTATTTTACGGCGGAATCACCGATGTGGAGGTAGAGGTCGTCGGTAAAGAGCCGGTCAAACTGAATGCCCAGCAGCCGCCCCTTGGCCAGCAGCGCCCCGTGCTGCTTGATGGTGGTAAAGAAATGCGGGATCAGGCCGGGCTTGGGGATCACAACGGCCTCGCCCAGCAGGGCGCCGCACTTGGTGCCGCCGATATAAAAGGCGTCACAGAGCCGGGACAGCGCCGGCAGGGTCACGTCATTTTCCGGGCTGGAAAGGCCATAGGCAAGCCGTGCGCCGTCCAGATAGAGCGGCAGGCCGTTTTTGCGGCAGACCTGACGGATGGCGGTGAGCTCCTCCAGAGAATAGAGGGTGCCGTACTCCGTGGGATGGGAGAGATAGACCATACCGGGCATCACCGTGTGCTCCCGGTTGGCGTCGCCGTTGTAGACATCCATGGCGTGGGCAATGGTTTCGGCAGTGAGCTTTCCGAGGGTGTGGGGGAGCGTAAGGGCCTTGTGGCCGCCAAACTCAATGGCGCCTGCCTCATGGGTGGCAATGTGGCCGGTTTCGGCGCACAGAACGCCCTGATAGCCCCGCAGAAGCCCATCAATCACGGTGGCGTTGGTCTGGGTGCCGCCTACCAGAAAGTAAATTTCGGCGTCCGGGCACCGGCAGGCATGGCGGAGCTTCTCCTTGGCGGCATCGCAGAAGGGGTCGAAGCCGTAGCCCTCGGTTTTTTGCAGATTGGTCTGCACCAGTGCTTCGAGAATGGAGGGATGGGCGCCCTCCATATAGTCAGAGGTAAATTGCAGCTTTGGGTGGGTATCTGGCATGTGCGTTTGCTCCTTTGCTTCAGTGTTTTTGTTATTGTACAATGAAACAGCGGCGGTTGCAAGAGGCGCTCCGGCGTATGTTTTACTGTACACCGGGAAAAAATCATGGTACAATAAGACAGTGAATCCTATGGTATCTTCCATAGCAGGAAAGGAAACGGAAACATGGAAAAACTCATCGATTTGATCTCACAGCAGGTCTCCGGGGCATTTGAGGCTGCGGGCTTTGCGCCGGAGCTGGGGCGGGTCAGTGTTTCGGCCCGGCCGGATCTGTGTGAATATCAGTGCAACGGCTGCATGAAGGCAGCAAAGGAATATCATAAGGCGCCCATTCAGATCGCGGAGGCAGTGGTAGCGCAGCTGAAGGAGAACCCCGCATTTTCCGCCGCAGAGGCGGTAAAGCCCGGCTTTATCAACCTGCGGCTTGCGCCGGAATACGTCAGGGACTATTTGATGCAGATGTCCGGGGCGGAGAAATTCGGCCTGCAGGGCGAGCAGGAGCCCAGGACCGTGGTCATCGACTACGGCGGCGCCAATGTGGCAAAGCCCCTGCATGTGGGGCATATTCGTCCCGCTATCATCGGCGAGGCGGTCAAGCGCATTGAGCGGTATATGGGGAACCGGGTGATCGGTGATGTACATCTGGGGGACTGGGGCCTTCAGATGGGCCTGATCATTGAGGGCATCCGGGAGCGTCAGCCGGAGCTGCCCTATTTCGACCCGGATTTTCAGGGAACGTATCCCAAGGAGCCTCCCTTTACCATTTCGGAGCTGGAGCAGATCTACCCCGCAGCCTCGGCCAGAAGCAAGGAGGATCCGGAGTTTTCCGCCCGTGCCCATGAGGCAACCCTGAAGCTCCAGCAGGGGAACCCTGGCTATATGGCCATCTGGCATCATGTCATGGACGTCTCCGTGGCGGACCTCAAAAAGAACTACCAGAAGCTGAATGTAGAGTTTGACCTCTGGAAGGGCGAAAGCGATGCGGAGCCCTATATTGCGGATATGGTCAAATATCTCAAGGACGGGGGCTATGCGGTAGAGAGTCAGGGGGCGCTGGTGGTCAACGTGCAGGAGCCGGAGGATAAAAAGGAGATCCCGCCCTGCATCATCCTGAAGTCTGACGGTGCGACCCTGTATGCCACCACGGACCTTGCAACGCTGGTACAGCGGGAGCAGGACTATCACCCGGATAAGGTGCTCTATGTGGTGGATAAGCGGCAGGCTTTGCACTTTGAGCAGGTGTTCCGGACTGCAAAGAAATCTCATATCGTACCGGAGACCACGGAGCTTCAGTTCCTTGGCTTCGGCACCATGAACGGCAAGGACGGAAAGCCCTTTAAGACCCGTTCCGGCGGTGTCATGCGGCTGGAGTACCTGATCTCCGAGATCACCGATACGGTCAAGCAGCGGATTCTGGAGAACAACATTATCACCGGGGATGCCGTGGATGAGATCGCAGGCATTATTGCGGTGGCGGCGCTGAAATACGGCGACCTTTCCAACCTTGCCACCAAGGACTATGCCTTTGATATGGATCGGTTCTCTGCCTTTGAGGGCAATACCGGCCCCTATATCCTCTATACCATCGTCCGGATCAAGTCAATCCTGAGCAAGTATCAGGAGAAGACCGGAAAGAAGCCGGAGGAAGCCGTGCTGATGGCACCCCAGAACCAGATCGAAAAGGATCTGATGCTGCTGATCAGCCGCTTTGCGGACAACCTGCAGCTGGCTTATCGGGATACCCAGCCCAATGTGCTGTGCGCCTATATCTATGACCTGTGCGGCGCAGTGAACCGGTTCTACCATGAGACCCGGATCCTCACCGAGACGGATGCGCAGAAGCAGGCGGGGTATGTGGCCCTGATCACGCTGGCCAAGGGGATTCTGGAGACCTGCATTGATCTTCTGGGCTTTGAAGCACCGGAAAAAATGTAATTGTAAACAAGGAGCCTGCGGCATCGGCAGTTATTGTCCGGCCGCAGGCTTCTGGCAGTATGTGGAGGGAAATATGGAGTACGGTGAGATGAAAAAGGGGCGGTTTCTCCGGCGGCCCAACCGGTTTATCGCCTATGTGGAGATCGATGGGAAAGAGGAGATCTGCCACGTAAAGAATACGGGCCGGTGCGGGGAGCTGCTGCGCCCCGGGGCGGAGGTCTACTGCGCCGTATCGGATAGCCCCAAGCGAAAGACAAAGCTGGATTTGATCACGGTTCGAAAGGGTGACCGCCTCATCAATATGGATTCACAGGCCCCCAATACCGCAGCAGGGGAGTGGCTCCGCTCCAGCGGACTGGGGCAGACTGAGCTGGTAAAGCCGGAACAGAGATTTGGACAGTCCCGCTTTGATTTTTATCTGGAACGGCAGGGAAAGCCCATGTATCTGGAGGTAAAGGGCGTTACGCTGGAGGAGGGCGGTGTCTGCCGGTTCCCCGATGCGCCCACGGAGCGGGGGGCACGGCACCTGCGGGAGCTGATGGCGGCAAAGCAGCGGGGCTTTGACGCGGCGGTGCTGTTTGTGATCCAGATGGCCCCGGTGCGGTATTTCACGGCAAATGACGCAACGGATCCGGCCTTTGGAAATGCTCTGCGGGAGGCGAAGGCAGGGGGCGTTGAGATATTGGCTGTGGATTGTGCGGTGACGCCAAGCTCCATGGTGATCGGAAATTTTGTCCCGGTAAAGCTGTAAAAAACAGACCGGCCTCCCGGTCTGTTTTTTATGGGATATCGACGTCTTCCACCGAAAGGCCCGGGCAGAGGACTTCATAAATATCCGGAAGGGGGATTTTTGTCCCGTCCGCCATCCAGAGCAGCTGCGCCATTCCGTCGATTTTTTTCACAACGCCGGATACGGTCTGATATGCGCCGCCTTCTTTCCGGAGATCGGGAAGAAAATAGGTGATGGTGGCCGAGGGCTGGTCTGCAATGTGCGCCTGCAAATACACCAGCTGGCGGTTGATGGCCTCAATCTGGCCCTCGTCCAGCTGCGCACGGGGGTCTGTCAGGCGGGCGGTCTCCTGTACGGCGGCCTCATAGCCGGTGAGGGCGGCAAAGGGGGAAAACTGTGCGGCCCGGGCGGTCATGGACATGGGCCTGCGCTTTGCCGAGACCGGACGGGACAGGTGGATGATATCATCGTATGGGCCGGACATGTGGAATGCCTCCTTTTATGCCTTGTGGCCGCCGATTTGCCCGTTGCGCTGGCGGGCAGTGGCGCCTTCTTTTAGGTTCATGCCTTTGAGTATGGCATTTTTTCCGTATTTTTTCCGAATGGAGAGCATGGCCTCCTGCACATTGCGCTCTTTTTGCAGGGCCTCCTGATGGGCGGCCTCCTGGGCCTCCTGTGCGGCGTAGTCGGTAAAAAGGTCCAGCTGCTGCATCTCTGCCTGCTTGGGCACGTCATCCTCGCAGATGACGCCGCAGGCCACCACATAGATCCGCCGAACCAGAAGCAGCGGGTTTACCACACGGTCGAACAGCGCCGTCATGGCGCCGAGAATTTCACGGGTGGAGGAGGAATAGCCGGTGAGATTGGCCGTACCGTGGGCGTGCTTGGGGATCTTTCGTCCATAGCCGTCCGTGGTGACCGGGCCGTGATATTGTGCCCTTCGGCCGGGATCCGTGAGATTCTCGATATCATAGCCCACGGTCAGGGTCAGCTGATTGGTCTTCAGCCGCTTTTCCACCAGATCCATGACCAGAAGATCCGTCATCTCCTGCGTCACCAGCCGGGCCTTCTGGGCGGTGTAGGGGCATTGCAGCACCTGACCGGAGCTGATGCTGCTGGAGGAGGGCCGATAGCTCCGAATGTCTGCAATGGTGCAGGGCTCATAGCCCCATGCGTGGTCGATGAGCAGCTCCGCATTGACGCCGAAGAGCTTGTACAGAAGCTCTTCGTTGTAAAACTCATTGGGGCCGCCCAGAGAGCAGCGGGCAATATCCCCCATGGTGTAGAGCCCCTTTTCCTCCAGCTTTCGTGCATAGCCGCGTCCCACCCGCCAGAAATCCGTCAGGGGCCGGTGTGTCCAGAGCTGTCGGCGGTAGCTGTCCTCATCCAGCTGGGCGATCCGGACACCATAGCGGTCGGCTTGGATGTGCTTTGCGCCGATGTCCATGGCAACCTTGGCAAGGTAGAGGTTGGTGCCGATGCCGGCGGTGGCGGTGATACCGGTGGTTGAGAGGACGTCAAGGATCATTTTCGTGGCCATTTCACGGGCCGACATATGATAGGCGGAGAGATAACGTGTGGCATCGATAAAGACCTCATCGATGGAGTAGACCTGAATGTCCTCCGGTGCCACATAGTTCAAATAGATCTGATAGATCTGTGTGCTCAGCTCCATGTAGTAGGCCATCCGGGGCGGCGCTGCAATGTAGTCAAGGGAGAGCCCGGGGTCTGCCTGAAGCGCCTCTGCGCTGATGCTGCTGCCGGTGAAGCTGCGGTTTGGCGCCCGGCGGCAGCGCTGACCGTTGATCTCCCTGACCCGCTCTACCACCTCAAAGAGCCGGGCGCGGCCTGAAATGCCATAGGCCTTGAGGGCAGGGGAGACGGCCAGACAGATGGTTTTTTCGGTACGGCTGGCATCGGCCACCACCAGATTGGCGTCCATGGGATTGAGACCACGGGACACACATTCGGCGGAAGCGTAAAAGGATTTGAGATCAATGGAAATGTAAACGGACATGGGTGCCCCTCCTCTCAAAACAGGGCGGCCTCCAGCTGCTGCTGTCGGTTGACATATTACGTCGTGGGCGTGCTGCAAGATAAAATTTTTGCAGCACGCCCTGCAAGATTTCCGGCTTTGGGGCCGGAAATCTTTTTGATTGAACACAAAGTGCGGGCCTTGTCCCCCTCTCCCGAACGCCCGCTTTCAAATCCGCCGCTGCGGGTGCTTCAACACGATTATACCAATCACGTTTTTTTGTTGTCCAGCAGCTTTTTTGCTGCTTGGAATCAGCAAAAATATTGACATCTGCGTGGCCGTTCCTCTCAACGGCTGCCCGCCGGTTATCTCTGATATGGTCGTACAATTTTATAAATGAATGTAAGATTGCCCGGTGCATCCGAAAGAACGTCCTCCGCAGACTATGGCTCTCTCACTGCCTATATCGATTCACGCTCCTTGTTTCAGACCGCATTTGTATTATAATATGCTGATTGTGTCGTGTCAACTTCACATATGTGATAATATCAGCATATTTTATTGACACCATACTTCCCAGCGTATATAATATACCCAGACTGAAACGAGATTTTGTCAGGAGGAATTCCATATGGCAGTACGCAGAGGAAAAGGTCTGGAAATGGCAAACCGTCTTCTGGAGGAAAATAAAAAAAGAGGCCCCTTCTACAATGCGGAGCAGGAGCGCAGGGAGAATATCATCGGGCAGCGGATTCAGGAGGTTCGCAAGGCCCATGGGGTCAGTCTGGAGGGACTGAGCTATGCCCTGCGGCATTACGGCATTGACATGAAGCAGACCGGCATTGGCCGCTGGGAAAGCGGCACGGTGATCCCCAATGCCTATCAGCTCATGGCCCTGAGCCATATTTTTCAGATCGAGGACCCCAAGACGTTTTTTACGAAGAGCCCGACAGACGCAGACGCCCTCAATGAAGAAGGGCTGCGGAAGGTGCGGGAGTACAAGGAAGATCTCATTGCATCCGGCAAGTATCACCCTGCCCCCGCACCGGCAGCGGGCAGCAACGTGCTGAAATTCCGTGAAATGCCCATGAGCTTGCTCCCGGTCTCCGCCGGCCCCGGCGCATTTCTGGATGAGAACAACTTTGAACTGAAACGCTTCCCGGCGGATGAGATTCCAGACGGTGCAGAGTTTGCCATTCGGATCAGCGGCGACAGCATGGAGCCAGTGTACAGCAGTGGGCAGATCATCTGGGTGCAGCTCTGCAAGCAGCTCCGCCCCGGCGAGGTGGGGATCTTCGAGTATGACGGCAACGGCTATGTAAAGATGTACGACGAGCAGTACCCGGAGGAAACCTTCCTGGACGAATACACCACCAGCGACGGGCAAGTGCTGCCCCAGCCGGTATTGGTGTCCTATAACGAGGCCTATGCCCCCCGGCCGGTGAACCCCAACACCAGCTTCTCCGTTATAGGAAAAGTCTTGAAAATGAGGACATAGGGCAGTACCGCATAGGAAAAGAAATGAGGACATAGGGCAATACCGCATAAATGGACAGCAAGGATTCAGGCAAAGATTTTGCGGCGGAAAAAGGCAGTTTTTCGCAGGCATACTTTGTGTATGTCAAGAAAAAATAACGAATTTCTGCCGGAAAAGATTGCCGGAAGCACGCTGGCACATTTGTGCGGTGTTGCCCTGAAACAGGGAGAACAACCTATGAATATTTTAGAAGGATTGAACCCGTCCCAGCGGGAAGCGGTCACCGCCACCGAGGGCTATATCCGTGTCATTGCCGGGGCAGGCTCCGGCAAGACCCGGGCGCTGGCGCACCGATATGCCTATCTGGTGAATGAAATCGGCATCCTGCCGGAGAATATTCTCTGCGTGACCTTTACCAATAAATCCGCCGGAGAGATGAAAAAACGCATCCGTCAGCTATCGGCGGATGCAGATACCGGCTATATCAGCACCTTCCACAGCTTTTGCGTCTCTGTTCTGCAAGAGGACATCCACATCGTCCACTACCCCAAGAGCTTCATTGTGCTGGACAATGCGGACATTGACGCCATGCTGAAAAACGTCTATGAGGAACGGAACCTCACCATGCGGGACATGACCTTCTCCAAGGCCAGAGACATGATCGAGATGCAGAAGTGCAAGTTCCAGCCGGACTACTATAAGCCCATGCTGTCCATGACCGTGGACGAGCTGCGGGAAAAGTATCTCTCCGCCACATCCCCCACGGACATCATCTTTTGGGGCTATGTGTATCAGGAGAAGAAGTGCTTTGGGCTCGACTATAATGATCTCATCAACTTCGTCCTGCACATCTTCGACATTTCGGAGGAGGCAAGGCTGAAATGGCAGGAGCGGCTGGAGTACATCATGGTGGACGAGTATCAGGACATTGACGACCTGCAATACCGGCTCATGAAGGCTCTGTGTCCCCTCCACGGCAACCTCTTTGTGGTGGGCGACCCGGATCAGACCATCTACACATGGCGTGGGGCCAGCGTCCGGTTCATTCTGGACTTTGAGAAGGATTTCCCCAATGTCCGCACCATTATGATGAACGAAAACTACCGCTCTACCCCGGAGATTCTGGCGGTGGCCAACGATTTGATTGCCAAGAACAAGAACCGGGTGGAAAAGAATCTGACGGCGCAGAATCCAGACGGCCCGCTGCCGGTCTATCATCATGCCCCCACCAACAAGCTGGAAGCGGAGTGGATTTCCAATGAGATTCACAATCTGGTGGATCACGGAGCCAATTACAGCGATGTGGCAATCCTCTATCGGGCCCACTACCTGTCCAGAGAGCTGGAGGATGTGTTCCTGAAGCGGGAGATTCCCTATACCATTTACAGCGGCGTGCAGTTCTACGGCCGCATGGAGATCAAGGATGCCCTCAGCTACCTGCGGATGGTCATCTATCGGGACGACCTGAGCTTCCTGCGCATTGCCAATGTGCCAAAGCGCAACATCGGTGAGCGGCGCATGACCTTCCTGAAGGAGTATGCCCTGAGCCACAACTGCACCCTCTATCAGGCCCTGCTCAGCACACTGGACAACGACATTTTTAAGGGCACCAAGGCAAAGCAGTTTGTACGGCTCATCGAAGGCTTTGCACAGGACTATGAATATATGCGCCTGTCGGAAATGCTGACACTGATTCTGGATCGAAGCGGCTATGAAGCCCAGCTTCGGCTGGAGGGCAGTCAGGAACGGCTGGACAATCTGGCGGAGCTGAAACAGGCAATCATGGATTTTGAGGATTCCTGCGGCGAGGAATGCCGCCCGGAGGACTATCTGGATCGGGTGGCGCTGCTGACCAACCACGATGTACCGGACAGCAAGAATGCCGTGAAGCTCATGACGGTGCATACCGCCAAGGGCTTGGAGTTCCCCTATGTCTTTGTGGTGGGCCTGAACGACGGCATTTTCCCATCGAAGAGAACCGCCAACGTAGAGGGCATGGAGGAGGAGCGGCGGCTTGCCTTTGTTGCCATCACCCGTGCGGAAAAGGGACTGTACCTCACCGAGCCGGAGGGCAAGAACTTGGACGGCTCTTATCGTTTCCCATCCCGGTTCATTTTCAACATTGACCGGACGCTCCTGCAATATACCCATGAGCTTGACCCACGGCTGGTGGACGATGCCAAGCGGTTTATCACCGCAAGCCAGCACACCATGGAGGAAGGCAGCGGCAATCTGGCGCTGGCCCCCGGCGACCGGGTGGAGCATTCCATCATGGGCGCAGGCGTCATTGTGGACATTGACCAGCGCAAGGGGGCCTATGTGGTGCAGTTTGACGATCTGCCTACCACACGGAAAATCAGCTTTAAGGCGAAGCTATGTAAGCTGTGATTTTTGTTGCGCCCATCGTTAAGTCCCATTTTTCGGACAATACTTGTGCTAGACGATTGGCATGGGCTGAGAAAACAGCTGTAAAACGGAATGAAGAAGGTATGACGATGAAAACAATCGCCCGTGTATATGAGTTAATCGAAGACCGAGATATGTCGCTGACCAAGCTGGCAGAGCGCAGCGGCGTGGCCTACTCTACCATTAAAATGGCAGAAAACCGCAATACCCAGCTCAGCGTGGATACCATCGAACGGATCTGTCAGGCACTGGGAATTACCCTCAGCGAGTTCTTTGCGGAACCCAAAGCCGGTTGAGGGAGGAACGAGCAATGGAGCATTTTGAGAAGCTGTATCAGAAGCAAAAGGCTCAGGCAAATGCCCGTGCGGAAAAGCTGGCGGCCCTGCTGACCCATGCAGGCCGTCAGGAGGATTTGTTCCGTGCGGCGGAGAATGTGAAGTTTAGGGAACAGTTGTACCGGGATGAATGTGAACGTGTGGAGGTGGAGCGCAGGTTCAGCTTGGCAAAGAGGAAATGCGGCATGGGGCTGGTCACTGCCAAGCTGCGGGAAACTGCGGCCCATGCAATCGCAATTTCCATTCTGGTGCTGAATCTCCGCAAGATTCAGTGCGCCCTTTTGAGGCTATTCACATATTTGCTGGAGATTCTTTCGCAGAAGAAAAACTGGGCGATTGTTCAGTAGACATTATTTTAGATGTGTTTGAATCCAAGTCAGCAAAGTTTCCTCCTGAGCTGTCCCGTCTGCAATTGCAATAAACATATCAGCCAGCTCCCCTTGCCGAAGCTCCAACTGGTAGCCGTTCCACTTCAGAAGAAGTTGCGTCATCATTGCACCAATTCGCTTGTTCCCATCCACAAATGCGTGGTTGGATGCAAGCCCGTATCCCAATCGTGCAATTTTCTCCAGCTCCGTGGGATATAAATCCTGACCAGCAAAAGACTGGAGCGGTGCAGCGACTGCTGCCTCCAGTCCTGCCAAATCCCGCAGACCATCTATTCCGCCGGTTGTTTGAATGATTTTGCTGTGAATCAAAATGACGTCTTCTGGTTTGATCCAAATCATTCTGCCATCCTCTGATAGTCGGATGCAAATGCAGACAGCATTTCATCAGCGTCAGCAAGCATTTTTTCCTGCGTCATCGTAGGCACCGGTTCATTGATTGTGACAGGAAACGGCATACCCTTGGCCCGGACGAAGGCATTTGCAAAAACATTAAATGCGGTAGATGGCGTCATTCCAAGCTGAGCGCAGATGGCAGCCATCTGGGATTTTACCTCTGAGTCCATTCGAAACGTCATATTTGTGTCCATAGCGGCACCTCCTTGCAAGGCAAGTATATTACATATTATGTGCAACGTCAAGTAAAATCTGTCATACCTACCTCTGCTGTTCCCTCCGCCGTTTCTCTTCCTGACGTATATCCTGCGCAAAGAACATCCGGATATTCTCCTTGGCCAGCTCATATTCCCGGCTCTTTTTCCGGGCGGACTGCAAATCTGACCGCAGCTTTTTCCGCTGAGACTGCACTTCCGCATATTTAGAATTCAGTTCCTTGACCTTCGGAATGCGCTCCAGTCCCTCAAAAGCCTGTTTTGCGGCCTTATGAATCAGAATTTCGTCTTGGTGGGCTTCCAGAAACTTTTTGCTGTACCCGGCCTTCCGATAAGCAACATAGGTGTCTCGGGTTTTGGAATAGTTGATGATATTGGTTTTCAGCGCTTTGATTTTGTGGAGCCGATCCTCACATTGGCGAATCTGCGCCTGCAATTCATCGGCATGCTGGAGGTTGTCCTCTGCTTGAGATATTAACTGGTCAATGCTGTCAATGCGATTTTCATTCAAAAACAGCATCACATTCGCCATCTGCTTGAGGTTGAACACCGAAGCCCAGCGCTCATAAGCGGGGCCCTTTTCTTCCAGCTTCTGCTGGAGGTCAAGGATCAGAGAGAACCGTACCACCGGATGCACCTGAACGCTCCGCTGCTTGGGCTTATGCACTGCTGTCCCGGCAATTACGGCACGGATTTCGTCATCGGAATATCCCATCCCCAGCGACCGAAAGCGGATAAATCGCTGCTGGTCCTTTCCCTTGACAGCGGTGTATTTCCCGGTCTTTACTTCAAAACCAGCCTCTTGGAGCAGGCGTAGAAATGCGTCAAAATCCTTCGGCTCCTTCCGCAGGGCATCGTCAATGGCCTGACGGATCGTATTGCGGAAGGTGCTTTGGTCATAGACCTGCTTTTCCCGAAGGCGCTGGGGCTGTGGTGTGATGATAGATGGTCATGGCTTCTGCCCACATCAGGTCGATATACGCCCTCGATGCGGCTTCATCTTCCAGAATATGAACCTTGGCTCGTTCCGGGTGTACCATGATGGGCAGGAACCTTCGGTTGCCGCTTCGGTCAAGGGGCAGAAAGTCCATCGTATTGGAGCTGCCGCCGAACACGCATTGCCGCAATCGGTCTGCCGGATGGGTTTCATACGGCACTTTATAGGTTTCCTTGGCTCTGTTGATAAAGGACTTAATATCCTCAATGCTTTTGGCATTGGCGGTGGCAATCATCTCGGACATTTCAATAATCCAGTGTCCCTGCATCTTGCGGTAAACATTGTCATCGTCAATCCGTTTCAGGTCATCGGAAAACCACTCGTCTTTGATTGCCAGCAGCCGGAAGAAGGTGGACTTTCCTGCGCCTTGTCCTCCGACCAGACAGAGCATGGTTTCAAACTTGCTTCCCGGCTTGAATACCCGGCTGATTGCGCCCAACATGAACAGCCGCAGACATTCATAGGTGAACTCGCTTTCCTCAGCTCCAAGAAAATGGGGCAGGGCGCAGCGGATGCGCTCTGTGCTGTCCCATTCCAGACCGTTCAAATAGTCACGGATGGGATGGTACTTGTTGCAGTCAGCGACAATGGAGATTGCTTTCTGGATTTTCTTTTCGCTGGTCAGCGTGTACTGATCTTCCAGATAGAGCATCAGATAATTCAAATCCGTATCGTTCAAGGTCGTTGTCGGCTTGCTCCACCAGAGGGGCTTCACAATATCAATGCGCTCCGTCAGGATGTTGTAGCGAATCACTCCTTCCAGCTTCGGGTCATTCTGAAATACCGTCAGGCAGTTTCCAAAGCCCTTTTCGCCCAAAATCCTGCTGTGCAAGATTGCGGCTATTCTTCG
>OLRG01000572.1_pt1 | contig 35345 bp, 29 predicted proteins | sample 1672331 | NCBI WGS metagenome assembly OLRG01 (sample SAMEA3136672, study PRJEB25190) | human gut metagenome
GGTGAAGATGCCAGTTACCCGCAACTAGACGGAAAGACCCCATGGAGCTTTACTGTAGCTTAATACTGAAGATCGGTAATGCATGTACAGGATAGGTGGGAGCCAATGAAACCCGGGCGTCAGCTTGGGCGGAGGCAACCTTGGAATACCACCCTTGTATTGCTGGTTTTCTAACCTGCGGCCATGAATCTGGTCGGGGGACACTGTTAGGTGGGCAGTTTGACTGGGGCGGTCGCCTCCAAAAGCGTAACGGAGGCGCTCAAAGGTTGGCTCAGCACGGACGGAAATCGTGCATAGAGTGCAAACGCATAAGCCAACTTGACTGCGAGACCGACGGGTCGAGCAGGTACGAAAGTAGGAGTTAGTGATCCGGTGGTATGTGAGTGGAAATGCCATCGCTCAACGGATAAAAGCTACCCTGGGGATAACAGGCTGATCTCCCCCAAGCGTCCACAGCGACGGGGAGGTTTGGCACCTCGATGTCGGCTCGTCACATCCTGGGGCTGTATTCGGTCCCAAGGGTTCGGCTGTTCGCCGATTAAAGTGGCACGCGAGCTGGGTTCAGAACGTCGTGAGACAGTTCGGTCCCTATCTGTTGCGGGCGCAGGAGATTTGAAGGGAGCTGTCCTTAGTACGAGAGGACCGGGATGGACAGACCTCTGGTGCACCAGTTGTCGTGCCAACGGCACAGCTGGGTAGCTACGTCTGGACGAGATAAACGCTGAAAGCATCTAAGTGTGAAACTCCCCCTAAGATAAGATCTCCCATCCTTTATGGAGTAAGGGACGACAAAGACTATGTCGTTGATAGGTCGGAAGTGTAAGTGCAGTAATGCATTAAGCTGACCGATACTAATAACCCGAGGGCTTGACCTACAAGAATGTTGCAGGCAAACCGCCTTGTGAATCTTTCATCCTCTGTTCGGTTTTGAAGGTGCAGGTACAAAACCTTGAGCACCATTAGCTCAGCTGGTAGAGCACCTGACTCTTAATCAGGGTGTCCAGGGTTCGAGTCCCTGATGGTGTACCACCCTTGTGGTGTGCCACGAGGGTAAATAGTTGGTGTTTTTAACGGTGAGGGTCCACCCGTTCCCATTCCGAACACGGAAGTTAAGCTCACCAGTGCCGACAATACTTGTCTGGAGACGGACCGGGAAGATAGGTCAATGCCAACACAGAAGACCGCAGTCAAATGACTGCGGTCTTTTGCTATATCTGCACCGTTTTCCGCGCCGCTGTGATACAATGGCCCTGCCGTGGGATTTCAGACACGGCAGAAGAAAAATGCAGATCCGCTGTAACCTTTTGCATGCAGCGGACTCTTATAGACAGAACATCGAGATGGGAGGGGCAAGGATGGACACGTTCGACGTCATATTTACAACCTACAGTCCGCTCGTGTTCCGTTACCTGCGCTCCCTGTGCGGAGATGCGGCCGTCGCCGAAGAGCTCACGGCGGAGACCTTCTACCGCGCCTACACCCATTTTGATTCGTTTCGCGGCGACAGCAAGCTTGAGACGTGGCTGTGCGCCATTGCGAAGAACGCATACCTCAAGGACTGCCGGCGCAGCGCGCGCACGGTCGGCGCGGACGCGCTTGATACCCAGCCTGCGGAGACGGACTTCGTCGAGCGCTTTCTTAACCGCGAGCAGGCGCAGCAGATCTACCGCCACGTGCACGAGCTGGGCGCGCAGTATAAGGAAGTGTTTTTGCTGCGCACGCTCGGCGAGCTGAGCTTCCGCGACATTGCGGACATCTTCGGCAAGTCCGAATCGTGGGCGAAGGTCACATACTTTCGCGCCAAAAACAAAATCATCGAACGAATGGAGGGATCGACATGAACCCGATCACCTGCGGCATGGCGGCGGATCTGCTGCCGCTGTATCTGGACGGCTGCTGCAGCGCCGACAGCCGTGCGGCGCTCGAGGCGCACATGGACACCTGCCCGGCCTGCCGGGCGCAATATGCGCAGCTGCGGCGCGACCTGACGCCCGCTGCGCCCGCGGCGGAGGATCCCGGTACGGACGGGATCGCACGTGCTCTGGCGCGGAAAATGCGCCGCCGCAAGCGCTGCCTGCGCGCGCTCGGCGCGGTGCTGGGCGTGCTGCTGGCCGTGCTTCTTGTGTTCATCGGCAAGACCTTCGTGATCCTCGGCCAGCCGGGCGGCGCTGCGTCTGCCGGACTCCCAGCCGGTGCGACCGACCTTGCCGCGCGTGAGGTCAGCGGTACGGCAGAGGAGGTCGGCGCGTATGTCTTTGCGACCGGTACGGCGCGGCTCGTCGTCGCAGCAGACGTGCTGCCGGATGCGCCCGTGACGGTGCGGCTCTGGCAGGTGCGCGAGACGCGCGAAAACACCATGGTCGCAACCTTGGACGCAAAGCACCGGTCATGCATCTTCACGAATCTGCCGCCGCAGACGCTCTATGCCGTCACGGTGGACGGCGCGCCGGATGTGCAGCTCATCGTGCGCAGCCGGCTCACGTTCCGGGAGGCGTTTTCCCTCATGCTGCAGGAGCTGTGAGCAGGGATGGAAACCGGACAGAAATCGCAAAAGCCCCGCCGGAAAACCGGCGGGGCTTTTGTGGGTGTTGCGAAAAGAAAGGGATCGGATCAGTATTTCTGCAGCGGGGCGTATTTCTCGTGCAGCGCTTCCTCGCGCTCAAGGTCGGACTCGATGCGTCTGTGGCGTGCGCGGATCTGCTCGTGGGTGTGCATATGCGGCACCTTGTACATGTGGTTCTCCTCGACAGCCTCGAACAGGTACGGGCCGACGAAGGCGGGGTTCATGCCCTTGACTGTGATGTTGCTGTCGAACAGGCGGCGGTAATCCCAGTAGCTGTCGGTGGCGTAGAACGGGTCGCACGGGACGCTGTAGTCGGCCGGGCGGTGATCCTCGCTGTTGTGGATGTTCGTGTGCACATATTCGGGGCAGAACACGCTCACGCCCATCATGCTGTAGTCGGGGTCGTTCTCGGCGAGGTCGCGCACGGCCTCCGCGATGCAGACGGCGGCATGCTTGCTCGCAAGGTAGGCCGTGTTGTAGCGCAGGCCGGTGATCAGGCCGGCGATGGATGCGGTGAACAGGAAGTGGCAGGGCGTGCCCTGCTGCTTGAAGATGGGCAGCACCTCGTGCACGTAATAGGTCAGGCCGAGCACGTTCGTGTTCATGGCCCAGGCCCAGTCCTGAGGCGGGTGGTTGTAGACCCAGCCAGCGGTGGCGATGCCGGCGTTGGCGAACATCAGGTCGAGCTGGCCGTACTCCTGCATGACGCGCAGGATGCTGAAGCGGACCTCATCATACTTCGTGACGTCGGTCTTGATGGTGACGACCTTCGGCGCACCGGCCTTCTCACAGATGGCCTTGGTCTCCTCGAGACCTTCGGTGTTGATGTCGATGAGGGCGAGGCGCATGCCGCGCTTGGCGGCTTCCTCGGCGAAGGCGCGGCCGATGCCGGTGGCGGAGCCGGTGATGGCGGCAACTTTGTTCTTGAATTCTTTCATGTCTGAACTTCCTTTCTGTAGATCAGTATGGGATCGCGGGGCTCAGGCGAGACCCGGGAACAGGACGCACATGAGCGTGACGGCGGCGGTACCGACGGTCGTGGCGATGACGGTCGTCACGAACAGGGCGGGGTAGACCTCCTTGAGCTTCATGTGGCACATGGGCAGCAGCATGAGGATGCTGCCCGAATAGGGCATGGAGTCGAGCGTAGTGGCCGCAAACGCGGACACGCGGTGGATGGTGCTGGCCGTCAGGCCGAGCGCCTGCAGCTTCGGTGCGATGATCGGCAGCGCGACGAGCTGGCCGGTGGACGAGCCGCCGGTGAGCATGCACATGAGCGCCACAACGACCCAGCAGATGAGGATCGGCGCGATGCTGATGCTCGTGATGGCGGTGATCATGGACTGGAACGCGTCCGTGTTGGTGATGACGCCGGCGAAGCCGCAGATCGCGGCGACGGTCATGGTCATGGGCACGGAGTCGACGGCGCCGCTGTTGAGCATGGCCTTGAGATCCTTGCGGCGCAGCTGCGGCCAGAACAGCACGAGGGACAGCGCGATGGAGCACAGCAGGCAGATGTTGATGTTGAGCTTCCAGATGTTGAACAGCAGGAAGAGGACGGCCATCGGAATGAGGGCGACGATCAGCTTCGGCTTGCTGCCTGTGCTGTCATAACGCGGGTCGAGCGGGTGGAGCTCGAAGTGCTCGCCGCGTTTGCGGGCGCGGTTGATGAGCAGGTTCATGATGACGAGGATCGCGGCGATTTCCGCCGCCGCGCCCACGAGACCGGGCACCAGCGCTACATCGGCCGCCGTGCCGAGCACGGTCATGGCGGCTACGTTCGTGACCTGCGGGCTGCCGGGCACGGTCAGCGTGAAGGTGAACGAGCCCGCGCCCAGAATGCCGAGGATGAACTTCTTCGGGATATCGCAGCGCTCGAAAATGACCAGCGCGATCGGGTACATGAGCACGATGACGACGCCGGCGATGATGCCGCCGAGGTTGAGGATGGTGCCGATGACCAGGATCACAGACATGCCGATGAGGTTTTTGCCGGTATTGCTCATGTTCTCCTTGAGCAGGCGGTTCATGACGGTGTCGGCGATGGTGTAGGCGGCGCCGCTCTCCGTGTAGATCTTCGACTGCAGGCAGCCGAAGAGGATCATGAAGAAGAAGCTCTTGACGGCGGTGAACATACCGCTGACATAGTCGCCGACGAGGCTGTCGATAAACGGCAGCGTGTTGCAGGCGATGACGACGCACGCGCCGGCAAATGTGGCCAGATAGACCGACCAGTCTTTATAGCAGAGATAGATAACGATCAGAAAACCAAGGATACAGCCGATGACGCCCAATGTTGACACCTCTTCCGATCGGGATTACACGGATTCGGCCTGCTTCTCGGCCGCATCGAGGGGCTTGCGATCCACCTTCGGGATCAGATACATGGACGCGACGGCGACGCACGAGAGCACGATGCCATAGATGAACGAGGCGGTGTAGCCGCCGGTGGAGGCAACGAGCGCGGCGCTGATGCGCGGCGTGATGAGCGTGCAGAAGATCATGTAGCCGAACAGGGCCACGCCGTAGATGCCGCCGGCGTAGACCGGACCGTAGGACTTGTTGATCGTGACGGGGTAGACGCTGTTGGTGGCGCCGAAGCCGAGGCCGAGCAGCGCATAGCCGAGGTAGAACATGAACAGCGACTTTGCCGCGATCAGGCAGATGGCGGACAGGATGCACAGCGCACCGCAGATGCCGTAGACGTGCTTGTAGCTGATCTTGTCGCACAGCGCGCCGAGGAACAGGCGGCTGAGGGTGTTGGCGATGAAGTAGATCGACACGCCCAGCGTGGCCGCGCTCAGCGTGAAGCCGGCGTCGGTCATGTACACGGAGAAGCGCGGGAACATGATCATATACATCGTCGGGAAGAAGGCGGTGCACACGATCAGGTGCCAGATGGGACGGGTCTTGAGTGCGCGGCGCACGTTATAACTCTCGAGCTGCGTCTCCGCACTCGAGGCGGAGCCGGCAAAGCCGGCGGGCGTGTAGCCGACAGGCGCCTGACGGACGCCGAGCGCGCACACGACGCACACGACCAGGGACACGAGGCCGACGATGCGCAGCGTGGAGATGATGCCGGTGGACTGCACGAGCTTCGAGCAGATCGGCGCGAGGAAGGCGGACGAGCCGCCGGTGAAGGCCATGCACAGGCCGGAAACGAGGCCGCGCTTGTCCGGGTACCAGCCGGTGGAGACATAGGTAGCCACGGTGTAGGCAAGGCCGTTGCCGAGACCCTGCAGGAAGCTGAAGGTCACATACAGCAGCCACGGGGCCGACTGCGGCACAAAGCTGCTGGTCAGTGTGCCGAGCGGGAACAGCACGGCGCCGAGCAGCATGGCGTTTTTTGCGCCGATCTTCGACATGAGCGTGCCGCCGATCAGAGCGCCGGGCGTCCAGCACAGCAGCATGGTCGTGCTGACGTTTGCGATGGCGTCTGCGGTCCAGTTAAAGTGTGCCGCCAGCGGGGAAACAAATACGGCTGCAGAGTTGGTCACGCCGGTGATGAGCAAAATCACCAGGCAGCGGATCAGGATTCCAAGGCGGTTGCGATCCATATTCTCGATCGTCTTTTCCATCGAGATTCTCCTTTCTATCATTGACATGGTCCTGCGCTCCGGCAGCCGGGCAGACAGCCGTCCGGAGCTGCGTTCGTGTGTCCCTGCGGGATACACATCGGTTTTGTTCGGTTGTGCCCATTATATTTGCTTGACAGGAAATCGACAATGTTTGCCGTGCACAGTATCCGGTCAAAATTTTGTCATAGAGACCAATCCGCATTTTGCTCCGGAAACCGTTTTTGACGCAAAAAACCGGACCGGAAAGCTTTGCCGGTCCGGTTTTCAGGCTGCGGCCGCCGTCAGAAGGCGACGTTGTTAAGATAGCCGTCGATCAGAAAAGACAGCTGGAGCGAAAACAGCAGCTCTGTCGTCGAAAGGTCGATCCCGCAGATGGATTCGATCTGTGCGATGCGGTAGTTGACGGTGTTGCGGTGCAGAAAGAGCCGCTCGGAGGTGTGCGCCTTGTTAAAGCCGCATTTGGTGAATACGCGCAGCGTCTGGTAGAGTTCGGCGCTTTTTTCGCGGTCGTAATGGATGAGCGTGTCGAGCGCGGGATGCCGGATGAAGGACAGCAGGCTTTTGTCCTCGACCTGATCGAGCAGCGCGTAATACACGTAGTCCGAGAAAAAGAAGAGCTTCTGGTCCGAGCGCATCTGCTTGGCCAATTGCAAGGTCTGCAGCAGCATGTTATAGTGGAGTGAAAGCTGGTTGTTGGCCTGAAAACAGTTGCTGATGCCGACGATCAGCCGGTGCCCCTGCGTGTACTGCTCCAGCGCTGCGCGCTGTTCGGGCGTGATGGTGCCGCCGTCCGCCGCCGTCAGCAGCAGCACCAGATCGTTCTTGACCACCGAAAAGGCCGTCTTGCCGAAGATGGCCTGCATATCCGGAATGAGGCGGGATTTGTAGTAGGCCGGCTCCTTATAATAGACCGGCCGGATGATCGCCAGACATTTCTGCTCCGGAAAGCTCAGCTTGGCCAGCTTCATGCGGCGCTCCATGTCCACGTTCTGCGTGCCGGCGAGCATATCGGCAAAGATGTTGTTGAGCTGGGAGGCGCGGTAATCGATCCAGTTGCCGTTGTTGCTCCTGACGATACGCTCCTTTGCCGAGCTGGACAGCAGCGGGATGATCTGCTGCTCGGCCGCGCTGAACATGCCGGTCTTGCTCACGATGATGACGTAGCCCATCATGAAATTGTCGTAGACGATGCGCGTGCACAGCAGATAGCGCTGCATGTGCTCGCAAAAGAGCGTGAAGGGCTTGTCCGAGAGGGAATACTCGTTTTTGCGCCGCCGGTCCTCGATGTACTCCATTAGAATATCGCTGCAGTATCCCTGCTCGATGCTCCGCATCCACAGCGGGTAGTCCACATAGAAGTTTTTCGTCTTGGCCACGAGCTTTCCCGTGCTGTCGATCACGACGAACAGGTCGCCGGTGACGTCGGTCATTTTGGTCAGCACCCGGTCCAGCTCCGCACCGTTGCAGAGCATATACAGCACCTGTGTATAGAGCTGCTGGTCGGACTGCTGGTAGCTCAGCAGCTCCTTTACGGTCTGAAACAGCACGGCAAATTCACCGCGATCGATCATGGCGCTGTTCGTCAGTCTGTCCGCCAGCTCCGGCGGCAGCGTGCCGTAGTACAGCAGGTTGGTCGGCAGTACGGTGTCCGGTGTCAGCTGCCCCGCGTCGGCAAAATAGAGCGTTCCGGCCTGCACGTCGCTCTGACCGGAGGCAAGGATGTTGACGTCCACCAGCTCGCAGTCGGAACGAATGTCGATGTACATGAGCATATGCGGCTGACTGGCCGAATGCAGCTTTGTGATCAGTTCGGAAAATTTCACGGTCGTGCCTCCTCGGATATACTAAAATTGTTAAAAAAATATTTAACTCAATTATACTACACGCAGGGGTGCGGGCGCAACTGCCGCCGTTGTGCTGTGTGACAAAAAGGCAGCGGGTCGTTGTGCACGGCACACAACGGCGGTCGTTTCCGCGTCGGGCGGGAGCGTTGTGCACGCCAGCGGGATTGTCTGTCCCGCACAAAATCAAGCTTTTTTTGGTGTTTCATGCATATGGAAATTCGCGAAACAGATGGTTAAAATATTTGCAAAGGCACGGATGCGGCGGCAGAATCCGCATCCCCTGTCGTTCCTGCACAAGCAGACAGCATCGGTTTCGGAATCCTCCAAAGAAAGAGAAGAAACGCCTCATGAAGTACGAAAAACTGTTTCAGCCCGGAAAGATCGGGAACCTTGAGCTGCGCAACCGCGTCGTTATGACGGCCATGGGCGCACTCATGGGCGACTGGAACGGCTGCACCACGCCGGAGCAGATCCGTTTCTATGAGGACCGCGCCAAGGGCGGCTGCGGCCTCATCATTCCGGAATTCACCTCCGTGGACGCCGACAGCGGCCACTGCAACCCCATCCAGCTCGGCATCTATGACAGCCGGCAGATCAAGAGCTTCCAGCTCATCTGCGAGGCGGTGCATCGCCACGGCGCGAAGATCTTCATCCAGCTGCACCACGGCGGCCGCGAGGCGCCCCCGGCCTGCAATGGCGGCCGTCAGGCCATGGCTCCGAGTGTGGAGCTCAACTCCGTCGTCGGCCGCGCGACCATTCTGCCGCGCGAGATGACCATTGAGGACATTGACAATCTGGTCGAGAAGTACGTGCAGGCGGCGGTCAACTCCGAGCTGGCCGGTGCCGACGGTGTCGAGGTCCACGCGGCGCACGGCTATCTCGTGCAGCAGTTTTTGAGCCCTTACACCAACAAGCGCACCGACGAATACGGCGGAAGCATGGAAAACCGCTGCCGCTTCCTCGTACGCATCCTCACCGGCATCCGCGCCGCCGTCAGCCGTGATTTCGTCGTCGGCGCGCGTATCAACGGCAATGACTTCGTCGAGGGCGGCAACGATCTCGCTGCCTGCACCGAGATCGCCAAATACCTCGAGCCGTATGTGGATTACTTCAATGTGTCCTGCGGCGTGTATGCCAGCGCACCGACCATGATCGAGCCGTGCTACAGCCCCGAGGGCTGGAGAAAGAACCTGGCCAAGACCATCAAGGCCGCCGTGCACGTGCCTGTCATCGCCGTCAACACCATCAAGCACCCCGAGACGGCCGAGCGCTTCCTGCAGGAGGGCGTGAGTGACTTTGTCGGCATGTCCCGCATGCAGCTGGCTGATCCCGAGGTGGTCAAAAAGGCCATGGCCGGCCGCGAGGATCTCATCCGCAAGTGCCTCGGCTGCATGAACTGCAACAAGTCCGTCGTTGCGGGCAAGAACCTGCACTGCGCCATCAACCCCGTCACCGGCCGCGCCACGGTCTACGGCGACGAGAATCTGGTCAAGACCGGCGCCGGCCGCACGGTCGCGGTCGTGGGCGGCGGCCCCGGCGGCATGCAGGCTGCGCTCCTGCTGAAAAAGCGCGGCTATTACCCGGTCATTTTCGAGAGCCGTGACCATCTCGGCGGCAGCGCCGTGCTGGCTTCGAAGGCACCGTGCAAGGGCATGGTGGCCGAGCTCATCGAGACCATGAAGGCCGAGATGAAGGAGTACCACATCGAGGTGCGCCTGAACACGCCCGCCACGGTCGAGACGCTGCGCGCGCTCGATCCCTACGGAGTCGTCGTCGCCTGCGGCGGCGATCAGATCGTGCCGAACATTCCCGGTGTGGACCGCAGCAACGTTTACTATATCGAGGATGTGCTTTTGCGCCGCGTCTCCTTCGAGGGCAAGAACATCGCCGTCATCGGCGGCGGCCATGTCGGCCTTGAGGTCGCGCACTTCCTGTGCGACAACAACAAGGTCACGGTCGTTGAGATGCAGAAGGAGGTCGGCGTCACGATCTACCGCACGGCGCGCTACAAGCTGCTGTCCCTGCTCGCCGAGAGCGGCGTGGAGGTCCTGACCGAGCACGCCATTGCCGGCGTGACCGACGGCGCGGTCGAGCTCAGGAAGACCGACACCGGCGAGACCGTCACCCGCCCGGCCGATATCGTCATCATGGCGCTCGGCAATCGTCCCGACAAGAGCTACGAGCAGCAACTCAAGGATGCATTCGACAAGGTCGTCTTTGTCGGCGACGCCAACAAGGGCGGAACGATGGCCGATGCCACGCTCAGCGCCTACGAAAACTGCTGGTTCTTCTAAACCATACTGAATTTTTTATAAAAGGAAGGCTTTATTATGAAAAACAATCTGTTTGATCTTTCCGGCCAGGTCGCGTTCTGCTGCGGCGGTTCCTCCGGTCTCGGCCTTCAGTTCGCCAAGGCGATGGCCAACGCGGGCGCAGACATCGCGCTCGTCGCCCGCCGCACCGACCGTCTGGACGAAAACGCCAGGGAGATCGAGGCGGAATACGGCGTCAAGGTCTATCCGCATTACATGGATCTGCAGGATTCCAAGAGCATCACGGACTGCGTCAGCGATGTCGTTGCGCATTTTGGCAAGATCGACATTCTGGTCAATGCCGCCGGTATTCCGGGCGGCGGCGACCCGGCCACGCTCACGGACGAGTACTGGCTCAACGTCATCAACACCGACCTCAACGGTCAGTTCTTCACCTGCCGCGAGGTTGTGCGCCAGTCCATGAAACCCAATCAGTACGGCCGCATCATCATGGTCTCGTCCATCCACGGCGTCTGCGGCCGCAAGGGCGTGGACACGGCACCGTATGCGGCGGCCAAGGGCGGCATCGTCAACCTGACGCGCTCGCTCGGCAACTCCTGGGCGCGCGACGGCATCACCGTCAACTGCATCTGCCCGGGCTACTTCCCGACGGAAATGACCGCGGCCTACATCGATGCGCCGTTTTTCAATCAGGCGCATCTCGAGTGCTGCCCGATGGAGCGCCACGGCAAGACCGGCGAAATGGACGGCCTGTGCACCTACTTTGCCTCCCCGGCCTGCAGCTACACCACCGGCCAGATCGTGTGTGTGGACGGCGGCTGGAGCGCCATCTGATCTCTGCCTGATCCGGCTTTCGCCGCGGCGCATGGCGGCGAAGCCGTTCCTCTCCGCGTCGGGCGGCTGTGTATGCCCGGCTGCCCGGCGCGACATGTTTCCCGTATCACCATGCGCATTTCTTCCTTTCATTTTCCCCCCACGCCATGGCATACGTCCCTTCTTTTTCTTTGCGCGGCAGCAGTTTTTGCTGCCGCGCAAGGCGTTTTGGGGCATTGCGTGCGCGCTTGCGCTGCGCGGCGATTTGTGCTATCCTGCGCGTGGGGTGATACGATGAAAATTCTCATGATCAACGGCAGCCCGCATCCGCGCGGCTGCACATACACCGCCCTGCACGAAATGGAGCGGGTGCTGCGCGCAGCTGGTGCCGAGGTGCAGATCCTGACCGTCGGTGCCGAGCAGATGGGCGGCTGCGTGGCCTGCGGCGGCTGCCGTGCGGCCGGGCGCTGCGTGCGCGGCGGCCTGGTGAACGATGCCATCGACGCGATGGAGACGGCCGATGCGCTCGTGCTCGCGTCCCCGGTGCACTATGCCGGGATCTCCGGCGCGATGTCGGCCTTTTGCGACCGGCTGTTTTATGCCTCCGACGGCTGGGCAAACAAGCCCTGCGCGTGCGTTGTCTCGGCGCGCCGCGCGGGCACGACGGCGGCGCTCGATCAGCTGGTCAAGTACCCGATGATCTCGAACATGCCGGTCGTCTCCTCGCAGTACTGGCCGATGGTGCACGGTGCGTGTCCGGAGGACGCCGCGCAGGATGCGGAAGGGCTGCAGACCATGCGCCAGCTCGCGCGCAACCTGCTCTGGCTGGTGCGGTGCATCGCCGCCGGTGACGCGGCGGGCGTTGCGCGCCCGGAGACGGAAGTGCGCACATTCACCAATTTCATCCGCTGATTTTCGGCAGTATGACAAAAGACCAGCCGCCGCAGGAAATGCCTGCGGCGGCTGGTCTCGTATTTGGGGAAGTGTGCTCAGCCGTGCTTTTTCACCCGGCGCTTGCCGGTCATGTGCTCCACGGTCAGGCACAGCACGGTCGTGCGCGGGATGACCGCCGTGGAAAACGGGAAGTCCGGCGCGCGGTACTGCGCCATGAGCACACGCAGCGCGTGCTCCTTGCCGCTGTCCGGCACGACGGTGATGCGCCCCTGACCGATGACGCTCTCATACGTCATGGTGCAGTTGCCGTGCTCGTCGTCGAGGATGAGGCCGTGGCCGCGGTCCATCTCGAACGATGCGTTCGGGTTTCTGGCGATGAGGTCATACTTCGTGCCGGTATCCGCACCGTGAAAGTACAGCCGGACGGTCCCGCCGTCGGCCTCAAGGCCGAAGTTCAGCGGCAGGATGTAGGGATACGGCTCGTCGTGCAATGCGAGGCGGCACACGTCGCACCCGCGCATGACGGCGATGAGCTCGTCAAAATCTGTGATCTCGCGATCTGCTCTGCGCATGAAAATGCTCCTTTCCGATCAGCCGATGGGTGTGCCGAGGCGCGCCAGCACGTCCTGAAAATACTCCGGCAGCGGGCAGGTGAACGTCACAAGCTCGCCCGTGCGCGGATGCACGAAGCGCAGCGCGCGCGCGTGCAGGCATTGTCCGCTCAGCCCCTTTTCCGGGCGCTTATGCCCGTAGACAAGGTCGCCGAGCAGGGGGTGACCGATGTGCGCCATGTGCACGCGGATCTGGTGCGTTCGGCCGGTCTCAAGCTCGCAGCGGATGTGCGTGTAGCCGTTGTAGCGCGCGATGACCGACCAGTGCGTGACGGCGCGGCGGGCGTTTTTCTGCGTCACGGCCATGCGCTTGCGGTCCGTCGGGTGGCGGCCGATGGGCGCGTCCACCGTGCCGGCATCGTCGCGCAGATTGCCGCAGACGACGGCCTCATACGTGCGCGCCATCGTGTGGCCTGAAAGCTGCGCCGAGAGCGCCAGGTGCGCGAAATCGTTCTTCGCCGCGACGAGCAGCCCCGACGTGTCCTTGTCGATGCGGTGCACGATGCCCGGCCGCCGCTCGCCGCCGACGCCGGAGAGACTCTCCCCGCAGTGGGCGAGCAGGGCGTTGACGAGCGTGCCGTCCTCGTGACCGGGCGCGGGGTGCACGACCATGCCGCGCGGCTTGTTGACGACGATGAGGTCCTCGTCCTCGTACACCACGTCCAGCGGCAGATCCTGCGCCACGAGCTCCGAGGGCACGGCATCCGGCAGCGTCACGACAAACGTGTCGCCGGGGACGGTTTTGTAGTTTTTCTTCACGGGCGCGCCGTCTTTTGTCACCGCGCCCTGCGCGAGCAGCCGCTGGGCGGCGCTGCGCGTGAGCCCGGGCAAAGAGCGCGCGAGGAGAGCGTCGATCCGCTCGGCGCTCTCCTGTGTTTGAATCGTTCGCTGTTCCATTAGAAATCCGAAAACTCCGCCAAAATGTCGTCGAGTGAGTACGCTGCGCCGTCGGCACTGCCGTCCGTGGCATCGTCCGGCTTGGGCGTTTCCGGCTCGGCGGGCACAGCAGGTGTGCTGTTGAGATAGGCCAGCAGCGGATCCGCCGTCTCGGCCGCAGGCTGCGCCGCCGGTTTGGGCTGCGCGGGGGCTGCCGGTTTGGGAGCCGGGGCTGCCGCCTCGGGCGCGGCGGGTTTGGGCGCGGCGGGTGTCACCGGCTGCGCGGCGACGGGCGCGCGGTCCCACGCGGCGAAGAGATCGTCCTTCGCCGGCGCGGCTTCCTGCGCGGCAGCCTCGGGTGCGGCGTTCGGCGCGGGCTTTGCGCTTGCTTCGGGCGCGGCGTCGGGCCTGCGCCTTGCGGGCAGGTGCAGCCTGCGCGCCTTGGGCGCGTCATGCGCTGCACCGGTGCGCTGCTTACGCGCGGCTTTCGGCGCGGCGTCATCCGCACCGTCATCCCCGCGGTAGAAGATCACGTGCAGGCACAGCGTGATGCCGGCCACGACGATGAACACGTCCGCCAGATTGAACACGGCGAAGCGCACGAAGAGGAAATTGAACATGTCCACGACGTAGCCGCTGAGGATGCGGTCGATGCAGTTGCCGACCGCACCGGAGAGCACCAGCACGACCGACCAGCGGCCGACCTTGCCGTGCACGACGTTGTGCCGCAGGCAGAACACCGCGATGGCGGCGAACACGAGCGTGAAGATGATGAAGATCCAGTGCGGCGCGTGCTCGAGCATACTGAACGCAGCGCCGTTGTTGTGGATATTCGTCAGCTCCAGCACGCCCGGAATGAGCGTGACGTGCCCGGTGTCGAGCGCGATGTTGACGGTGACCCAGTATTTGAGCCCTTGGTCAGCGATGAGGATCAGGATGGCTACGATGGCATACCACATAGCGGTTCCTCGCTTTCGGATCAGGATTTTGGGAGCGGATGGTTACTCCGCCTGCTGCGCGGCCACGACCGCGGCGCAGCGCGGGCACAGACCGGTCTCGGGGTCGGCCTGCTCGGAGTGCATCCAGCAGCGCGGGCACTTGACGCCGGGCGCGTTGCGCACGGAGATGTGCAGACCGGGGAAGTTCGTGCCGGTGCCGGTGACGGCGTCGGCCGGCACGTCATCGCCGATGAGCGCCTGCGATACGATCAGCAGCTCCGGCAGGTTCATGCTCTGCACGTCGTCGAGCGCGGCCTTGGCGGCGTCATCGTCGGCGCGCAGCGTCACGGCTGCCTCGAGCGGCTTGCCGATGCGCTTTTCGGCGCGGGCGGCCTCAAGCACACCGTTGACGTCCGTGCGCACGCGGATGAGCTGATCCCACCGGGCGAGCTCGCTCTCGCTGAGCGCGTAGGCATCGAACGGCTGGTTCATGACGTTGAGCAGCACGTTGCGCGCATCGTCCTCGGCGCGGTGCGGCATGGCCAGCCAGATCTCGTCGCAGGTGAAGGCGAGGATCGGCGCGAACATCTTCGTCATGCTGTCGAGGATGAGGAACAGCGCTGTCTGCGCGCTGCGGCGCTCGAGTCCGTTGCGCTCGTCGCAGTAGAGGCGGTCCTTGATGATGTCGAGGTAGAAGCTCGAGAGCTCCACGACGCAGAAGTCGTTGATCGCGTGTGAGACCACGTGGAACTCGTAATTATCGTATGCCTTGGCCACGCGGCGGATGAGGTCGTTGAGCTTCGTGATCGCCCAGCGGTCGAGCGGGAGCATATCCTCCGGCGCGACGAGGTGCGCGGCGTCAAAGCCGTCGAGGTTGCCGAGGCAGTAGCGCGCGGTGTTGCGGAACTTGAGGTAGTTTTGCGTCAGCTGCTTGAAGATCTCCTTGGAGCAGCGCATGTCGGCGTGGTAGTCGGCGCTGCCCGCCCAGAGGCGCAGCATATCGGCGCCGAACTCGTTGATGATCTCGGCCGGGTCCATGCCGTTGCCGAGGGATTTGTGCATGGCGCGGCCCTCGCCGTCGACCGTCCAGCCGTGGGTCAGGCACTCGCGGTACGGAGCGCCCTTGCCGAGCGCACCGACGGCCACGAGCAGCGACGACTGGAACCAGCCGCGGTACTGGTCGCCGCCCTCGATATACATATCCGCCGGCCAGAAGCCCTGGTCGCGCTGCATGGCGGCGACGTGGGTAGAGCCGGAGTCGAACCAGCCGTCGAGCGTGTCGGTCTCCTGCGTGAAGTGCTTGCCGCCGCAGTGCGGGCAGGTGAAGCCTTCGGGCAGGATGTCGGCCGCCGGGCGGTCGAACCAGGCGTTGCTGCCTTCCTTTTCGAACAGCTGCGCAACGGCCTCGATGCTCTCCTCGGTGCAGACGGGCTTGTGGCAGTCGTCGCAGTAGAACACCGGGATCGGCAGACCCCAGCGGCGCTGACGGGAGATGCACCAGTCGGCGCGCTCGCGGATCATGGCGGCCATGCGCTCCTTGCCCCAGCTCGGGAGCCAGCGCACGTTCTCGCACGCGGCGACCGCGTCCTCCTTAAAGGAGTCCACGGAGCAGAACCACTGCGGCGTGGCGCGGAAGATGATCGGGCTCTTGCAGCGCCAGCAGTGCGGGTAGCTGTGCACGATGTCCTCGGATGCGAAGAGCGAGCCGGCCGCCTTCATGTCTGCGAGGATGATGGGGTTGGATTCCTCCGTGGTCAGTCCCGCATACTTGCCGGCGTAGTCGGTGTGGCGGCCCTGATCGTCCACGGGCACGACCATGTCCATGCCGTAGCGCTTGCAGGTCAGGTAGTCGTCGGCGCCGAAGCCGGGCGCGGTGTGCACGCAGCCGGTGCCGGAATCCATGGTGACGTAGTCTGCCAGCACCAGACGCGAGGTCTTGGGCAGGAACGGATGGTCGGCGAGCATGTTCTCAAAGAATTCGCCCGGGTGCTGCTCGAGCACCTCGTAGCTGTCAAAGCCGCCGATGTGCATGACCTTCTCGGTCAGCGCGTCGGCCATGACGTACACCTCACCGTTGGGCGCCTGCACGAGGTTGTACAGCTCGCGCGGGTTGAGCGCGATGGCGAGGTTGCCGGGCAGGGTCCAGATCGTGGTCGTCCAGATGACGAAATAAAGCTTGCTGTGGTCGACGTTCGGCAGCTTGCCGAGGTCGTCGTGCATCGGGAACTTCACGTACACGGTCGTGCACGGATCGTCCTGATACTCGATCTCCGCCTCGGCGAGGGCGGTCTCGTCGTGGGCGCACCAGTACACCGGCTTGAGCCCCTTGTAGATGTGGCCGTTGCGGTACATCTTGCCGAACACGCGCACCTCTTCGGCCTCAAAGCCCTTGTTCATGGTCTTGTAGGGGTGCTCCCAGTCGGCGACGACGCCCATGCGCTTGAAGCCGTCCATCTGGCGGTCGATGTATTTCTGCGCATAATCATGGCAGGCGCTGCGGAAGTCGGCGATGCTCATGGCCTTGTGGTTGAGCTTCTGCTCCTTGATGATGGCGCTCTCGATGGGCATGCCGTGGTTGTCCCAGCCGGGGATGTAGGGCGTGTAGTAGCCGCGCATGGCGTAGGAGCGGACGATGAAGTCCTTGAGCGCCTTGTTGAGCGCGTGGCCCATGTGGATGTTGCCGTTGGAGAACGGAGGGCCGTCGTGCAGACTGAAGCGCGGCTTGCCGTCGTTCTTTTTGAGCATTTCGTTATACAGATCCATGTCGTTCCAGCGGCGGAGCATATCGGGCTCACGCTTGGCGAGGCCGGCGCGCATGGGGAAGTCTGTTTTCGGCAGGTTGATCGTGGCGTTGAAATCGTTTTTGGACATGGTAAAAATCGTTCTCCTCTCAGAGTAGTTTTCCGTTAAAATTGTGCAGGGCGGTACGGCACCGGCCGTCCCGCCCTGGTTGATTGCTGTTCACTCAGCTGTTGTGCAGAAAGTGATAGAGCTGCGTGGCGTCATCTGCTGCACTGTCGGCCGCGGCATCGTCAGCTTCCACGGGCTGCGCCTCCACGGGGGCGGCGGACACGGGCTCTGCTGCATACACGGGCTCTGCCTGCACAGGCTGCCCGGCGGCCGGAGCTTCCGGCTGCGCGGCAGGCACAGGCTCGGCCGGCGCGGCGGGCGCAGGCTCGGCAGGTGCGGTGCTCGCGGTCGGGCGCGCAGCCGCGCGCGGCGCGGACGCTGCCTTCGACCCGGCGACACCGTCGAGATACTCGAGCTGCGTCAGGCACAGATTGCGCACATCTTCCAGGAATTTTGCGCAGGAGGTCTTTGCGTTGAGGAGCTTGGCTTCCTCGTTGGCGGTTTCGTGCTGAAGTCCGCCAAGTATTCGGTCGGACGTGTTCTTGGCCTCGCTGAGTATCTTGTCAGCGCGGGCCTGGGCATCGTCCTCTATCTGTTTGCCGACCTTCTGGGCCGACAGTATGGCCAGACGCATGGCGTCTTCGCTGGCGCGGTACTCTTCTATCTTATCGACCAGCACCTTCATCTTGCCCTTGAGCACAGCGATCTCCTTCTGCGCGTTGGCAAGCTCGGTGGCCACTTCTTCCTGATAGTTCTGCACAGCGGCCATGTCGTAACCGCCGAACATCGCTTTTTCAAAGGTTTTTTCCCGAATATCCTGAGGAGTCATGTTGGAAAGTCCTCCATTCTTTCTGATGGTATACTACTCGCGGGGCTGTCAGAGACAGTATGCCCGAATGTTACAGGTGAAACTCGCCCGACTCCATGTCGTCGAGCTGGTCGCCCATGAGGTCAACGTTGAACGGCGTGATGATATACGTTGCGCTGGCGACGCGGCGGATCTTGCCGTCCTGCGCGTAGGCGACGCCGGACAGGAAGTCGATCAGGCGGCGGGCAATGTTCTTGTCCGTCTGCTCCAGATTCATGAGCACGGCGCGGCGATCGCGCAGATGGTCGGCGATCTCGGCCGCGAGCTCAAACTGCTTGGGTGCGACGAGCACGACCTTGAGCTGGCCGCCGCTGTTGAGGTTGACGACCTTGTCGGCCACGCGGCTGTCGCCGCGGGCGGTGTAGCCCGGCGCGGGGCGCTCGGGCTCTCTCACCGGCTCGTCGCGGATGAAGGAGCTCTGCTTGGCAGCGGGCGCCGTGCGGCGCGCCGGCCGTGCCGGAGCGGGACGCTCGGGCGCGGGCGCTTCCGCGACCGGGATCGCCTCATCCTCATCGTCGAAAAACTCGTCGTCGTCATCGTACGGACGCGTCATTTTCTTCAGTTCATCCAAAAAGCCCATGCAGGGTCCCCCTTTATCTACCGGCGGCCGCTGTGTTGCCGCTGTGTTCTCTTTTCAGGTGCGGCGGGCGGCGCTCAGTGCCGGGAATAGTCCCGTGCGCCGAAGATCGACGAGCCGACGCGCACCATGTTCGCACCGGCGGCGATGGCGTCCTCAAAATCCCCGCTCATACCCATGGACAGAAAGTCCATAGAAACATTATCGTATTTTTTTCTGCCGATGTCAACAAAAAGCTCGTGCATTTTCGTAAAATATGCATGATTTCCGTCGGAAGTTTCTGCCACGGGCGGGATCGCCATCAATCCGCGCACGCGAATGTGCGCGCAGGCGGCGGCGGTTTCCAGCAATTGCGGCAGGGCCGCGGGGTCGACGCCGCTCTTGGCGGCCTCACCGCCGATGTTCACCTCCAGCAGGATATCCTGCACGATGTCCTGCATGGCGGCGCGCTTTTCGATCATGGCCAGCAGCTCCGGCGAGTCCACCGACTGGATGAGATCGACCTTGCCGACGACCTGCCGCACCTTGTTGGTCTGCAGGTGGCCGATGAAGTGCAGCGGTGCGCCGGTGTAGGCGCCCTCGGCGAGCTTTTCGGTCATTTCCTGCACGCGGTTTTCGCCGCAGGCGTCGATCCCGGCGGCGACGGCCTCGCGCACGCGCGCGGCGTCGTTCATCTTTGTCGCTGCCACAAGCGTGATGTCCGCGCCCGAGCGCCCCGAAAGGCGGGCGGCGGCGTCGATGCGCGCGCGGATGGCGGCGATGTTTTCGGCAATGGTGCTCATAGTGGGTGGTGCCTCCTTATTTTATGACCTGTCCGTCGGACAGCCCCTTGCCGCTGACGACGATGTCGTTGCCGGCGCGCAGGGCGTTGCTGTCCGTGCTCTGGGCGACGAGACAGTAGCTGTCGGTCTGGTAGATGATCTCGATCGGTTTTTTCTCCAGCTGCGCCGCCGTGACGACGTAGACGAAGGTCTGCCCGTCGTCGTCCATGTGCACGGCCTTGAGCGGTACGCGCAGGCCGGTGTGCTCACTGTAGACGACGTCGGCCGTGGCCTTGCGCATGGCCAGCGTGTCGGCCAGCGCGTTGTTGCACGCGAACACGACCGCGACCTCGCCGCTGCCGTCCGGTTCGCTCTTGCTGAACACGGTGGCCGAGATCGTGCCGCTGTAGTGCTGCGGGAAGTCGAGCGTGGCGCTGCCGCCCAGATTCAGGCGGTCGGCGTCGGCCTTGCTCATGACGGCGGCGAAGTACCATTTTTTCGCCGTGACGAGCTTGCCGATCGTGTTTGCGGGTGTCGAGGGGCTCGTGTGCTCGAGCGCGGCCACGCCGTCTGGCGTGAGGTTTTCAAGCGCCGCCGGGCTCAGCGCCTCATAACCGTCCACCGTGGAGGTGAACAGCCCCGCCGCCGGTGCGGTGATGCTGCCGCGGCCGACGCCGGCCTTTTCCAGCTGGTGCAGCTCGGCATTGAGCGCGTCGAGATCGCTCTGCGAGACGGTGCCCGTCGAGGCGCCGAAGAGCAGCGAGCTGAGGTCCATGCAGATGTCGTCAAGCTCGGACGCGCTGCCCGCGGAGACGGCGGCGTTGAGCTGCAGGATGGCGCTGTGGACGCTGCTGTCAAGCTCGGATGCGCCCGAGGCGCTGCCTGCGCGTGACAGCAGGCTCGAGACGTAGGCGATCTCCTTTTTGAGCTCGCGCGCGCGGCTGGCGCTGTCGAGCGCGGCCTTGGAGTCGACGCCGATGGCGATCTCGCCGCCGCGCGCGACCTGCTTGCCGTCGTCCACGGACAGGGACAGAAACTCCTTGTCCGAGGCGATGATCTGCTCCTCGCGCACGACGATGCCGCTGGCCTGTCCGCCCTCGCTGACGGTCACGAGCACCGCCGGTGCGGTGGAATACGACTGCTGCGTGGAGCGAAACAGGTACACGCCCAGATACACGGCCATGGCCGCGAAGAGCACGAGCATGGCGATGTTCGTAAAGGTATTCGTTTTCTTCAAAGCCTGCCCTCCTTCCGGTGGGGGGCGGCGGGGAGATCACACCTGCAGCTCGAGCGTCACCGCCCGCACCGGGGCGACCGTCGAGATCGCGTGCTTGTAGATCATCTGCTGCCGGCCGTCGGCCTCGATGAGCACGGCAAAGCTGTCAAAGCTGCGCACGATGCCGCGCAGCTGAAACCCGTTCATGAGAAACAGGGTCACGGGGATCTTCTCCCGCCGGATGTAATTGAGGAATGTGTCCTGAAGATTCTGTGTCTTTTGCATGATCGCCGCTCCTTTTGCCGGAGCGGACATATATCGACTTATCATAGCACAAACTGCCGCTCCGTGAAATAGTGAATTTATACAAATCCGGCGAAAATGGCAGTTTTCTCCGCATCTGTACAGGCCACTATTCTATACCGCGTCCGGCCAAGAATTGCGTCGAACGGCGGCAGGCAAGGTCCATGTCCGGCGTTTTTTCGTGCCGCAGCCAGAACAGCTGCGCATCGCGCCGCAGCCACGTGAGCTGGCGCTTTGCGTACTGCCGCGAGGCAAGCCGGATGGCGTCCGCAGCCTCCTGCGCCGTCGCCTCGCCGCGCACGGCGGCCACGGCCTCCTTATAGCCGATGGCCTGCATGGCCGTGCAGTCGGCCGGGATGCCGGCGGCCAGCAGCGCGCGCACCTCGTCGAGCAGCCCCTGCTGCATCATGGCGTCCACGCGCCGGTCGATGCGCGCATAGAGATCCTGCCGGTCTGCGAACGTGAGCGCGATCTTCGCCGCGTCGTAGCGCGGCGGCACGGCGCGGGTCTCGGCGTCGTGCTGCGTGATCGTCTTACCCGTGAGGATGTAGACTTCCATCGCGCGCACGATGCGCTTTTTGTCCGCGGGGTGGAGCTTTGCCGCGCGCTCGGGGTCAAACTTGCGCAGCTCGCCAAGCAGCCCCTCGCCGCCGATCTCGTCGTAGCGCTCGTTCAGCTCCTGCCGCAGCGCGGTGTCGGCCGTGCCGTCGGCAAAGGTGCGCCCGACGATGAGTGAGTCGATGTAAAGCCCCGTCCCGCCGACGACGATCGGCAGTTTCCCGCGCGCGAGGATATCGTCCACGCAGGCGGAAGCTTCCGCCGCGTAGCGTGAGACGGAGTAGTTCTCCGTCGGGTCGGCAATGTCGATCATGTGGTGCGGCACGCCCTGCATTTCCTCCGGCGTGGGCTTGGCCGTGCCGATGTCCATGCCGCGGTAGATCTGCATCGAGTCGGCCGAGACGACCTCGCCTCCGAGCCGCTGCGCGAGCGCGACGCCCAGCGCGGTCTTGCCCGAGGCGGTCGGGCCGGTAATGACGACCAGTTTTGGCTGCATCCGGCAGCCTCCTTTCTATAAGAGCAAATTCAGAAAGAATGTGTTGAAAAGTATTAGAAATGTGTTAAAATGAGACCATATCCCAGTATTCAAGAAGGTGAACCCATGAAGATCAAAATTTCTGCCGACAGCACCTGCGATCTCTCGCCGGAGCTGATCGCGCGCTACAACATCGGCATCACGCCGCTGTACATCGTGCGCGGCGACGAGACGCTGCGCGACGGCATCGACGTGCATCCGGAGGAGCTCTACGCCTACGCGAAGGCTACGGGCAAGCTCTGCCAGACCGCGGCGGTGAACGTGTCGGACTATTATGCATATTTCAGCGCGGCGCGCGCCGAGTATGACGCCGTGATCCACTTCACGATCTCGAGCGATATGTCCGGCTGCTACCAGAACGCCTGCATCGCGGCGCGGGAGTTTACGAATGTCTACCCCGTGGACGCGCGCAACCTCTCGACCGGCATCGGTCATCTGGTGCTCGACGCAGCCGAGATGGCCGCGCAGGGCATGGATGCGACCGACATCGCGGCGGCGCTGGAGAAAAAGCGTGAGAAGCTCGATGTCAGCTTCGTGCTCGACACGCTCGATTATCTCGTGCGCGGCGGGCGCTGCTCGTCACTTGCGGCGCTGAGCGCCAATTTCCTGCATCTCAAGCCGTGCATCGAGGTCAAGGACGGGAAAATGGGCGTCGGCCGCAAGTACCGCGGCAAGCTCGAAAAGTGCTATGTGCAGTATATTGAGGACCGGCTCAAGGGGCGCGACGATATCGACTGCCACCGTATCTTCATCACGGATTCCGGCATCGACGAGGCCACCTGGCAGGAGCTCGAGCGCGTCGTGCGCGCGTGCCAGCCGTTTGAGGAAGTGTACCACACGCAGGCCGGCTGCACGGTGTCCAACCACTGCGGTCCCGGCTGCATGGGCATTTTGTACTACCACAAGTAAACACAGTTGTGCAGACTGACAGGGAGCGCATCGCGCTCCCTGTTTTTTACACGATGCGCTTGAAGAGCTTGTCCAGCTCGCGGCGCGTGAGCGTCACGGCGACGGGGCGTCCGTGCGGGCAGTATTTCACCTCGCCCGTGCACACCGCGTCCGCCAGACGCAGCAGCTCCTCGGGCTCTGTCTGCCAGCCGGCCTTGATGGCCGCCTTGCACGCCACGGTCTTGAGCACCTCGTCGCGCACGGCCTGCGCGTCCGTGTGCGCGCCGTGGCGCAGCTGCGCGCAGATCTCCTCGAGCGCGGGCAGCGCATCGCCCGCGTCGATCTGGGCGGGCACGCCGCGCAGGATGTAGTCGCTGCGGCCGAACGGCTCGAGCGTGAAGCCGAGCTCCGCGAGCGTGTCGCCGTGCTGCTGCAGCACCTCCGCGTCGCTCGCGTCGGGCGTGAAGGGCAGCGGCTCGAGCAGCGTCTGCGACGGGATGTCGGCGGGGTTCTGGCGCAGGCGGTCAAAGTTGATGCGCTCGTGCGCCGCGTGCTTGTCGATGAGGATGAGCGTATCGCCCTTTTCCACGAGGATATAGGTGTGCATCGCCTCGCCGATCAGGCGGGCGGGCGGCGTCTCCGGCGGCACGGCGCGCGCGAGCGGCGACGGGGTCTCCGCTTCGGCGCTCTCGGGCTCGAGCGCGGTCTGCACGCCCTGCTCGACCGGGGCGGCCGGCGCGATCGGTCTCGGCGGCTGCGGCGCTGCGGGCGCGGACGGTGTGAACACCGGCGGCGGAGTCACGCGCGGCGCTGCAAAGGCCGACGCCGTCGGCGAGCGGAACGAGACCGCCTCCTCCGCCGGGGCGGCGGGGGCATAGGTGCGCGCGCCGGAAAATATCGGCGCCGCGGGTGCGGGCGGGTGCTGTGTTGCGGCCGGTGCCGCTTTCGGTGCTGCCGGCACGAACGGATCCGCCTTTGGCACGGCCTCCGGTTTGGCCGCCTTCGACAGCGTGGCCACGGGCTCTTTTTCTGCCTCGAGCGCTGCGCGCGCGCCGTAATACACGGCGTCGAACACCGCGCGCTCGTGCGAGAATTTCACCTCGGTCTTTGCCGGGTGGACATTCACGTCCACGGCCGCACAGCTGAGCTCCACATACAGCACGCACGCGGGAAACCGACCCACGAGCAGCGTGTTGCGGTAGGCCTGCTCGAGCGCGGCCTGCAGCGCGGCGGATCTGATCCATCGGCCGTTGCAGAAGAAATGCTGCTGCGCGCGGCTGCCGCGCCCGGCGGAGGGGGAGGAGATGAAGCCGTGCACGCGCACGCCGTCGACCTCGCCCTCACAGGGCAGGAGCGTCTTTGCCAGCTCGCGCCCGAGCAGGCTGTACACGCAGCTGTCAAGCTTGTTGTCGCCGGGGGAGAAAAACAGCTCCTCCCCGTCGCGGATGCAGCGCACGGATACATCCGGACGGCCGAGCGCGCACCGCAGCGCGGCGGCGGCGCAGGCGGCGCCCTCCGCGCGGTCGGTCTTGAGAAACTTGCGCCGGGCGGGCGTGTTGTAAAACAGGTCGCGCACGATCATCGTCGTGCCCTCGGGGCAGCCGGTCTCGTACATATCCTGGATCTCGCCCGCGTCGAGCGTCATGTGCGTGCCGCCCGGCGCGCCGCGCCGCCGCGTCGTGAGCGTGATGTGCGACACGGCGCTGATCGCGGCCAGCGCCTCGCCTCGAAAGCCCATCGTGCCGATGGCCTCGAGCCCCTGCGCGTCGTGCAGCTTGCTCGTCGCGTGGCGCAAAAACGCGATGCCCGCGTCCTCGGGCGTCATGCCGCAGCCGTCGTCGGTCACGCGCAGGTAGGTCGCGCCGCCGCCGCGCAGCTCCACCGTCACGGTGCGGGCCCCGGCGTCGAACGCATTTTCCACCAGCTCCTTGACCACGGAGGCGGGACGCTCGACGACCTCGCCCGCGGCGATCAGATCCGCAAGATGCGGAGAGAGAATTTGAATATCGGGCATGGTTTGCCCTCCTTTGTGCACAGTCGGCGGGAAGCGAGCCTCCCGCGCGTATATTATAAAGGATTGGCATTGAAAATTCCACCGCGAAATGCTACAATATTCTATCACACTTCAAATTTTACCCGGATATATCCGGACAGGCAGGAGCATTGCATGAGCTATCAGAGAGTAGAGATCCCCGAATCGGACATCCAGCGCCAGCTGGACATCTGCGCGCAGCTGCGCGCGCATTTTTCTGCCGGCGGCCGTCAGCCGCTGGCCATGGTCGACACCTACGGCTGCCAGCAGAACGAGGCCGACAGCGAAAAGCTGCGTGGCTATCTGCGCGCCATGGGCTTCGGCTTCACGCAGGACGAATTCGCGGCCGACGTCGTCGTCATGAACACCTGCGCCGTGCGCGAGCACGCCGAGACGCGTGTGTTCGGCAACGTCGGCGCGCTGACGCACACCAAGGCGCGCAATCCCGAGCAGATCATCGCGGTCTGCGGCTGCATGGCGCAGCAGGAGCACGTGGCCGAGAAGCTCAAAAAGTCCTACCGCATCGTTGACCTCGTCTTCGGGCCGCACGAGCTGTGGCGCTTCCCGGAGCTGCTGCGCAGCGTCTGCACCGAGCACCGGCGCGTGTTCGCCATCGACCCGGCGGACGGCAGCGTCGCTGAGGGCATCCCCCAGCAGCGCGATGGCAGCGTCAAGGCGTGGCTGTCGATCATGTACGGGTGCAACAATTTCTGCACCTACTGCATCGTGCCGTATGTGCGCGGGCGCGAGCGCTCCCGCCACCCGGAGGAGATCGTGCGCGAGGCGCGCGAGCTCGTTGCGGCGGGATATAAGGACATCACGCTGCTGGGGCAGAATGTCGACTCCTACGGCCGCGACCTCGACGAGGACGTGGACTTTGCCGACCTCATCCGCAGCATCAACGCCATCCCGGGCGACTTTGTCATCCGCTTCATGAGCAGCCACCCGAAGGACGCAACGGAAAAGCTCTTTCGCGCCATGGCCGAGTGCGAAAAGTGCGCGCACCAGATGCACCTGCCCGTGCAGAGCGGCAACGACCGCGTCCTGCACGCGATGAACCGCGGCTACACGCGCGAGAAATATCTGGCGCAGGTGGCGCTTGCGCGGCAGTATATGCCCGACCTCGTGCTCACGACGGACATCATCGTGGGCTTTCCCGGCGAGACGGACGAAGAGTTTCAGGACACGCTCTCGCTCGTCGAGACCGTGCGCTATGACGCGATGTTCACTTTCATCTATTCGCCGCGCGTCGGCACGCCGGCGGCGAAGATGCCCGACCCCTACACCCGTGCGCAGAAGCAGGTGCGCTTTGACGCGCTCGTCGCATCGGCAAACGCCATCTCGGAGCAAAAGCACCGCGCCTATGAGGGCAGCGTGCAGCGCGTGCTCGTCGACGGGGCGGACGGCCGGGGCGACTATCCGCTCACGGCGCGCACGAAGGGCGGCCGGCTGGTGCATATGCGCGGCGGCGAGGCGCTCGTCGGGCAGTTCGTGGACGTGAAGATCACCGGCAGCAACACGTGGGCGCTCTACGGCGAGGAGGCGTGACATGGCGGAACTGACACCGATGAAGCGGCAATATTACGAGATCAAGCAGCGCAATCCCGACTGCCTGCTGTTTTTCCGGCTGGGCGATTTTTATGAGATGTTCGACGACGACGCGCGCCTGGCCGCGCGCGAGCTCGACCTCACGCTCACGACGCGCGACCGCAACGTCGAAGACCCCGCCGAGCGCACGCCCATGTGCGGCGTGCCGTACCACTCGGCCGAGGCGTACATCGGCCGCCTGATCGCCAAGGGCTACAAGGTGGCCATCTGCGAGCAGATGGAGGATCCCGCGCTTGCCAAGGGGCTGGTCGAGCGGGACATCATCCGCATCATCACGCCCGGCACGGTCACGGAGTCGTCGATGCTCGAGGAGAACAAGTCGAACTATCTCGGCGCGGTGTATCTGAGCGCGCAGTCCGGCGGCACGGCGTTCTGCGACCTCTCGACGGGGGAATTCTGCGCCGCGAGCTACCCGACCGACGCCGTGAGCCACATCCTCAACGAGCTCGGGCGCTTTGCCCCGCGCGAGGCCGTATGCGCCGACGCGGCGGCGGAAAACGACGACATCCGCACCTTCCTCACCAAGCGCCTCGGCAGTCTGGTCGAGGCGGGCGGCGACCGGTTTGAATACATGGCGGCGGCTGCGCGCGTGTGCGAGCAGTTTGACGTGCAGAGTACGGACGAGCTCGGCCTCGGCGAGGCGCCGGCGGCCGTGTGCGCGGCCGGCGCGCTGCTGGCCTACCTGCACGAGACGCAAAAGTGCGACCTCGGCCACATCCGGCGGCTGGAGCTGCTGGGCGACGACCACTACATGGAGCTCGACTACACCACGCGCCGCAATCTGGAGCTGACGGAAAACCTCCGCTCCGGCGAAAAGCGCGGCAGCCTCCTCTGGGTGCTCGACAAGACGAAAACGCCCATGGGCGGCCGCCTGCTGCGCACCTGGGTCGAGCGTCCGCTGCTGAGCCCCGTGCAGATCCGCCGCCGCCTCGGCGCGGTGGAGGAGCTGGTGGGTGAGAGCGTGCTGCGCAGCGAGCTGATCTGCTGCCTGCGGGAGATCGGCGATATGCAGCGCCTCGTCTCGCGCGCGGTGTACGGCTCGGCCAACGGGCGCGACCTGCACGCGCTGGCGCTCTGCTGCGCGCAGCTGCCGCAGCTGACGGCGCTGCTGCAGAACGTGCACAGTGCGGCGCTGCGCGACATCGCGCAGATGGACACGCTCGCCGATCTCTGCGCGCGCATTGACCGCGCGATCTGCGACGAGCCGCCGTTTTCCGTGCGCGAGGGCGGCATCCTCCGCCCCGGCTACAGCGAGGAGGTCGACCGCCTGCGCAACGTGCGCGACCACGGCGCGCAGACCGTTGCCGAGCTCGAGCAGCGCGAGCGCGAGCGCACGGGCGCAAAGAAGCTCAAGGTCGGCTACAACAAGGTCTTTGGCTATTACATCGACATTCCCAACAGCGCGGGCATCACCGAGCTGCCGGAGGACTATATCCGCAAGCAGACGCTGGTGTCGAGCGAGCGGTATTTCACGCACGAGCTCAAGGAGCTCGAGAACACGCTCCTGACGGCGCGTGAGCGCATCGCGGAGCTGGAATACCAGCTCTTCAACGAGGTGCGCCAGCTCGTTGCCGACGAGGTCGCGCGCGTGCAGACGGCGGCAGATGCCGTGGCGCGGCTCGACGCGCTGTGCTCGCTGGCCGAGACCGCCGTGAAGAACAACTACGTCTGCCCCGAGGTGGATCTGTCGCGCACGCTCGACATCCGCGAGGGGCGTCACCCCGTCGTCGAGCAGGCGCAAAAGGACAGCCTCTTTGTCCCGAACGATACGTTCCTCAACGATGCCGATGACCGCGTCGCCATCGTGACCGGACCGAACATGGCCGGCAAATCCACCTATATGCGCCAGACCGCGCTCATCGTGCTCATGGCGCAGATGGGCTCGTTCGTTCCGGCGAAAAGCGCTGTCATCGGCGTGGTCGACCGTGTGTTCACGCGCATCGGCGCGTCTGACGACCTGGCCGCCGGACAGAGCACGTTCATGGTCGAGATGAGCGAGATGGCCAACATCCTCCGCCACGCCACGGCGCAGAGCCTGCTCATCCTCGACGAGATCGGCCGCGGCACGTCGACGTATGACGGCATGGCCATCGCGCGCGCGGTGCTCGAATACTGCGCAGACCCCCGCCGCCTCGGCGCCAAGACCATGTTCGCCACGCACTACCATGAGCTGACTGCGCTCGAGCAGACGCTGCCCGGTGTGCGCAACTACAACATCACGGCAAAAAAGCAGGGCGGCACGCTGCTGTTCCTGCGCAAGATCGTCGCGGGCGCGGCCGACGACAGCTACGGCATCGAGGTCGCAAAGCTTGCCGGCGTGCCGGACACGATCATCACGAAGGCCAAGACCTACCTGCGCGAGCTGGAGTCCGGCGCGGCGCAGCCCGCCGCCCCCGCGCATCCGGCGCAGGACGATGCGCAGATGACGCTCGGCGACGCCGCCGGAGACGTCATCGCCGAGCAGCTGCGCGCCATCGACCTCAACACCATTACGCCGCTCGAGGCCATGCGCCTGCTCTTTGAGCTGCAGCAGAAAGCGAGGGGCTGATATGCGCAGAGCCAAAGCAGAGTGGAGCGATCCCATGCCCCGCGGCGCGCGCATCGCGGGCTGGGTCTATTTTCCCATCCACGTGGCCGTGCTGCCGCTGACGATCGGCGTGCTCCTCACGGCGGTGCTCGGCGAGCTGCCGTCGGACGTGACGTGCAACGTCTGGTATTACCTCATCGGCCTCGTGTTCACGCTCGCCGTCATGTGGCGCTTCCTGCACCGCAGCTATGACACGATGGCCGGCAGCATCCTGCGCTGCATCGGCATGATGCTCGCCGCCTACGGCATCGACGTGCTGCTCTCTCTCGTGCTGCAGCTCGGCACGGGGCTCATCGGCGAGCTGCCCGTGCCGAACAACGACGCCGTGAGCGGCCTTGCCAAAGTGGACTACAAGCGCATGACCGCCGTCGCGGTGCTCATGGCGCCGCTCGTGGAGGAGTGCCTGTTTCGCGGCGTGGTCTTCGGCACCATCCGGCCGCACAGCCGCTTCTGGGCGTATGCCGTGTCGATCGCGCTCTTTTCGCTCTACCACGTCTGGCAGTACGTCGTCATGTACGGCGATCCGAAGCTGCTGCTCTCGGCGCTGGCGTATGTGCCGGTGTCGGCCGCGCTCACGTTCTGCTATGAGCAGACGCGCTCGATCTGGCCGCCGGTGTTTTTCCACATGTGCATCAACGCGCTCTCGCTCGCGGTACTCGCCGGGTGAGCGCAGAAAAGATCCGCCGCTTTCCGACTCCGGAAAGCGGCGGATCTTTATGCTTCGGTTTTTTCGTACACGCAAAACTGATAGCCCACGCCGTCATGCTCGGCGCGCGGCTCGGCGGACACGCAGCGCCACGCGGGGTCTGCGTCCAGATCCGGGAAAAACACGTCCGAGTGGGGCGCAGCGTCAATTTTCGTGACGTATACGCGCGTCATGTGGGGGAACATCTGCCGGAACACACTGTCTCCGCCGATGACGAAGCAGCGCGCGTGCTGCGCGGCGGCAGCCACGGCCTCGTCCGGGGAATGCACCACCTGCGCGCCCTCGATCGTGATGTTCCGGCGCGAGAGCACAAAGTTTTCGCGGCCGGGCAGCGGCTTTCCGCCCGGAAAATCCTCCAGTGTGCGCCGTCCGACGATCACGGCGGCGCCCATCGTCAGCTCCCGGAAGCGGCGGCGGTCGGCGGGGATCACGAGCGGCTGTGTGCCCTTGGCACCGATGCCCCAGTCGGCATAGACGGCAACGATCGCATCCATGGCAGGCCCTCCTTACACCGCGATGGGGATCTTCCCCGTGAACTCGCTGTATTCGTAGCCCTCGACCTGGAAGCTGTCGCGGGTGAAGGCATAAAAATCGTTGACGGACGGGTCGATGAGAAACTTCGGCGCGGCCTTGGGCTCGTTCCGGATGATCTGCTCGATGACCGGCACGTGGCGGTCATAGATGTGCGCGTCGGCAATGACGTGCACCAGCTCGCCCACCTGCAGCCCGGACACCTGCGCGAACATATGCACGAGCACGGCGTACTGCACGACGTTCCAGTTGTTCGCCGCGAGCATATCCTGACTGCGCTGGTTGAGGATGGCGTTGAGGGTGTTGCCCGAGACGTTGAAGGTCATCGAATATGCGCAGGGGTAGAGCGCCATTTCGTGCAGATCCTCGAACGTGTAGATGTTCGTCAGGATGCGGCGGGAGGCGGGGTTGTGCTTCAGGTCATAGAGCACGCGGTCCACCTGGTCGAATTCGCCCTCGGGATACTGGTGCTTTACGCCGAGCTGATAGCCGTAGGCCTTGCCGATCGAGCCGGTCTCGTCGGCCCACTGATCCCAGATGTGGCCGCGCAGGTCGTGGATGTTGTTCGACTTCTGCTGCCAGATCCACAGCAGCTCGTCCACGGCGGTCTTCCAATAGGTGCGCCGCAGCGTCAGCAGCGGAAACTCCTCGGACAGGTCGTAGCGGTTGACGATGCCGAACTTCTTGACCGTGTGCGCCGGAGCGCCGTCGTCCTCCCAGTGGGGGCGCACGGTCCGGTCGGTATCCCAGACGCCGTTTTCCAGTATGTCGCGGCAGTTGCGGATGAATACCTCGTCTGCGTAGCTCATAATTCGGCTCCTTTCGAAAAAACAATGACATATCAGTTTATCACACGGACGGCGGAGTTGTAAATGGCGAAAGGCGAAAACGCGCCGCACCGCGGTTATTTTACGAAAGGCCTAAAAATGCCGGATAAATTTGGTCAAAATGCCACGGAGATTTGCCACGTTTTTTGCGCACAGACCGTCCCGTTTCCGGCTGCGGGATGCTATAATCAAAGGAGCGATACCCCAAATCATGAAACGGAGGATATCACATGAAGCACATGAAGAAATTGCTTTCTCTGCTGCTGGTGCTTTGCCTCGTGCTGAGCCTGAGCTGCACGGCATTTGCGGCTGGAGCGGAAAAGCCGCTGGACGGAAAGACCGTCATCCTGCACTCGAACGACGTGCACGGTGCGATCGATCTGTACGCGGCCATGGCAGCCCTGAAGGCGGACTATGAGGCGCAGGGCGCGGAGGTCATCCTTGCCGACGCCGGCGACTACAGTCAGGGCACCGTCTACGTCAGCGTCAACAAGGGCGCGGACGCGGTGACCATGATGAACGCGACCGGCTATGACGTTGTCACCCTCGGCAACCACGAGTTTGACTACGGCTATGCGCAGCTGGCGGAGAACATGAAGGCCGCCAAGTTCCAGGTCCTGTGTGCCGACGTGCTCGGTGCCGACGGCAAGACCATCTATGACGCCAACACCATCATCGAAAAGGGCGGCGTGAAGATCGGCTTCTTCGGTCTCGAGACGCCCGAGGCGCAGACCAAGGCCAACCCCAAGCTCATTCAGGGCCTGAAGTTCCTCGCCGGAGCGGACGGCAAGGAGCTCTATAACTGCGCGGCCGCACAGGTCGCAGACCTGAAGGCGAAGGGCGCAGACCTCGTCGTCTGCCTCGCGCATCTGGGCGTGGACGAGAGCTCCGAGCCCTACACCTCCTATGATCTGGCTAAGAACGTGCAGGGCATCGATTTCATCATCGACGGCCACTCCCACACCGTCATGACCGCCGGCCCGAACGGCGAGGCCATCCAGTCGACCGGCACGGCCTTTGCCAACATCGGCGTCATCACCATCGACAACGCCACGAAGAAGATCGTCGGCAACGAGCTCAAGGCCATCTGGCACAAAGAAAAGATCGACGGCAAGTCCGTCACCGTCGTTGACTACAAAACGCGCGACGAAAAGGTCGCCGCGGCCGCCAAGGCCATCATCGACCCCATCGACAAGGCTTACGGCGAGAAGTTCGCCGTGAGCGAGGTGGCGCTCAACGGCGCGAAGGCGCCCAACGGCAACCGTGACTCCGAGACCAACCTCGGCGACCTGATCACTGACGCCATGCTCTGGAAGGTGCTTGCCGACGCGGAGATCACCGTTCCGGAGGAGAACGTTGTCGCCATCACCAACGGCGGCGGCATCCGCGCGAGCATCGGCGTGGGCGACGTCACGAAGAAGGACATCAACACCGTGCTGCCGTTCGGCAACACGCTCGCCGTGGTCTACGTGAAGGGCTCCGAGCTGCTCGAGGCGCTCGAGGCCAGCACGTACTGTACGCCGGAATCCATCGGCGGCTTCCCGCAGGTGGCGGGCATGCAGTTCACGGTCGCGACGTATGAAACGTACGACAAGAACGACGAATCCTATCCGAACTCCACGTACTACGGCCCCAAGACCATCAACCGCGTGACCATCGGCTCGATCAACGGCAAGGACTTTGACCCCGAGGCCACCTATGCCGTTATCACGAACAACTTCGTGGCCGGCGGCGGCGACACGTACTATGCGTTTGCCGCAGCTACCAACCAGTTCGACACCGGCCTGCCGCTGGACGAGGTGGTCATGGAATACATCACCAAGGAGCTCAAGGGCGTGATCGGTGAGACCTATGCCGAGCCCGCCGGACGCATCGTGGTCGATCAGGGTGTCGCCCCGGCGATCGCCGATGTGCAGAGCATGGTCATGGGCGAGGCTTCCTATACGGCCGAGAGCTACAAGGCCTATGCCGCCGTCGAGGCCAAGCTGGCCGCTGCCAAGACCGAGGCCGAGCGCGTGGCGCTGTGCGCCGAGCTGCGCGCTGCGGTTTCCGGTCTGAAGATTGTTGAAAACACGTTTGACGACGCTACGAGCGGCTGGTATAAGCCCGCTGTCGACTTTGCGCAGGCGTCCGGCCTGATGTCCGGCATGGGCGACAACAAGTTTGCCCCCGACGTCACGACGACCCGCGCCATGGTCGCGCAGGTGATGTATGAGCTCGCCGACGAGCCCGACGTGTCCGATCTGACCTGCCCGCTGAGCGATGTCGACTCCACCGCGTGGTACGCGGATGCGGTCACCTGGGCCTACAACGCCGGCGTGGTCAGCGGCTATGAGGACGGCACGTTCCGCCCGGGCCGCGCCATCACCCGTCAGGAGATGGCCGTCATGTTCTACGGCATGCTCTTCGGCACGGATTCCATCCTCGTCGAGGATGACATCAAGATCGCCCTCGGCGCGTTCAAGGATGGCGACACGGTCGCTTCCTGGGCACGCGAGGCGGTCGCTGTCTGCTACATCAGCGGGATTATGGTCGGCGACAACGGTTCCTTCAAGCCGACCGACCTGCTCAGCCGCGCGCAGCTCGCGCAGGTGTTCCGCAGCTTCTACGAGACGCAGCTGACCTTTGTGCTCAATGAGCTTCCGGCCGCGCCTGACCAGCCCAGCACGCCCGAGCAGCCGAGCGTACCCGAGCAGCCCAGCATGCCCACCGCAGCGTAATTGCAATCCCCCCCGCCCGCACGGGTCTCCGTGCGGGCGGTCTCCTTTTTGTGCGTTTTGCGCATGGGATCGTGCTTGACAATTCCGGAAAACCTTTTACAATATAGGGCGAACCGATCTGAAGAGTCTACAAGGAGGTTTTTGATATGAATCTGAACAAATATCTGGACATCGCACCCGAGGTGCAGCAGGCGCTCGCAGACGGCCGCCCGGTCGTCGCGCTCGAGAGCACGATCATCTCCCACGGCATGCCCTATCCGAAAAATGTGGAAACGGCGCTGCTCGTCGAGCAGACCCTGCGCGACAACGGCGCAGTGCCCGCCACCATCGCCATCCTCGGCGGCCGCCTGAAGGCCGGCCTGTCCAAGGAGGAGATCACCTACCTCGGCAAGAGCGGGCGCAAGGTCGCCAAGGTCTCGCGCCGTGACCTGCCGGTCATCTGCGCGCGCGGCATGGACGGCGCCACCACCGTCACCACGACGATGATGATCGCCCACATGGCGGGCATCTCCGTCTTTGCCACCGGCGGCATCGGCGGCGTGCACCGCGGCGCCGAGACGACCATGGACATCTCCGCCGATCTGGAGGAGCTGGCGCAGACGCCGGTCATGGTCGTGTGCGCGGGCGCGAAGGCCATCCTCGACCTCGGCCTGACGCTGGAGTATCTGGAGACGAAGGGCGTGCCCGTGCTCGGCTACGGCACGGACGAGCTGCCCGCGTTCTACACCCGCGAGAGCGGCCTCGGCGTCGACGCGCGCGTCGACACGCCGGAGGATCTGGCTGCTATCTTCCAGGCGCAGCGTGACCTCGGCCTCAAGACCGGCATGCTCGTCACGAATCCGATCCCGCAGCAGTATGCCATGGACAAGGCCGTCATCGACAAGGCCATCGATCAGGCGCTCGCCGAGAGCCATGAACAGGGCATCCACGGCAAGGAGACCACGCCGTTTCTGCTCGCACGCGTGGCGGAGCTCACCGGCGGCGACAGCCTCGAGAGCAACATCCAGCTCGTGCTCAACAACGCCCGCGTCGCAGCCAAGACCGCTGTCGCCCTCTGCAAATGAAGGGCGGTGCGTGGCTCGTGCTCGCCGTGTCCATGCTGATGGGGCTCGGCCTCACCATCGGGGCGATCGCCTCACGCAGGCAGATGCGCACCGCCGTCGTGGTGGTGCTGTGTCTGGTCGGCATCGGCATCGTGCTTGCCGGCGCGGCGCTGAGCATCGGCATCGGCATTTTGTGAGCGCGTGAAACCAAACCGAAAACACCGCAGACCAACCGGTCTGCGGTGTTTTTTTGAGCCTGTCAAAAAGTGTTACTTTTTGACAAAGGGGGGGCGGCCTGACTGCAGCGCACGCGCCGTCCGCCGGAGGCGGACGGCGCGCACGTTT
>OLRG01000575.1_pt1 | contig 35190 bp, 28 predicted proteins | sample 1672331 | NCBI WGS metagenome assembly OLRG01 (sample SAMEA3136672, study PRJEB25190) | human gut metagenome
TATTCCCACAATACCTCCAATGGCTGGAGGCCCAGCAGCAGACCCTGCGGCAGCTACTAACGGCGGCGAGAGCCATTGATCCGGCGCAGGTGAAAAGTGTGGCAGAGCTCTCCCGGGAGATGAAGGAAGCGGAAAAGATGCCGCTGCCGCAGGCAGATATCAAGCCCAAATTTCGATACCTGGACGCGCAGGAGGAGAGACCGCTGCGCGTTTCCATACAGGATACCATGCTGCTGATGGATGGCAAGCCGCTGTGTTGGCCGTGGGTGTATAAGAGCAAGAGTCAGCTGATGCTGGATGAGACCCAAAAGACCCTTGGAGAAGAGAATCTGCCGGTGCGGGATCGGGATCCAGTGAAGGAGCCGCTGTGGCTGAGGATCATACAGGTTCCGATCACAGCTGTGACGTTCTGCTCCTTTGGTGTGGCGGTGTTCTATGCCATGGGAATGCGCTTTCTGTGGCAGGCTTGGCTGGCAATGGGGATCAGCGGCGGTCTGTGGGCGCTGATCGCACATGCCAGATGGAAGCGTGAGCAGAACAGGTGGGTGAGAAAAATGGGATGGGAGCAGGATGACCAATAGCGTATGCATTAAGGATAGATGGGAGTGGGAGAAATGAAGCTGAAAGAAGTCTGTGAGGCCACGGGCCTGACCCGGAAGACGATCCGGCTCTATGAGGAAAAGGGTCTGCTGGTGCCCCAGAAGGAAGCGCGGAACGGGCGGGAATACCGGGAGTATTCCCAGGAGGATGTGGAGACCCTCCGGGAAATCGCCACCCTGCGCCGGGCGTGGTTTACCATGGATGAGATATCCCGGATGCAGCAGGATCCGGAGACCATCCGGGAGATATTCCCACAATACCTCCAATGGCTGGAGGCCCAGCAGCAGACCCTGCGGCAGCTGCTGACGGCGGCAAGGGACATTGACCCGGCGCAGGTGAAGAGCGTGGCAGAGCTCTCCCGGGAAATGAAGGAAGCGGAAAAAATGCCGCTGCCCCAGGCAGATATTGAACCGAAGTTTCAGTATCTCGATGCGCTGGAGCAGCGGCCGCAGAAGGTGGAGCCTCAGTGGAAGGAGCCGCTGCCCGGCGGTATTGATGGCAGCCGAATCTACCGGCAGTTTGTGGCAGCCAACTCCAAGGATAGAGCCGATGATCTTGGCGTTGCCTTCGGACAGCTGCGGGACGCCATGGCCACGGAGCAGGGAAGCAGCCCGGTGGTTGGAAAACAGGAAATGCCCCGGAAGCTTCGACGGCTGGAGAAGGCCGGGGAAATCATTTTGGCGCTGGGCTTTGTATGGACGGCACTCTACACGCTCTTTATTGAATTTGGCGGCGAATATGGCTATGCCCGAGGGCTTCCGGCCCCCTTTGCGCTGGGGATCGGCATGATGGTGCTCGGTGCTGCGGGAATGGCAGCGGCCAAGGGCATTGCCGCCTATCGGGAGCGGCAGGCGTGGATCCAACGGATGCGCCAGCAGGATGAGGAAAAGAGGAAAGCCAAAAGTCAACAATAAAAAATGGGAATGCTTTTCGAGAAGCATTCCCATTTTGAATCTGTTCTCCTATTTCTGTACGGCAAGCTTATAGTGCTGCCAGCGGCCGGAGAGATAATAGCCGAAGGCCATCAGTGCGGTGACCCAGATGGCCAGCGCATGGCCCAGGAAGAAGCCATTGAGGCCAAATCCAAGGGTGATGCCCAGCAGCAGGCTCAGAGAGATCCGTGCTACCACACTGTCCAGCAGGCCGATGGCCATGGACAGGGAGGTAAAGCCGATGCCGTTGATGACAGAATTAAAGCTGGAATTGAAGATGGAGGCGGCAAAGCCAATGCAGGAGATCCGCAGATAGGTGGGAGCCAGCGCCAGCACAGCTTCGTCTGTGGTAAACAGCGTGAAGATTTGACGGGGGAACAGCAGACAGGCAAGAATGAAGACGCCGTAGACACAGACGTTGAGCACAAAACAGGTGTGAACGGACTTCTTTACCCGGTCAGGCCGGCCGGCGGCCATGTTCTGGCCCACCACAGAGGCGTTGGCCGTGGACATGCCATGGGTGATAATGGAGGGGATGTTCTGAAGCTTCAGACCTGCACCATAGACAGCGGAGGCTGCCTCACCATAGGCATTGACGAAGGAATTTACAAGCAGCATGGAGATGGAAATAGCGGCCATCTGGAAGGCCAGCGGTACCCCCAGCTTCGTCAGTATCTTCAATGTGGGGCCATGGATCTTCAGGGAGGCACGGGAGAAGGTAAACCCAAAGGATTCCCGCTTGACGATCAGATAAATCAGAGCAGACAGGAAGGAGATCGCCTGTGAGATCACCGTTGCAATGGCGGCACCGGCGGCACCCATGCCAAAGCCTGCTACAAAAATCAGGTCAAGGATCAGGTTGACAACAGAGGCAATGGCCACAAACACCAGTGGCCGCTTGGAGTCTCCCATGCCCCGGAGAATGGAGCAAAGAGCGTTATAACCAAAGATGAAAATGCAGCCACTGTTGCAGATCACCATGTATTCTGCGGCTTCCTGAAAGGCGGATTCCGGGGTGTTCAGCAGCCGCAGCAGATCATTATGGAATACGATGGACAGAATCCCAAGTACAATGGCAGAGAGCATGGTGAAGGAAAACAGCGTCCCAATGGTTTTCTGCATTTCGCTGTGTTTCTTTGCACCGACCTGCTGGGACAGAAGAATCTGACCGCCGGTACAGAAGCCCGTGCAGACAAAGGTCAGAAGCTCCACCAAGCTGCCGCCTGTGGAAACCGCTGACAGACCCGCAGAACCCATGAAGTGGCCCACCACAGACATATCTACAAGATTATAGACGGTTTGCAGGAGATTGGAGAGCATAAAGGGAAACGCAAAGTATAAAAGCTTTTTTGCCACAGAGCCCTCTGTGAGATCGTTGATAAAGGATGCACTTTTGGTTGACATAAATGCTTCGCCTCCTGATAATTAAGCAACTAATTATAGAATACCAGAAGCGGAAGAAAAAAGCAATGAAAATTCCGGGGCCGCAAAACTTTTGCGGCCCCGGAACAGGGAGCATGTCAACGGAACATATCAGGCGTTCTTGCTGGGAAGCAGAATGGTTGCGCCGCCTTCCTCGTAGATCTCGTCATCGTTGATGGTGGTGATCCAGAAGCCCAGCTCTACATAGTGCTTACCGTCCTTCTCGTACTTGTCGTATACCTGAGAATGAATCTTCATCACATCGTACTGAAGACCATGGGTGTTGCATTTTTTTCCGGCCATGGCAGGAATCTTCTCGATCATCTCGGATACGGCAGTGTTCTTGGGGAAGCAGAAGCCCTGCTCGGTGGGATTGGTCATGATGCCCCAGCGGATGTTCTGAATCCAGCCATGGGTGCCCATCCAGTTGTTGATGTGGTGGATGGCAAAATCACGGCCCAGGAAGTTGATGAAGATGGAACGCTTCTCTTCCTTGGGCATATCCGGCGGGGGGCCCATTTTGGCGCGGGGATCGTCATAGGGAGGAACCTCGGGATCCCACTCCTTCATATCCTCGGGTACGTAGACACCGTACTTGGGATCCCGGGTCATCTTGGCCCGAACCTCGGGATCGGCCAGCTCCTTCATGGTGCGGCTGCCGCCCACGGCCATGCCGTAGGGAGGGGTGGGAGAGCAGGAGGCGTGAATGGGGCCGTCAATGGTGACATTGGGCATGTCACCGACGTTGACATCCTCCCAGTAAAGGGGCTTGTCACCGCGGTAGTCTTCCTTGGCCCATGTATCAAAGATCTGCTGCCAATCCGCATCGGTGTAGTAATGGACAGGACGGGTCCACCAGTCGGGGCTTTCCCAGCCGCGCTGGTTGCCCATGTCGGCAGGGTCTTCGTAGCTCTTGAGATTCTCACGGGCGGAGAACATCACGCCAAGGACCTTTTCCCCCTTCTGATTGTAGACAGAACCGGTGCACTTGAGCACCAGATTCCGATAGATGCTGCCCTCCTTGGGGGTCAAATCCACAAGCTCCAGCTTGTCCTTTACCAGATACAGTGTATCGCCGGCATAGACGGGGAGCAGCTGCTCTATCTCGTGGTGCAGGCCGGTAACGGCGAGGAAATCTCTGGCCTTGCCGTTGAAGGCGGTCAGGAAGCTGTCGTCATGGGCGGCAAAGGCCGGCATGGCGATCTTTCCGTCAAAGCCCAGAGACTTGGCATATTCATCATCGGTATAGAGCTTGTTATCCGGGTCGTACTTCTTTGCATTGTAGACCATCATATCTTCTTTGACTTCCAGCACATTGGAGAAGCCCTGGGTGCCCTTTTCGATCTTACCGGAGATCAGGGCCTGCACATCGATGGGGCCGCGGTCCTCCAGCTCTTTGATTTTTGCGAAATATTCCTCGGCATAGGGCTTTTCCCGTTCAGTCCATACGCCGGGATAAACAGTGACAAACTTTCCAGTTCCCATTCAAATATCATCCTTTCTCAATAGATGTTCCGCATTCGGAACAAAACTATTATACATATAATTTTTCCATACCGCAACAATTTTTCGGGAAATGCAACACTATAGCACAAAAAGACACAACAAACGGCGGTAAAAGTCCCGCCGTTCCGGGCTGCCCATTGCTTTTTTGACCGGAATATGATTTAATGGACAAAATAAGATCAGGGAGGAAGTCCATATGGAGCAGCTGAGAGAATCCATGAAACGGGCCAAACTTACCAAAACCAGCCGACTCATCGGGGAATATATGCTGGATCATGAAACAGACGCCTGCTTTATGACCTCAACGGAGATCGCAGCGAAGCTGGATGTCAGCGAGGCCAGCGTAATCCGGTTTGCACGGGCACTTGGATATTCCGGCTATATGGACTTTCAAAAAAGTCTCAGGAAGTCCCATACAGAGCGTCTGGGCCGCATCTCCTCGGCAGTGGCGGTGCCCTATGAGCGGCTTCAGGCTAGCATGGCGCATAACGATGAGAACTATATCCAGGAGTTCCTAATGAATACGGAGACCAACATCACCTCCGTGGTGCGGAATAATCCCAAGGAGACCTTTGATGCAGCCATTGATCTGCTGCTAAAGGCTCGGAGAAAGTATATTGTGGCTTCTCGCGCCAATACCGGCGTGGCGTCCTATTTTAACCTGCTGCTTCGGCATCAGGTGACGGATGTGATTCCTACATGGGAGAGCTCTGTGAATGTGATTGACCATATGTGCGACATCGGAAGCGAGGACTGCGTGATCCTGTTCAGCTTCCCACGCTATTCAGAGATGGATCATCAGGCCATGCAGCTGGCAGAGGATGCCGGAGCCAGCATTATTGTGATCACAGACCGGCCCAGTGCTCCGCTGGCCCAATATGCCACGGTGCTTTTGACTGTGGATGTGGATACCAACACCTTCTTTAACTCCTATGTGGGGGTGCAGCTGGTGATGGAGATTCTTTCCGCAGGGCTCAGCCGCCGGGTGGGCGGAGCCAATGCAGATAAGCTCCAGATGATCGACCGGTACATCGGGAAGCTGGGCGTATATTAAGGCAATACCACACAATGCCAAATTATGCGGTATTGCTTTTAAGATGCGGCGCACTGCGGGGGAGTAGCAGTGCGCTGTTTGGAAAGATCCTGCGTCCTTTTTGATAGTGATGGCCGCAGAGCGGCGGAAGGGACAGAAAGTCTATGAGGAAGATCGCATTATTGCTAACCGGACTGCTGCTGCTGGCGGGCTGCGGGCAGCAGGCAGCGGAATCAATTGCATCTGTGGCACCCGAGGCGGAGCCGCAGGTGTGGGGCACAACGGAGCTGCTGGAATCGGACGGATCGGAAGCAGAGTCCAGCGAACGGGAAACGCAGGGCAGTGTAACAGAGGAATCGGCAGTGCCGACACCGACACCGACACCGACACCAACACCAACACCAACACCGATCCCGCTGCCGGATTCTCTGACTGAGACCGTTCAAGCAGGGCCAACGGTCATTGCAGACGGCGTGGGGCTCACCTGCATCAAGCTGGACGGCAAAGCATATGTGCGGGCCGATGAACTGGAGGCTGTTTATCCGTGGCTGACGCTTCAGCCTGAGACAGCGGGGAATGCGGCACTGCTGACGGCCCATGACGGCAGTCAGACGGAAATGCCTTTTATAGAGAGCGATGGCTTCAGCACGCCGGTTCCACCGGAAAATGGAGGCGTTCATTTTATTGGGGGACAGGAAGAATATTGGCTGCCGGTGCGGCAGACTGCCTCCGATGCGGGGCTGTGGCTGGTATGGGATGAAGAATGGGGGACGGTATATCTGACCCTGTCGCCGGATACCAGCCTGATCCAGTCGGGCCGCCGCGTTCCGATTCTTATGTATCATGAGGTAGGGGACAACACATGGGGGATCTCCGACCTGTTTGTATCTCCGGAGAATATGCGGCAGCAGCTGCAATACCTTTGGGACAATGGATATGAGCCCATATTCTTTTCTGATCTGACCCATTTGGAGGACTATGATAAGCCGGTGCTGCTGACCTTTGACGATGGATATATTGGAAATTATACGGAGTTGTACCCGCTTTTGCAGGAGTACAACATGAAGGCCACGATATTTATCTCCACGGGGCTGCTGGGAAAAGAAAACTATATGGATCAGGAGCAGGTGCGGGAGATGAGCGATTCCGGCTTGGTGTCCATTCAGAGCCACACGGTATCCCACGCGGTGCTGGGAGATCTGGGCTATGATGACCAGCAGTGGGAGCTGAAGCAATCCCTGATCGATATTGCCCGGATCACCCGCAAGGTGCCCTATGCGCTGGCCTATCCTACCGGAAGCTATAATGATACCACGGTAGAGCTGGGCAGAAAGTACTACTGCTTTGGCGTAAAGATGAACGGCGGAAAATGGTCCACAGACGGCGGTAGATTTACCGTGACCCGGAGTTATGTGGCCAGAACCACGGACATCGGAAGCTATGCGGCGCTGCTGCAATCCTGAAACGTCCGCAGGCGGTTTGGTGTGGAAAGATTCCTGCCGCCTGCGGATACATATTTTTCTCCACTGTTGAATATGTGCGGGGAGAATTGACTTCTGCCCCAACGGATGTTATGATATTATTCACAATATCTTCACAAAACCAACACAAAGGAGTATGTGCATGGCGATCATGATGAAAACAGCCCGCCGAGAGGAGGGAGCGGAGCAGCCGGCGATTAAGCTGGGAATGTTCCGCATTCGAGTACCGTTTATCCACGCCCCATGGGAACTGCCGGAAATGATCCAGGCCATGGTGGTATTTGTCACGGGCGTTTCCGCAGTGGCGTATTTGCAGGACATTTTTGGACTGCCCTTTTCGGTGGCACTGTCCATTGTGTGTATCCATGAGCTTCTTTATGTCTTTCAGAACATTGTGGGAGATCCCATTGTGGGCGGGTGGATCACCCCGGCCATTCCGCTGGTGACCACATGGCTTTTGACGTTCCAGAATACGACGGAGCGGATACAGGCACTGGTGATGCTGCAATTGATCTTGGGACTGCTGTATTTGATCCTTGGTGTGACAGGACTGGCCTCCAAGCTGGTACATAAGGTGCCGGTGTCGGTAAAGGCGGGCATCCTCATTGGCGCCGGATTTTCGGCGGTCATTGGCAAGTACGGATTTGCGGCGGTGGAGAATGGCGGCGTGGGCTTTTATGGTTCGCCCATCAGCTTCTCGGTGGGCGTACTGGCTGCACTGTTTTTGCTGTTTTCTGCGGGCTTTAATAAGCAGAAAAACAAGCCCGGCCATAAGATTATGAAGTTTCTGGCTAAGTGCGGTTTTGTTCCAGCGCTGCTGCTGGCCTATATCGTAGGCATGCTGGCAGGGGAGATCTCTACGCCGGTAAACGTGCTGTCGGACGGCGTGATCTTCAACCCCATTCCGGGCCTGCAATATGTGCTCCACAATTTCTGCCTGACGGCCCTTGGGCTGCCGTCATGGCATGTAATTTCCTCTGCGGCGGTGATGGCGGTGGTGGCGTATATCATCTCCTTTGGCGATATCGTCACCGGTACAGAATTTTTGGAGGATGCCAAGCAGTACCGTCCGGATGAGGATGTACGGGTCAATCCCAATCTCACCAATATCTGCTGCGGCGTGCGGAATATCATTCAGAGCCTGTTTTGCCCCACTGTAACTCTGTCCGGTCCCCTCTGGTCTGCCATGATGGTGACCATCTGCGAGCGCTATAAGACCGGCAAGGAGAACATGTATTCCTTCTTTGGAGGATGTATTACCTTTAATGTGGCAAAATGGGTCTGCTGTCTGATCCTGCCGCTGGTGGCGCTGATCCGGCCGATCCTGCCCTTGTCCATGAGCCTGACGCTGATGATCCAGGCTTTTGGCTGCTTCTATGTGGCGCTGGGCCTCTGCAAGAACAATACCCAGCGGGGCGTTGCGGGGCTGATCGGCGGCGTACTGGCCATTACCAATCCCCAGACCGGTCTGCTGGTAGGCATTGTGATCTCCTTTATCTGTGAATGGTTGCTGACCCGTGACTTTGGCGGGAAGAAGACGGAAGCGGCTGAGGCAGCTGAGACGACTGAGATGACAAGCGAGGAAGCATGAAAATTATTATTTCACCGGCCAAGAAAATGAACGCTGACCCCGACGCATTTCCTGCGTCGGGGCTTCCCTGCTTTCTGCCGGAGACACGGCAGCTGCTTGTGTGGCTCCGGGAGCGTTCCTATGAGGAACTGAAAAAGCTGCTGGGATGCAGTGACCAGCTGGCGCAGCTCAACTACCGCCGGTATCAGGAGATGGAGCTGGAGCGGGGACTGACCCCGGCACTGTTTGCCTATGAGGGCATTCAGTATCAGCATATGGCACCAACGGTGTTTACCGATGCGGAATATGCCTATGTACAGGAGCATCTGCGGATCCTGTCCGGCTTTTATGGGATGCTCCGGCCCTTTGACGGGATCGTGCCCTATCGGTTGGAAATGCAGGCAAAGCCGGAGTTTTGCGGCACCTTGTATCGGTTTTGGGGGCAGCGACTGGGCACTGCTCTTTCGGAACAGAATGACTTGGTGATTGATCTGGCCTCGGAGGAATACAGCCGGGCGGCCCGACAGGGGCTGAGAGAGGATGTACGCTGGGTGACGGTGTACTTTGGACAGCTGACCGGAGGAAAGTTCCGGGAAAAGGGAACGCTCTGCAAAAAGGCCAGAGGCACCATGGTGCGCTATATGGCCCAGCATCAGATCACGGACGTGGAGGCGCTCAAAGAATTTGACGGACTGGGTTTTCAATTTTGGCCCGAGGCTTCAGATGACCAGCGGCTGTATTTTCTGTTTCCATAAGGAATGTGGATTTTTTGTAAAATTTACGAAATGATTTGCCATCTGCGGAAAGATGTTGTATTATGTTATGGAATTGAAGCATACGCAGAAGGGAGACACAGCATGAAATTCCGGCAGGAGGAAAATAGAATCTGGATTCTGACCCTGCGGGCTGTGCTTGTGACCCTTTTGGTGGTGATCTTTCTGGTCGTTCTAAAAAGAAATGGAATCGTGGCAAGAGGACAGGATGTTCCGGTACAGTACGTGGAGGAAACCATAGGACGGTGCGCCAACGGTGTGCCGGATATTCGATTATAAAAGTGGAAAATGAGCAGAGACACCGATGATTCGGAATCTCTGCTCATTTTATTTTTATAGGAAGGAGAGCAGCTGCATCAGGATGCGATCCGCCGCATCCATCACGGCGCTGATCTGCTCCGGAGAAGCGCGGTCATAATGGATGCCGCATACAACGCAGCACCGAAGACCGGAAGCATCTGCGATAGCCTTTGCCCATGGGGCGGAGATATACTGCTCTTTGTGACCGGGCATGGTCAGTGTCTGGGCGGCACTGCCGGGATCGCAGACGGAGACTGCACCAATGTGGCCCAGATCCCCGCCGGTAAACAGCACGTGAATGCCGTCATCCAGCCAGCTAATGGTGCAGGTGAGGGGGCGGCCCAATAATGTTTCCTGTAGGGTCATGGGGTCATTCCCCTCCATTCCGGCACGGCGCCCAGCTGAAAGCGGGACAGTACCTTTGCGGCCACCTGACGGTTTACGTCTTCTATGGTCTTGGGATGATTGTAGTAGGCGGGGACAGGCGGGATGATCATAGCGCCCAGCTCACTGGCGGTGGTGAGGTTCCGGAGGTGCAGGGTGCTCAGGGGGCATTCCCGGGGAACCAATACCAGAGGGCGGCGTTCCTTCAGGGTCACATCGGCGGCACGAAGCAGCAGTGTATCGCAGTAGCCGCTGACGACCCCGGCCAGAGTCTTCATACTGCACGGAATAATTACCATACCCATGGTCTGAAAGCTGCCGCTGGCGGGGCCTGCGCCGTAGTCCTGATTGTCATAAAGCGTGTGGCACAGGGCCTTTAGATCCTCACGCCCCATATTTTCCTCATGGGAGAGCGTCAGCTCACCGCAGTGGGAGAGAATTACGTGGGCTTCCACCTGTGGGCAGTCCTGAAGCTGCCGGAGCAGCTCCAGTGCCAGCGGTGCGCCGGAGGCACCGGTGATGCCGATGACCAAGCGTTTCGTAGCTTCCATGGGCCTACCTCAGGAAAAATCGAAATCCGGCAGCCAATGCCGGGGATCCACATCCAAGAATTCGGCGCGCTGGAATCGCTCCTTCATGTGGAAGGGAACGGTACAGTCGAAGATCGTTTTACAGCTGACACCGATATCCGGGATAGAGGGGGAATATTCGGGATTGGAGCTGGGATCCAGCGGATGGCAGCGAACTCCGGGGATCGTGACGATATCCCGGTCTCCCTGAAAGCGGGTGTTCATGGCCCAGAGCACATCACGGCTGTCAAAGATATCCACGTCCTCGTCCACAAGGATCACATGCTTCAGCTCCGGGAAGGCGGAGAAGGCCAGAAGTGCTGCCTGCCGCTGCTTTCCCTCATCGGTATGGACGGTTTTTCTGCATTGGAGCACGGCCATATACTTGCCGCCGCCGGAGGGATGGGCATAGACGTTGGTGATCTTCCCGGGCAGCGCCTTTTCGATGAGCCCCCAGATGCTGGCCTCCGTGGGGATGCCGGCCAGATTGACATGCTCCTCAGAAGGACCAATGACAGTCTGCATAATGGGATGGGTTCGGGTGGTAACGGCTTTGACCTTGATGAGCCAGCATTCACTGGAAGCCCGGCCATTGTAGCCCGGGAACTCCGGCATGGCATAGCCGGTGTGGGAATTCTGATCCTCTACCACCCGGACACCGGGCTGAATTTCACCCTCAATCACATATTCTGCATTGGCAATGCAGTTTTCCTCAATGGAGATGCACTTGTGCATGACCACGGGGGTGCCCCGCAGGGCGCCTGCAATGGCCAGCTCATTATAGCCCAAGGGGGTTGTTGGCGGCTCAAAGCAGGAGCCGATCTCGATGGCGGGATCTACGCCGATGGAAATGGAAATGGGCAGCGGGCGGCCCAGCTCTGTGGCACGCTCTGCCATGGCGCCGATGTGACGGGCGCCGGGCATCAGGAAAATCGAGAGCTCGTCCTTGCTCTGGATGCACATCCGGTGGATGGTGACATCGCTGCGGCCGGTATCCGGATGGGTGGCGTAGCACATGCCCATGGTGATATAGGGGCCTGCATCCTTGGGGGTATTGGTGGGGGCGGGGATCAGCTTGTAGAGATCAAAATCGGGATCGGTGACCCGATGGATGACCTCCTGACAGGGGGCAGGAGCGTCTGTCACCACAGGCTCAATAGGGTTCTGGGCGCAGCGGCACAGCAGCTTTCCCAGATCCTCCTTGGTGGTGCCCAACAGGGCGGCCACCCGCTGGCGGCTGGCCAAAAGGCCAATGAGCACGCGGGCATCGGGATGCCCTTTGATATTGTTAAAGATCATAGCGGGCCCGTCAATTTTGGTGGGGCGCATGACGGTGCCGCCTGCGCCAACGTGGCGGTAGACGCCGGAAAGCTCAGCCTCCGGATCAACCTCCACGTCTGTTGTGACCAGATTTCCGGGCATGGTTTCCAGCAGTGCAAGGGCACTGCGTAGATCGGTTACTTCCATTTTGTTCACTCCAGACTCTGTAGGATCATTCTGATATCATTGTATCAAGGGGCGTTTTATGGTGCAATTCCGTTTTCTCGGGGATTGATTCCCGGCGGGAATACCATGTCGTCAGGGGAGCGGCAGAGCCTCCTTCTGCACAAAATCCCAAAAGCTTTGACTCAGGACGCTGGGATGGACGTCCTTCAGCCGGACCAGACAGATGGAGCTTTCCACCTGCGGCGCAATGTCGATGGTGACCACATCCGGACAGCGGACATAATCCGTATGCCGCTGCATCAGCAGGGCGATTCCCATGCCCTGGACAGCCAGTCCCACGATATTTTCCGGCCTGTGGCCGGTATAGACAAAATGCGGCTGAAATCCGGCGTCCAGACACAGCTGGGTACAAAGGGAAAACAGGCCGGTTTTCTGGTCCAGACAGAGCAGATTTTCCTGTCGAAGATCAGCCAGCTGGATGGATCGACGGCTTGCCATAGGATGATCCCGGCGGAGCACGGCAACCAGGTGATCCTGCGCAAAGGGGAGATATTCCAGATCGGCTTCCTCCAAGCTGCCTCGTCTGGTGAAGGCCAGCGCACAGCGGCCCTCCCGAAGCATGGTATACAGATCGTGCTGCTCACACTCTGCTACGTCCAGCGTGACCTGCGGATAGCGCTGCTGAAACCGCGCGAGGACGCCGGTGATGTTGTATTGCGCCATTACCGGGATAGAGGCAACGGTGAGAATATGGCGGCCACGCTGGTTCTCCTTGGCGGCGGATACCCGGATCTTATTGCCCAGAGCGAAAATCTCCGCAGCCAGAGGCAGGATCTGCGCACCGGCTGGAGAAAGAGAAACATTTCGGGAGTTGCGGATCAGCAGCGGAGCATCCAGCTCACGCTCCAGCGCTACAATGTGCTTGGAAAGTGCAGATTGGGAAATGCAGAGTTCTTCGGCAGCGCGGGAAAAGCTGCCCAGATTTGCGATCACGGTAAATTCGTGTAGGTATTCGATTTCCATTCTATGGCCCCCTGTCCACGGCTTTTCTCTATCTTACGGGATGCTGACAGAGAATGTCAAGTAATAGCGGAAAAAGTCCCTGCCGCACAGCCTGCGGCAGGGATCCAAATACGATAATTACCAGCCGGGAGGGCCACCGGGGCCACCACCGGGGCCACCGGGGCCACCACCGGGGCCGCCAAAACCGCTGCCGGAACCAAGGGCGGTGATGGTATCTGTCAGCTCGGCCTCTACCGAGGTATCGCCACAGGTCAGGGTATAGGTCTGCCCCACCTGCATTTCAGGGGTGGAGATCACAACGCTGCTATAGCTTTTTGCCATTTCCGCCTCCAGAAGGATATTGCCGGAGGAATCGGTCAGGGTCACGGTGGTGCCGCCGGCAATGGTTTCATCCAAATGATAGAGCAGACTGCACTGGGTGGAAGAACTGTCGAAGTTCTGGGCCATACCCGAGGCGCCGCAGGCGATCAGGGTGCCGCCGGTGATCTGACCGGTGGTGGTGTAGTCCAGTGCGCCGTTCATGGAGTCCTCGGGGCCTGATACGACCACGGTGCCGCCCTCCATAAAAAAGGAGCCGTTGGAGTCGAGACCGTCACCGCCGGCGTCTACATTCAGGGTGCCGCCGGTCATATGGATATAGTAGCTGGCCTCTTCCAGTGTTTCGGCAACGCCCTCCTGTCCCGGTCCCATAAAGGGAAAGTCGGTGTCTGCGGAGCTGCCGCCAGCGGCATTGAGGCCGTCGTCAGAGGCGACCAGCGAAATATCACCGCTGGAGATGGTGATATATACAGCCTCCAGCCCCTCGTAGCTTTTGGTGATGCGGATGGTACCGCCGGTGATATCCAGCGTGTTGTCGGAATGAACGCCGTCGTCGCCGGAGGCAATGGTCAGGTTTGCACCATCAGAGATGGTGAGCGCCCCGGCACAGTGGAGTCCATCATCCATGGTGTCCATGGTAACGGTGCCGCCGGAGACGGTCATATCTCCATCGGATTTCAGGCCCTTGGCGGAGACAGCATCTTCGTCCTCGGTGGTTTGGGTCTGGTCGAACCAGCCCGGGAAACCAAATTCCTCGGTGTGCTCCGGAGCGTTGGCGGAGCCGCCGGCAGTGGTGATAGAGAGATTGCCGGACAGCAGCGTCAGGTCGGTGCCGGACTGAATGCCGTCTGACTGCGCAGTAATGGTGAGTGCCGGAACGGTACTGCCGTCTTCACTGCCGATCTCTACGGCGGTTCCTGCATGGAGGCCGTCCTGCTGCGCATCGATGGTCAGTGTGCCGTCCAGAACAGAAAGCTGCGTTTGGGCGTTGAGACCATGCTTCCCGGCGGTAACGGAAAGGGAACCGCCATTCACCAGAATGCCGCCCAGAGAAGCATCCTTCTTGTTGCTGGATGCAATGCCGTCACTTCCGGCGGTAATTTGCATAGTGGGCGTCCCGGTGATCTGAACGCCGTCCTTGCCCTTGATGCCGTCTCCGGCAGCAAGAATGTCGTAAGTACCGTTTCCGTCAAAATACAGGAAATCCTTGCTATGGATGGCCATGTCGTAATTTCCCTCTGCATGGAGGCTGCCGGAGCCGGTAATACTCAGATCAGCCTTGGAGAAGATCGCTGCATCCGGTTCATCCTCGCCCTCGTCCAGAACGTAGTTGTCCGTGTCGGCAACGGTATTGTTGGTTCCGCCGGCAAGGACAATGGAAACAGAGTTGGCCTTCTTGATGTAGATGGGCGCACTTTGTGTGCAGGTGATGGAGACACCGGAGAAGGTCAGGGTAATGTCATCCTCTTTGCCTGCATCCACAAGAATTTGACCATCGGAGAGGGTGCCGCTGACGGTATAATTTCCACTTTGCGTAATTGTAACGGTGGAGCCGCTGACCTTTGCGCCGTTTCCGGTGACAGCAATGCTGTCACCGCTGAGGGTGATCTCACCGGAGGGGGCCGAAAGGCCGGAGCTGTCCACAGATGATGCTTGGGCCGGGGCGGACTCCACAGCAGTGGACGCCGCAGACTGGGCTGGGGCGCCACAGGCGCTCAGCAGCATCATACCGGAGAGCAGCAGCGCTATTTTCTTTGTCATGATAACACATCCAATCTCCCGGCCGGGGCCGGGGAAGCGGAGCTCCGCAGAGCTCACATAGACTTTACGACATTATAGCATGGATTTTACCAATTTGAAGGCGGTTCGCAGAAACCACGCAGAAAATTAACCATTCGGAAACAAATGCAACAATGGGGCAAATTCCGCTATTTCCCGATGCCGGGGGGTTTCACCGAAACGAAAAGTGTGCTATAATGTAACTTCACAATAGAAGTACTGCGCCCATGGAGAAATTCTATGGGAATCACGATATGATGAGGAACGATTTATGCTTGAAGTATTATCTCCCGCAGGCTCCAATGATGCGCTGGTAGCTGCGGTGCAAAACGGCGCCGATGCCGTATATTTGGGCTGCGGCGGCTTTAATGCCCGCATGAATGCCAAAAATTTCACACCGGAACAGCTGCGGCAGGCGGTCAGCTACTGCCATGTGCGCGGCGTAAAGGTCTATCTGACCCTGAATACGCTGGTGCTGGATCGGGAGCTGAAGGCTGCGGCAGCAGAGATCCTGGAAGCCTCAAGAGCGGGTGTTGACGCAATTCTGGTGCAGGATTTGGGGATATGTCAGCTGGTGCGCACGATGGCACCGGATGTGGCCATTCACGCCAGCACCCAGATGGCGGTGCACAATCTGGATGGCGTGCTCCGGGCGGCAGAGATGGGGATCAGCCGGGTCGTGCTGGCGAGAGAGCTGAGCTACGACCAGATCGCCTACATCTGCAAAAACAGCCCCATTGAGGTGGAGGTATTTGTCCACGGGGCTTTGTGCATGTGCTATTCCGGCCAGTGCTACCTCTCTGCCATGATCGGACGGCGCAGCGGCAACCGGGGCCAGTGTGCCCAGCCCTGCCGGCTGAATTACGGCTATGACCGGGAAGAAAATCGCTATCCCCTGAGCCTGAAGGACAACTGTCTGGTGGGCTATCTCCGGCAGATGGAGGAAATGGGCGTAGCCTGCGTCAAAATCGAGGGACGCATGAAGCGGGCGGAGTATGTGGCCATTGCCACTCGCATCTATAAGGATGCGGTCATGGGACGCCCGGTGACCCAGCAGGCACTGCGGGAGCTGGAGAAGGTCTTTTCCCGGCAGGGCTTTACAGACGGCTACTTTGCGGGCCGGAAGGGCCAGCAGATGTTTGGAACACGGCAGGAAGAGGCTGTGGATCGGAGCATGATGGCCCGGGCCAGAGCTACCTATGAGAATACGGAAAATCAGCGAGTGCCGGTACGGTTCCGGGTACAGCTGTACCCCGGGGCCGCCTCGGTGCTTCAGGTCTCGGATCGGGACGGACATGTGCTGGCGGTGCAGGGGCCCGTGCCGGAGCAGGCGCGCAACATTGCCCTGACCCCGGACAGCCTCAGCCAGCGGCTCTGCAAAACCGGCGGAACGCCCTATTATGTGGAACATATACAGACGGAGCTGTCCCCGGGCCTGACGCTGGCGGCTTCCGCCATCAACGGCCTGCGCCGGGATGCGCTGGCTATGCTGACGGCGGTAAGGGGACAGGTGCCCCAGCGGCGGGAAGGCAGCTTTGCTGCGCCGCAGGTATACCGGAGCGGAGTACAGCGGCCGGTATTTACGGTGCAGATCCAATCCTTTGCGCAGGTGACGGATGGCCTTGCCGCACTGCGGCCAGCAGTGCTCTATGTACCGCTGTGGCTGCTGGATTCCGGGGATGCGGCGGCGAGAGCGGTCTGCGGCGCATTTCATGTGTGCGCGGTTCTGCCCCGGGTGATCTGGGACAGAGAGTGGAACAAGGTGCGCTCCGGCCTTCGGGAGGCAAAGCGGCTTGGGGTCACGGAGGCACTGGTGGGCAATATCGGCATGATCGAGCCGGTGCGCCGGGAAGGCATGCAGGTTCGGGGAGATTTCGGCCTGAATGTATTCAATTCCGGCAGTGCAGATTACTATGCGGCCATGGGACTTTCGTCGCTGACGGCATCCTTTGAGCTGACACTGCCCCAGCTGCGGGATCTGTCAAAGCCGGTTCCCACGGAAATTTTCGCTTATGGCCGGCTTCCGCTGATGATCACGGAAAACTGTCTGATCCATGGCCGGGCGGGCACCTGCATCTGCGGCAGCACCAAGACGAATCTGGTGGATCGGACCGGAAGCCGATTCCCGGTGCTGCGGGATGGGGATACCTGCCGAAGCCAGCTGTTCAACAGCAAAAAGCTCTATTTTGCGGACAAGCTGCAAAATCTGTCCGGGCTGGGGCTTTGGGCACTGCGGCTCAGCTTTACCACAGAAAATGCCCAGCAGGTCAATGCGGTGGCGTTGGAGTATCTCCGGGGCGGCAGCTTTGATCCCGGTGTTTCTACAAGAGGACTTTATGTCCGCGGCGTTGAATAATGAACAATATGGAGGAAATCCAAATGAAATTGATTTTAGCTTCCGGCTCCCCCCGCAGGGCGGAGCTGCTGGAAAAGATGGGGCTGACCTTTCAGGTAGAGCCGTCCAACACCGATGAGGTCCTGGAGCCTGGGCTTACGCCTCAGCAGGAGGTGGTGCACCTGTCTCTTGGAAAAGCCAAGGCAGTGGCCGCAGGCCATCCGGAGGAGGCCGTTGTGCTCTCGGCGGATACGGTGGTGGAGCTGGATGGCAAAATCCTTGGAAAGCCCCACAGTGAGGAAGCGGCAATCGCAATGCTTCGGGCCCTCAGCGGACGGAGCCATCGTGTGCTCACCGGCGTAACGGTAATGAGCCCCAAGGGCACGGAAACCCACTGCGAGGAGACCGAGGTATATTTCCGCCCGATCTCTGACGAGGAGATCCGGTGGTATGTAAAAACCGGAGAGCCCATGGACAAGGCGGGAGCCTATGGCATTCAGGGCTATGCGGCCATGTTCATCGAGAAGATCAACGGCGATTACTACAATGTAATGGGCCTTCCGGTCTGCAGGACGGGGCTGATGCTCCGCCGGGCAGGAATCCCGGTGCTGGAGGCTGAAGAATGAAAAAATACTTTACCACCCGGCTCCGTGTGGTACTGGTGCTGGCTGTGCTGGCGGCGCTGATCACCATTGGCAGCATGTTTCTGTGGCCCGGCAAGGCCGGTGTGCTGAACAATGCGGTATCCGTGGTGCTCAACCCCGTAAAAAACGGCGTTACGCTGCTGGTGGATAAGGCGGAACGGCTCTATAACTATCTCTTCGGCTATGAGCTGCTTCAGGCGGAAAATGAACAGCTTCAGGCGGAACTGGCCAACATGAATCAGGACATCCGGGACGCACAGACCTATAAAACGGAGAATGAGCGCCTCAGAGAGCTGGAAAATCTGACGGAGAAACATACAGACTATGATCTTGCCATTGCCAATGTGGTATCCCGCAGCGGCGGCAGCTATGGCAGTACCGTGACCATCTCCCAGGGCTCCTCCATTGGGCTGGAGGCCGGAATGTGCGCCATTACGGAGACTGGCCAGGTGGTGGGGATTCTCTCTGAAGTGGGTACCAACTGGGCTACGGTCACAACGATTCTGGACACCACCTCAGAGATCGGCGCCTATATTTTCGGCAGCGGCTACACCTGCATTGCACAGGGAGACTTTACGCTGATGAAAGAGGGAAAGCTGCGGGCCAGCTATCTCAGCTCCTCTGCGACGATCCGAAATTCTGACCAGCTGTTGACTTCCGGTGACGGCGATATTTATCCCCCGGGACTGGTAATCGGCGGCGTGACCGATGTGGGCGATGACGAGACCAACGTGGCAAAGTATGCGGTGATTACGCCTACCGTGGATCTTGACGCAGTGGAGCAGGTATTTGTCATCAAGTCCTATGACATCAAGGACTGAGGAAGGAGCGTACTGATATGTCCAGTAAAATGCAGTACCGCATGAAAATGGCGCTCTATGCAGTGGTCCTGCTGGCGGCGCTGATGCTGGATGAAGCGGTGTTTGGTGCGCTGAAGCTGCGCTATAAGCCCTGCGTTATGCCCATGGCGGTGGCCTGCATCGGCCTGTGGGAAGGCGTGGAGCGAGGCAGCATCTTTGGCCTTGTGGGTGGCTGCCTGTGGGCATGGAGCGGTGCGCTCTCCCTGCTGGGGGCATGGCATATTGTGTCTTTGACCATGGTTGGAATGGCCACGGGACTGCTGGCACAGCGATTTCTGATGCAGAGCTGGGGGACCATTTTCAGCGTCAGCATTCCGGTGCTGCTGCTGACCCAGGGGGTCTATGTGCTGGCACAGTGCTCCTCCGGGGCCCTTCCGGCGTCCATCTGGATCACAGACTTTGTGCCGGAGTGCCTGCTCTCGGCGTTGTTCCTGGCAGCGTTTTATCCCATCACCCGCTATATTTCCCGGATTGGAGGATTCCATGGATAGAACCTATCGCTTTCGCGGCGGTATTATCGTGTTTTTGATTTTTCTGGTGGCGGCGGCTTATGCCATTCGGCTGTTTTCTCTTCAGCTGACAAAGGGCAATGAGAATGCCTACGGCAGCTCCAATACCACCACATATACGCAATATGTTTCGGCGGCAAGAGGCGAGATCCTTGACCGCCATGGCAACGTACTGGTGAGCAACCGGGCCACATACAATGTGACCCTGCAGAGTTTTGTACTGTTTAATTCAGAGGATCCCAACGGATACCTGCTGCAGCTGGCGCAGACCTGCATTAAGAATGGCATTGCGTATGAGGAGAATCTGCCGATTTCGGACACCACCCCCTATGTGTATACCACGGATGAGCTGTCATCCACGGATCAATACTATTACCGGCGCTTTTTATTGAATCGCGGCTGGGATGCGGATATGACGGCGGAGAATCTGGCGAAAAAACTCAAAGAGGCATACCGCATCTCCGATGAATATACGGAGGAGGAAGCACGGCTGATCATGGGCCTCCGGTATGAACTGGATCTGCCCAGCTATGCCTATGCTGACACCTATACCCCGGTAAAGGATATCTCGGCGGATCAGCTGGCCATCCTCAAGGAGCTGGGGATCCCGGGCATGGATGTTGTGACCACTACCGTACGGGAATTCAATACAGACTATGCGGCACAGATCCTGGGCCATGTGGGCCTTATGAGTGCAGAGGAATATGAGAGCACCTATCAGGCACAGAATTACAGCATGGACGCTACGGTAGGAAAGGACGGCATGGAGGCGGCCTTTGAGCAGTATCTCCACGGAACTGATGGACAAAAGGTGGTAACAGTCACCTCAGACGGTACGGTGGTGGACGAATACTGGCAGGTGGAGCCTCAGACCGGCAGCAATGTGGTCACGACCATTGATATCGGAATGCAAGAGGTGGCGGAGTCTTCTCTTGCAAAATATGTGCAGGAAATGGCGGAAATGGGCAAACAGCAGAACGGCAATGACGAGGAAGCGGCTCACGGCTCCGATGCGAAATCCGGTGCGGTTGTGGCCATGGATGTCAATAGCGGCGAGGTGCTCTGCGCCGCCAACTATCCCACCTATGATCCCAAGGACTATGCAGAAAAGTATAATGAGCTGCTGGAGGCGGACGGCGATCCGCTGGCCAATCGTGCGCTCAACTATGCGCTGGCTCCGGGCTCTACCTTTAAGATGATCACGGCAGTTGCCGCTCTTCGGCATGGTATTTCGGACGGCTTTACGGTCAATGACACGGGACGGTTTACCAAATACTCCGATTTCCCGGGAAAATGCTGGATTTATACCTCCAGCTATGGCGGCGGCCACGGCCTCCTGGATATGCGGGGGGCCATTGCGGATTCCTGCAACGTGTACTTCTATACGGTGGGGGATATGATGGAGATCGAAGAGATCGATGCCGTAGGCGAAAGCTTCGGCTTTGGCCAGTCCACCGGATCGGAGATCCCGGATGCAAAGGGAATCCTTGCATCCCGCGAGAATAAGAAGGCACTGTACGACACAGAGCTGGATCAGGACTGGTACAAGGCTGATACGCTGATGGCGTCCATCGGTCAGTCCATTACAACGGCAACACCCCTTCAGCTGTGCCGTTATGTGGCAGCGTTGTCCACCGGCGGAACGCTGTATAACGCAACGTTCCTGCGGCGTGCGGTGTCCTCGGACTTCCAGACGCTGGTGGCGGCGCAAAACGATACGCCGGCGGCTACGGGACTGCTGAGCCAGTCTGAGTATCAGGTCATCAAGGAAGGCATGCTTGCCTGCGCAACAGAGCCGGACGGAACGGCATATAAATACTTTTCGAACTATGATATTACAGTAGCCTGCAAAACCGGTACGGCGCAGCACGGTAACGGTGGATCGGATAACGCATCCTTTGTCTGCTGGGCACCTGCGGATAACCCGGAGATCGCAGTTGCGGTCTATGTAGAGCACGGTGACACCGGCGGCTTTTTCTCACAGGTAGCCAAGGACATTTTGGACTATTACTTTGGAAGCAAGGATCTGGCACAGGAAGTGGAGCCGGAGAACGCCCTGCTGGTGGATTGACAGGAGGAAAAAACTTGACACTGGACTATATCACCCTGTCTCCGCAGGAGCTGGGGAAGCTGCTTTCTGCCGGAAACGGCGACGCGGCAATGGTATATCTATATATGAAGGCCACTGGCGATGTAACGCTGAAGCAGGCTGAGACCCAGCTGGGGATGACCAACCAGAACCTTGCGTGGGCGGAAAGCCTGCTGAAGCGTCTGGGCCTGATGGATGCAGTGGTACCCAAAGCGCGGTTTGACCGGCAGCAGGCACCGGTATACACCGGCGAAGAGGTGACGGCTTTTTCTGCCAGAGACCCCGGATTTCAGCTGCTGCAGGGAGAGGTCAGCCGGCGGATGGGCCGGATTCTGACCGGGGAGGAGCTGAAAACACTCTTGTCCCTGCGGGATTACCTGAAGCTTCCGCCGGAGGTCATCAGCATGGCGCTGACCTACTGCCTTCAAAAGGTGGAGTACCACAATAAGACCTATGGAAAAAACCGAACCATGTCCATGCGGATACTGGAAAAAGAATGCTATAGCTGGGCCAATAACGGCATACAGACCTTGGAACAGGCTTCGGCCTACATCAGCCACAGCCTTGAGATGATGGCGCCGGAGGCTCAAGTGAAGAAGGCCATGGGATTGGACCGCCCGCTGGTGGATTCCGAGCGGGAGTACATACACGCATGGCTGAATATGGGCTTTGAGGTGGATGCCATTCGGCAAGCCTATGAAAAAACGGTGCTGGCTACCGGAAAGCTGGCGTGGCGCTATATGAATAAGATCCTGCTGAACTGGCATGAGAAAAATCTGCATACCGGACGGCAGGTGTCGGCAGAGGCCAAATCGGTGCAGCCCCAGAACGCTTCGGCGGTCAGCGCTGCTTCGGCGGCGGAGGACAAAGCCTCGGTCAGTAATTTGCAGCGTTTTCTCAAGAGTTTGAAGGAGTGATCCCATGGGCTATGAAAAGGAAGTTCTGGCCAGAGCCAGAGCGCGCCATCAGGAGGCGGTGGATCAGTTTCAGCGTATCCAGCAGGAGCGCCGGGAGCGGATCTACCGGGAATATCCCAGAGTGCAGGAGCTGGATCAACAGCTGCGGCGCACCATGGCGGAGTTTATGGCGGAGACCTTTCGGAACGGACAGGATCCCCGGGAGGCGGTGGAGCTGCTTCGCAGGGAGAATCTCCATTTGCAGCAGGAACGCCGGGAGATCCTGCGGAAGAGCGGCTACGGAGAGAAGTATCTGACGGACGGCCCCATGTGCAGAAAGTGCAGTGATACGGGATACGTGGGGGAGCGGATGTGCAGCTGCTTGGAACACTTTTGCCAGGAAGAGCAGAAGAAAACCCTCACCAGCCTGCTGTCGGGAAATCTCAGCAGCTTTGACGATTTTTCTCTGGATTACTATAGTACGGTGCCGGATCCTGCATTGGGAATCAGCCCCAGAGAAGAGATGGAGATCGTATATGAGACCTGCGTCAACTATGTGCGGCGGTTTTCTCTCCACTCCAGAAGCATGCTGATGACCGGCGGCACCGGACTCGGGAAGACTTTTTTGTCCGCCTGTATTGCCCGTCAGGTGGTATCTATGGGGTACTCCGTGGTATATGATACGGCGATTCATGTGTTTTCCTGTCTGGAGAAGCAGAAATTTGGAAATGCAGATGAAGAAGAAAAACGCATGACTCAGCGGATCATGGAATGTGATCTGCTGATACTGGATGACCTTGGAACGGAGATGCCCACCAGCTTTATCTCTCCGGCTCTCTACAGCATTGTCAATGGCCGAATTCTGGAAGGAAAACCCACCATTATTTCCACCAATCTGTCTCAGGGAGAGATTGCACGGCGATATACGCCCCAGATTGCCTCCCGGCTCATGGGGGAGTATGTGATCCTGAAATTTATTGGACAGGACATTCGCCTGCAAAAGGCACAGGGGTAAAGAAAGAGGAGCCTGCTGCAAAAGCAACAGGCTCCTTACAGTGCTATTGTTTGCGGATCACGGCGTAGGTGCCGATGGCGGTGCATGCGACTTTGCCGGAATCGGGGATGACGGCCTCACAGTAGGCTGTGGCGTTTCGTTTCCCCAGTGAGGTCAGCTTCGTCCGGATCAGAACGGACTTTCCCATGGGAATGGGACGGAGATAGTTGACAGTCATGGATACGGTGGGCGGAATGGTTTCACGGGAGAAGCAGTAGACGGCGATGCTCATGGCCAGATCCATCATGGTATAGGCCATGCCGCCGTGGAGGGTGCCGAGGCCGTTGACCTGCCAGCCCTCCAGCGGAAACTCCAGCGTCAGGGACTGAGACTGGTCATCGCAGGCCACAAAGCTGGCCTTCAGCTGGCCGTTGAGGGTGTGGGCCATGGTGGTGTTGATAAAGCTGAGCTCCTGCTGGAGCCACTGCTCTGTAGAGACGGGGGTATCTGTCATTGAAATGCCTTCTTTCCAGATGTATTTCGCATCCCAAACATAACACAGATTGTCGAATCATGTCAATGGGGGAACTGCTTTGAAGCAAGAATTTTATCGATCGTTGCACGAAACGGTCATGGGCCGGGAATGGCTCCGGAAATTGGTGGTGTTGGGCGTAAAGCTGTTGCCGGGGATCGTCTATTTGGCGTATCCGCTGATGGTTCTGTATTTTTTTGCAGCGCAGCGGCAGTGGCTGCTCCGGGGGATACTGGTGCCTGCTGCGGGGTTTTTGCTGGTGACGGGACTCCGAAGTGTCATCAATGCGCCGCGGCCCTATGAGGCGCTGGGAATCCCGTCCGTTACCCCAAAGGATACCAGGGGGAAGTCTTTCCCTTCCCGTCACGCAGCCTGCGGCGCAGTGATCGCAGGGACGGCGCTGTTTACCGTTCCGGTAATCGGCGGGCCTCTGCTGGTGATCAGCCTGCTCATTGCGGTATCCCGGGTGCTGGCAGGGGTCCATTTTGTCAAGGATGTGACGGCAGGCTGGCTGCTGGGGATGGCAGTAGCGCTGGTGGGATTCCTGATTTGATGGGGAAAATATGAGCGAAAGTTTCAGCCTGCTGCGGGAATCTGCGGCGGGCTTTTACGCAGCCGCAGTGACAAATGACGGGAAATATGCTATACTACCGTGAAATCGTGAGAAGGATGTGAGCGCATGATTACAACGATAGATCTTTTGGTTCTGGATTGGATCCAGAATCATCTGCGGTGCGGGCTGCTGGATCGGCTCGTACCGGCCATCACCATGCTGGGAGAGGCGGGGTGGATCTGGATTCTGCTGGCACTGTGCCTGCTGATTCCCCGGAAAACGAGAAAATACGGGCTGGCGGTGAGCATTGCACTGGTAGTGGATCTGCTGCTGTGCAATGTTCTGCTGAAGCCGCTGGTGGCCCGCCCACGACCCTATACCCATCGGCCGGATATCATCCTGCTGGTAAAAAAGCTGCGGGATTACTCCTTCCCCTCAGGCCATGCGGCAGCGTCCTTTGCGGCGGCATCGGCGCTGGCATTTTCCCGCTGTCGGCATGGGTGGCCTGCCATGGTGCTGGCGGTGCTTATTTCTCTGAGCCGCCTGTATCTCTATGTACACTATCCCAGTGATGTGCTTTGCGGTGCGCTGCTGGGGATCCTGTGCGGCCTGATTGGAGCTTTTTGGAGCAAAAAAGTCGTAAAAAAGTGCAGAAAAACGACAAAATGAAGGCAAAAATTCATTTTTCGGGGGCACAGGATAAAACATACAAAAGAATGGGAAAATTCCATGAAAATTCGGTGCAAAATGGTCCCGGCCCGCTTCTTGACGAAAAGCACTATAGTGTGATAAAGTAGTAACGAATTGTAAATGACACAGATGTCATTACAACACATGATTGGAGGAACCAATAATGAAGAAATTCAAGAAGGCTGCGGCTCTGGGCCTGTCTTTGGCTATGGTCATGAGCATGGCTGCCTGTGGCACCAGTGCTTCCAGCACTGCCAGTGTCGCTGAGGCTGCCGGCTCTGAGGCTGCTGCAAGCACCGCTGAAAACGCTACCGGCAATACCTCTGGATCCGCAATTAAGCTGGGCGGCATTGGCCCCTTGACCGGCGCTGCCGCAATTTATGGCAATGCAACCAAGTACGGCTCCGAGCTGGCTGTAGAGGAGATCAACGCGCTGGGCGGCATTCAGTTTGAGATCAAGTGGGAAGACGATGAGCATGATCCTGAGAAGTCCGTCAACGCATACAACAACCTGAAGGACTGGGGCATGCAGATGCTGGTTGGTACCACCACCACCGCTCCCTGCGTAGCAGTTGGTGCAGAGACCAATGCAGATCATATGTTTGAGCTGACTCCCTCCGCTTCTTCCACCGATGTAATCGATGGCAAGGACAATGTATTCCAGATGTGCTTTACCGACCCCAACCAGGGCACCGCATCTGCACAGTACATCTCCGAGAAGAAGCTGGGCACCAAGATCGCTGTAATCTATAACAACTCCGATGCATACTCCACCGGCATCTACAACAAGTTTGCCGCTGAGGCTGAGACCCTGGGCCTGGAGATCGTTTCCGCTACCACCTTCACCGATGATACCGCCAACGACTTCTCCGTACAGCTGGGCGAGGCCAAGAACGCCGGTGCTGACCTCATTTTCCTGCCCATCTACTACACCCCCGCTTCTCTGATCCTGAAGCAGGCTGCCGGTATGGGCTATGATCCCGAGTTCTTCGGCGTGGACGGCATGGATGGCATTCTGGATCTGGAGGGCTTTGATACCTCTCTGGCCGAGGGGCTGATGCTGCTGACTCCCTTCTCCGCTGATGCTTCCGATGAGAAGACGCAGAACTTTGTTTCCAAGTATAAGGAGAAGTACGGCGATACGCCCAACCAGTTTGCTGCTGATGCCTATGACTGTGTCTATGCAATCTATGAGGCTTGCCAGAAGGCCGGCGTTACTGCTGACATGAGCGTTTCCGACATCTGCGATAAGATGATTGAGACCTTCACTTCCAGTGACTTCAGCTTCGATGGCCTGACCGGCACGGGCATGATCTGGTCCACCACCGGTGAGGTCTCCAAGGCTCCTAAGGGTATGGTTATTAAGGACGGCGCATACGCCGGCATGGATTAATCGCCCCTCTATTGCAAAAATTCACGGGGGTTGCCGGAAGGCAACCCCCGTTTGCCGATTTTAGAAAAATAAGTTGAAAGGGAGGTGTGTGGTATGAACCTGCTTTCTAATTTGATCAACGGCATCAGTCTGGGAAGTGTTTATGCCATCATCGCACTGGGCTACACCATGGTTTACGGTATCGCAAAGATGCTGAACTTCGCCCACGGCGACGTTATCATGGTTGGCGCCTATGTTTGCTTCTGCTCCATGAGCTATCTGAATCTGCCCCCCGTGGTGGGCGTTGTTCTGGCTGTTGTGGTTTGTACCCTGCTGGGCATTGTCATTGAGCGGCTGGCCTATAAGCCCCTGCGCTCTGCCCCATCTCTGGCTGTACTCATCACTGCCATTGGCGTCAGCTATTTCCTTCAGAATGCGGCACTGCTGATCTGGAAGTCCGATCCCAAGGTCTTTACCTCTGTCATCAACCTGCCCTCTCTGGAGCTGGTCGGCGGCAAGCTGATCATCAGTTCTGTAGCGATCGTTACGGTACTGGCCTGTATTGTGATTATGATTGCACTGACCTTGTTTACCGGCAAGACCAAAATGGGCAAGGCCATGCGTGCCGTGTCTGAGGACAAGGGCGCTGCGCAGCTGATGGGCATCAATGTCAACAGTACCATCTCCCTGACCTTTGCCATTGGCTCCGGTCTGGCCGCCATTGCAGGTGTGCTCCTCTGCTCCGCATATCCCACCCTGATGCCCACCACCGGCTCTATGCCCGGCATCAAGGCATTTACTGCGGCAGTCCTTGGCGGCATCGGATCGATTCCCGGCGCTATGCTGGGCGGCATTCTGCTGGGCGTCATCGAGATCTTTGCAAAGGCATATATCTCCACACAGCTCAGCGATGCAATCGTATTTGCAGTTCTGATCGTTGTTCTGCTCATTAAGCCTGCGGGCCTGCTGGGCAAGAAGATCCACGAGAAAGTGTGAGGTGGGAAGGATGAAAAAACTCAACAAAACCACCCGCAGCAATATGATCACCTATGGCATTGTGATCGTTGCCTTTGTGATCATGCAGCTTCTCGTATCGGGCGGAAAGCTCTCCAACTCCCTGTCGGGTCAGCTGGTGCCCATCTGTGTGTACATCTGCATGGCGGTGAGCCTGAACCTGACAGTCGGCATTCTGGGTGAACTGAGCCTGGGCCATGCCGGATTTATGAGCGTAGGCGCTTTTTCCGGTGTTGTACTGGCTATGAGCATTCAGAATGCAGTGCCCAGCGGATCGGTTCGTCTGCTGCTGGCCATCATCGTAGGCGGCATTATGGCTGCCATTGCAGGCGTGATCGTCGGTGTGCCGGTTCTCCGTCTTCAGGGCGACTATCTGGCCATTGTAACGCTGGCCTTTGGGGAGATCATTAAGAACATCCTCAATAACCTCTATGTGGGTGTAGACGGCTCCGGACTCCATTTCAGCATGAAGAGCTCTGACGCTCTGGGACTGGTGGACGGCAAGGTGCTGATCAACGGCCCCATGGGAGCCACTGGTGTAACGAAGCTTTCAACCTTTGTGGCGGGCTTCATTCTGGTGCTGGTGGTTCTGACGGTGACTCTGAACCTGATCCGCAGCCGTTCCGGCCGGGCCATTATGGCAATCCGGGACAACCGCATTGCAGCGGAGTCTGTGGGCATCAATATCACCAAGTATAAGCTCATGGCCTTTGTGACCTCTGCGGCTTTGGCCGGTATGGCGGGCGCCCTGTATGCCATGAACTATTCCACCATCGTACCCAAGAAGTTCGATTTCAACACCTCGATTCTGGTGCTGGTATTTGTGGTTCTGGGCGGCATGGGCAATATCCGCGGCAGCGTGATTGCGGCTACCATCCTGACGATCCTGCCCGAGGCCCTGCGTGCCATGAACGATTATCGGATGCTGATCTATGCCATCGTGCTGATCCTCGTTATGCTGGTCACCAATAACCCCACCCTGAAGAGCGGCTGGGAGCGAGTGAAGAGCGTCATTGCATTCTGGAAGAAGACGCCTGCGAAGACTGCGGAAGGAGGCGGCACAGATGAGTAAGATGGTTCCTGTACCCAGTGACAGTATCATCCCTGAGCGTGACCTGAATAAAACTCCGGTATTGGAGGCCAAGCATCTGGGCATCGACTTTGGCGGCCTGACTGCTGTAGATGACTTTAACCTGACGGTTGGCCGCACGGAGATTGCGGGCCTGATCGGCCCCAACGGCGCAGGCAAGACCACCGTGTTTAACCTGCTCACCAAGGTTTATCAGCCCACCCGGGGCACCATCCTTCTGGATGGCAAGGAGACCCATGGTATGAACACCGTACAGGTGAACAAGGCCGGTATCGCCCGTACCTTCCAGAACATTCGCCTGTTTACGGACCTGACAGTGGAGGAAAACGTGAAGGTTGGCCTTCACAACAATATGAAGGGCAACATGATCTCTGAGATTCTCCGGCTGCCCGCCTATTGGAAGAGCGAAAAGCTGGCACATGAGCGTGCCATGGAGCTGCTGAGCATTTTTGATATGCAGGATCTGAAGGATCACAAGGCAGGCTCTCTGCCCTACGGTGCCCAGCGCCGGCTGGAGATCGTCCGGGCGCTGGCAACCAATCCGTGCCTGCTGCTGCTGGACGAGCCTGCTGCCGGTATGAACCCCTCAGAGACTGCGGAGCTGATGGAAAACATCCGGAAGATCCGGGATACCTTCCATATTGCGATCATGCTCATTGAGCACGATATGAATCTGGTTATGGGCATCTGCGAGGGCATTGCGGTGCTGAACTACGGCAAGATCATTGCCAAGGGCACGCCTCAGGAGATTCAGGCCAATCCCCAGGTCATTGAAGCATATCTGGGCAAGAAGAAGGAGGGCTAAACGATGAGTCTGCTGAAAGTAGAAGATCTTCATGTATATTATGGCAGCATCCATGCCATTAAGGGCATCTCCTTTGAAGTGGAAGAGGGTGAGATCGTAACGCTGATCGGTGCCAACGGCGCCGGTAAATCCACGACCCTGAACACGGTATCCGGCCTGCTGAAGCCCAGAAGCGGCAGCGTGGAGTTTGATGGGAAGAACATTGTAAATGTTCCAGCGCATAAGGTGGTATCCCACGGCATGGCGCTGTGCCCGGAGGGACGCCGTGTATTCCTGCAGATGACCGTACAGGAAAATCTGGAGATGGGCGGCTATACCCGGGATGCCAGTGAGATTTCGGCCTCCATTGAGGACGTTTATCAGCGGTTCCCACGGCTGAAGGAGCGCTACAAGCAGACGGCCGGTACGCTTTCCGGCGGCGAGCAGCAGATGCTGGCCATGGGCCGTGCCATGATGAGCAAGCCCAAGCTGCTGATGCTGGATGAGCCCTCCATGGGCCTTGCCCCCATTCTGGTAGAGCAGATTTTTGATATCATTAAAGAGCTGCATCGCGCCGGCACCACCATTCTGCTGGTAGAGCAGAACGCTCAGGTGGCGCTGTCCATTGCGGATCGGGCGTATGTGCTGGAAACCGGCACGATCTCCATGAGCGGAAACGCCAAGGATCTGCTCAGCGACCCCAGAGTGCAGAAGGCGTATCTGGGCGGATAAATAATACAGAAAAAGGGCGGAAGCGTATGGTGCGTTTCCGCCCTTTTTCTGACCATAAAGAGGGACAGCACGCAGTGACATGGGAAATCGGAAACTGTGTGCAGAATGGGGAGTCCCGCTGTACGGCAGTATACGGAGCGGAAAGCGTAAAGGCGTGGTGGCGGAAGCAACAATCATTCCGATTTCACAAGAATTCTCTTGCATATCTTCCCTGTTTATGTTATAATTCGATCATAATCAATGTTCTGATATGTAATGTAAAATAAACTGCGGACAGCGGTGAAGCAGGAGGAGGAGAAACACATGAAAAAACGAATGATCAGTCTGATGCTGACCCTGTCGATCCTGTTTGGGGCAGTCGTCCCTGCCATGACACCCCAGGCCGATGCGGTCATTGGAACCATCATTGGCACTGGCGTGAAAATTCTGGCCTCTGTGGCCCGAGGCTGCGCCCAGTCTCTGGAGGATGACAAGGCAGGGAAATACGACAGCAAGGGAAAGGCCGTGCTGGGGTGCTTTACCAATATCGGCAAGGATCTGCTGGGTATGGGCGGCAGCTCCGGTGGCAGCACTACGGTGACTGTGGATCTCAGCGCTGTGAACCAGAGCCTTGGGGAGATCAACGGCCAGCTGGCTGCCAACAGTATCGCCATCTACCAGCTGCAGGATATGGTGGCCCAGGGGGTGAGTCAGCTGACCGGGCAGATGAACAGCCTGGAAAAGCAGCTCAATGAGCTGGGGACCACGGTGAAGGATTCTGCCCAGCGGCAGGAATACTACACCTACCTCAACACCTTCTTTGAATTCTTTAACCAGTATTATGAGGCATTGGGGACCTATGATAAGCTGATCACCCCAATGCTGACGGATGCCAGTACCGGGTCCGGCGCATCTACCACAGTGGACAGTTCGCAGATCGACAAGGAATATCAGAAGAACCTCTTTGACCAGTTCTACGGTTTGGAGACCGTAGAATACAGCGGCGGTTTCTACTCGGCAGTAGATAAGCTGGGCCGGTATCTCCAGGGGACCTATCTCACCACCAGCCCCGGCGGCGTGGCATCAATCCTCTGCAAATACTACATATCGGCCTATACCTATGCCCCATCCATGGCGGGCAAGAGCCAGAAGGAGATCCGCCAGGAGGCGGCTAAGACCACCGAGGATATGCTCAGCTACATCTATTATGCCTACGTTATGGGTATCTACTATGAGCAGGCTATCGGGGCCTATCAGACCGCTTATAACGAGGAAAACGGCACAAACGTTTATAAAACAGATTTCGGCGCGCAGATCTCCCAGACCCAGATCGACAGCAGCGTGACCCAGCAATGGCGGGCCCTGTGCCAGACCATCGGCTGCATGCTGGTGGATCTGCGGAGCGCTATCGCCCCGGAGGCTGCCATGGAGCTGGTGTATATTCCGGCGCATGCTCCGGCCTATGAGGAAGAAGTCATTGGCGATTATCTGGTAAATCGGACGGTGCCGGTGGGTGGCTTTGACGCGGAATACGGCGCACAGTTCTGGATACAGGATCCGGCGGATACATTGCCGTACTTCTCATCGGATTTCCGGGACCTGTTCCGGAATATGGCCTCCTATTCGGCAGAGCGCGGAATGGAGATCACCGGAAATCGGGTGGCAGTGGTGGCACCGGAGTCAGGTCAACCCCCCTACAGCGAGAATCTAAAGCTGGAGGTGAGGTACGGCGATGTCGCTGTGGATACCATCACCGTTCACACCGGAAGAAGTGTGGTCAGCGGCGATGGGAGCTTTGCGGCGGGCTTCGGCACCCAGGAATATCCCTACCTGATCGAGTCAGAACAGCAGTTCAAGAATTTGCTGGGTAATTCAAAGTACTGGAGCAGCCACTTTGTGCTGGCCAGAGATCTGGACCTCAAGAATGAAACCCTGACCCATTCCATGGAATTCAAGGGCAGCTTTGACGGTCACGGGTTTACCATCAAAAATGCCTCAATTGGGAACGATAAACAGAACACCTCGGAGGACATTTCCGTGGGCCTGTTCGGCAAGCTGTACGGCACTGTCCGGAACCTGAAGGTGGAGAACGTCAGTGTGCGCTATGAAGCCTCCACCAATGGCAGCATCTATGCCGGTGTGCTGGCGGGCAGCACCGAAGCGGGTGTGCTGGAATACTGCCGGGTCTACGGCGGAACGGTCTATGCGAAAAACACCAATACCGGGCTGAGCGGCCAGTCAGTTGGCGTGGCGGCAGGCGGTGCGGTAGGTTTCCTGGAGGGAGATCTCCGCAACAAGATCAATGCCAGGGCTGAGGGCGTTTCCTGCTTTAAGACCAGCGTGACCGCCTATGCAGCCAGCGGCGCTGCCTCCGTTGCAGGCGGCTTTGCAGGACAGATCGGGAATCGCGGCGACATCATGTTCTGCGGCTATGGGCAGTCCGGCTCGGATCAGACCATTGAAGCATCGGGTGCAAATCTCGCGGTGACACAGGCTGGCGGATTGGCCGGTGACTGCAGAAATGACATAGAGATGGCCTGGCTGGAGCTCTGCTCCATGCCGAAGGCCAACAAAGCGGGAACGATGCTTGGCTACACCAGCGGACATTTTAAGGTCTTTTACTACCTGAACGGTGGGATCCCGGAGGGGGCAGCCGTTGTTGCGGATGGTATGGGATACAAAACCGATGAGGAAACAGATTATAAGCTGAATGCACATGTCAGCGATAAAAGTATCACAGAGGCCCTGAAAAAAAAGCCGCTGGGTTATCCGTTGGACTTTACCCCCTATGTGGATGAGGACAGCGGAAACGGCTACGCCTATGGCATGACGCCGAGCTTCCGGACGTGGATCAGTGAGGCAAATACCAATTCGCTGCGCAAGGCGCCCACCAAGACCACCTATTCCGAAGGGGAGTATCTGAACCTCAATGGAATCAGGCTATGGGAAGGCGTCGGTACAAAGGTTTTGGACAACGTCTATCAGTACGGAAGGATCAGCGCAAACTATGCAGCTAAAGTGACCAATAACCAGTCGATAGGCTACTACGTCTTTAATGGGTATGACGCAGACGGTACGAAGCTGACGGTAACGCCCCATACGCACACCTATGTGGAGGACATCCTCAAACGGCCCGACTGCACGCAGGCGGGAGAGAAGAACCTTACCTGCATTACCTGCGGCGATGGGGAAACGAACGTGGCGATAGAAGCGCTGGGCCATGACCCGGTTGCAGACCCGGCAGTGCCTGCCACCTGTACCGCTAAGGGACTTACTGAAGGCAGCCACTGCAAGCGCTGCGGCGAGGTCCTGACCGCCCAGAAGGCGACAGCTCTGGCGGAGCACACCCTGGATGCGGGCACCGTGGTCGCGGAGGCTACCTGCGTAGCATCCGGCCTGAAGCAGTACAGCTGCACCGAGTGCGGGAGAATCGTCAAATCTGAAACCATTGCCCCCACGGGCCACAGCTATGCGGCCACTGTCACCGACCCCACCTGTGACACTCCGGGCTTTACCACCCACACCTGCTCGGCCTGCGGCGACACCTACACCGATGGCTATGTTGCCCCCACGGGCCACAGCTACGATGACGGCACCGTCACCAAGGAGGCCACCTGCCAGGCACTGGGCGAAATCACCTATGCCTGCACCGAATGCGGCAAGAGCTACACTGCACCTATCCCCAAGGCGGAGCACGACTTTGTGGCGGATACAGTGGTGGAGCCCGGCTGCGATACGGAGGGCTATACCATTTACAAGTGCAGCTATGGCTGCGGTGCCAGCGAGAAGCGGGACTTCGTGCAGCCCACGGAGCATGCCTATGATTCCGGCACTATTACCAAGGCGGCCACCTGTACGGAGGAGGGCGAGATCACCTACAAGTGCATCCATCCCGATTGTACGAACAGCTATACCCAGCCTATTCCCATGATTCCGCACAATTATACCGAGACGGTTACCGAGCCTACCTGTGAGGAGATGGGCTACACCACTCGTACCTGCACGGAGTGCGGCGACAGCTACCAGACGGATTTCCGAAATCCCGTGGGTCATGAATACGACCAGGGAACTGTAACCACTGCACCGACCTGTAAGGATGAGGGCGTGAGAACCTTTAACTGCGTCCACGGCTGCGGTAAGACCTACACCCAGCCGGAGCCTAAGCTGCAGCACGACTATGGAACGGCTGTTACGGAGCCAACCTGCGAGGAGCTGGGGTATACCCTCTATACCTGCAAGGTCTGCGGCGACAGCTATATGGACCTGTATACGGCGGCCAAGGGTCACAGCTGGGGCCCGGGGGAGACCGTAAAGGCACCCACCCTCACGGAAACAGGTCTGCTGAAACAGACCTGTACTCTGTGCCAAAAGACCCAGGAGACTGTGATTCCGTGCCTGGATCAATGTGACGGCATCCATTGTCCCAGCGCCATATTCAACGATGTGAAGGGACCCCAGAACTGGAGTCATGTGGGCATCGACTATGTGGTGGCAATGAAGCTGTTCAACGGCACTGGAGCCACGACTTTCTCCCCGGATGCGAACATGACGCGTGCCATGCTGGTGACGGTGCTCTACCGGATGGAGGGCAGTCCCAGCGTTGAGGGAATGCAAAATCCCTTTGGCGATGTGGCGGCGGGCAGCTGGTATGCCGATGCAGTGATCTGGGCTGCGGATCAGGGCGTGGTCAACGGCATGACGTCCACCACCTTCCAGCCGAACAGCAGCATTACCCGGGAGCAGACGGCCACGATCCTGTTCCGGTACGCCCAGAAGAAAGGCTGTGATGTGACGGCGCAGGCGGATCTGTCTGAATTTATCGATCAGGGGAAGGTGTCTGCGTATGCGGAGGATGCCTTGCGCTGGGCCAATGCCGCAGGACTCATCAACGGCAGTCAGAATGGCGACGGCGTGTACCTGATGCCCAGAGATTATGCCACCAGAGCACAGCTGGCGGCGATCCTTATGCGGTATCAGAGAG
>OLRG01000580.1_pt1 | contig 34883 bp, 24 predicted proteins | sample 1672331 | NCBI WGS metagenome assembly OLRG01 (sample SAMEA3136672, study PRJEB25190) | human gut metagenome
CCTATAAAACTCATGCTGGTATTGCCAGCCCTGATCCGAGTGCATGATCAGCCCCTGCACGGAAGGAAATCGCTGAAACGCTTTCGCCAGCATATCCTTGATCTGCTCCAGGTTTGGACTGAGGGAAAGATTATAAGAAATGATCTCGTTTGTGTTCATGTCCAAAATCGGAGAGAGATAGCATTTGCCCCATGAAAGATTGAATTGTGAAACATCGGTTGTCCACTTTTGCAGCGGCCTCTTTGTACTGAAATCTCTATTGATGATATTAGCAGCAACTTTGCCAACTTCGCCCTTATAAGAATGATATTTTTCTTTCGGGCGCTTCCCCAGCAAGCCCAGCTGGTGCATGATCCGCTGAACGCGTTTATGATTGACCTGATGACCGCGGCTCAGAAGCGCCTGATGCACCCGCCTTACACCGTATCTTCCCTTGTTTTCGGCAAAAATGGACGATATTTCTGCGGATAACTCACTATTCCGCTCTTGAACCTTGTCTTTCTTGCTGATTTCATAGTAGTAGGTCGATCTGGAAAGGCCTAATGCTTCCAGCAAGTATTTCAGGGCATATCCTTCTTCACGGAGTTCTTTGACGAGCGTTGCTTTTTCGCCTTGAGTTGCTCTGCCCATTTTTCTTCTCTCAAGGCGATCTCTTTTTTTATTACGGCGTTCTCCGCTTCCAGGTACTCGACTCTTGCTCTAAGCCGAACCATTTCTTCTCGCTCGGATGGCGTCAATTCTGCCGGTGCAGCTTTCTTTTTCATAGGAGCCTCCTTGGGCGGTCGTCCTTTTCGCTTTGCGACCAATCCCTCATACCCCTCTATTTTATACCGCTGAACCCATTGATACAAGAGGCCACTGTCAATTCCTGCTGCATAGGCGGTTCCTTTACACGATGCTCCTGTCATGACTTTGGCTACCAGCTCATACTTTTCTTCCGCTGTCCATACTTTGTTCTGATTCTTGTGCTGTAGTGCTTCCGGGCCGCAGGATTCCTCTATCCTTGACCACTTACGAATCATGTCGTGAAAGCTCCTTTCCTGTATGCTGTCTGGCGTCTCCGGCCATTTCCCCTGCCGATACATTTCTACACATTTTCGCTTGTACTCATAGCTGTATTTCATATAGCTATACCCCCAATACTGGGTGTCCAGTATTGGGGGTACATATCATTGCAGGGAAGCCCGTTGCATATTTTACGATAATTTTACATAAGGCTATCTATGTGCTTTACATTCCTCTGCTATTCTTTACAATGAAAAAGGAGGAAGTCATTTATGGACATATTTTCTGTATTCACCCTCTGCGGCGGACTGGCATTTTTTCTATTCGGCATGCACATCATGTCCTCCAGTCTGGAAAAGATCGCAGGCGGAAAGCTGGAGCTTACCCTGAAAAAGCTCACCTCTAACCCCTTTAAGAGCCTGCTGCTGGGCGCAGGTATTACCATCGCCATTCAGTCCTCTTCGGCTATGACAGTAATGCTGGTAGGTCTTGTAAACTCCGGCATCATGGAGCTGGGCCAGACCGTGGGCCTGATCATGGGCTCCAACATCGGCACCACCCTCACCGCATGGATCCTCAGTATGGCGGGCATTCAGGGGGACAACATCTTTATCTCCATGCTGAAGCCCGAGAACTTCTCCCCCATTTTGGCTCTCATCGGCGTGATTCTGATTATGGCCGCCAAAAGTGAGCGAAAAAAGGATACCGGTTCCATCCTCTGCGGTTTTGCCATTTTGATGTTCGGCATGGAGCTTATGAAGGATGCCATGGCGCCTTTGACGGATATGCCCGGCTTTGACTCCATCCTGACCCGGTTCAATAATCCCCTGCTGGGCGTTCTGGTAGGCGCAACCTTTACGGGGATCATTCAGTCCTCGGCAGCCTCGGTGGGCATTCTTCAGGCCCTTTCCCTTACCGGCTCCATTACCTATGGCATGGCAATTCCGATCATCATGGGTCAAAACATCGGCACCTGCGTCACGGCACTGCTGTCCTCCATCGGTGCCAACAAAAACGCCCGCCGGGTAGCCGCCGTCCATGTGAGCTTCAACCTCATCGGCACGGTGATCTGTCTCATTGTATTCTACGGTCTCAACGCCATCTTCCGCTTTCCCCTTACCGGAATGTCCATTACCCCCCTGGCCATCGCCGGGGTACACTCCATCTTCAATGTTGTCACCACACTGATGCTGCTGCCCTTCTCCCATCAGCTGGTGAAGCTGGCCAACCTTATGGTACCGGATAGGGGCAACAGCCGGGAAAAGACCGTCTTTCTGGACGAGCGTCTGATGAATTCCCCCATTCTGGCCGTAGAGCAGTGCCGCGAGCAGGTAGTGACCATGGGTCTCACTGCCAAGAGTGCTCTGCTGGACTCCCTGCATCTTCTCTCCGGCTACGACCAGAAGCTCTATGACAAGGTAGAAAAGCAGGAGCAGCAGCTGGACCGTATGGACGATGAGCTGGCCACTGCGCTGGTCAAGCTCTCTGCCCGGGAGCTCCGGGTGGAGGAAAGCCGGGAGATCTTTGAGCTTTTGCATGTGATCGGCGACTTTGAGCGCATCGGTGATCACGCTACCAATCTGGCGGAGAGTGCTGCGGAAATGCACCGGAACGGCTACGCCTTCTCCGAGGCGGCCAAGACAGAGCTTACCACCCTGTTTGCAGCCCTGACAGAGATTTTGGAGCTGACCATGCACGCCTTTCAGAAAAACGATGACCAGCTGGCAGGCCATGTGGAGCCATTGGAGGAGGTCATCGATGATCTGACCACCGAAATCCGCAACCGCCACATCCGACGGCTTCAGGATGGGGAGTGCGCCATTGGCACCGGCCTTGTGCTGACAGACATTCTCACCAACTGCGAGCGGGTCTCTGACCACTGCTCTAACGTAGGCGTATGCATCATCCAGATTCGGAATTCCGCCTTCGAGGTTCACGACTACCTCACCGAGCTGAAATCCGATAAGTCCGATCAGGCCCCCTCCTTTGTAAAGGAATTCAATCAGTTCCACAAAAAATATCGGCTGGAAGCATGATTCTGCCAGACTTCCTCCCATAAAACTGACAGAGAGCGCTGCTTTTCGGCAGCGCTCTCTGTGAGACTGTCGAAAAACCTATTGGGTTTTTCGACAAAGTCTCCTGCCGGACACTGCGCGCGCCCTTTGTCCGCTTAAGGCGGACAAAGAACACACTTGCGTCCTATAAAGTATTTTGTGTCGTGTACACGCCCCTCCACAAAATGAATTGAATTTTATTTGCTGCTAAGGCAGCAAACTCTGCGAGGCTTTTTTGACAAGCTGATAGAGAGCGCTGCTTTTCGGCAGCGCTCTCTGTTTCGTTTCGTTTTATTTAATTGATGTCGGTTTCGTTTATTTCAGCTTTTCCAGCAACTCTGTGCCGGAAATGGCTTCCTTCATATAGTACCGGCCCATCTGTCTAAGGCTCTGGGGCAGCCCTCGGACAATGGTATTGGTCTTCTCTGTGATGGTCACGGTGGCCCAGACACCCATTTCGCCCAGCACCTCTTCAGATAGCTCTGAGCAATCTCCATAGGGGTAAGCCAGCACCCCGGGGGTCTTTCCAAGCAGCTCTGCCATCTTCCGGCAGTCCTCCTTCAGGAAGGCCGCATAGTCCCAGTCGCTTTCCCCTGCCAGCGGCAGTACGCCCTTTCGGATGGGTTCCGGATCCCGGCCTGTGACCTGATGGATGTCATAGCCGTGGCTCTCCACGTCTACAAGTCCGGACTGTTCCATTTCCGCCGCCTGCTCCAGCGAGAAATGGGGGATCATGGCTTCGCCGGTATCCTTATAGGTATCCTTCCCCACGGACACACCGATCACGAAAATCGTGGCCTTCATGCCGTATTTTTTCAGAATGGGATAGGCCAGAGAATAGTTGCTCTCATAACCGTCGTCAAAGGTGATGACCACCGGCTTTTCCGGCAGCTCCGTGCCCTGCTCCACCCATGCTTTCAGGTCTTCGAAGGACACCGCCGTATAGCCTGCATCAGAAAGGGCCCGAATCTGCTCTTCAAACCGGGAAACCGAAATGATATCGTCCCCCTGCCCCTGCTCCGCCAGATGATGGTACATGAGGATGGGCACCTGTGCCGTATAGCTTTCCTCCGCCGCAGCCTGTCCCGTAGGTGCACCGGGGGTATCCCCCTTTGCAACATACTCTCCCAGATCTTCCGGGCAGTATACACTGTCATCCCCAAAGGCACGGGCCAGCATCATCCGGCCTACAGCGTTCCGGAAATGGGTCTCATCATAGAAGTACCGGGGATCATAGCTCACAGAGCTTAGCGTAAAATCCCAGTAATCCGTCACCTGCGCCAGCGCATTGCGAAACTGCGCCTGCTGCTCCGGCGTATAATGGGCAAGATTCTCATAATAAAGCGGCGGGCAGTATACCGTCAGCCTGACGCCGTTTTCCTCGCACAGCGCCTTGATCTCCGCCATGCGCTCCATGCACTGCTCCAGCGCATCCAGCGACTCACTGCCGGTGGGATAGTCCAAAAAGCCGCTATAAGCATCCCTGCCCAGATAGCTTTCAAGATCCCCGATGGGTTCCACATCCCGGCGGCTCTTATCATAGGCTCCTGTGGCCTCGTTAAAGACCCGGTAGGACTGCTGGAGATAGGGATCCGTATCCCTGCGCCGGAGCTTTTCCAGTCCAGTCCGGGGGTCGGACAGCAGATACTTTCCATAATAGAGCAGCGGGCTGGAGCCGTCCGCCTGCCATGGCATACCATAGGTCAGGGCATTGGGCTCCGTATCATAGGTCACGGCATCGTGGATATAGATGCTCACCACCAGATTCTTCACGGTATAGTGCTCGATCAGATAGCGGCTTAGCTCCTCCACATCCTTCATGTCTGCCCCGTACATGACCATGTTGTAGAACTTGGCATCAAAATACTCGTTGAGCTGCTCCGTGGGATAGGAGCTGGTGTTGGAGGCCCCGATGATATAGGAGTCATATTCCTCATGATGCTGTTTGAGATATTCAAACTTTCCCACCCGGGGGTTCAGGGTCTCGTCATAGCTCCACCACTGGAAAAACCGGTCTCCAAAGGCACCAAAGGGATCCGTATAAAAGTTAAACCCCATCACCGCCGCTGCCAGCAGCACCACTGTTCCAAAGAATAGGGCAAGCCAGCACCGGGATGTGATTCTCTTTTTTTCTTCCATGGCGCCTCCTAAAACTGCTTATAGATGAACTCGGCGGATATGGTACTGTCCCGGAGAATGCCGAATACCAATAGCACCAGCAGCGGCACAAGGATTCCCAGCCACTGGATCAGGAGATTCTGTCGCTCCATGGCTTTGCGAATGGCAACTCCCTTTTCCTGAGCCCCTTCCACTGCAAGCAGCACCAGAACCCCCACAGCAACCACGGCAAGCTCCCGCCCGCCAAGACCCAGCTTCAGCAGGATTCCGTCCCGAAGCTGAGACAGCTGTGGCCGGGAAACCGTAGTCCACAGCATGGAAAAGGCCGTCAGCAGTCTGGGTGCTCTGGAAACATAGCGGCCAATGAACACCAGAACCATGGTACGAAGCATCTGGAACCCGTGGTACCAGCCCTCTTTGCCGGTGATCCCCAGCCGTTTTTTCATCTTCACAAAGACCCCGTCCAGCAGGAAGGCTCCTGTAATCAGTGCGCCATTCCAGAAGCCGAAAAACACATAGCGGAAGTTGGCTCCATGCCAGATGCCGATGATGAAGTACACCGTAAAGGTGGCAATGGAGGTGGGGATGATCTTGCCCAGCTTGCCGCCGATCTTCCGGCGGGTGAGCTTCCCCAGCTTCCCCAGAGGCTTCGACAGGCTCATGGGATAGAACACATAGTCCCGCATCCATGCCCCCAATGTAATATGCCAGCGCCGCCAATAGTCTGTGAGGCTGGTGGCAAAAATAGGTCTGCGGAAGTTCTCCACCACATGGATGCCAAACATCTCTGCCACGCCCCGGGTGATATCGATCCCCCCGGAGAAGTCAAAATACAGCTGGATGCAGTAAAACAGCACCCCGAAGGCAATTGCAGCTCCACCGTATTCCTCCGGCGTGGAAAACACCGTGCTTACCACCACTGAGGCTCGATCTGCCACCACCAGCTTCTTCAGGTAGCCCCACATGGCCAGCTGGATGCCGTATTTCAGGTCGTCCGCCGTGATGGTTTTCCCCGCCGTCAGCTGGGGCGCCAGCTGGTCATACCGGCTGATGGGGCCCTGCACCATCTGGGGGAAAAAGGACACAAACAGCAGGTATTTGAGGATGTTCCGCTGGGGCGGGTATTTGTCCCGGAAGCAGTCGATCACATAGCCCACGCTCTGGAACATGTAAAAGGAAAGTCCCAGCGGCAGCACCAAATTCAGCTGTGGAAGCGCCGTTCCGGCTGCCTGATTGATGGCTCCGGCAGTAAAGTCCCAGTATTTCACCCCATAGAGCAATCCAAAGTTCAAAAGCACAGCGGCCAGCACCACCAGCCGCTTTTGATTTTTGATCTTCGCACCGCCGGTCTTCTTCTGTTCCGGAGGCAGGCTTTTCCGCCGGGCATTGAGCCTGCCCAGCAGCAGCCCTGCCCCATAGGTACTAAGGCCCGTAAACAGCAAATACCACAGGCGGCTAAGTCCCCCGGAGAGGTAAAAGACGCAGCTGACCGCCAGCAGGACGCACCACCGCAGTTTCTGCGGCACAAGGCGATAGAGCAGCAGCCCTGCCGCTACCAATACGAGAAAGGGTACAGATGTAAAGCTCATGGATCACATCCGACTCTCGATCAGCTCCAGCATGGCCTCCAGCGAGTTAAAGTTCTCCGGCAAAAGATCCTCCACGTTCAGCTCCACCTCAAACTCATCCATGATCTCCGAGACAATGGTGACAATGTCCAGAGATTCCAGAATGCCGTCATCAATGAGGGCCGTCTCCTGCTGGAAATCCACCCCGGGGCAGGTCTCCGTAAGGATCTTTAAAAGTTTTTCCTGATTATCCATTGATTTCATCCTTTCTGATTCAGCAGCCAGACCACGGAGGTCCATCCGTCCTGCTGATAACCCAGAGATTCATAGAGCCGGATGGCCCCTGTATTATATCTGCGCACCCAGACCGTAGACCGGGCGTATCCCCGCTGACGCAGGAATGCCCCAATGAGCTTTTGAGCAATGCCCTGACGCCGCAGGGCAGGATCCACGGCAAGCTGACAGAGCTCGTTTCCCGCAGTCCGCAGCACACCCCCATGGGTCATAAAAATTCTTTTCTGTTCAATATCCCGCCTCAGCTCCGCCTGGGTGGGCAGACAGCTGAGATACGGGTCAAAGACCTCCAGCAGCCGCCGGATTTCCGTGCAGTCCGATTCTCCGGCCAGATAGACCGCTCCATCCTCAGGAGCCGATTGCAGGGGCCCGGCAGGCCGGGTCATCCGCAGACGGTCAAACTGCCGCCGGAATCCCAGTTCCTCCCACACAGGCTCCATGGCCCGGAGGGCCGTATCCCGGGGCCGGGAGGCGATCTCCAGCACCACCGGCATATCCATGGGTTCCAGCGGCGGGAGCACCGCGTCCCGCTGCCGGTAAAAATAGAGCTGCCAGTGGCTCTCCCGCCGCCACAGCAGGTACAGTCCGCCGGGAAATTCCTGTACATACAGCACCCCATGGGCGATGGCAAACAGGTATTCCTCTTTTTTCTGTACTGCGTTGGTGACAACACCGGGGCGCAGCTGAGCGGAGAGAAGCGGTGAGAGCTGGTTATAGTCCGTTATGTTCCGCATCATATTCCTGCTTTAATGCCTTTCTGTCGATTTTTCCGTTGGCATTGTGGGGAAGCTGCTGCTTCTGCCGGTAGATATTTGGAAGCATATACCGAGGCAGGATGCCCCGCAGGGATACTGCCAGTGCCTTACTGTCCATCTCCCCGGCGTAGACGCAGATGATCTTATCCCGTCCGGGGTCAAAGAGACATATGGCCTCCTGGATCTCCGAAAGGCTCGACAGCGCTGTTTCGATCTCTCCCAGCTCGATCCGGTAACCGGCATGCTTGATCTGCCCGTCCTTCCGGGATCGGAATACCAGCTCTCCCCGTTCATTTTCCACGGCGATATCCCCGGTACGATACATCCGATCCGAATACCAAGGGTTCATGGGACTTTGGGGAAAGGCCGCAGCCGTCTTGTCCCAGTCACCGTAATAGCCCTGAGCCAGTCCGCTGCCCCGAACACAGATCTCCCCGGGCTCCCCGGCCTTCGCCGGTGTGCCGTCCTCCCGGAGAAGCACCACCTGCATATTCTCGCAGGCAAATCCAATGGGAACAGGCTCCGTATCCGCAAATTCCCGATGGATGGGGAAATAGCAGCAGTCCACCGTCACCTCGGTGGGGCCGTAGAGGTTTACAAATTCCGCCTCCGGCAGCGCCTTCCGCCAGAGGTTCAGCTGCCGGGCCTGCAAAGCCTCGCCGCCAATGCGCACCTTCCGGACGGTTTTGGGGGGATGCTTCTGAAGCACCCCGGAATTCGCCACCAGATGGAAGGCCGAGGTGGCCCAGTTCAGGCTGTTGATGTGCTGCTCCTCCAGCCGCTGCACCAGCAGCATAGGGAAGGAAAAGCACTTCTGAGGCAGAATATCCACCGATGCGCCGGTCTTCAGCGCCGGGTAGATATCCTTCACCGACAGGTCAAAGAAGAAGGGAGCCTGATTGCCGGCTCGATCCTCTTCCCGGACGTCCACGGCCTCCACATACCAATCTGTAAAATCGATCACCGCACGATGGGATACCACAATGCCCTTGGGGTCTCCGGTGGAGCCGGAGGTAAAGATCACATAGGCCGGGTCCACATCCAGCACCTGCCGCCGCCGGGCATCCAGAAGTCCCGGGACGGTCTCGCCCTTCAGGCAGTCCTCTACCCGAAGCATCGGATAGTCCCCCAGCCGTTCTGTCAGCTTCCGCTGCTTTTCCTGATAGAGCACCGCGGCGGGCTCCAGCTGCCCCAGCACCCGCTGCATCCGGGGCAGGGGCATTTTTTCGTCCACGGGCACATAATAGCACCCACCGGCCAGCACCCCCAGCATCGCCGTCAGGGTCATAACGCTCCGATCCGCCAGTACCGCCACCGGGCGGTTTGCCCCGGGCACAGCCTGTGCCAGCACCGTACCAATGGCACGGCTCCGCTGATTCAGTCCCCCAAAGGTCACGGTCTCACGCTCATCGGAGAATGCGATCTTGTCCCCCAGCCGCCGGGCTGTATGTTCCAGATATTCCAACAGATTTTTCTGCATATTCCCTGTCCTCGCGTCATTTTTCAAGCAGCTTGTTCCGGGTCATTATACAGCGCCGGGCACAGCCTTGTCAAGCAAAGGAGGCCGCCGCAGCAAGTCGCCGCAGCAGCCTCCTGATCCAGTTTTATCAGGTCAGATTGTTGATCCAGATACCCTTTTTCACCAGATGCAGCCCAACGCCGGTTTTCAACGCGTCTACGATCTGCACCACTGCATACATCCCGATCAGCGGGATACCGGTAAAGTGGGCCAGAATAAAGGCCGTGGACAGGTTCAATACCCACAGGGACACACTGTCAAACAGGAACGTCAGCATGGTCTTCCCCCCGGAGCGCAAGGTAAAATAGCAGCTGTTGTAAAGCCCTCTTGCGGTGAGAAACGTGGCATCCAGCCACAAAAGGTTCCGGGCCAGCGTGCGGATCTCCTCCGTGGTGTTGTAGATCCGTGGAAAGAAGGGTGCGGAAATGGCCAGCAGCACCGCCGCCCCCAGACAGAGTACAGCCCCAAATGCCGTCATCTTCCGGTTGGTATCCACCGCCTGTTCAAACTCCCCCGCCCCCAGCTCCTGGCCCACCATAATGGAGATGGCAGTACCCATGGCCAGTACCGCCATGGAGAAGAAGTTGTTGACAGTGCTGGAGATGTTATAGGCCGCCACTGCGTCAAGGCCCCGGGTGGAGTAGCACTGGACAATGAGGGTGGTACCCAGCGACCACATAAGCTCATTGACCATCAGAGGCATGCCCTTGACGGTAACCTCCTTCGCCAGCTCCATCGGCACCTGCATGGTCCGGTAGACGCCCGTAAGATAGGGGAACTTATCCCTTCTCACCTTGGCATAGATCAGGATAAAGGCCAGCTCCGCAAACCGGGAAATCACCGTGGCAATGGCCGCACCGGCCACCCCCAGCTTCGGTGCGCCGAACTTGCCGAAGATCAAAATGTAATTAAAGCACATGTTCACCAGCACTGCCAGTGTGCTGGCCTTCATGGGAATGGCCGTCTCCCCGGTCTCCCGCATGGTAGAGGAATACATCTGGACGATGGCAAAGGGGATCAGCCCCACCATCATCACTTCAAGATATGTCTTTCCGTAGCCCAGCGTGGCCTCCAAATCGCCGCCGGAGCCTGTATCCGTCAGGAACAGCCGAATCAGCGGCTCCCGGAAGAACCAGAAGATGCCCATGGCAAGGATCGTAATGATCCCGGTGGTAATGACCTTGTAGCGGAATACACTTCTGACCTTTTCCTGATCGCCCTTTCCGAAGTACTGGGCACAGAAAATCCCGGCCCCGGACAGACATCCGAAAATGCACAGCTGGAAAATAAACAGCAGCTGATTGGTGATGGCAACGCCGGACATCTGTTCGGTGCCCACCTGTCCCACCATAATATTATCCAGCAGGCCCACAAAGTTGGTGATGCCCTGCTGGATTACAATTGGGATCATGACCTTCAATACCCGGCTGTAGAACCCGCGATCTCCGATATACTTCCCCACAAAAATACTCCTTTGCATCATGGAATGTCAGCCGATTATAGCACACCCCCCGGGAATCTTCAAGTCCGATTTCGGATAATCCGGTTCAATCAGATGATGGTTCCCTGAAAATGATCCATCTCGTGCTGGATGATCTGGGCGGGATAGCCCATAAACAACCGCTCCTGGGGCTGAAAATGCTCATCGAGATAAGCAACCCGGATCTTCTGATAGCGCCGTGCAGGGCGCTCCCCCTCGTGACACAGGCAGCCCTCCTCCGTTGAATAGGCTCCTTCCCGGCTAAGGATCTTGGGATTGACCATAGTCAGCATCATGGGCCCTGCCATGCACACCAGAATGCATTTGTTGACTCCGATCATATTGGCCGCCATGCCCACACAGCGGTCCTCGTTGGCTTTCAGGGTGTCCTGAAGATCCCGGATCACCTGTGCATCCAGCACCGTGGCGGGCTCCGACTTTTTGGACAGGAACAGAATATCGTGAATAATGGGCTTTACCATAAGCTCGTCTCCTTTGTTTCTCTGGGATGTTACTTCCCAACAGGATACCATACCGCTTCTTCAATTGCAACCTCGCCCAGAGAAAACCCGCCGTCAGGCCCTGAGGCCCGGCAGCGGGAATGAGGAGGAGATGGAAAAATTATTCGTCAGCCTTAATGGCATCAGACCGGAACAGGAACTTCACCTTGCCGTCCGCATCGGCGGAGATGCCGGAGAAGCTCTCATAGTCCTTGCCCAGCTTCTGCAGGGCCTGCAGCTTATGTACCAGCTCCGGTACATTGTCTTTATACAGGTTGCAGATCTCGTCAATGCCGTCCTTCTTAAAGTCCTTCATGCCGTCATGGAGCTCTTCAGCGCCATCCCTGAGCTCATCAATGCCGTCCACCAGCTGATCGGTGCCGTCCTTGAGAGAATCGGTGCCGTCCTTCAGGGAATCGGTACCAGACTTCAGGGTTACCGTGCCATCGCTGAGAGAAGCAGTGCCGGACTTCAATGTAGCGGTGCCGTTATACAATGTCGCAGCGCCACCGGCCAGCGAATCCGCACCGGTATAGAGCTGATTGCCGCCGTCCTCCGCAGTGGCAAGGCCGTCATTCAGAGAAGATGCACCGGTTGCGGCACTGTCGATGCCCTGGGTCAGGCTCTGAGCGCCTGCGGACAGGGTTCCCATGCCATCGCTGAGGGACTGGGCACCGGTGGCCACCTGATCGATACCGGTGGCAAGTGCACCTGCGCCGGTCACAGCGCTGTCAATGCCGCTCTGAAGGGCCGCAGCACCGGTCGCAGCAGATGCAGCACCGGATGCCAGTGCACCGGCTCCAGTCTGAACCTGAGAGATGCCATCCGACAGCTGGCCCACACCGCCGGAGACATCGGTCACACCGGCAGACAGGTTCAAAGCGCCCGTCTTGGAATCCGCAAGCCCGGTTTGAATCGCCGATACACCGTCGGACAGTCCGCTTGCGCCCTCTGTCAAGGCCGCAACACCACTGGAGACACCTTCGCTGAGGGCTGCAAGGCTGCTGCTGGACAGTGAGGACTGGATCTGCTCCTGACCGGCTGCATTGGAATTCAAGCTATCCGCCATCGCCTGAAGCTGTGCCGCAACACCCTCGGGCAGCCCCTCTGTCCCGGCCAGCGCACTGAGGTTTGCGGCAATGGTATAGTCGTTGCTGGCAGTATTACCGATGCTGCTGGAGGCCGCATCCATGCCGGCCCCTACGCTGTCAATACCGGCCTGCAGCTGCGCTTCAAGGTCTGTTGCACCCTGACTGATAGAGGAGATGCCGGTCTGAAGATCCGCCGCACCGGATTCCAGCGCACCAATACCGTCCGCCAGATTATCGGCGCCGCTCTTCAGCGCATCAAGTCCGCCGCTGACATTGGAGGCTCCCGCAATCAGCGCACCCGTAGAATTGGCCAGATTGGAGGCACCATTCTGCACCGCAGAAATACCGCTGGTCAGGTTGCCTGCGCCGCTCTGAAGCTGTGCCGCACCGGAAGCCAGAGAGGCTACGCCGGTCTGAAGCTGTGCCGTACCATCTGCCAGAGAGGCCGCACCTACAGCGGCGCTGTCAATACCGCCGGACAGGGTCTGTGCGCCGGTCTGAATCTGTCCGAGGCCGCTGTACAGCTCCTGACTGCCAGAGTGGGCAGACTGGAGACCGGCTACCAGAGAGCCCATGGAAGTAGCCAGCGTTGTTGCACCGTCATAGAGGTCCCCGGCGCCGCTCTGAAGCTCGCCTGCACCGGAATCAACCTGACTGGCGCCGCTCTGAAGCTCGCCTGCGCCGCTTTGCAGCTGGACTGCACCGCTCTGAAGCTCGCCTGCGCCGCTCTGAAGCTCCTTTGCGCCGTCCTTCAGCTCATCCACGCCGTCCAGAAGATCCTCCGTGCCGTCCAGAAGCTGCTGGGCCGCATCGGTCAAATCGTCCAGAGAATCCTCCAGTTCGTCCAGCGTATCTACGTTATCGAGATCCACATCGTTCAGGAGTCCGGCAGAAGCCACGGTAATGGCTGTCTCCATGGTGAAGTCCGTTACATCAGCAGTAATCTCCACCGTATCGGTGAACCGAGGTGCTTCAAAGTCATCGGTGCTCTCCAGCGCAAGGCTGTCGCTGAGGCCGGGCAGGCCATAGCAGAGGATGATGGAGTGATCGCCGTCATTTTCCACCATGCCGTTGTCCACGGTGACATTGGAGCAGTGGTCATTGCTGAGCATCAGGCCGCTGACCATCATGAAGGGAACGGACATCTGCATCTTCTTGCCGTCCACCTCCACCTCCTGCTTGGTGCTGTTTGTGTACTTGATTTTGATGGTGAGCTTGCCGCTCTTGCCGGCCAGATCCGCTGCGGAGATCTCCTTGCCGTCCAGCAGATAGGTCATGCTGACGCCCACGGGCAGCTCCTGCTTGGAGGTGCCTTGGTAGTATACATCATCGCCGCCGGCGGCCCATGTAATGGTCTTGCCGGAGCCGGAGTAAGTGGCATCGCCCTTTACCACCTCAATATCGCTGAGGTTGGAGCTGTCCTTGAGCTCCTTGAGCTTATCGCTGTTTTTCAGCCAATCGGATACAATGACGGAATCGGGAGTACCGGCCGCATCGGTGATAATATAGACCGTTTCATTCTTTTCCATCTTTGCAAGGCTGTCGGCAGCCAGTGCCGGAACACCAAGGCAGGACACCAGAAAACTGGCGCTCAGCATCACGCCGGAAAGGCGCATCAGACGTTTACTCATTTTCATAATGAAACCTCCTGTTCGGAATTTCCCTGGGCGTGGAGACGCATGGCCTTCTTTGCGCCAAAGGTTGTGGCAATAATCAGTTTATCAAAGATATAGAGGACTGCAGGCAGTACCAGAAGCACCGTCACCATACTGATGATAGCGCCTCGTGCCATCAGAGAGCACAGGCTGCCGATTAGATCCACATCGGAGTAGAGCCCCACGCCGAAGGTGGCGGCAAAGAAGCTTAGTGCGGAGACCATAATGGAAGTGGCGCAGGTTTTCACTGCTGTTTCCACAGCCTCCTTCTTATTCTTGCCGGTGGTGCGCTCGTGGAGATACCGGTTGGTCATCAGGATGGCGTAGTCTACCGTAGCGCCCAGCTGAATGGTACCGATGACGATGGACGCAATAAACGGAAGCTCGGTTCCTGTGAAGCCCGGAATGCCCATGTTCACGAAGATTGCAAACTCAATGACCGCCACCAGCAGAATAGGCAGTACAAAGGACCGGAGCACAATGGCGATGATGATGAACACCAGACCGATGGATACGGAGTTTACCACAGCGAAATCGTGATCGGTAATGGTGATCAGATCCTTGGTGCAGGGCGCCTCACCGATGAGCATGGAGCCATCGTCATACTTCTTGCAGATGGCCTGCAGCTCAGTGATCTGGCTGTTGACCTCCGGGCTGGCCGTGGCATACTCGGAACCGATCATCATAAGCTTATAGTTTTCACTTTCCAGCATGGAGGTGATATCCGAAGGAATAAACTCCTCAGGGACCATGCTGCCCAGCAAAGAGTCAACGCCCAGCACATAGCTGACGCCGTCTACCTGCTCCATTTCATCGGCCATCTTGCGGATGTCTGTGGAGGATGTGTCACTGTCCAGCAGCAGCAGATGCAGGGCGCCCATATGGAAGTCCTCCCGAATGGCCTTATTGGCCTGAGAGCTGTCCAGCTCTTCCGGCAGAGTGGAGTCCAGATTGTAGTACACAGAGGTGTGATTGTAGCCGTAGATCGCCGGAATCCACAGGATCACGAACAGGATCATAAACAACTTATAGTGCTTCATGATGCCGCCGGACAGCCGACCCACATCGGGAAGCAGAGACTTGTGCGTGGTCTTTTTGATTGCCTTGTAGAACACCAGAATCAGTGCAGGCAGAACTGTGACGCAGCTGATGACACCAAATACAACGCCCTTGGCCATAACGATGCCCAGATCCAGACCCAGTGTAAAGCTCATGAAGCACAGGGCAATGAAGCCTGCCACCGTGGTCATGGAGCTGCCCAGCACCGAGGAGAAGGTAGCCGCAATGGCATGCGCCATAGCCTCCTCCTTGGTATCGTAGTATTGAAGGTTTTCGGAGAAGCTGTGCCAGAGAAAGATGGAGTAGTCCATGGTAACGCCCAGCTGCAATACCGCCGCCAGCGCCATGGTGATGTAGGAAATCTCTCCGGCAAATATGTTGGTGCCCAGATTATAGAGGATCGCCATGCCGATACTTGCAATAAACAGGATCGGCAGCATCAGGGAGTCCATGGTAATGGCCAGCACCAGGCAGGAAAGCAGCACGGCGATGAGCACATAAATGGGCTCCTCCTGCTCGGTCAGGTCTCTGGTATCTGAGATGGTGGCGGTCATGCCGCCGATGAGGGCCCGCTTTCCGGCGATCTGCTTCAGCTGTGCAAGAGCTTCCAGCGTCTCATCGCTGGAGGTGCCGCCGGAGAAGAACACCAGCATCATGGTGCTGTCATCGGTGTTGAACTTTTCCAGCAGATCATCGGGAAGGATCTCCTTGGGAACCGACAGGCTTGCAATGCTGTCGTACCACAGCACATCCGCCACGCCGTCCACCTGCGAGAACTCCTCCCGCATCTTGGCTACATCCTTGTCGTCCAAGCCCTGAACGACCACCATGGAGTAGCCGCCCTTTCCGAACTCATCCTGCAGGATCTCCTGTCCCACCATGGTGTCGATGCTATCCGGCAAATATGTCAGAATATCATAGTTGACACGGGTGGCGGCATATCCCAGAACAGATGGGATCAGCAGCAACAGGGCTATGATCAGAACCAGAACCCGGTGCTTTGCAATAAACCGTCCGAATTTTATCATGGAATCAAATGCCTCCTCAAAAATGACTTTAGGTCATTTATTTTTACCATGGACATTGTACAGCAAAAATGACCATTCGTCAATCACAAAAATGACGAATGGTCAGATTTTTTTCGTGAAGTCCTTGCATCATTTGCCGAAATCCGCTATAATGGCCTCAAACGCAGTGGGAACAGCTCCCGCCGCAGGTAATTTTTTCAGGAGATGAACACCGCCATGGGCAAGGTTGATGACAACAAGAAATTGAAGCTGACCTCTATGCTGGACTCAGCATTTCAGCTTTTCACCGACAAAGGGCTGGCAAAGACCTCTATCTCCGATATTGTCGAATCCTCCGGCGTGGCAAAGGGCACCTTCTACCTCTATTTTAAGGATAAGTTCGACATTCGGAATAAGCTGGTGGTCTATCAGTCCACCAAGGTGCTCCGAAATGCCTATGAAGCCACCATAGAGCACCTTGAGGAGTTTCCTCTGCTGGAAGACCGTGTTGCGTTCTTCGTGGGACATGTGCTGGATCAGCTGGCCGCTCATCCGGATCTCATCAATCTGATCTCGAAAAATCTCAGCTGGGGCATGCTGAAGCAGGAAGCCAGCCGACCTCTGACCGAAGCAGAAGATTTTGATCTGATGACCCTGTTCAAGGTCACAGCCAAGGACAGCGGTATTCCGGAAAAGGAATTGGAGATCATGCTCTATATGATCGTAGAGCTTACCAGCTCTACCTGTTACAGCGCACTCCTATACAGCGAGCCATGCAGCCTCGAGGCACTAAAGCCCCATCTGTTTGAGTCCGTCCGTTCTATCGTGCGGCAGTTTCTGCCCGATGCCGCCCCGGCGGAAGACAGCTCCCCCGACCATACCGAGCCAGAGGTAGCGGACCGCTTTGCTCCCCCCGCTCCCCCGGAAACCGCATAGCATGCTTCTTTCAGCCCCACTGCCAGTCGGCCGCAGCGGGGCTGTTTCCTTTTCTGTACTTCTGCCCTCCGGCGTGGTATAATGGTGAGAGGAATACAACTGCGGAGGGATCCACCATGGAGGATATCACAAAAGAATTTCAGGGGAACTTTGGCTTTGGCTGCATGCGCCTTCCCATGAAGGATGGGCAGGTAGATACCAACGAGTTTTCCCGAATGATCGACGCCTATCTGGATGCGGGGTTCTGCTACTTCGACACCGCCCATGGCTATCTGGAGGGAAAAAGTGAAACAGCGCTGCGGGAATGTCTGGTACAGCGCTACCCCAGAGACCGGTACTTTCTGACGGATAAGCTCAGCGGCAGCTTTTTAAGCACCCCGGATGACGTGGTTCCCTTCTTTGAAAACCAGCTGGCTGCCTGCGGCGTCGACTACTTTGACCTGTATCTCATGCACTCCCAAAGCGCACAGGTCTTTGAAAAATTCCAGAGGCTCCATTGCTATGAGACCGTTCTCCAACTAAAGCGTCAGGGAAAGCTCCGGCACTTCGGCATCTCCTTCCACGACACCGCTCCGGTACTGGAGCAAATTCTGAACGCCTACCCGGAAATTGAGGTCGTGCAGCTCCAGTTCAACTATGTGGACTATGAGGATCCCGCGGTTCAGAGCCGCAAGTGTTATGAGGTGTGCCAGAAATACGGAAAGCCCATTCTGGTGATGGAGCCGGTGAAGGGCGGCCATCTGGCCGATCCTCCCGAAGCCGCAAAAAAGCTGTTTGCGGATCTCCACGGGGGCAGCCCCGCCAGCTATGCCATCCGCTTTGCGGCAGGGTTCCCGGGCATTGCCATGGTGCTCTCGGGAATGAGCACGCTCCCCCAGATGCAGGACAATCTCAGCTTTATGAAGGATTTTCACCCACTTGCCGCAGAAGAACTGGAAACCGTTTGGCACGCTGCTGAGATCATCCGCCGTGAGAACCTAATATCCTGCACCGCCTGCCGGTACTGCACCGCCGGATGTCCCCAAAAGATCTCCATACCCGACCTTTTTGCCTGCATGAACGCCCGGAAAAAATATCAGGACTGGAGCTCCCTGTACTACTACCAGCAAGTCTATACCGTCCACGGGGGCAAAGCCTCAGACTGTCTCCACTGTGGGAAATGCGAAAACATCTGTCCCCAGCACCTGCCCATTCGGCAGCTGCTGGCAGAAGTGGCGGAGACCTTTGAGACCCAGTAAGCTGCCTTGCGTTGGGCTTTCCGCCATGTTATAATGGCAGGAAAGGACATCCATATTATTATAATAATGAGGTAACCATATGAAAAACCAGTATTTAGAGGCCGGAGAAATCGTCAATACCCACGGCATCCGGGGCGAGGTCAAGATCATGCCCTGGTGCGACGGACCGGACTTCTTGAAGGCGTTCCACACCTTTTATATCGAAGGCACCCCCTTCAGGGTGGAGGCTACCCGGGTTCACAAGAACATGCTGCTGTGCAAGCTTCAGGGCGTTGACGATGTTTCCGCCGCCCAGACCTTCAAGAACAAGGTAGTCAAAATTGACCGGGACAGCGCCCCGGTGGCCAAGGGGCGGGTATTCATCGCCGACCTGATCGGTCTGCCGGTATATGCAGAGGGCGAAGAGATCGGCACCTTGAAGGACGTCTATTCCGGCCCCGCCAATGATGTTTATATCGTAAAGGGTAAGCGGGAATACATGATTCCCGCAGTCTCCGAGTTTCTGGAGGACGTGAATCCGGACGAAGGCTATATCAAGGTAAAGCTGCTGGAGGGAATGGCCACCGATGAGAATTGATGTACTGACCCTGTTCCCGGATACCATGAATGCGATCTTTGGCGAAAGCATTTTGGGCCGAGGACAGAAAAAGGGCGTCATCGACCTGCAGGCCCATCAGATCCGGGATTACACCACCAACCGTCAGAATCAGGTGGATGACTACCCCTATGGCGGAGGACAGGGGGCCATTATGCAGGCCGATCCCCTCTATCGCTGCTGGTGCGCCGTACAGGATGACATTGGCGGCCACGCCCACACCATTTATATGTCCCCCTGCGGAAAGACCTTTTGTCAGGAGGATGCCAAGCGGCTGGCCAAAATGGACAACCTGATTCTGGTCTGCGGCCACTATGAGGGTGTGGATCAGCGCTTTATCGACGAATGTGTGGACGAGGAGATCTCCATCGGGGATTTTGTCCTCACCGGCGGGGAGCTGGCCGCCATGACCGTGGCCGACGCCGTGTGCCGTCTGGTGCCCGGGGTGCTCTCCGAGTCGGTATGCTACGAGGACGAGAGCCACTGGAACGGCCTTTTGGAGTATCCCCAATATTCCCGGCCGGAGGTCTGGCACGGCATGGCAGTACCTCCGGTGCTGCTGTCCGGGAACCACCAGCTGGTGGAGCGCTGGCGCAAAAAGCAGTCCATCTTCCGCACCCGGGAGCGAAGACCCGATCTGGCAGAGCATATTACTCTGCCCCACAAGACCCGGGCAGAGAAGAAATTTATTCATGAACTGGAATCCGAATGGGAGGAATATTGTCATGAACGAAGCGATAAAAACGCTGAAGCAGTGGATTGACGACTCGGACAACATCGTATTTTTCGGAGGTGCGGGCGTCTCCACAGAATCCGGCATCAAGGACTTCCGCAGTGTGGACGGTCTGTACCATATGAAGTTCAAGTATCCCCCGGAAACCATGCTGTCCCACAGCTTTTTCGAGTCCCATACTGAGGAATTCTATGATTTCTACCGGAATCAGCTGATGCCCCCGGAGGACATCCGGCCCAATACCGCCCACCTGCGGCTGGCCCAGCTGGAGCAGGCGGGGAAGCTTCAGGCCATCGTCACCCAGAACGTGGACGGCCTCCATGAAAAGGCCGGCAGCAAAAAGATCTTCAACCTCCACGGCTCCATCTATGAAAACCGCTGCCTCCGCTGCGGGCAGCGATTTGACGGCCTTTCCGGTGCCCGGGTGATCCGCAATGCCCCGGGCATTCCCCGATGCCACTGCGGCGGCATCATCAAGCCAGATGTGGTGCTTTACGAAGAGGGGCTGGATCAGGACGTGCTGGAAGGCGCCATCCACGCCATCTCTCAGGCCGATGTGCTGATCATCGGCGGCACCTCCCTGACGGTCTACCCCGCCGCAGGGCTCATCCGCTACTACCGGGGCAAAAAGCTGGTGCTCATCAACCGGGACGAGACGCCCTATGACAGTGAGGCCGATCTGGTAATCCGGGAACCCATTGGTGAGGTCTTTGGGCAGATTTGAATATTTTTTCTCCGCTTCTCTCCGCTTTTTCGGAGGAAGCGGAGTTTTTTTAGCTGGACGCTTTTCAACCGGATGGCAATGTGTTATAATGTGAAAATTAGGATGGGGTAGTTGTATGCAGCCCCAAGGGCAATACCGCATCATTCGGCAACGAGCTTTGGCGGGGAATTTTGCATCACAGATTTGTTGCAAAAGTGCAGGAATACTTTGTGCATTTCAAGGTTTTCGCAGCAGATCTGCGGGGGTAAAAGAACCGACAAACCATGCAGACGCAATTGTGCGGTGTTTCCCAAGATGAAAGAAATAATTGTACGAAAGGACATTCATTCATATGGGTTTATTTGCAAATACCATGAACAAGCTCTTTGGTACCCACTCCCAGCGTGAGGTCAAGGCCATCACGCCCACCGTGGATAAAATCGAAGCTTTGAGTGACACCTACAAGGCCATGAGCGAGGCTGAGCTGAAAGGTCAGACCGATGTGCTCAAGGGCCGTCTCCAGAAGGGTGAAGCACTGGATGACATTCTGCCGGAAGCCTTTGCCACCATTCGGGAAGCTGCGGATCGTGTCTTGGGCATGCGCCCCTACCGGGTCCAGCTCATCGGCGGCATTATCCTTCATCAGGGCCGTATCGCCGAGATGAAGACCGGCGAAGGCAAGACCCTGGTGGAAATTCTCCCTGCATACCTCAATGCCCTCACCGAAAAAGGCGTCCACATCGTCACCGTCAACGACTATCTGGCCAAGCGTGACTCCGAGTGGATGGGCAAGGTATTTCGCTACATGGGTCTCTCCGTGGGCCTGATCATCCACGGCCTCAACAATCAGCAGCGGAAGGAAGCCTATGCCGCTGACATCACCTATGGCACCAACAACGAGATGGGCTTTGACTACCTCCGTGACAACATGGCAACCTACAAAAACGAAATGGTTCAGCGTGGCCATGCCTTTGCCATCGTCGATGAGGTGGACTCCATCCTCATCGATGAAGCCCGTACCCCCCTGATCATCTCCGGTAAGGGCGAGGCATCCTCCCAGCTCTACGCACAGGCCGACAGTCTGGTGGCCCGGATGAAGAAAATGGTCTTTGCCGACACTGACGACAAGGAAGCACAGGACGATCTGGACTGTGACTACATCGTAAACGAGAAGGATCGGATCGCCACCCTCACCGCCTCCGGCATCAAGAAGGCTGAGGAGTTTTTCGGCATTGAGAACCTGTCCGATCCCGAGAACTCCACCATTGCCCACCATGTGAATCAGGCCCTGAAGGCCCGGGGCATCATGAAGCGGGACATCGACTATGTGGTAAAGGACGGACAGGTCATCATCGTGGATGAATTCACCGGACGACTGATGTATGGCCGCCGGTACTCCGAGGGCCTCCATCAGGCCATTGAGGCAAAGGAGGGCGTGGACGTTGCCAATGAATCCAAAACGCTGGCCACCATCACCTTCCAGAACTTCTTCCGCCTGTACAATAAGCTCTCCGGTATGACCGGTACCGCCCTCACCGAGGAGGACGAGTTCATCCAGATCTATAATCTGGACGTCATCGAGATCCCCACCAACAAGCCCGTGATCCGCATTGACTATCCCGATGTGGTCTATAAGACCGAGGCGGGCAAGTTCCGTGCCGTCATTGCACAGGTGAAGGAGTGTCATGAAAAAGGCCAGCCCGTACTGGTGGGCACCATCTCCATCGAAAAGTCCGAGGTGCTCTCCAAGCTGCTCAAAAAGGAAGGCATCCCCCACAATGTGCTTAACGCCAAGCACCATGAAAAAGAGGCAGAGATCGTTGCTCAGGCAGGTAAGCTGGGCGCTGTCACCATCGCCACCAACATGGCCGGCCGTGGTACGGATATCATGCTGGGCGGCAACCCGGAGTTTATGGCAAAGAATGACCTGCGGAAGCAGGGTATGGACGAGGAGCTCATTGTAGAGTCCAACTCCTACGCCGATACCGACAATGAGGAAATTCTTGCCGCCCGTGCCGCTTACACCGAGCTCTACAACAAATATCACGCTGAGACCTCCGCCGAGGGTGAGAAGGTTCGTGCCGCAGGCGGCCTGTTCGTCATCGGCACCGAGCGCCACGAATCCCGGCGTATCGACAACCAGCTCCGTGGCCGTTCCGGCCGTCAGGGTGACCCCGGCGCCACCCGGTTCTATATTTCTCTGGAGGACGACCTGATGCGTCTGTTCGGCTCCGAGCGTGTTTCGGCCATGATGGACCGTCTGGGTCTCGATGAGGACACCCCCATCGACCAGAAGATCCTCTCCGGCGCCATCGAGAACGCCCAGAAGAAGAAGGAGAGCATCAACTTCCAGACCCGTAAAAACGTGCTGGAATACGATGACGTTATGAATACCCAGCGCAAAGTCATCTATGAGCAGCGCCAGAAGGTGCTGGACGGTGAGGATCTTCAGGACTCCCTGCATACCATGCGCCGGAATGTATTCGCCTCCGACATCCATGCAGTCATGGGTGAAAAGGGCTACCTCGAAAGCCGTGAAGAGCTTCAGGAGATCCTCAAGACTATGGAGGGGCTCTACTTCCCCAAGGGCGCTTACAATCCCAGCGATGAGGAGCTTTCCTCCATCACTGCCGACTCTCTGCTGGACAAGGTCATGGAGCTTTCTGATCAGCTCTACGCCCTGAAGGAAGCCGCCTACGGCGCTCCCCTGATGCGGGAGGCCGAACGTGTAATCACCCTTCGGGTGGTGGACGAATACTGGATGGATCAGATCGACGCCATGCAGGATCTCCGTCAGGGCATCGTGCTCCGGGCCTATGGACAGAACGACCCGTTGGTGGAATACAAGCGGGAAGGCTACGCCATGTTTGAGGCCATGAACCGGGCCATTCAGGAGGAGACCACCCGCCGGATGTTCCTGTTCCGCATTCAGCGGAATGAGCGGGAAAAGGTAGCAAAGGTCACCGCAGCGGGCGCAGGGGACGACAAGTCCGTTCGCAAGGAGCCCATGAAGAAAAAGGTCAAGGTAGGCCGCAACGACCCCTGCCCCTGCGGCTCCGGCAAAAAATACAAAAACTGCTGTCTCGACAAGGACATGGCCGCAGGTAAAACCATAGAATCCTAAGGAGGCCCTATGAGCTTTTCTGAACTCCGCAGAGGCACGCTTCTCTGCTACCAAAGCAGCCTTCTTTCCTCCCCCCACGGGTTCACCACCCGTCTGGGGGGTGTCAGCACCGGGCATCTTTCCTCCATGAATCTGGGTCTCTCCCGGGGCGATACCCGGGAAAACGTGGTGGAAAACTATCAGATTCTGGGGCGGGCCATTGGCTTTGATCCTCAAAAGACCGTTCAGGCAGTACAGGTTCACGGAAACGCCGTGCGCCTCTGCACCGCCAAAGACTGGGGCAAGGGCCTCTATGCCCATACGGACTATGAAGCCGATGGTCTCATCACCAATGTGCCCGGTACGGCTCTGGTGGTATTCTCCGCCGACTGCGGCACCATTCTTCTGGAAGACCCGGTCACCGGCGCCGTGGGTGCCTGCCATGCAGGCTGGCGCGGCACTGCGCTGGGCATTGCCCAGAAGACCGTTGAGGCCATGACAGCTGCCTTCGGCTGTGACCCCAAAAATATCCGGGCTGCCTTAGGCCCCTGCATCTCCCCCTGCTGCTTTGAAACCGACGGAGATGTGCCCGAGGCCATGACCGCTGCACTGGGGGATCAGGCCGCCCCGGCCATCACCCGGCAGGGCGAGAAATACCACGTAGATCTCAAGTACTTAAACCGCACTTTTCTGCAAAACGCAGGCATTATCCCGGCGCACATGGACACCAGCTCCCTGTGTACCGCCTGTGACCCGGAGCTGTTCTGGTCGGCCCGCTGCCATGGAGATCATCGGGGCTCTCTGGGCGCTGTGATCACAGCAGGAGGCCCGCGATGACGCGCCGCCGCAGACTTTCCGGGCTGCTGGCCGCCTGCATGCTGCTCTTCTCCCTGTCTGGCTGTGGAAAGCAGGAGGCCTCCGCCAGTGCCCCCGCCTCCTTTGGAGACGCCGTGGACAGCGCCGAAAGCGCCTTGGAGCCGGTGGTCTCCCAGCCCGTCACCACCACGGGCGTATTTTCCATGCCCTATAACAGTGGCTACGGCTGGGATCCATACAACTGCAAGAGTATGGAAAATCAGGCTGTGATGCAGCTGATCTATCAGGGGCTGTTCACCATGAACGCCTCCTTTGACCCGGAGCCGGTGCTCTGCAAAGAATATACCGTCAGTGATGACGGGCTCACCTATACCATTACGCTGCAAAACGCCACCTTTTCCAACGGCAGCAGCGTCACTGCCTCCGATGTGGTCTATTCTCTCTCTCAGGCCAGCGACTCCGCCCTCTATGACAGCCGGTTCACTGACATTGCCTCCTATGAGGCCTCCGGAACGGACACAGTGATCCTTTACCTCAGCTCCCCCAATGACCGGCTTCCCTGCCTGCTGAACTTCCCCATTATCCCAAATCTCAGTTCCACCGCCTCAGGCCCCGTGGGCTCCGGCCCCTTTGTCCGAAACGGCGATGTACTGACCAAAAACCAGAACTGGTGGCAGGGTGCAAACACCGTCCAGTTCCAAACCGTAACCCTCTATTCCAGTGCCTCCGCAGAGGATACCCGGGACAACTTTGAAATGGATAACGTCCATTTTGTCTATAACGATCCCAACTCCGCCTCTGCCGCATCCTTCCACTGCGACTATGAGCTCTGGAACAGCAAGAATACGGTCATGCAGTATATGGGCTTCAACCTCTCTGCCGGGATCTGCTCAGACAAGGACATCCGCACCGCCATCATCCGTGCCATTGACCGGACGGAGATCGCAGAATCCGTCTATCATAACTTTGCCGATCCCACGGAGCTTCCGGTGGCCCCCACCAGCTCCATGTATGACGAGGCTCTGGCCCGGGATTACCAGTACGATGCGGATGCTGCGCTGGAACAGCTGCTGAAAAGCTCCTCCTTCTATCTGCCGGAGGACGATCCCCGGCGCAAAAATGGCCCCGGGGCCCAGCGGGAAGCTGCGGCGGATTCCACCCAAGCAGATGCCGTCGTGGATTCCACGGTGGATGAGCCTCCGGCAGATGCCGGGAACGCAGAAGCCGATACGGCAGAGACTTCTCCCCAGCCCTCCCCGGATCAGGCGGAGAATACGGTGGCTTATAACGAGATCACCATGCTGGTGCTCTCCGGCAGTCTCAGCCGCTCCGCCGCCGCCAAGCTGGCCGCCGGTTATCTGGAGGACGTGGGCTTCACGGTGAACATCCAGACGCTGGGAGAGGACGATTTTATCTCCACCATCAACGCCGGGGAATTTGACCTCTACTATGCGGATGTGTGCCTGACCCCCGACATGGATCTCCGCCCCCTGCTTTTCTCCGATGGGAGCCTCAACTACAGCTTTATCCCCCCGGATTCCACGTTGGAGGCGCATATGGACAGCGCCCTTGAAAACAGTGGCAACCGGTACGATCTCTATCAATATGTCATGAATCAGGGTTACATCTGCCCTGTTCTATTTGAAAACAATGCCGTTTTTACCACCCGAGGCGTATTCACCGGTTTGAATCCCGCTCCGGGCAATCTCTTCTACCAAATCGAAAATATTACCGTTCAATGACACAGGACAGGAAAATGGAGGTTCAAACAATGAATCAAGTTTATCGCTGCTACACGGAAAAGCGTGAGGGCTTTCAGGTGGAAGCCGGAAAGCTCCTTCAGGATCTGAAGGAGCAGCTGGGCATTGCCGGGCTTACCCGGCTGCGGATTCTCTGCCGTTATGATGCCCAGGGGCTGAGCCCCGAGGTCTATGCCAAGGCCCGTCAGACCGTGTTCTCAGAGCCCATGGTAGACGACTGTTATGACGAGACCATGCCGGAGCTGGGAGACTGTACCGTATTTGCCGTAGAATCTCTGCCCGGTCAGTATGACCAGCGGGCCGATTCCTGTGCCCAGTGTATCGGTATCCTTACCTGCGGTGAGCGTCCTCTGGTCTCTGCCGCCAAGGTCTACGCCCTCTATGGTTCCATCTCCCCGGAAGAGCTTCAAAAGATCCGGGACTATGTAATCAACCCTGTGGAGAGCCGGGAGGCCAGCCTCCAGAAGCCCGAGAGTCTGGAGCAGACCTATCAGATTCCCACCCAGGTTGCCACGTTGGAGGGCTTTACCACCCTGAACCGTGAGGGTCTTGCACCGCTCATCGACCAGTATGGCCTTGCCATGGATGTGGATGATCTGTGCTTCTTCCAAAACTACTTTAAGAACGAGGCCCATCGGGATCCCACCATCACCGAGCTGAAGGTGGTGGACACCTACTGGTCTGACCACTGCCGCCACACCACCTTCTCCACCCACATTGATGAGGCGGACATTCAGGACGAAGAGGTACGAAAGGCCTATGAGCTCTATCTCCAGTGCCGTCAGGAGGTCTACGGCGAAAAGGCCAAGACCCGCCCCATCACCCTCATGGACATGGGCACCCTGGCTGCCAAAACCCTGAGAAAGCGCGGCATCCTCAAGAATCTGGACGAGTCCGAGGAAATCAATGCCTGCTCCGTTCACATTGACGCAGATATGGACGGTAAGAATGAGGACTGGCTCCTGATGTTCAAGAACGAGACCCACAACCATCCCACGGAGATTGAACCCTTCGGCGGTGCCGCCACCTGCGTGGGCGGCGCCATCCGGGATCCCCTGTCGGGCCGAAGCTATGTCTATCAGGCCATGCGTGTCACCGGCGCAGGCGATCCCACGGTGCCCCTCTCTGACACACTGCCCGGCAAGCTGCCCCAGCGGAAGCTCACCACCACCGCAGCTGCCGGTTATTCCTCCTATGGCAACCAGATCGGTCTTGCCACCGGTCTTGTGCACGAGTTCTACCATCCCGGCTACATTGCCAAGCGTATGGAGATCGGCGCAGTTGTCGGTGCAGCCCCTGCCTCCAACGTGATCCGGCTGACCCCCGCTCCGGGGGATCGGGTGATCCTGCTGGGCGGCCGCACTGGCCGTGACGGCTGCGGCGGTGCCACCGGCTCCTCCAAGAGCCACACCTCCGCCTCTCTGGAGACCTGCTCCGCCGAGGTGCAGAAGGGCAATGCCCCGGAGGAGCGGAAGCTCCAGCGGCTGTTCCGTGACCCGGAGGTCACTCGGATGATCAAGCGCTGCAACGACTTCGGTGCAGGCGGCGTATCCGTTGCCATTGGCGAGCTGGCCGATGGTCTGGACATTGATCTGAACGCCGTGCCCAAGAAGTACGATGGTCTGGATGGCACCGAGCTGGCCATCTCCGAATCTCAGGAACGCATGGCCGTTGTGGTGGCCCCGGAGCATGTGGACGCCTTCCTTGCGGCAGCAAGCCGTGAGAATCTGGAGGCTACACTGGTGGCAACCGTCACCGAGGAGCCCCGGATGGTGCTCCGCTGGAACGGCAAAGCCATTGTGGATCTGAGCCGTGCCTTCCTTGCCAGCAATGGCGCAGATAAGCATACCACCGTCAGCGTCCCTGCTCTGCCGGAGCTCTCGAGCGAGTTCAGCGGCCCTGCCACGGAAGAAATGCTGAAAAAGATGGTGGGAAGTCTGGACTGCTGCTCCCAGCAGGGCCTCACCGAACGCTTTGACGGCTCCATCGGCGCATCCTCCGTGCTGATGCCCTTCGGCGGACGCCATCAGTCCACCCCCGCCCAGGTCATGGCGGCACTGCTGCCCTCCGGGGTCAAGGATACCTCCACCTGTTCTGTGATGGGCTACGGCTTCAATCCGGCCCTTTCCTCTCAGAGTCCCTTTGCCGGGGCTGCTACCGCCGTGGTGGAGTCCGTCTCCAAGCTGGTAGCTGCCGGCTGCGACCCGGACAAGGCATACCTGACCTTCCAGGAGTACTTTGAGCGGCTCCGCAATGAGCCCCAGCGCTGGGGCAAGCCCTTTGCGGCACTGCTGGGCGCCTTTACCGCCCAGATTGGTTTGGGCGTTGCGGCCATTGGCGGCAAGGACTCCATGTCTGGCTCCTTCAATGAGCTGGATGTGCCCCCCACGCTGGTCTCCTTCGCCATTGCCGCCCAGAATGCAGAGAAGGTACTGACCCCGGAGTTCAAGGCATCCGGCCATCCGGTCTATCTGTTCACCGCCCCCGGCTACCGGGATCTGGAGGGCACCAAGGCCATGTTCCGTCAGGTACATACGCTGGCTGACACCGGCAAGCTGCTCTCCGGCTGGTCTCTCACTGCCGGCGGCGCTGCCGAGGGTATCTTTAAGATGAGCCTTGGCAACCGCATTGGCTTCCGTTTGGCTGACGGCGTAAGCACGGATCTCTTTGCACAGAGCTACGGCTCCATTCTGGCCGAGGCTGCCGAGCCCCTGCCCGAAGGCGTGGGCACGCTGCTGGGCTACACCATCGAGGAGCCCCAGCTGGAGCTTGGCTTCACCGCTCCCATTGACCAGTACGAAGCGCTCTGGGAACACAAGCTGGAATCCGTATTCCCCATGAAGGCAGGCACCGGCGAAGCGGTTCCCACCGTTTCCTATACCCAGCGTATGACGCAGGCCCCCGCCTACAAGCACTTAAAGCCCAAAGCCGTAATCCCGGTCTTCCCGGGCACCAACTGCGAATACGACACGGCCCGTGCCGTCACCAAGGCCGGCGGCGAGGCTGAGATTCTTGTGGTGCGGAACCTGTCCGCCACAGCGCTGGCAGAGACTGTCGACGCCATGGAAAAGGCCATTCGCTCCGCCCAAATGGTGATCCTGCCCGGCGGCTTCTCCGGCGGCGATGAGCCCGACGGCTCCGGCAAGTTTATCGCCTCCTTCTTCCGCAATCCCCAGCTGTCCGATGCCATCCACGACCTGCTCAAGCAGCGGGACGGCCTGATGCTGGGCATCTGCAACGGCTTCCAGGCCCTCATCAAGCTGGGCCTTGTGCCCTTTGGCGAGATCGTCCCCATGGATGACCACTGCCCCACTCTGACCTATAACCTCATCGGCCGTCACCAGAGCCGCTATTGCACCACCCGTGTGGCCTCTGTAAAGTCCCCTTGGATGATGCACTGCAATGTGGGCGACCTGCACAATATTCCCGTCTCCCACGGCGAGGGCCGCTTTGTGGCCACCAAGGAAATGCTGGAGCAGCTGATTGCGAGCGGCCAGATTGCCACCCAGTATACCAATCTGGAGGGCGTTCCCTCCATGGACATCGCTTACAACCCCAACGGCTCTATGCTGGCCATTGAGGGCATCACCTCTCCTGATGGCCGGGTGCTGGGCAAAATGGGCCACACCGAGCGCGCCGGACAGTTTGTGGGCAAGAACATCTATGGCAGCAAATATCAGCCCATTTTCCAGGCCGGTGTTGACTACTTCAAACTTTGATTCCACAGGAGGCTGGTTTCATGGATCCCCAGAAAACCACAGTCAAGAAAATCAGCTCCGGCGTGTGGGCATTTGAGCAGGAGATCGTTCGCTGCTTTCTCATTGTGGGGCAGGCGCGCGCCATGCTGCTGGACACCGGGGCGGAGCCATGCGACCTGCAAAAAAGCATACGGAGCATCACCCAGCTTCCGCTGGTGGTGCTCCACACCCACGGAGATGGTGACCATACCGCCAATGACGATCTCTTTCCGGATATCCACGCCCACCCGGCAGAGTTCGAGACCATTCGGCGCTTCCGCCCGAATCTCAGGAGCAACCTCCACCCCATTACAGGGCTTTCCTCCTTTGATCTGGGGGAGCGTGTGCTTCAGGTCATCGAGACTCCGGGCCATACCCCCGGCAGCATCTGCCTGCTGGACCACAAAAACCGGATCCTGTTCTCCGGAGATACCCTGTCCTATGGGCCGGTGTTCCTCTCCGGGGATCATCGGGATATCCACACCTACCGTGATACCCTGGTAAAGCTCATGGGTCTTGGGGGCTTTGACACCATCTATCCCTGTCATGGCACCTGCCCGGTGTCTCTGACGGTGGTCTCATCCCTGCTCTCCGCTGTGGACGGGGCGCTGGACGGCTCCATTGTGCCGACCCCCTGCCCCTTCCCCGCCCCGGACGGTTTTTCCCCCATGGTTTATACTGCCGGAAAATGCGGCATTCTCTATTGACTTTGGAAACTCTGAACCCCAGGAGGTAATTTTATGAACATTCGTTTTGACAATCAGGTCTGCGTGGTCACCGGCGCAGGCTCCGGCATCGGCTTCACCTGCGCAAAGATGATGGCCGAAAGCGGCGCAAAGGTTGCCATGATTGGCCGGAACCCCGAGAAGATTCAGATGGCCGCCGATATGCTGCGGGATGCAGGTGATGTGCACGCCTATGCGTTGGACGTCTCTGATGTGGAGGCCATTCCCGGCGTAGTAGAGAAGATCCGTCAGGAGCTGGGCGAGATTCGCTTTCTCATTCAGGCCGCCGGTATTATGGCAGGCGGCCCCGGCGTGGATCTGACCCCCGCCGAGTGGGATCGGGTCATGAACACCAATGCCAAGGGTCTGTTCTTTATGATGCAGCAGTGCGTCAAGCAGTCTATGATCCCGCAAAACTTCGGTGCCATTGTCAATATCGCCTCTATGGCCGGTATCCGGGGCATGACCCCGCCTATGTGCTCTGCCCAGTACTCTGCCAGCAAGGGCGCCGTGGTTGCTGTCTCCATGCAGGCCGCAGTGGAGTGGGCTTCCAGCCGGATCCGGGTCAACGCCATCGCCCCCGGCGGCGTACTCTCCGGCGGCGCAGGTGTCCATATTCCCAAGGAGGGTCAGCCCGGCCCCGGCGGTCCCGGCGCACCTGGTCCCGGCCCTGGCGGCCCCACCTCCGGCGTTCCCACCGGCCGTCTGTCCGACCCCGAGGAGATCGCCGGCATGGCCACTTACCTGCTCAGCGAGTACAGCGAGAACACCACCGGTCAGGTCATCGTCATTGACGGTGGCTCCTCCGCAGTTGGTTATTAATCTTCATTTTATCGCATTTTTGCAGGAAATCCGTCTGCTTTTTTCAACGCAGACGGATTTTTCTGTAGTTTTCTCTTCATTTTACGGCATTGCTGTGGTTTTTCTCTTCAATTTTGAATTTATTTTATTTCTTCTTGCATTTTTTGTTTTGCCGTGCTACAATCAGGCTATCATATTTCAGCGGACAATCAAATATGGTGCGGAGCACTTTGCCAGAAGCTTTTGTAACTGTCAAAGAGCCGCACTCTGGAGAATCCCGGTTTTAGACCGGGTGCCGAAGGGGCAAACAGCACAGGCGCTGTAATCTCTCAGGCAAAAGGACAGAGCTTTCTTTTGCTGGGATTCCCTTTCGTGGTTTCCCAGCTTTTTGTTTTTCCGGCAATATCAAGCAAGAGGAGTGATCCCTCATGGTAGAAAACATTACAAACATCAACAGTGCCATTAACAATGTGGTTTGGGGCTGGCCTGCGCTGATCCTGCTGGGCTTTGTGGGCGTACTGATGACCTGCCTGACCAAGTTTTTTCAGCTGAGCCACATCGGCCACTGGATGAAAAACACCATCGGCGCAATCTTTAAGGATAAGCACGTTACCGGTCACACCAAAGACCGCACCATCTCTCAGTTTCAGTCCCTCTGCACGGCACTGGCCGCCACTGTGGGCACCGGTAATATCGTGGGCGTGGCAGGTGCCATTGCCGTAGGCGGCCCGGGTGCTGTGTTCTGGATGTGGCTCATCGCATTCTTTGGCATGATGACCAACTACTCTGAAAACGTTCTGGGCATTCTCTTCCGCCGGAAGGACGAGGCAGGCGAGTGGCACGGCGGTGCCATGTACTATCTCCGGGATGGTCTGGGTTCCAAAAAGGGCTGTAAGGCCATCGGCGGCATTCTCGCCATGCTGTTCTCCTTCTTCTGCCTGCTGGCTTCCTTCGGCATCGGCAATATGAGTCAGGTCAATTCCATTGCGTCCAATGTCCATACTGCCTTCGGCATTCCCACCATCGCCACAGGTATCTTTCTGCTGGCGGCCGTAGGCGCCGTGATTCTGGGCGGACTGAAGCGGGTGGCCTCCATCACCGAAAAGCTGGTGCCCTTTATGGTGATCCTCTATCTTCTGGGCACACTGGTAATCATTGCCATGCACATCACTACCATCCCCGCTATTTTCGTTTCCATTTTCAAGGGTGCCTTCAGCATGAAGTCCGCCGCAGGCGGCGTGGTCGGCGCAGGCATCGCCACCGCCATGAAGATGGGCTTCAAGCGCGGCGTCTTCTCCAATGAGGCCGGTCTTGGTTCCTCTGTGATGGTACATTCCAGCTCCAATGTCAAGGAGCCCGTCCGTCAAGGCATGTGGGGCATCTTTGAGGTGTTTGCAGACACCATCGTGGTCTGCACCCTTACCGCCCTGACCATTCTCTCTTCGGGTCTTGTGGATCTGGACACAGGCATGCTCACCGCCGCCGGAGAGGCCGTTGGCAGCAACTCTCTCATGAGCGAATCCTTCCGGATGGTCTTCGGCCCCGCCGGGGCAGCCTTTGTGGCCATTGCCATTTTGCTCTTTGCCTACTCTACGGTACTGGGTTGGAGCCACTATGGCGCTACCGCCTGCCGGTTTCTCTTCGGGGACAAGGCCGTATGGCCCTACCGGATTCTGTTCTGCATCATCGTTTTGGCCGGTTCTGTGATGAAGGCACAGCTGGCATGGGATATTTCCGATACCTTCAACGGCCTGATGATGATCCCCAACCTCATCGGTGTGCTGACCCTCTCCCCCATGGTAGCCCGCTGCACGAAAAACTATGTGGATCGGGTGATCCATCATAAGGATGTGGAGCCAATGCTCTCCGCCTTTGACGATGTACAGCAGGTGCAGGAGAAGGCTCTGAAGCTCGATGCCCTTGCAGCGGAATGATCGTCTGCCTGTTTTCCCTGCTGCCCCCGGCCCGATTGGCCGGGGGTTTTGTCAAAAACGGCACTTTGCTGTAATTTTACATGCTAAAGTGCCGCAATACTGTTGTTTTTTCTCTTGCAGGGTTCTATGCAGGTTGGTATAATAGAAGCAGTCAATTCATCTCATGGAGGTTGAAATAAAATGGAAAAAATTCCTGTTACCCTGACTACACATTATAAAGAAAAGCCCGCCGGCCCCGATATTCCCTTTGGCGTCATTATGACGGATCACATGTTCCTGATGAACTACGATCCCGAGCACGGCTGGCATGATGGCCGCATCGTTCCCTACGCCCCCTTCCAGATTGATCCCGCCTGCATGGTACTCCACTATGCGCAGGAGATCTTTGAGGGCATGAAGGCCTACCGGGACGCTGAGGGCAAGATCCGTCTGTTCCGCCCTGAGGAGAACTTCAAGCGTATGAACAACTCCTGCGAGCGTATGAGCATTCCCCAGATTGATGTGGACTACTGTGTAGAGGCAGTCAAGCAGTTGGTTACGCTGGAGAAGGACTGGGTTCCCTCTGCCCCCAACACCTCCCTGTATATCCGTCCCTTCATCTTCGCTTCTGACAATCATATCGGCGTTCACGCCTCCCATACCTATCAGTTTGCCATTATCCTGAGCCCCGTTGGCCCCTATTATGCCACGGGCCTTGCTCCGGTCAACATTATGATCGAGCAGGACGATGTCCGCGCTGTCCGCGGCGGCACCGGCTTTACCAAGTGCGGCGGCAACTACGCTGCCTCCCTCCGTGCCGGTGAGCGCGCCGAGGAAAAGGGCTTCTCTCAGGTGCTCTGGCTGGACGGCGTAGAGCGCAAGTACATCGAAGAGGTGGGCGCCATGAACGTCCTCTTCAAGATCAACGGCAAGATCGTCACCCCCGCCCTCAACGGCTCCATTCTCCCGGGCATCACCCGGAAGAGCTGCCTGCAGATTCTGCGGGACAAGGGCTTTGAGGTCGAAGAGCGGAAGCTCAGCGTGGACGAGCTGATTCAGGCTGCGGAAGACGGCTCTCTGGAAGAGGCTTTCGGCTCCGGCACTGCCGCTGTCATCTCCCCCATTGGTGAGCTTAGCTACGGCGGCAAGAACTACATTGTCTCCGGCGGCAAGATCGGCCCTGTGGCACAGGATCTCTACGACACCCTCACCGGTATTCAGTGGGGCAAAACCGAGGACACCTTCGGCTGGATCGTGGAAGTCTGATTACCTTTTAAATAGTAAAAAAAGGAGTATCGGGAAGATACTCCTTTTTCTTTTATGTGTTTATCTGATTTTGTCCTGCTTTTTGCCGAAGTTAAGCTTCCACAGCAAAAGCGACAGTAAAAACGCTCCGCCGATTATTCCGACAAACCATACGGCCGAAATTGCGGCGGGATTTTGCTTTATCATAAGAAAGGGATAGGGACCCTTCATTTTTCCCGTAAGATTGAGGGTTATTGCGGCTGCGGCATACAAAAGAACGGGAGCAGTTCCCAAAAGCACGCTCCTTTTGCCGATTTTGGGCGAGCGTTCGAAAAACAAAAATGAAACAAGGCACAAAATCGGGCAAATCACATGATGAAAAATCATGGGATATGATATAAGCATGGGGCGAATTGCACTTGATCCGCCCTGCATGGGAACGAGCACACAAGCCGCAACAACGGCCGTCAGCG
>OLRG01000592.1_pt1 | contig 34325 bp, 27 predicted proteins | sample 1672331 | NCBI WGS metagenome assembly OLRG01 (sample SAMEA3136672, study PRJEB25190) | human gut metagenome
CTGAATAATAGATTTAGGATTACTATCCCAAATGCCTTTAAGCTCGATTGTATAGAAACGACGCAGGAATACTTGCGTCCTTCAAGGAGTTTCTGTGCAAGATAATGGAAAATTGGCAAGTTAGACGTACACAAAGCCGTTAGGCGGTAGTTGTGCGGTGTCGCCCTAAAGATCTGAATTACAAATTGATTACCAAGGTCTTAAACTTTGAATTCGTTTAACAAAAGTTCCGTCGTCAGGTGAAAACACAAATCTGAATCCGTTGAAATCATTTACAATTAATTCACCATCAATATAATTAATCATTACATACGGCGAAATAAACTTATATTCCGGACATACCCTTTCTTTATTCTGAATTCGCCAGATAATATTTCCTTCCATATCAACAGCATATACGTTGTCGATTTCATCAGATTTTGCAGACGCATCCAGTTCATTTAATTGTATAATTATCCTATCATCAAATAAAACAAAAGAATAAATGTTATGTTCAAAATAAACGGCAGAGTTATTAAAATATAGATTATTCTGATTAATTTCTACTATAAAATCTTTATCTAAGTCTAATCTTTGAAAAGGCTTATTATTTTTTTCAATAATGTTACCTGCCATATCAACAGCATATAAATCTCCGATTTCTAGCTGTACAATTATCTTTTGTTTTAAAATTATTACAGACTTAACATTATAATCAAAGCAAACATCATAACTATTTATATGAATCCATTTTTCAGATATTATCATTCTTAATACCATACTATATTCCTCATTATGATAACGATCTTTCATTGTAAAACTCTCCTATTTCTTGCCTCATAAGATCAAATTGAACACCTCCACCATTTCCCCATTCGGATATTCCGTTTGCGATTCCAAATCTGATTCTTGAACCTTTTGGCAACTTTACATCACAAATATATTTAGGAACATTTTGCAAAGCAAATCTATTATTTATTTCTATTGGAGAAAGTTCTTTAATCTCATTGTAATTCATAATCCAACCGCCGTATTTACCAGATATTTCACCATCATACACTCTAACAAACGTGGTATCTTCAGTTAATTCGATAGTTGTTACATTAGTTCCCGGCTTATAAGGGGGATTTGTATATCCATTTTGTTTTAAAATTTCATTTACGTTTTCAGCTGAATTAAAATCAATTACATCAGAGCATACCCAAGAAGGAATATCATCATATTTTGACATCAAAACAAAAAATTCATCATCTTGTTTAGATGCAGTCTTTACAAACGATTTCGCTGCGTCATCGTCAAGGTTATTAATTAGCTTGACAAGATTGTCGCCGCCCTTAACAGCAACTTTAACGCCATTATCACCATAGTCTCTTATCAAAGCTGCAACAGCGTCTTTATCCAAAATCTTATTTATCGCAACAATTGCTTCATCATCATACTTAGAAAGAATAGCAACAATATCAGAAGCTTGACCGGATTTGAATATTGAGTCAAGCAACTCTGGAGATATCTTTTTGGAAACCTCATATCCGCATACCTTTGCAACCTCTTCTTTAGCGTATTGCTTTAAGAGATATCTCTGGTATAATTCGCATGAATACGTTAGCTATCGGCTCTAAAAATGCTCCGTCAGCAAGAAAAATTGTATGCGTTATGCAGTCCATTTTAGTTCGTGCAGCAAGTTGTTCTGCTGCAGCAGTGTTGCCGTCCATTGCTAATCTGTACAACTCTTTGTTGGGAACATATCCGACCGTTATAGTCGAAATGTATGCCTTGGGTCCCGATATTGCCTGCTGATAACCGTTATTAATACCGATTTTGAGCAGATCGGTGTCGACAATCTTGGAGTCGTAAATATTTTTAACTTGTTCTTTAATTGTACCACAAATATACGGCAATTTCAAGGGAATTTTTGATATATTCTTCTGAGCGATCATCTCCTTTCCGATTTTTCAAACACAAAAACGGTCAAGCTTTTTTCAAAACTTGACCGTCACATTGATATATTCATTCCTTCATCTTCTGTTTGCTCACTATCTTCACTTACGATATGGAAATCGTCCACACCAGGGATAACTCCGAGCGTTCTGCCGTTATCAAAGACGCAATGCACAGTGCCGATATCATCCATATGTTCGATATTTTTTTGTTGTGTAGGGTTCGACTTCCTTTTTGGTGAAAACTGGCGAAAAGCATCTACGGTTTTACACCTGAAATTTTTACCCTCAAAACGCAAAAAAGCTCGTAAATACGAGCTTTTCGAGGTGTGCATCTATTTCATTGCACTAATATGGTTTGTGACTATGAAATAGATGAATAGTTAAGGCATGTTCCCTATAGCTAAGAACATGACACTTAATCCTTTTTATTATACTGGAATTATCAATTTACAAGTAATACATTCCGTTTAAAATGTAACGACATCTTTTATATCATGACCGCTTCTGGAAAATATCTTTTGCAGATTGTTCTGAAAACAATTTGCATTATAGTTGCTTAACTTTACGATAATTAGCTTGCATTTAGCTCGTGTTACGGCAACATAGTGATTACATAAACTTGATACATCAGATAAGCGATAGTCTTCTGCAAATATTATAACTTGATCAAACTCCAATCCTTTTGAAGAATGGAATGTAATTGCAATATGCTGATATTTTTCAGCCTCGAAAGCAACATGAAACTTCTCATCAATTATCGTTTGGTATAATTTCTTTAGATGGTCAGTTCGTGTTTCATATCCTAAATATACAGCCAAATTATCGACTTCCAAATAGAAAGCATTCTCATCAATTACAGCCTGCTCAATTTTACTTAATATTCGCTTAATGTTGGATACTATTTTACGAGTTTCATTTCCTTCAACAGGTATTTCAGAAATAACATCATAGGCTGAATATTTTTCTATAATTAGATACTTAGCGATGGCAGAGTATAACCAAGCTGTATCTGTGGTAATTTCTGCAATGGGCGTTTGAGGTATATAAGTGTACTCCATTCCATTAGCAGATAACTCATCCGCACCTATTCTTGCATTATCATTACTAAATCGGAGCAATGCAGATTTTCTGTTGGGGTCAATATATTTCATAGTTTCTGTTACCCAGTTAGTTGCCGTAGGTGATAGCCAGATAATATTACCCAAATCATCTGTCGGAGCGTACAAATTCCGTGTCTCATCAAACAATAAGTTTGAATAGTTTTGTATCTGCTTACAAGAGCGAAAATTATCGCCCATAAATATTTTGCTAAAATTTTCTTTGTTCCAAATGCTTACAAAAGCCTCTGGATATGCTCCACGCCAAATATAGATAGATTGCTTTTCATCACCAACTACAAATGTTTCAATTTTCAATGCATCACATAGATACATAAAAAGCTTGTGCATAGATTTATCACAATCTTGGTATTCATCAATATAAATCTTAAAGTATTTTGCTTGAAGATATAATCTGCAAGCAGTAGAATTTTCCACTATTTCTTGAGCTAACTCAAATACGAAATTCTTCTTATTGTCTGTGTAAGAGCAAAGAACTCCTTCGTTTTTGATTTTATTAATAGCATCCTGAAAAGTTTCAACTTTCGCCTCCCGTGAATAATCAGTACTCATATCTATATCATAATCAGAGCCATACACATCCTTCATAAATGGCTTTATGATTTCTTCTATCACGAAGCTATTATTTGTTCCTATAAAGTGCTGAGTAATATCTACAGACAATCTATCTTTAATCTCTTGTGCTGCTTTAATGGTAAAAGTAATAGCCGCAACAACCTTGTGAGTACGGTTATCATTAATTTCTTTAGCAATTTTGTTGACCATTGTATGCGTTTTACCTGTTCCTGCACTAGCTCGAACAATTAAATTGCCAGAAGTATTTATAATTTTTTCTTGAATGGGAGATAGTTTCATTCGGCAACCTCCTTTAAACACGCAAAATTATAATGGTTATATATTGTTCTGCAATCTGTATCAGAGAGTTTTTCGATTAATTCTACCATATGGTAATGCTTTGAATCTTGCAAATAATCTACAGGTGAAGTTTCTCCCAATAAGGTCAATAACCTATCATGCATTACTTCATCTAAATCGTTTTCCAAATCCACTTTTGATAAGAAGATGTAATATTTACTTCGTATTTTATCAAGAGTTTCTTTATTTGCGTTATATAATGTTCTTTTTGCATCTACAGATTTTTCTGTGATTTGCTTAGTAGGCAGCAACTTCTTTCCAATAAGATTATTACAGCGTGAAAAACCTAATACACTGTATGTGCCTTTCCCTTTTACTGCTCTCAAGTCATTGTCTGTTTTGACCACAATAAATATTTCAAGTTTATCTAATATAGAAAAATAGGTTTCAAATCCAACTCCATCAACAGATAAAATATAAATTCCATCTGCTTCATAAAATGGATGAACAATAGCAAGCACCTTGCTGAATAACATATATTCAGATGGTCCTTCAACTAAAAGCACCTTGTTTGCAAAAATTGCTTCAGACAAGCAGCGATTTAACATTTTTCTTGCTTTTTCATAATTTTCTGGCACTTTATAAAAAGTACTGATACCGTTAATTTTTCTGTCACTGTATATGCGCACTAAATTCACATCATCCATCTCATAAAGCACGAATGGTGAATGCGTTGTAACAAACAGATATGTATATTTAGTATCTGTAAAAAGTATTTGCGACAACGCAATTTGCATAGATTTATGTAGATGATTTTCTGGCTCTTCAATTAAAAAGAGTGTTATCTTTTTCTCTGCATTTTCATCTGCAAGAATATCAAAGATTGAATAAGCCAGCAATTTCTTACGACCTTCGCCCGCAGTAGGATATAAATTTTCATCGTCATTTTGCTTGATATAGGGAATGATATTTGAATATAATCCTTTTACTGCAATCTCAGATTTAATTGATACCGAAATTCCTTCATCACGAAACTTTTGATATTCTGGGGTGAGCCTATTCTCAAATTCTTTAATCCCAGACAATGACGATATATTGTTGTTTAATTCGTCAACTGTTTTTTGAATATTAGCAAATGCAACTTTGTCGTCATCATTTTCATTTTTTATTAGTTGGCTTACATTCTTCTTGAATAAGGAATATAAATCAACATACGAGTCAATATAAATTACATTGAATACATAGTCTATTTCGTAAAGATACCCTCGTTGTTTCATCTCTTGAAGATTATCTAAATCCCCACCCCAATATAGTAGTGGTAACGCAAGCAACTCGTTTTTGTTGTATTCTGCAAGTAATTTTATATAAACTTTGCTATGTTTGCTTTGCAATGCACCTTTGAGTTGAGCACGAAGTTTTTGGCAATCGCTATCCTCAACATCACTTATGTCTAATGTCACGATAATTTCTATTGGTTTATCCAGTTGCTTATTATGAAAGTCAGAGTCTACAAGATTTAACTTACGAATGTCTTTATCGAACACATACCGCAGTGCATATAAAAAATTAGTTTTGCCAACATCATTCAACCCAAAGAAAATATTCTTATTAGATAAAGTCAATTCGATATCTTCAAAGTTTCTAAAGTTTCTTATTTTTATACTTTCAAATTTCATATATACCCTTCCACTCCCCATCATGTTTGTATAAAAAATATGTCATTATTTCATTTAATGAATTTTTGAAATACTCTATATCCAAAAAAATCAATCTTACAAACAACTATTTACAATTTTTAAAATTAGTTATTCTATACGCAAATTTTTAATTATAACCTTCCCTTTATTGCTAACCTTTTTTTTATGAAAAACAAACTTAATTTCCGAAACCATTTTCCAAAACATAAGAGAATCACAAAATTGAGTTAAAGGTAGTTTGAACTCTTTCTCATCTTCATTCAAGCAAATTTCGTATGGCATATCAATATCCTTAAGATGGAGTTCAATATCTACACAATTTATGCCCTCATCAGCATAAGCTTCAAAGCATAGATTCTTTTTATTTAAATAGTAGTTGGTAAAATCTCTTTTGCCATTAAAAACAACAATACTGCATAATTTACTTTCGGTCTTTTCAAAATCTATCATAGCAGTAATAATATCATTTCCTGATTCACGCTTAATGATTTTACAACCATCATTTTCCAGATCACTTATACAGTAACTTCTTGAAAATGACATATTTAATTTACGCATATTTTCTAATGCTGATTGTAGAAATTCATCCCTTGCAATTTCCCAATGAGTTGGTGTAGGATCTATACCGAATTTTTCTTTTAATATTCCAAGGAATTCATTGAAAGCTGCTTTGGCCATATTATCACAGGTTCCAAGTTTTATTCCCACCTTATTTTTTTCAACAACTCCTCTTATGTCCTCGAAATTAAAACCTGGAAGCAACAGATTAAGACTATCCGATTTTTTCAACCAAACAGCGCCCATTTCATTCAGACAAACAGGACTTGCGTAATAGTTATCTGACAAAAAATAAATAACATATATTTTTTCTTCAGAAATTAGTCTGTTTAAATATGCATAGATATCATTTCCTACAGAAATTTTAGTTTCAGGTACTGACGTGCATACAATATTTTCTTCTGTTAGACCTACCTTATACATAAAGTTCACAAATGCTGTTACGATTCTTAAATCTTCAGACGAATGACTTAAAAATAATTTATTACACATAATTTAAAATCTCCTTTAATAATATCCAATTATCATCTGTTGACACAATGCCACCAAAAATAACTTGAAAATAATTCTGCAACTGTCCTTACTTAAAAAAAGGACAATATTCATTATTCAATTACATTATAGCATAAAATACTCCAAATTTCAAGTATTATTAGTGCGTTTTCACTATATTTTGCGATACTTTAGTACATATTTCTACATTTTACGACACAGATTAATCTTTTTATATTTCCAGATTTCTTTAAAATGAGGCACAGCGAAACAATTCCATACCACCTTGTTTTCTTTCTAATAGAATTTATCATAAAATACTATCCATTATTCTTTTGTATTCCTTTTCTTCGCAATCAATATAATCTTTTGCAAACTGTTCAGCCTCAGATATACTGTCTTCCAACAGTTCAAAATCCACCGCCGCAGAAAAGACATCAATCTCAAGCTTTTCAGACTCATCAGCAAAAACTTCAACTGTAAACCCGTTACAGCGAATATCATTGCCGTCCTTATCCTCCCGATGCAGATCAGTGTCGGGAGATATTTTCACATAAAAACCTTTGTATCTCATTATGCTGAACCTCCTAAAATTTCACTTGCATATCGTCGTCAAGATCGTAATCATCATCAAAATCTTCATCGAATTCATCATTCACGGAATACTCAAGCTGCTGAGAATTTTCAAGAGCAGTTTGAAGATATTTCTCATCCAAACCGTTTTCTCTGTACCCTTGTAAAATAGTGTTATAATATCTGTTGCTCGGCGGAGAAAGCTCACCATAATTCATCAGATACGCCATACCCGTGCAAGCTTTCCCATTCAATTCAAAGGACATTTTTTTCTGTCTGTAAAGCCTTGGATATCCCTCATAGCGGTTTAAACTTGGCAAATCCCTTTCGTCAAGCTCCCATATCAGAACGGGAACTCTTGCACCCTTATTCGGAACGATTGTTGCAACGCCCCTGAACTCTAATTCATAATCCTTGATTTCTGATGCTCCTACAACCTTTGAATGTGGACATCTGTATGCCATTTGCTCCAAATTTATGTTACTGCCGTATGCAATATATAACTGCTTTTTACTCATTTTAAACCTCCGATCACATAGACATTTCCATGCCCATTTCTTCATCTCCTTCGTACTCCACAAAATCGCCGCATTCGCTTTCTGACGGCTCTGAAATTTCATCGGGTACATTTTCGTTTAACTCCTGAACCTCGCTTACAGGCTCGACACGCTGTTCACGGACGGCTTGCCGTTCTGCTTCACGTTTTTCTTTCAGCTTTGCTCTTGCGGCTATTCCGTCCTCCGGGTGCCGCCATGCAATATCGCCATCCAGATGTTTTAGCAAATGTGTCCTGCAATTCTTGAACTCATCTCCGATAAGCCCAAGATTCAAAAGCCATACACGAAAACTATACCGCATATTATCGCTTTGCGAAACGTGCGGAGAACAGTATTTCTTAGTCATTGCCGCATTGCTTATGGCAAGCGCAAGAACTATCTGACTTCTTACCTCACCGGCATGAAGACTTCCGTTGTATGCCCTTATCTCGTAATGACCATGCTGAAAGAATGAGTGCAGATTGCAGATAACATATCGGCTATTTGAGTAATGCTGAAACTGTTCGCTCATTCTGCCGTGATACCAAAGTCTCTTTATTTCTTCCATATCTTTAGGCTTTTTTCGGTTTATGTCCTCGATGAACTGCTTATCCATCTTGTGACAGTAGGATTCACGGGCAGAAGAAACCTGCAAAGCGTCCCACAGAAAGTCCTCCTTACTTGCAAAAATATTTACAAGATTGCGTATCTGCTGCGGAGTGTAATCGTCTGCCGAAATGTGAATATGCGTGCCTGCACAATATCTCGGACCCGTTACTCCGCCCGCTTTTCTAAGAACTCGTACAACCTCCTGCAAAAGCGGAATATCCTCATATTCAAGAACAGGAGAATTCATTTCCACACTGTAGGATTTGGACGCTCGGTCGCCGTTTGCATTGTAACAGCTGATACTTCCGTCGTACACAATAGACCAATCCCTGCTTTTAATATCTTTAACCGTATATTTATCATAAGTGCCACCCTCATGGACAACCTCTCCTCCCAGAACACCTGAAAGCGCTTTTGCCGCCTGACAGCGAGTTAAGCCTGTCATTTCTATCTCAATGCCAAAATTTCTTGTCTTTATCCCATCAAAATTGCCTGCCAAATAACCGCCTCCCAACAAAAACAGCCTGCAGATTTCTCCGCAAGCCGTAAATTTAATCGTTATTCAATTTCCGTTCTAACTTCGTATCCGCCCTTGAAAATCACCAATATTTCGGTCTTACTCAGTACTTTTATGCACTCGATTAATTTGCGTATCAGCACATTATCAAAGGTTTCCAACTCAAACTTTTCATGCTCTATCATATCCATAATTTCATCAAGTTTCGCCTGTGTTCCTTCTGAAGTTTTGTTCTGCAATTTCAGATTTTCAAGACGTTCGCTCAACTGCTGTTCTTCCGCATAAAGCTTTTCAAATTCACTGTCAAGCTTGTCCTCGTCGCAGCCGCCGGAGGCTATCAAATTGACTAAATCATTTCTTGCTTGGTCGATTTCCCTAAGCCTTTTTTCGGCAGCTAAAATATCCTCCTGCCCCTGACATTCAAGCACAGAGCCGATATTTGCTTTCAAAATCCTCACAATATCATTTCGGCAGGAATAGTAGTTATTTATCGCCCGAATTATCGCCTTATGGAGTTGTTCTTCCTTGATCGTAGGTGAATCGGGGCAGTACTTTTTACCGTGTTCCAGACGGCTTATGCACCGCCAGACCACCTGCTTTTTGCCGTTTCTTGACCACACCCTGCGTCTGTATGGAGTTCCGCAGTGACCGCATATCAGCAGCTCGGATAAAGCATATTTTCCGCTGTATTTGCCTTGCTCAGTTTTGGTTTTATCGCTGATTTTACGCTTGGAAGTTCGCCTTGCAAGCTCCTGCTGTACTCGGTTGAACGTGTCACGGTCAACTATCGGAGCGTGATGGTCAGTAACCAGATACATCGGTCGCTCTCCGTTATTTTTCACCACTTTGTGAGTGATACAGTCGGAGGTAAAAGTCTTTTGCAGGAGTGCGTCGCCGACATATTTTTCATTTTTCAGAATACGCTGAACCTCGCCTTTACTCCAAATATTTTTGCCTGTAGCCGTCCTTCTGCCCTGAGCCATAAGCGTATCTGCGATATTTAAAAGCGTGTATCCGTCAAGGTACATTTTGAAAATTAAACGCACCGTTTCAGCTTCATCAGGAACTATCTCAGGCTTGCCGTCTGCACCTTTTTTGTAACCGAGAAGATATTTATACTGAAACTGTACCTTGCCCTCACGGTAAGCTTTTTCTTTTCCCTAGCTTACATTTTTGCTTATTGACTCCGATTCTGCCTGAGCAAAACTTCCGTACAGAGCTATCATAAATTCAGAAGTCATTGTCATCGTATTGATGTTCTCTTTCTCGAAAATCACTCCGATCCCGAGGTCTTTCAACTGTCGCACATATTCCAAACAATCCACAGTATTTCTGGCAAATCTTGATATCGACTTGGTAATTACAAGGTCGATTTTCTTGTTTCTGCACATACGGATCATGCGATTAAATTCGGTACGCTTTTTTGTCTGTGTACCGCTGATACCTTCGTCGGCAAAAAATCCTGCAAGTGTCCATTCTTTTTTGCGATTTATCAAGTCTGTGTAATATGCGATCTGAACCTGATAGCTGTTTTGCTGCTCCTCTTGCTCTGTACTTACACGGCAGTATGCAGCAACACGAAGCTGGTGATACTTGTCACGATTCTCCGCAGTCTGCGCTTTGGCAGGAATTATCGTTACATTCGATGCTGTGGCCATTTTCAAGCTTCCTTTCCGTTATATTTTTTATTCGCACTCCATTTATGAGTTCAACCTCTATGGTACAAAAATGGCTTATCCAAATTCGTGAAACACACGCTTTGAATAAGCCTATATCGAGCGTATTTAATTGTTCGTGATTTTCAAGCAGAGCCTTGATTTCCGCTGTTTTCTGCGGACTGTCATTGTAAGTACAGCAATCATATTTCATCTCGGCAAGCTTGAAAATCTCAGATTTCACTCGGTCAAAGTCCACTTGTATAGAATCGGACATCTGATTGATTTCATTTTGTTTTCTAATCACATCGGCAGTAGGAGAATATGTGCTCACTTCGCCGCCGTACTCTAATAGGCTTGGATTTCCGATAGCTGTGTTTAAAATAGTCAGCACCGCTCCTATTATCATTTGGTCGGTCAGTCGATATTCATATTTAAAGCAATCGGGATTTCCACAGTTCCAATATTCACGTCCTTTGCCGTTAGTTCTTCTGAAAAGCTTTTCTCCGCATTCAAGGCAGTATGTAACCTTTCTGATTTCCTGTAAATCATCGCATATCGAATTAAACGTAGTAGCTTTTCTCACTCGCTTTTCATTGGCAGTTTTAAAGGTTTCCTCATCAATTATCTGCGGATATTTGTCAGTTCCGAGATACTTTTCATTTTCGATTATCCGCTTGACCATATTTTTGTTCCAACGGTCAGAATCCTCAGTATATCGTATTTTTTCGGACTCCATCAGTTTTGCGATTTGAAGTAAACTGCTGCCATTCAGATATTCTCTGAAAATCGTTGAGACTGCATAAACTTCTTTTGGTTCGGTCGTTATTTCGCCGTTTTTCATGCAGTAGCCGAACGGGATTACTCTGTTTCTTGCCATCTAATTTCACCTCCGTGTACAACAATACTACAAAATTCTGTGGAAATCCAGTACCAAAACCAACAAAAATATGCCCTGCAATTTTACTGCAAGGCATTTTCTGTTATATGTTTTCTTTGAATTTCAATCCGCCGATCAAGTGAAACTCCAGCTCATACTGATCTATAACCACGATCTTCTCAACGATACTTTCAAATGCCAATTCTTCAAACTCGGTTATCGGATTATCTCGCTTTTCAAAAAAATCAATCAGCATTTCTATCTGTTCAAGCGTTTCATCCTCATCATCAGATTGTGTAAGCTTTTTCAACTCGGATTGCAGCTTATTAATTTTAGCTGTAAGCTCCGTAGTCTGCTCAATAAACTTAGCCTCGTCCAGAAATCCTTTTGTTTTCAGCCTTGCGAGTACATGGGTCTGCTCCTTAAGTTTTGCGATTTCTTTGTGAATATCCATAACATTGGTGTTTCCGCTAAATTTTTTCAGCTTTAAATCCTGTAACGACGTTTGGAGAGGTACAAGAATTTGCTTGTAGTTGTACCACAGCTTATTGCATAATCTGATAAATGAAATATAGATCAATTTCTGAGCTATTGCCTTATTCGGACAATCTTTTGCTCTGTTATCATGCGTTCGGCATACCCAATAAATTTTTCCATTTATGTTTTTGCGTCTATATATTTTTCCGCAATTATCACAGAAAATTTTCATAGTTAACGGATACTGCTTAAATTCGGTATTACCGTAATATTCGCCGCGCTGTTTTAAAAGCGTTTGAACCTTTGTAAAGTCCTCTCTTGATATAATCGGCTCGTGAGCGTCGGTTATATAGTAGCTGTCCACCTGACCTTGATTTTTGCTTTTCCTGAAAGGGAATACATTCTCGGTAAATTTCTTTTGCCAAAGACAGTCCCCAATATATTTTTCATTTGTCAGTACATACCGTACAACATTTTTGTTCCAAGGTTCGCCTTTTGAGTTTTTTGGAATACTTCCTGCATTAAGGTCATTGCTTATCCGCAGAAGTCCTTTTCCATTCAAGAAATCCTCATATATGCGCTTTACAATTTCAGCTTCCCTAGGATTTACAATCATTTTTCCTCCAGATTTCGTATATCCGTATGGAACATGGGATACTATATATGTTCCATTAGCCATACGTTTCCTTATGCTCCATTGCATATTCTGAGAGATCGAAGTCGATTCCTCCTGCGCCAAACCGCCCATGATCGTTATCATCATTCCATCGGTCATGTTGGCAGTATCAATATTCTCTTTCTCAAAATATATTGTGATACCAAGGGATTTCAGTTCTCTTACGTTCTTCAGACAATCCCTTGTATTTCGGGCAAAGCGGCTGATTGACTTGGTGTAAATCCTGTCGATCTTACCCTTGCGGCAGTCCTTTAACATTCGCTGAAACTCGTCACGCTTGTCCTCACGGGTTCCTGTGATACCCTCGTCAGCATATATGTCGATGAGTTCCTCTGTTTCCGAATTATCGAACACCTGACTATAATACCTCATCTGAGCCATAAATGAGTTAAGCTGATCTTCAGAATCGCTTGATACTCGGCAATATGCGGCGCAACGAATTTTTGTATTTTGTTCTTCTGATATTGTAGGCTGTATCACCGTTACTGTCGGCATTTTCTCACTCTCCTTTCAACCAACAAGAATACCACAAATCTTTTCAGAATGGTATCACCAAACCTGACAAAATTACTTGTCCGAATTTGACATATTTTCATCTGCCTGCTTTGCCGCAGTACAGAGACACATTGTGAATACTCCCGCTGTACCGCCTGCAAGCAATCCAATAATAAATCCTACCATTTCTGAACCTCCTTATGCTGCGTCCCTTGAAGACGGAAACTGACTGTATATATCCTCTGTATTTTTGCTGTTGAAACTCTGTTTTTCGTCTTGTTCAAGAATTTTATCCAGTTTATCGGCAAATACTTTTGCCATAAAATCGCTGTATTCTGCCTGTCCGAATTTAGTCATCAAAATCAACTCCTATACTTATTTTCATCGCTTTTTCTACTTTTTCCATAAGTTCAAAATCAACTGAACCCACGTAACTTTTCAATCGGTATCTGTCTATCGTCCGTATCTGTTCCGCAAGCACGATTGAATCCTTGGGCAATGTTTTTGAACCTCGGATATGAATATGAGTGGGAAGATAATGCTTTTTTGCCGTCGAAAGCGGAAGAACCACGATCGTTGGGCTGTGCCTGTTTCCCACATTATTCTGTACCACCAGCACAGGACGAATACCGCCTTGCTCTGAGCCGACCACGGGATTCAAATCTGCGTAAAAAATATCTCCACGTTTAATCAGCATTTCATTCACCTTTTCTGTATCTTACACACTTATGAAACGGACAAAACAGTACGTCGGTATTCCTGTCATACCACACACAGCCTTTGCATGGGTGATTATCTGAAAGCTTTATGCACGGGATTCTAACATCAATGCCGAATTTACTTGATTTTAGCTGAAAGTCAAATAGCTTCGGCGTTTCTTTTTCTTCTGATATATCATTCATACTATCAGCCTCCTGTTCTTGTGAATTTAATATGTAAATGGCGGTCTGCTATAACGCAAACCGCCGTATAACTTCGTTTTGCCTTCGTCTGATTCGTTAGTTTCAGACGATTTTCCGTGATATTTGTTCTCAACGACCGTCACGGCGGAACTCTGCAAGCTGCGGTCAGCGTAACCGCATCATGGGACTCTCACCCGCTATATCAGCCCTCACTGGGAAGTATCATTATCCTCACACGTTTCATCGCCGACTTTGGTTGCTGTCCAAAGGTCTGTGATTTGTCTTTTTCGCTCGCTTTTTCAAGGTCATGGCGGACATCACATTTGGCTGCCGAGATTTTATACCGGCCGCAGGATTAACGTATTTCCGATGCTGTGTATTCAATTTTCAAGATGCTTTTCGGAGCTTAATATTTGCCCCTCTACTTATAGGGATTTGGGAGAGGCGTTTTGAGAGGGGTATTTTACAAAAATTTTTTTAGTTTTTTGATTGCGCCCGCAATCGATTCCCTTACCGACTTATCCGAAACGCCCTCCGCTGCGGCGATTTGACGATAAGTCATGCCTTTGAAATAGTAAGCGTAAATTCTCCGATACTGATTTTCACCCAGCTGTTTCATTGCATTCCTGAGATTTTCTTCTGTCAGCATTTTAAGCACGTTATCTTCAACCGGATTCCTATCCGTATTTCTTATTTTCAAAAACGTACATTCTTCATCAGCTCCGTTTTCATAGTAACCTTCGCCATTGTGATAATTGCGGTGTCTATGTATTTCTCTGATCTCATTACGCAGATAATCGTTGTATGCCTCTGCCATGGGCTTAAATTCTGCGATGCTTAAAATGACCATGTGAGCAAGCTCGGGATGACTTAATGCAAAGTCAGGATCGTCAGTAACAACGATCCGGTTAGGTCCTGTGAAATTATCGTACAATCTGCCCGCCGGAATAAAGTAGTATCCTTTTTTCCTTATGATCTCAATTACATCGTCCATCCGTATTTTTCTGAAATCATTTTTCACTTTTCATTCCTCCGTTTTGATTTTTCTTGTCCTGAATCAAAACGAAGGCTTACGGATATTTGGCAATGCTGCATTGCCATGTCCTAAAAATGGGCATAAAAACAGACCCTCCCGCGGTTAAAGCAAAAAGGTCTGATAAGAAAAAGGAGTAAACTCAAGGCTTTAAAAGCTTTTGTTATACTCCGTAATCTATATTGTTGTTTATTTAATTGTAAACTTTTAATATATTCCTCTGCGGTTTTTAACTGCGCTTACTACACCGCAAATAATCAGAATGAATCCCACCAGACGCTTGGATTAAAAATACGTCATATTCTAATTATTTATCTCCCACTATTCTAACTTTTATTGGAGAATCACCTTTTTCGCAGAGTGTATATCCGCTAATATACGCTTTATTATCATATACATAGACGATGCATTTTTTTGATTTTAAAGCCTCAACATACTTAGCTTGAATTAGTGGGGTTGTTATTTTATCTTTTTCATATAAAACAATCAACTTATAGAAGTATCCTTCTCTTAAAGTACTTTTCCCTATTTTACCAACGATTCTTCCATCATACTGTTGTCCCCTTTGTGTACAGATTCTTTTTTTATATAACAAAATAAGCCCATCTGACAATTTGTATGAATTATATAGAATTGATAAAAAGGCTACTCCTAATATAGCATTGTCATTATGTCGATCGTGCTGAGTATAAAGAAAAACCAAAACAGCCAAAGATATCAAAATAAATAACAAATGGACATACTTTGTTTTTTCTGCGTAATAATATAATCGCTTCATACCGTAACTTAAGCACAATATTTGTAAAGTACATCATTCAAGTGACTTATATTATTTTTAGCATCACTTTCACTTGTTGATGTTTTGTAAACAAATGCACCCTTGTCGATAAACCAATTTTTTTCAGTGATTATATCAATATATTTTTGCTCACTGTACTTTCTCGCAGAAATGATAGAAGGGAGATACATTTTAATAGGATTACAGTTCCATGTATAATTGGCTACTCTATTATATACTCCAGAAGAAGATTTAATATGCTTAGTATTTTCGTATAATATATCTAAACCTGCTTCACTAATTGATTTAGATAAATTTGATGATATTGAGTTTTCTAAATCTGCACCTAATGATTCTCCAAATACTATTCCTCCTACAGCAAGTACAACTGTACCAATTAACCCACCCGTTCCCCATGAAGCGATTGTGTCAGTAACTTTATCTATAAGATAATCTGTACCAAAATCGACTAATTTATCAACAGTTGCGTACGCTGTGGCATCAAATGAATTATTCATGTCACGTAAAAGAGCACTTGCTGCATCTTCTATCTCAGAGAAACCACATGATTGTAAATCCTCTAGAATGAATCTACAACAATCAAGTTGTTTAAGATTGTAATTGTACTGTATTATACTTGAAATATCATCAACAGCAGAAAGCACTTTAAATGTTGTATCTGCCTTTTTAGCAAGTGAAGAACCTTGGTTTTTTAGTTTATCAATCTTTTCATCATAGTTATTTATATCTTTCTTAAGATCCTTTAGAAATTTTTGCATTGTACGATAGTGTTCTGCACCTTCTTTAGTTGCTCTGTCTGCGGATTTTCTGAATGTGTTCATATCTTTTTGAAAATCACTAATTTGCTGTCTTAACTGTTGACCATATGCGAAATCGGCAGCTTTTGTACCACAATCAACAGATAATGTTTTTATGAGTTGTATTGAATCATTAATCGTATCATAGTACTCACTTGCTTCAAATTGTTCTCTTGCGGAATCGGAAAAATCAATCATATACTCTAAAAGAATATCTCTTACACGTTTATCAAGACTAATTTCTCCTCCACACATTACAACATCAAAAAATCTTTCAATACATATTCCAGCAATATCCCAACCATCACCGTCTCCAACATACTCCTCAGCCGCAATGCATGACATATATTTACCGTTTGTACTTAGAAAATTGTAATCATCTTCGCTAATTACAAATGAAACAGTATTATTTTGACTGCCGTTCGCAACCTCTTCTCCATCAGAATATCCGTCAAAATCAGTATCGTATATCGTAGGATCAGATAGAAGCTTAATGTATTGTATTCCATTTTCTTCATAAAGAACTATTTCTTCACCGTTCTTCAAACCGTCATTATCCCAATCTCCATCTGTATCGTTTTGAAATTCGTTATAGTCAATTCCATCGAATAATTTGTTTCCAGAATGAGTCGTGATATCTCCACAACACATCAAATATGCAGTATAATCATCTATTCCATCGTTGTTAGCATCTACAAAATTAAGATTTGATTCAAAATCTAAGAATACCTGTTCTAAGTCTGTATCTATTCTCGCGTAATAATAATGACCTTTGGTTACATCGGAAATTCTTCTCAAATATGTTTCCGATACGTTTCCTAAGCCTACTGTGTGAACAGAAATGTGTTTATTATTATAGAGATCATCAAGGAAACTGGAAGGTACATCGTCGAAAGAAACGCCATCGGTTAAAAGGAATATTGTTTTTACAGTGTTACTATCATCATCTTCAGTCGAACCACTAATTAAATCTCTTGCGCTTTTAAGTGCTTTATAAATGTATGTACCACCAGGATTTCCATACTCTATAAAGCTGTCTACGGCGGACTCTATTTCATTAGATGAATTCGTGAATCCATTAGTGAAAAGCTGAGTATCATTATCGAAACTCATTATTGATATCTTAGTGTTTTCATCCATTCTTGAAGCAAATTCTTTTACCAATTCTGTTCTTATATAGTTAGGGTCATTAGAATTCATGCTTCCAGAAGTATCCAATAAAAATACTATCTGTCTGTTAATCTCCAATTCGTCTCTTTTGTTTTGTATTGTTCGTGACCAGAAAGCTTCGATATCGTCTTTATTGATAACAACATAGATCGAGAAATGTTGTAACGAAACACTAATAGTATTCTTATTTCTTATCTGTCCCTCTACTTCTTCAAGTTTTCCCGTTTCTTCATTTAAATAGTAAATAGTTGGATTGAATGGTGATGAATCTTCGATTCGCTCATTATAATAATTTTCATCAATTGTAAATGTAAGTATAGCTTCATTTACTTTTCCTTCAGTAGAGAAATCATATGCAGAGCCAATAAATCCAGGTATTGTATTGTTAATATATTCATCATGTTCGCAGGTTGACATTTTGAAGGTTGATATTCCTTTGTAGTCAGCCTTTAATTCTATGCTTGGATAAACTGTCTGATCATAAGGCATATCTATGGTATCAATACTATATGTTTTGGTTATTATTTCATCAGGATTATTATATATAAGAGGATTTATTCCATTTATATATTCTTCATAGTCAGTAAGACCATCTTTATCAGTGTCAATTTCATCAAGTTTTGTTCCAATTTCATACTCTAATGCATCAATTAACTTATCTCTGTCAGTATCGGCTGATATAGGATTAGAATTAAGTTCAATTTCAATTGAATTGCTTAATCCATCTCCATCACAATCTTCGTTACCATCTAAAATGCCATTTTCATCGGTATCTGGTGAATTTGGATTAAAATTCAACGTGTATATTTCAAGAAAATCAGACAAGCCATCATAATCGGAATCTGCATTATCCATATCCGTGCCAAAATAAGTTTCAAAGTAATTCCATAAGCCATCACCGTCGTTATCATTAGAATCAATTTGCATATATCTCATATACTTTGATGTATTAACGTAAATAGACAATTGGCTAACGTATTCGATTCCATTTTTATCTATCGCTTTAAGAATTATTTTATTGTAGCCATTAATAAATCCAATTTGATTTATAGACCAAATGGACTGAATGGGAAGAGATTTGTTATAAATGGAAGTGTCATTCTTATCGTAAACAGTACACATGAAACTAACTATTTCTTCAGATTTACCTAAGTAACCATTGAGAGAATCAAATGTATCTGTCAAAACATAAGTATTATTACCACTATATTTTATCCCATCTTTGAATACAATAATCCGTTTTTCATCTTCCGAAAGAGTGCCAACAAAGCGTGATGCATCACAGCTCAGATTGGCGTTTATATTTGGACACTCCAATTTGATGCGATCAGCGATAATAACAACATTATTCAAGTTGAGATTCTGAGCTGAAATATCAATCTTACCATAAGGAGCATAAAGGAGTCCATTCAAATTAACATTTTGACTATCAATAGTAATATCGCCAAACTGAGAAACGATGACTGAATTATTAGTATTCTTGACTTCTCCGTAAAGATTGACATCTTCCAAAGCCTTCAGAGCATTGTTGATGTTAATGTTTCCGGTAAGAGTAGCTTCACCCTGAACCTCAGTCGGCACGTTGATACTTATATTCATTTCATCAAGTGTATAGTCCTCATCATGTTCCTCAACATTTGTAGCAGAGAAATACTGATTATCAATCTTATCAAAAATAAAGATCATACTTTCCTCAGCATTCTCCATCCTTGTCCCATTAACGTTCATATTACCGCTTGATACGATAGTACCGTTAGTAGCAATATTTCCGTTTACACTGAAATTATTTGCATTAACAGTAATTGCGCCCTCTTCATTGGAAGCTGCAAACATTGTATATGGATATGGTTCTACACTAGTCTTCTCTTCGGCGTGAACTGAAACGGTAGGTATGGCACTCATCACCATCACCATACTCAATACACCTGAAAGAAAACGATTGAATTTACTGATTTGTTTCATTTTTCCTCCATTCTGCGAATTCATCGCATTTCACTTGTTTTCTGTACGATTTCTGGGGGTTCTTATTGAATACACTGACCAGTGGTAGAATTCACAGAAGAAATCGTTACAAAAAAGAAATATGTCTGAAATAGCAGACAACGCTTTTCTTGCAATTTTTATCAGCTATTTTATTATCCCCATCCCTTCAAACAGTTTCCTTGTAAATAAAATTCGTAGCTGATAAAATGTGATACATTAAACCCTGCTATTTGATATATATAAATTATGTTATCACAAGTAATCCTTTTTGTCTATAGATATCTGAAATACGGTCATAAATTCGGCGTAAGCGGTAGTCCAGACATATTTTATTGTAAAATTTTACTTGATATTCATAACATTTTTAATTAAAATGAAAAAAGCGACTTCATTGAGTGAAGCCGCTTTTAGTATTTAAGCTTATTTGTTAGATTAATCTTCAGAAACAATTTGTATAAACTCCGCCGTATCAGCATTTACAGTTCCGAAAATGCCGTTAGCAAATTCAAATGTAAACAACTCGGAATTAAAATTCTTGATTGTAAGAATGTCCTCGCTGTCATTGATAGAAATTGTCAGATCGCCGTATTCGTTAATATTGAATGTTACCATGTCCAATGTCATTTCATTAATAATGATCTTGTTTTCGCCGTCGTTATCCTCAACAATATCCGATCCGTATCCAATTCCGAAAATGTATGTGTCGTTTCCGTTTCCGCCATAGAGACAGTCGTTTCCAACGCCGCCGTCCAGAACATCATTTCCGGAACCGCCATTCAGCGTATCATTTCCTCCGTCGCCGTGAATAACAATGCCGTTATCGCTCCATGCTGACATCCAGTCATCGTATTCAGTCGCATGGACCTGTTTCAGAGGATTTTCCTCGCTGTCGTATGCATATCTTGTTCCGTCTGCAAAGTTTACATTGAAGTTTCTGTTTTCCTCAGACGTAAAGTAACTCTGAATGATCAGCTTGTCCTCAAGTCCCTCAAATGTGATAGTAAGATCGTTCCAGTTTGTACGATATGCAGTCATAGCCTCTGAGGTAATTCCATTGCCGAATGAGATCGTATTGATACCCTCGCTGTCGTTAATTGTATCTGTGCTATATCCGATGTTGAAAATATATGTATCGTTTCCGGCTCCCCCATAGAGATAGTCGCTACCTTCTCCGCCGTCAAGGATATCATTACCGCCGTTGCCGTAAAGTTGATCGTCTCCGATACCTCCGTACAGCTTATCTGTGCCGTTTCCTCCGTTAAGGCTGTCGTTTCCGTTCTCACCGATAAGAGTTACCCCTCTGTCGTCCATAGCCACAATGTAATCACTGTTTTCAGTTCCGTAAACAGTTCTTAATGGACTGTTGGAAGCGGTTGCGTGAACCTTAGAACCTCCGTTGAATGTGAGGTAGAAGTTTCTGTTTGCTTCTGAAGTAAAGAAACCCTTGATCACAAGCTTGTCATCAGAATCCTCAAATGTAATGGTAATATCATTCCAGTTTGTACGGTAAGCCTTGATCTGATTTGACGAATATCCGTAAATCTCAATAGTATTTGTGCCTTCACCGTCGCCGATGGTATCTGTTCCATAGCCTTTCTTGAAGATATATGTATCGTTTCCTGCACCGCCATAGAGGTAATCGTTGCCTTCGGCACCGTCCAGAACATCGTTTCCTGCGTTGCCTGTAAGTCTGTCGTCGCCCTTATCTCCGTAGAGATAGTCGTTTCCGTCGCTGCCTACAAGCTGATCATTGCCGTCCTGACCGATCTTGGTTATTCCGTCCTCATAAATAGAGATCATGTACTCGCTTCCGTCAGTACCGTAAATAGTTCTGAGAGGACTGTTCTGAGCTGTTGCTTCTACGACTGTTCCGTCGGCAAATACAAGCGTAAAGTTTCTTGCTTCCTTGCTGATGCAGTAATTCTTTATTGTAAGGGTATCTTCAAATCCGTCAAAGGTAATAAGAATATCATTCCAGTTGGAACGGTATGCCTTTACACCTTCTGCGGTGAATCCGTCACCGAACATAATGGTATTTGCACCCTCGCTGTCCATAATAGAATCAGCGCCGTATCCCGGCTTGAAGATATAGGTGTCGTTTCCGCTGCCTCCGTCAATAAAGTCATTGCCTGAGCCTGTGTCGATAATATCGTCGCCGTCACCGCCGTTGATGTAATCATCTTCGTTTCCGCCTGAGATACAGTCATTTCCTGATTCTCCGAACAGAGAGTCATTTCCGCTGCCGCCGAAGATCACGTCATTGCCGTCATTTGCTGTAATTCTGTCAGTTCCGGAATCTCCGAAGATATAGTCAGATTCTGTTCCTCCGATAATAAAGTCATCTCCGTTACCGCCTGCGGCGATATTGGCTTTGTCGCTTTCAAGAGGTAAATAATCTGAATTCTCTGTACCTGTAACATAGTTATCGATGCCTGTGATATTATCCTGTACGGGCAGGATTTCTTCGCCTATCTGCAGAACGTAGTTTTCGGGAGCGTCTGCAAAATCGGTAATGATAAGCTTGTCCTCTGTATCCTTAATACTGATAATCACATCATTACCAACGGCATTGATCTCGATATCCGACAAAGTCAGATCGTCGGCAAGCTTAACAGTTGACGTTCCTTCGCTGTCATCAATGACATCTGTACCGTAATCTCTGCTGAATACATATGTATCGTTTCCTGCTCCGCCATAAAGTATATCGTTTCCTGCTCCTCCGTCGAGAATGTCATCACCGTTATCACCGTAAATAATATCGTCGCCTTCCTCACCGAAAATAGCGTCGTTATCATCTCCGCCGTAAACAAAGTCGTTTCCGTTTCCTGCGTAAACGGTGTCATTGCCCTCGTTGCCGTAGATAACGTCATTTTCCTTACTTCCGTAAACGGTATCGTCACCGCCGAAAGCGTGCATGATCGAATCATCTACAACTGCTTTAAGAACATCGTCGCCGTTTCCGCCGTAGATATGTCTGAACGGACTATCCTTATCTGTAACGTGCATTTTAACTCCGTCTATTTCAAGGTCGTAATTGCGGTATTCCTCACTCTTGCGGAAATCCTTGATAACAAGACTATCGTTCGTACCCTTTATTGTAATAGTTGCGTCGTATTCATCTGTGCCGTTTACAAGGATATCGCTTGGTTTAATTCCCTTAAATCTGAGAGTATTCAGACCATCGGAGTCTATTATTGTATCGTTTCCGTAGCCCTTTGCGAAAATGTATGTATCATCGCCGTAGCCGCCTTTGAGAGTGTCATTGCCTGTCCCTCCGTCGAGAGTGTCGTTGCCTTCATCGCCAATAAGTATATCATTGCCCGAATCTCCGTACAATGTATCGTTGCCTGATCCTCCGCTAATTGCGTCATTTCCATTGCCGCCATGAAGATTATCGTTACCGCTCTCACCGAAAATGAAGTCGTTTTTGCTTGTACCGTTATATGAATCATTAGATTCTGTGCCAAGATATGTGTTTCCTGATTTTGTAGATTCAACAATATACGCATAATTCTCTGAATAGTGATTACTGTATTCAGTAAAGCATGATGTGCCGTTGATCTTATCATACGACTTGAGGTAAACACCAAGATCGTAAACTAAGTAATCAATATTCTCTCCCTCAGCAGCTTTTTCATCAAATATGTAATTTAAGAAATCTAAGTTTAGATTCTTGTTGCCATTCTCATCCTCGTATTCGTAAGTCGCATTCAGATAGCCGCCAAGACCACAGTACATATTAAGAATATTGTAATACTGATTTTCTATGTTTGTATATATATCCTTTAATATTGAAGCAGCATTAGAGTTCGGATTTGAACCTCCTACACCCTCAAAATCACGCCCCATAAACTGCTCGATCACGTGCAGATCTCTTGCGTCAATATTTCCACCTCGGCTGTTGATTGCGATGTTTTTGGAATCTGTGATTTTGTAAAGAATCTTTTTTAGATAGTAACGTTTCATTACTATATCCGTAGATTCGCTGAATTCATAGAACAATTCAAGTAATTCTCCGCTTTCATCATCATTGACAGCCTGAATTATATTAGGAACATTACCCGCTGTTACCACTCCGTCCTGCGTTGTATCAGATGAATTTACAGGGAACCAGAATTCGCTTATATCCACAGTCGACACAGCGCCGTTTTTGTTAATTGTAACGCTTGCCGATTCTGCAATACGTGCGCCTGTTTCTTCATCTACAATGCTGACTTCAGAATGTTCAAGGCTAATGGAAATAATGCCTGTTTCATTTAAAGTTTTAAGCTCGTTTGAATCGGATTTCCCGTTATGATTAGTGTCTATCCACACTCTTAGATTTGCAAAAGCAGAGTCTTTATTATCGATTATTCCATCGCCGTTATCATCAAGTTCTGCGAGCGCCTCAAATCCGGATTCGGATTTTGAACCGTCTTTAAGAATTACCTGATCTCCAAACAGTTCGCCGCCGTTATCAATGCTTCCGTTACCGTTTCTGTCTAACGCCAAAAATCCGTCCTCTGTACCTATCCAAGCTGTTTTTTCTGCAAAACCGTTATTATCAAGGTCAAAGTTTACTCCGTGTTCAAGTGAACGCAGTTCTATGCCTGTTTCGCCGAGATCTATTATGAGGGGATCACGGGGTGGCTGGGCTTTGCCTGCTTTGTCGTAATCATCAGATTCACCATGAATTTCTTTAATTACTTCATCAATTGTATCCTGATCATCTTCACTCATCACTTCTTCAATATCCTCATCAGACAATTCGATGATATCCAGAAAATCTTTGAAGTAGAAAAATGCTGCTGCTTTTTGGTCTGCGCTCATACTATTTTCTGTGATTAAATAGGCTGTAGTTTCTTTATCTATTTCTTCAGAAAGCGTATTATCCCATCGTGGATTATTTTTTACTTTAGCATTTGAAATTTTTAATGATTTGGCTAAAGCATCTATAGCCATTAGACTGGAAACGGTAATAACTATTTCCCCACGGTTATTCACGATATCACCATTACTATTATAACTATAGGTTTCACCTTCAACTGGAATATGATCAACTTTTCTGTACTCTGTTGCTGTCTGACTTGAAACTTCTTTAGCAGCATTATTGTAGGATTGCTGATGAACTTGTTCTGATTTTGGTTCTTCTTTTTTCTGTTCATCTCTCTTAATAGCAGAGCGGTGAAAATTGTATATGATTAAACCTTGTTCAAGGTGACTGTAGGTAACATCATACGTTACATCTTCTGTCCATGTTTTTCCACCTCGTTCACAATATAGTTCCAAACTAAAAGAAAATTCTCCATCTTCTATATTAGTACCATCAGTGTTTCCACATTTAAAATTCCCCTCGCCATTTTTAATATAGTTATTCAGCTGATCTAAACCCTTTTGTTTGTTTTTGTCTGCATATGAATGTGGTTTCACCTCCCATAAGTAGTTAGTTTCGTTATTTATCTCATATACATCTGCATAGCCATATGTTCCCTTTGTCCCTTTTTCCGATTCTTTTACATTTTTATAATCAATTCTCAACTCTCCTGTTTCAACCTTATTATTGGAATTATTCCAAATATCTTTCTGAACCCTCTTATGTATTTCGTTATACGGCAGCAAATCATATTTATTTAGCAGATACCAATTATTCTCAGATTAATGAGTTGTATCATAAAAATTAGTCTCATAAGTTATCTCTTCATATATCTCTTCTTCTGCAATGACATCATATTCGACGTTATTTAAACCTGGCATTGGTTCTAACCATATCAATTGGGTTATTGTTGCCTCGTCAGCACATACATTGATGATTAAGTTCGAAGCATTTGGTAAAATAATTCCAATTGCCAGTGCAAAACATATAAGTCTTTTAAATAATCCTCTCATTTTCATATATAATATCCTCCTAAAAATTGTATTTTATGGGTTATTTGTGTTCGCCAAATAAAAAGTACATAGAAAGGGCTTCTATGAATTAAATATGAACGTGTTCATATTTGTCCATTTCTGCCTTAATTGTCTACAAGCATATAAGTGTAAGCTGGGTCAACAATGTGCGTAGCACAGGCGTTAGCCCTTGTTGTTGACGCAGTTTGCACTTATATGCTACAATCTGTCAAGGCAGATAATAAATTCACAATTAAGCTTTTCAACTATGATATTTGCGAGCCCTTTTTATGCATTTTCTAAAGACCATAAACAGTTATTAAATATCCACCCCATATGACCTAAGAATCCCGATATTTTTTTCTTTTCTTCGTCTTATTTCTGCCATGGTTTCATCATGCAGTTGTTTATTATTGAGAATATTACCTATATATTCTTTCCTCTCTTTGCTGCTTTGCTTAATATCTTCACATGATTTGACATAGTCAGCTTCTGTAAAACCGTTTATATTGTGTTCTGCTTTATATAATGCACGTTTAATTGCATTTTTCGCTCTTCTGTCGGCAATTTCATATGGGTCGTCAAGCTCAAAACAAAATAACCCGTCGCGATCATCAATATGCCTGTAAAACTGTACATCAGGTCCAAAAATATCGAGCCCGGAAAAATAAAAAGTATAAAGATAATCTATCACATCACTCAATGTTTGTACTTTTTCAAATTCCGGCAAAACCCACTTTTTAACTTCGTTTAACGCTCTTTCAAATGCGTTTATAATACTTTTGCTTTCAAATTTTGGGAATCCAAAATTCATTATGTTACTTCTGTACTTTCCGTCATAATCATATACGTGACTACGTTTGTAGAACTCCGAAATGCCGATCATCCAATTGCAATTCATTCTCGGACTGCAATTAAGATTAATTTCCGATCTGTATATAGTAGCAATTCCAGCTGTTATATTAAAAACATTTTCGCTTTCTTTCTTCAAACCGATGATTTGAATAAAGCTGTTATCAACAAAGCGTATATAATGCGGATATTTGGTTTTTGCCTTAACAAACCCCAACGGTTCAAGAGCTTCACCAAAAACCTGTTTAAAAGCCGCATTTAAAGTAAGCTTTTTCTTGCCGACCTTGGAATCAGTAATTTTCTTTTTGAAAAACATCGGAATAATATTTGTATCCTCGTCCGCTTCGCTTTCAAAATCCTCATAATCCGAAACCATATATTTCGGCTCGATTCCCAGTACAGAAGCTGCTTCATACAAGGTATCCTCAACAAAAACCCCGTCCTTGTTCCATTTTTCAGAGAGCTGCTCCCACGTTTTTCCCGACGCTAAAAGCTGTTCCCAGCAATCACGTTTTCCCTTTTTGGAAGTACCCTCGTCAAATCCGTACCCCGAACCGTCGCCTACGATAACCGTGTCCGCAGCAGACGAATCTTTATACAATTCCAGTACTGCAAAGTCGCTGTCTACTACGTCCATACTGAAACTGCTTGTTTTCATTTCCGTCGCCGTCTGTTTAGCGTCGTCATGAGCCTGCTTAGGGTTGTTACTGTAATCTTCACAAGTCAGCGTCACCCATTTGCCGCTTTCGGAAAATGCGAGAATGTATGAAGATACAGCTTCGTCTTCCGAGCACGGCACAAAACCACGCTTTTTCATCATATTGCTGAATGATTTTATAAACTGTTCCTTGCTATTATTGCTTCTTATTTGTACTGAAGTAAAAAATCTGCCCATAAATTACTCCTTAAATTATTAAATATTTTTGTATGAATTATGTTTATCAAACTCCTCTAAAACATATCATAAACAATCATTTTTGTCTATAGATATCTGAAATACGGTCATAAATTCGGCGTAAGCGGTCATATTTGCTCAGAATTTATCGTAAAAAGGAAATGGCGGACAAAAATTTGCCCGCCTAATGTCAAACAATATTACCGTTGATGCCTACATAAATATCCACTAAATTGCTATTATTAACACAATAATAAAAATCCGTTATTGGCTGATAACACTTCTGAGATAGATATGTCTGAAACTTTTTTCGTGAGTTTATAAGCGTATCATAAGTTCCTGAGTGCCTTGCTCTGACTGCATTGTACAGTTTGATCTGAGGCTTGTAAACATAAAATTCATTACTTTTAAACTCCTTGCCGACAGGAACAAGGAACTCAAGATCGAGTATTACCTCATCTGTTCCGTAAGTATTTTCTTTCAGCGAAAAAATAATATTTCCCGTCTGCTCCATTTCAAGAGATTCCAGACTGCTTGAAATGTGCTCGATCAACTTACCGAGTTTATTGTATGTTGATCTTGTCCTATATGACAGCAGCGACTCAACAGATAAATATTGCTTTTCAATTATTTCCATAACTATCCCATCCCATTACTTGAAAATGATCTGTCAAATGTATCTCCACATTTAATATCCCTCCCCATTTTTTCATTTCGGGAGTAGTATAAAACATTTTCATCGGCTCGTCCATAGATATCTGAAATACGGTCATAAATTCGGTGTAAGCGGTAGTTTGAACGTAATTTTATTGTAAAATTTTACTTGCTATTTAAATAGTTCTATGTTATAATAATAAGCAAGGAGGCGAAATTATGAAGATTGCCGTCTGTGATGACGAAATGGTATTATTTGAAGAATTGTATACACTTTTGAATGAATATTCTGCATTAAAAAAAGAGCCGATATTAACCACATATTTCAAAACAGGCAATGACCTTTTATTGAGTACTGAAAAATTCGACATTATATTTATGGACTATCAAATGGACGATATGGACGGATTAGAGACATCAAAACGCCTGAGATTAAAGAATTCAAATGTTGCTATTATCTTTCTTACCGCCTTTCCGAAAATCGTTTTTCAATCTTTTGAAGTAAATACATTTCGATTTCTTTTAAAGCCGATAAAAAAGGACGAGCTGTTTAAGGCTGTCGATGATTATCTTAATTCTGTACAAACAGACGATTTTCTAATATTAAACACTAACGACGGTTCGTGGAAAGTCAGGTTATCTGAAATTATTTATGTCGAATCAAAAGACAAACACACTATAATACGAACTGCCGACAATCACCTCGAATGCTGCCGGTATATGCAGGAGATTGAAAAAATGCTCCCAAAAGACCGATTTATACGTTCACACAGATCATGTATCGTAAGTTTTCTGCACATAAGAAATCACGATAATAAGACGATATATTTCGATAATAACGAGCGTGCCTCCATAAGCAGAAGATATCTGACTGATTTCAAAAGAGCCTTTCAAGAATACATAGTAAGGTATAATACGAAGGACTGATACAATGAACAATGTGACTTCAAATACAGCATTTATTATTTCCGATTTATTTTTGCTCGTTAACTTGATATTAATAATCAAATCCGTTAATTGGGCAGAGTTTAAATCCGATCTGATCAAATTATTCTCCGTGTCGGTTATTCATGGATTCTACACACTGATTTTCAGTTCGTATTTTGCAACGTCATCAAAATTGATGATGTCGGTACTGCTTGCCGTATATTATCTGCGTTTTTTGTTTTTTCCGTTTATCTTCACTAAAAAAATAAAGTTTATTTCAATATATATGCCGCTTTTTCTGATATCATCAGACTCTCTATTTCAAAGCTTCGCTTTATGGATATTCAAGCTTGCATCCTCGGCTTCAAATGAACCCGCAATAACCAAAATCACATCAATGATATTTCAGCTGTTTGTCCTCTGTTTGATCTGCTTTTTAAACAAAAGGGGGCATTTCAAAAATTTAACATTTGCGTTTGAATCGACATCTAAAGCAGTAGGAATATTAATGCTTTTATGCGTTTTTATCATGGAAGGGGCAGTTACGCTAATTTCTTTTGAAACGGATAATATTTCTGTGCAAAAGGAATTCTCGGAATTCTTTTTATTGATCTTAATAATTATTATGTTTGCAATTATGCTTCTGCTGTTCATAAACAGTATGTCAAAAAAGTATTTTCAAGATACGTCCGATTTGCTTTTAAAACAGATCAATACTCAGCTGAAGCATTATGAGGCTTTGGATAATATGAGGAAAGAATTTCACGCTTTCAGGCATGATTACATTAATCATATGCAATGTGTATCAGCACTGATTTCAGCAAATAAGAACGAGGAAGCTGCCCAGTACATAAATAAGTTATCAAAGTCAAAAGCCATAACAGCAAAGCCGTTTGAATGCGGAAATCATATTTTAGATTCGATCCTTACAGAAAAAGCCTCGGCCGCAAAAGAATGCGACACGGAAATACGCTTGGATGGATTGTTTACGCATGACTTTGATCCTGTCGACCTGTGCGTCATTTTTTCCAACGCTCTTGACAATGCCATTGAATCTTGTCGTAAGATCGACGGTCATAAAGTCATTGATATAAAACTGAACACACAACAGGGATATCAATTTATTTCAATCTGCAACCCCGCAAGTGAAGAAAATAACAGACTACTGACAACTAAAGACGATAAAACACATCATGGATTTGGTATTAACAATATGCGGAATGCTGTTAACAGGCATGAGGGAACATTCTGTATAGATAATAGCAATGGTTTGTTTGCCCTTAATATTACACTTAAATTATAAAATAGGCGGATTCGATTGCATTAAAGCACGAATCCGCTGTTTTTTACTGCATTGCCATTGTATTCTCCTCTTTTATTCCCATATCCTGCTTTTTCAATCTTATCATCTGTTTCAGTTTTTTATCAACCGTCTGTTTAGCCGAACTGTACCGTTTGTAATAATCATCTTCAATGCACCGACTTAAATTCACAAACAATCCCATAACAGTATTTCTAAGCTGCATATTTTCAAAATCATCAATATTGTTAAGCATATTCTGAGCGTACCCATTACCGTCATTTGCGGACTTCGTGAGCCATTGGGCTGCTTGTTCCTTATCTTTTGCCAATCCCTCCGCACCAAACAAATACAGTACTCCCAGCTGATAACTTGACCACTTATTCATATCCGCAGAATGCTTAAAATGGTCTACCGCCTTTTGAATATCATACTTTTCTTTCTGCAAATATAGCTTTCCGAGAGCATACTGCGTGTACTCGTTATCTTCGGCTGACAGTAAATATTTCTCTGCTTTCTCCAAATCCTGCGGCACAATTTCACCTTTCAGATAAATCTGACCTAACTTAAAAGAGGCAAAATTGTCGCCCTCATCTGCACATTCTGTAAGCATAGCAATTCCTTTTTCAATATCCTGTGGAAAACATTCGCCCGAAATATATTCCAATGCAAGAAAACGCTTTGCATTGGAATTTCCCAATTTAATTGATTTTTCAATACACTCCAAACCCTTATTCAAATCAGCTTCAATGTGTTTTCCCTGAATTAATACTTTGCCATATTCATACAGACCATTCTTGTTATTCATCTCAGCGGAACGTTTGAAGTAATCAATGGCTTTTGAAATATCAGCTTCCGTTCCAAGCCCGTTTTTAAACATAGAGCCAAGTTTGTAATATAGGTTATCGTCAGCCTGACCCTTACTTTCAAGTTCAAGAAATCCTGACAATGCGTCTTTATAGTACCTTTGTGCGGTATCTTCATTTTTAGGAACATATTCACCTTTATTGTACATTTGAGCAACAGCGTATGAGGCATAAGGCTGACCATGTGCAGCTGACTTTTTATACCACTCAAAAGCTTTCTCAGAATTTTTCTCAATACCATTTCCGTAGTAATATAGGTTAGCAAGGCTGTATTGTGCAAATTTGTTGCCCTCCTGTGCTGACTTTTCAAACCATTTAAACGCTTCCTTGTAATCCTGCTCTGTACCCAACCCGTAGCAATGCATTTTGCCTATGCGATACCAAACATAAGAACGCATATCCGCAGACTTCATATTCTGACCTTCGTATCTCGGCTCATAGGGTAACATGGAATCAGCGTTCGGTTCTATTACCGTAAGAGCATGAAGCGCTTCCCTGTAAAATGAAAATGATTTTTCATCATTCTTTTCTCCGAGCTTTTCCGTGGAATAAAGCTTGCCCAAATCGTGAATCGCAAGAACATTGCCTGACCTTGATTCGTTAAGCAAAAGCTGTTCCGCTTTTTGAAAATCTTCAAGCTTTGATTGCTTGTTGTAAATAATCTTGCAGGCTTCTTTGTATACCGTACTCCATTTGAGATAGTATTTACTTTGAGATTGATAATCTACCGTATCGACTGTTACCGCATTTTCACCACTCCAAATGAAATCTTCGGCTGTCAGATCGTCATTATCTGTAAATGTCGCTTTATCATTTTTGGATGGCTCAGATTCATCAAACTGCGGAGATATTTCTTCTGAAAAACTTTCGGAAATTTCATCTTTGTTTACCAAAAATTCGGGTTCTGAAATTACAGAAAAATTATTCATTTCAAGCACCGTCTTAATTATCATATTTCGCACAGGCTGAAAGACTTTGTTATCAAACAATGGCGGAAATTCTTTTTCCTTTTGCGTGTAAGTTTTAAATTTCAGCCGCTCTAAATCACACCACTTTTCATAAAGTGCAGAAATATTTTCGTCCTTTGCAAGCTCCGAAAAAATGCTGTTTACAGTTTCTTTCACATTGGGCAGAAGATAACCGTAGACCTTTTTGCCTTTGACATTTTGCAGTTGTACATAAAGTTTTTGCACAAGATTTTCAAGCTGCGGATTATCAAAATTCCCTTGCTGAATTTTGCTTATTATCTTTTCAAACTCATCTTTTGACAAGGCTTTCAATTCGTCACGGCTTAACGTCTGCTCCTGATATATTGACTGCAAATCATCGTGAAATATATCGTTTGCAAAAGCTGAACGAATCTTATTAATTCCCTCGTTTGTTAAGAATCCTTCCTTTGTATTTTCGGAATAAACAAGCAGATGAATATGCGGATGATGAGTAGTGTCATGAAATGCGGCGTACCATTTTAAATTGCATAATGAAATTTTCTGATTTTTTGCAATATCAGAGATATGCCTCATAACAAGCTGCCGCCATGCTTCAGAGTTATCATACCCCAAACGAATTGCATCTTCTCTGCGCAGAGAAATGACGTGCGACCAGACGTTACCCTTGTGATTTGCTATTTCATTTGCTACTCTGTCAAGAATTATCGGTTCATCTTTTTCATTGAACAATCCGTGATTCCCTCTTTTTTCGACCCCCGGGCGCATAGCCATGTATCCGACAAAGTTTTGACGATTACCGATGACGTCAGCGTTACGCTCAATGATCGTACTGATTAGTTCCGAAGCGTTTTCTACAGTAGGGTTCGCAGTGTAGTCCTCATACTCAAGGTATCTTTTAGCTTCGGGAAAGTCCAAAAGCAAATCGTTTAAAAGCTGTTTTTGATTTTCCGTCACTTCCTTATTCTCAGCAAACTTATTCTGTTCACGTACTTCAACTGTTTCACGGGTTGCGATGTACTTTGTGTAATTTCTGCGCTTGTTTTTACTTTTCTGTGTACCGCTTTTCAGATAGCGGCTTGTTACGATTATTTGCGATAAAGCTATAGTATCTCCTCCTAACCAATATTCAGTTTGTTTCTTGGATGCTTTGTTTTAAGTATCTCTTTTTGTTTTGCAGACGTAACATGTGTATAAATCTGAGTTGTAGTTATTGAACTATGTCCCAACATTCGCTGTATGTATCGGATATCAACATCTTCTTCGAGAAGAAGAGTAGCAAAAGAATGTCGGAACATATGGGGCGTTATATGCATATCTACTCCGCACTGTTTGCAATAGAAATTTATCATATTGCGAACAGACTGTTCGGTCATTCTTCTGCCTAGCTTGTTGACGAAAAAATATCCCGAATCTGGAATCTCTTTTTCAAATAACGAATGATATTTTCTAAGAATACTGAGTACCGCAAAATTTTCAATAGGTATAATACGTTCTTTTGAGCCTTTACCATAGAATTTAACCGAGTTTCCTAACAGATCAACATTATCTGAACGCAAAGTACAAATCTCCGCCACTCTAGCTCCTGTAGCGAAAAGCAATTCGAGAATTGCTGTATTACGAACTGCACTGCGAATCTGATAATCGCTTTTAGCAAACACAATCTGCTGATACGAAAAAGATATTAGTTTAGCTATAACTCCAAGGGGAATGGTTTTCGGCAGCAGCAAAGGCTCTTTTATCGTTGTTTCCAGTTTGTCAAACGGATTAAAGTCGATAAGATCCTGCAAAAGCAGAAAGTGAATAAACGCTTTAAGCGTTGCAAGCTTACGCTTGGCTGTTTTAGGCTTGTACTTTTTGTTGAGATATTCTATGTAGTCCCACAAGGCCTGCTTTGAAAGCTCGTTCGAGAAAACTCCGTACTGCGACAAGTCGATTTTATACGCTCGGATCGTTTTATCACTGAGTTTTTTATGGTAACGGCAATAATTCATAAATTCGTCAATGTGCAATTTGTATTCAAACATTATGGACAACTCCTTTTAATTTCAATGTGAATGATTTTGATATTTTTCGTCAAATTAAACAAATAAGACAAGATCTATTATTTTCATTTAATTCAATTTACATCTATTATACCAGAGTTTTTGATGTTCGACAAATTACGGCAAATTGTGAAAATTCACAAATTTTATGCAATTTAATTGACATTTTAGGGATTTGGTGATATATTTAAAATGAGAAAGTTTAATAAGTGATAACTACAAATTATCGGAGG
>OLRG01000595.1_pt1 | contig 34223 bp, 28 predicted proteins | sample 1672331 | NCBI WGS metagenome assembly OLRG01 (sample SAMEA3136672, study PRJEB25190) | human gut metagenome
AAAATCTATGATTTAAGTGGTGGGAGCATGTCACAAATGAATTCTTTTTGTTACTTCTCCTGTGAGAATACCGATGAGGATACCTGTGATCACTCCGGAAATCAGGAGTACAGGGGCATAATAGAAAAGGCTGGTATTTTCTACAATAAGGGCGGCTATAATCAATTGTCCGATATTGTGAGACACACCACCTGCGACGCTGACGCCCAGGATGCTGAATCCGGAAAAGCGTTTCATAAGGGTCATCACTGTAAGGCTCAAAGCAGCACCTGCCATACTGTAAAGGATACTGAACATGTTTCCGAACATAAAGCCGATCACCAGGATCCGGACCATGGATACAAGAGCAGCCTCTTTCCAAGTGTATGTTTCCAGGATAAAAAGTACTGCAAGGTTGGCAAGACCTAGTTTGATTCCCGGTATTCCTGCAAAAAACGGAATCAGAGATTCTACATAACCAAAGATAATGGCAATGGCTGCAAAAAGCCCCATATAGGCGATTTTTTTCTGTTTCATAATGTTATACAACCGTATCAAATCCGGAAGGATCTTCCTCCTGATCAGCGGCTTTTTCTCCTTCTATTACGACTTTGTTGGGGAGGCAGACGATCCTTCCCCCGGCGCTGTCAATTGCCCTCTGCTTCATGCAGAGATGATCAGGACAGCTGGCGTCTGTCATTTTGGCCTGTCCGTTTTTGATCTCGCAGACATTAGTATCATTTATGGGGATCACCTGGTCTTTGGACAGGGAGTAGGTGCCATATTCTTCACCGTTCACTGTGATACGGATGGTACCGTAGTGACCTTTTCGTACAAAATACATACTTCCCCACAGAATCAGAGCAAAGACAAGGATGCCTGTAATAAATACAATTTCTTTTTTTTTCAAATAAATACCTCTTTCGTGTAAAAGATTATTGAGGGATCATATAGCTGTAATGATAGCATAGTAGGGAACAAATAACAAGAATAAAGTTATATATGACAAACAAGAACCTGGGAGACATAGTTTATTCAAGAAAAATTCATTGTTTTCCATAAGGAAAAGTGATAGAATAAATAAGATGGTTTTTAGATAATTTTAAATGAGTAATATAAGGAATCATAATAACATAGAGGAGTTAATATATGAATGTTTTTTCAAAAGTATTCGGAACGCACAGCCAGCGTGAAGTAAAACGTATCATGCCATTAGTTTTAAAGACAGAGGCTTTGCAGCCGGAGATGCAGAAGTTAAGTGACGAAGAGCTGAGAGACAAAACAAGAGAATTCCGGAAACGTCTGGACGAAGGGGAGACTCTGGATGATCTTCTGCCGGAGGCTTTTGCAGTTGTTCGTGAAGGTGCAAAACGTGTTCTTGGAATGGAACATTATCGTGTACAGATCATCGGTGGTATCATTCTTCATCAGGGACGTATCGCTGAGATGAAGACAGGTGAAGGAAAGACTCTTGTATCCACGCTTCCTGCATATCTGAATGCACTGGAAGGCAAGGGTGTTCACATTGTAACAGTCAATGATTATCTGGCTAAGCGTGATGCTGAGTGGATGGGTAAGGTGCATGAGTTCCTGGGTCTCACTGTAGGCGTTGTTCTTAACGACATGAAACCAGAAGAACGTCGCGCAGCATATGGATGCGACATTACTTATGTAACTAATAACGAACTTGGATTCGATTATCTTCGTGACAATATGGTCATCTACAAAGAGCAGCTTGTACAGAGAGATCTTCACTACTGTATCATCGATGAGATCGACTCCGTCCTGATCGACGAGGCACGAACCCCTCTTATCATTTCCGGACAGAGCGGCAAATCCACCAAACTTTACGAAGTATGCGATATCCTGGCACAGCAGCTTGAGCGTGGTGAAGCCAGCCATGAAATGACCAAGATGGCAGCTATCATGGGAGAAGAAGTTGTCGAGACCGGTGATTTCGTTGTCAATGAGAAGGACAAGATTGTCAACCTTACCGAGCAGGGTGTCAAGAAGGTTGAGAAATTCTTCAATATCGAGAACCTGGCAGATCCGGAGAACCTGGAGATCCAGCACAATATCATCCTCGCACTCCGTGCACACAACCTGATGCACAAGGATCAGGACTACGTAGTTAAGGATGACGAGATCCTGATCGTAGATGAGTTTACCGGACGTATCATGCCAGGACGCCGTTATTCTGACGGACTTCATCAGGCAATCGAAGCAAAAGAGCATGTCAAGGTCAAGAGAGAGAGCAAGACCCTTGCTACCATCACATTCCAGAACTTCTTCAACAAATATGACAAGAAGGGTGGTATGACCGGTACAGCACTTACTGAGGAGAAAGAATTCCGTGATATCTACGGAATGGACGTTGTAGAGATCCCGACCAACAGACCAGTACAGCGTAAAGACCTCGAAGATGCCGTATACATGACCAAGAAAGAGAAATTCAACGCAGTCGTAGAGGCTGTCAAAGAAGCATATGCAAAGCAACAGCCGGTACTGGTTGGTACGATCACTATCGAGACTTCTGAGCTTATCAGCAAGATGCTCCGCCGCGAGGGAATCCCGCACAAAGTCCTGAATGCGAAGTTCCATGAACTCGAGGCAGAAATCGTAGCAGAGGCAGGACAGTCCGGTGCCGTTACCATCGCGACCAACATGGCAGGCCGTGGTACCGATATCAAGCTTGATGACGTTGCAAGAGAAGCCGGCGGTCTCAAGATCATCGGTACAGAGCGTCATGAATCCAGACGTATCGATAATCAGCTCCGTGGACGTTCCGGCCGTCAGGGAGACCCGGGTGAATCCCGTTTCTACATCTCTCTTGAGGATGACCTGATGCGTTTGTTCGGTTCTGAACGACTGATGAAAGTATTTACATCCCTCGGTGTTGCAGAGAATGAGCAGATTGAACACAAGATGCTTTCCAACGCGATCCAGAAGGCACAGGAGAAGATAGAGTTCAACAACTTCGGTATCCGTAAAAACCTTCTCGATTACGACCAGGTAAATAACGAGCAGCGTGAGATCATTTATGCAGAGCGCCGTCAGGTACTGGATGGAGAGAACATGCGCGATGCCATCTACAAGATGATCACAGATATCGTAGACAGTACTGTAGATATGTGCTTCTCCGATGATGTAGATTCCGAAGAGTGGGATCTGGATGAGTTCAACACAGCACTGCTCCCGATCATCCCGATCAAGGCTTTAACTAAGGAAGATGTCAAAGGCAAGAAGAAAGACGAGATCAAGCACGAGATCAAAGAAAAGGCTGTCAAACTCTACGAAGCCAAAGAAGCAGAGTTCCCGGAAGCAGAGCAGCTTCGTGAACTGGAACGCGTCGTTCTCCTGAAATGCATCGACAGCAAGTGGATGGATCACATCGACGACATGGAGATTCTCCGTCAGGGAATCGGCCTTGTAGGATATGGCCAGAGAGATCCGGTTGTTGAGTACAAGATGAGCGCTTACGAGATGTTCAACAACATGATCAGTGCGATCCAGGAAGATACTGTCCGTATGCTGTATCATGTAAATGTAGAGCAGAAGGCAGAGCGTGAGCAGGTTGCCAAAGTTACAGGAACCAACAAGGATGATTCCTCCGCAAAAGCTCCTGTTCAGCGTAAAGAAGACAAGATTTATCCGAACGATCCATGCCCGTGCGGAAGCGGCAAGAAATACAAACAGTGCTGCGGACGTAAATTAATGAAAGCATAATAGAGCAGATAATAAAGAAGCTGCATCCCCGTTGGAGTGATTCCGATGAGGATGCAGCTTTTTGCATAGGTGATATTTGATTTTTTAATATCAGAGAGTTTATTTCCCAGCTTTTGCTCTGCGGGCATCTTTCTTTGATTCCAGGTTGGAAACGACCATAGTGCAGGCAGCATCACCGGTGATGTTGACAGTGGTACGTCCCATATCAAAGATACGGTCAACACCGGCAACAAGTGCGATACCGTCGACCGGAAGACCTACAGAAGTAAGCACCATCGCAAGCATGACCATACCGGCACCAGGCACACCAGCAGTTCCGATAGAAGCGAGAGTTGCTGTGAGCACGATAGTCAGCATCTGAGAAAGTGTCAAATGGATTCCGTAGCAGGATGCGATAAAGATCGCACAGACGCCCTGATAGATCGCAGTACCGTCCATATTGATGGTAGCACCGAGTGGAAGTACGAAGGATGCGATCTCACGTTTGGCACCAAGTTTCTCAGTACATTCCAGGTTGATCGGCAGGGTTCCTACGGAAGAAGCACTGGAGAATGCAAACATGATCGCCGGAAGCATGCCCTTGAAGAATTTCAGCGGGCTCATTCCACCGAGTGTTCCGACAGTCAGTGAATAAACAACTACAGCATGTACAACATAGCAGATATAAGCTGCGAGAAGTACCATAGCCAGGGAACCGATGATTGCCGGACCGTTGGCTGCGATAACCGGACACAGCAGGCAGAAGACACCGATCGGGGACAGTTTCAGGATCATTTCCATACATTTCATAAAGATCTCATTCAGATCATTGAATGCGTTTACAACGCGGATGTTTTTCTCACCGACGAGGATGATCGCGAAACCAAGGATGATCGCCATTACGATAACCTGCAGCATGTTTGCTTCTACCATCGGTGAAACGAAGTTGGATGGAAAAATATTTACCAGCGTATCCATGAAGGAAGTTGCCTCAGCAGCCTCATAGGCCAGGTCTGTGGTAGCAACTACAGGAAACAGTCCTTTGAACAGGTTTCCACCGGTTAGACCGATTGTAACGGCAAAAGCAGTTGTGCACAGATAAAAAACAACTGTTTTGAGACCGATAGATCCAACTTTCTTGATATCACTCATGGAAATGATACCGCACATGATGGAAAACAGTACGATCGGAACGACGATAAACTTGATCAGGTTCAGGAAAATCGTTCCAAACGGTTTGATGTAAGATTCGGCGAAGCTGGCATGACTCTGCATCAGAAGACCAGCAATGATCGCCAGGACCAGTGCAATAAAAATCTGCATGGCCAGGGACATTTTTTTCTTTTCTTTCATTAGTAATACCTCTCTTTCTCTCCCTTTTGTACAGGTTTATGGTATAAAAAAAGGCATCGCAAATAAACGCAATGCCTTCATCGCCATCACCTGACAATTCATTGTATCATATGTATAAAAAAGATACAATACAGAGTCGAAAATTGGCTAAATTTGTATTTGTTGTCTATGACAACGAATTAGAAGAACTTCGCGATCGTATCCAGTTCCTTGCGCGGCGGACGTGCAGGAGATTCATCTGCCTTGCCGACTGCAATAACAGACACAACAGTTTCTGTCTCTGGAATATCAAGGAGTTCGCGGAGTTTATCAGATTCACGGAGTCCCATGATCAAAGTAGAAAGTCCCAGATCTTCCGCTTTGAGGATCAGGTTTTCATTCTGCAGACCAAGATCATAGCATCCCCATCCGTTTCCAAGTTCATTGTCGGCGGTACCATCTTTCTGGAAACCGGCGCGGTCATGTACGAAGGTTGTTACGATCAGCGCAGCATTCTCGGATTTACCCGCATTTCCCGCACCCGGAAGGCAGGTTGCACGGATCTTGTCGACTATTTCTCTGGAAAGAACACAGTAGTAACGTCCTGTCTGAGAGTTTTTCCAGGACGGAGCCTCCTGCGCGGCATGGATCAGAGTTTCCATCTGTTCTCTGGTCACTTCACTGTCAGCTGCATATTTGCGGACAGTTCTTCTGGTTTCTATTAATTTCTGAAATTCCATGGTGAGTCCTCCTTGATGTGATAACTTTGTACAACGTCATTTTAACATAGCGATAAAGGGGATTCAATGAGAAGTTTATGTATGCACAATTCACAAAAACCAAAAGAATAACTTATATAATCTATACAAAGTTGTGTTTTTTTCCAAAAAGCAATTGACGTTCACTTAAGAGAGTGCTACTATGACACATGTAAGGAAAACCTTTTCCTAACAAACCAGCAAGGAGAATCAGAATGGCAGTTACGATAGAAGATATTGCCCGGGAAGCCGGTGTATCGATTGCGACTGTATCCAGGGTGATCAATAAGACGAAGCCGGTAAGTGCAGAACTCCGTGACAGAGTCTACGAAGTGATCGAGAAGAATCATTTCAAGCCCAACAGCCTTGCACAGGGATTGATCACAAAGAAGACCAATACGATCGGTATTATCGTACCGGACATTTCCAATGCAGTTTTTGGTAAACTCACCAAGGGAATCAACAGTGTTTTTGCACAGGAAGGCTATACTGTTGTCCTCTGTGAATCACAGGGTGAACTTGAGAAAGAACTGAAATTACTGGGAATTCTGGAGGAGAAGCAGATTGAAGGCCTGCTTTTTGCCGGAGTTGATGTAAACCACACTCTGGTAGAGCGCATGCGCAAGAGAAATTATCCGGTAGTCCTGGTGACACAGGAAGCTTCGGAGGATGAGGAAGCAGTGCACACTGTGATCCACAATAATATGGAGGCGATGTACGATGCGGTGAAGTTCCTTCTGGACAATGGCCATGAGCGGATCGCCTATCTCGGCGGACCGAAGAATGACTTTTCATCTGGCAAGAAGCGTGTCATTGGCTATAAGAAAGCACTGGAAGAAGCAGGAATAGAAGTGAAGGATTCCTACATTGCCCAGGGAGATTTTTCTTTTGAAGCGGGATATCAGGGAATGAAGAAGCTCTATGAGGAGAACAGTAAGCTCCCGACGGCAGTAGTCACCGGAAGTGATGTGATCGCAGTAGGAGCGATCCAGTATCTTGACAACATGAGAGTGAAGATTCCAGATGATATTTCCATCATGGGATTTGATGATTCTGAATTTGCAACTTACATCAAGCCGGAGCTGTCAACCGTGCGGATCTCTTACTATGATGAGGGAGTCAAGGCGGCGGAGATGCTCAGGGAACTGATGGATGGCAGCACAGAAGCACCAATGAAGGAGTATGTGCCCCACAAGATTATCCGAAGGAGCACGACAAAGAGTCTGAACTGAATACAGGAAAGAAGAGCTGTATAGGAGCAGCTCTTACTTTTGAACGAATAAGAAAGCGCTTTCCCTAAAGATTATGCAGATTATACAAAAGAAAATCATAAATATTAGTGATTATAACAAACGGAAAAACGATGAAACCTTATTTTTTTACGATTAAATGTAAACGTTTTCCTAAAAGTATAAATATCATTCCGACAGTTCAGAGACATTCTTAAATTAAGAGATCTATAAAAAACACAATATATATTTTCATTCATGAAGGAGGAAACAACATGAAAACAAAACAGTGGAAAAAAGCAGCAGCACTTATGTCAGCAGGAGCAATGACCGCATCTATCTTTGCGGCACCATTGGCAGTAAAGGCAGACGATAAGGTAACGATTTCATTTTCCTTTGACCAGGGCGTTGGCGAGGCAACCCAGAAGATGGTAGATGCCTACAACGAAAGCCAGGACAAAGTGGAAGTACAGACTGTCATTCTCCCGCAGGATGCAAACACAGTTCACGATGATTTTGTAAACAAGCTTGCTTCCGGAGATACCAGTGTAGATGTAATGGGACTTGATGTAACTTATATCAGCGAGTTTGGTTCTGCAGGATGGCTGGCAGATCTCTCTGATCTGGTAGATCCTTCTCTGACAGAGGGAATGCTCACAGGTCCGGTAGAAGGTGCAACGATTGATGGCAAACTTGTAGCAATGCCATGGTTCACAAACTCAAGTGTCCTTTTCTATCGTACGGATGTCCTTGAAGATCTGGGTGCAGAAGCTCCGGATACCTGGGAAGGCTGGATGGAGCTGGCAGACAAGGCAAAAGGTGTAGATGGCGTGGAATATGGAGCTGATTTCCAGGCAGCACAGTCCGAATCTCTTGTATGCAACTGGGTGGAATATGTGTGGGGCAATGGCGGAGATATTCTGGATGAGAACGGAACTCCTGTTGCAAACTCCGACAATAATGTAGAAGCAACAGAGATCATGAAGAAACTTGTTGATGATTATGCACCGGAAGGAATCACAACTTATTCCGAAACAGAGAGTGAGCAGGTATTCAAAGAAGGCAAATGCCTCTTCATACGTGACTGGTCAGGATTCTGGTCAAGCGGACAGGATGAAGGTTCCAAGGTGACAGGAAAAATTGGCGCAACTACACTTCCGGTCGGACCAAGTGGTGAAGATTCTCACACCTGCCTCGGTGGACTTGATCTTGTGATCAACAACAACGTTGACGATGCACACAAAGAGGCAGCAGCTGATTTCATTTCCTACATGGCAAGTGCAGATACACAGAAAGAAATGACTCTGATCTCTTCTCAGCCGCCAGTTGTAAAATCTGTTTATGAAGATGCTGATATCCTGGAAGCAATCCCATTCTACTCTGATTTTGCAGACATCATCGCAACAGGAAAATCCAGACCGCAGACACCAAAATATGCAAAAGTTTCCGATGCGATCCAGAGAAATGTACACCAGGCACTCACCGGCGAGATGGAAGTCAAAGATGCACTTGATACACTCCAGAGCGAACTGGAAGAGCTTACAAAATAATAAAATTTTAAGGGAGAGGAATGAGCACAATGAAAAAGGGACGTGGTTCACTGGAAAAAACAGAATCCAGGGATGCATGGATTATGATGACACCGGCTCTTATTGTTCTGACGATCGTGGCGGTTTATCCGATACTTCGTACATTCTGGCTGAGTCTCCATGAGATGGTCCTAACTGATCCGACGAGCGGGTATCCGTTCGTCGGACTGGGAAATTATATAAAGATTTTTCAGGATTCCAGAGCATTGACGGCACTTGTATTTACACTGAAATTTACTGTTGTGACAGTATTTTTTGAGACGATTCTCGGCTTTATTTCTGCGATGATCATGAATCAGGGATTCAAGGCAAAAGGCTTCGTCCGGGCAGCAATCCTGATTCCGTGGGCGATTCCGACCTCTGTTTCTGCAATGATGTGGAAATTTATCTACAACGATCAGTATGGACTTTTTAATGATGTATTGTGCCGCCTTGGGGTGATCGATGGTTACAAAGCATGGCTCAGTACTTCAAGTGGTTCCTTTATGGCGCTGGTCATCACGGATATCTGGAAAACAGCGCCGTATATGGCACTTCTGATCCTTGCAGGACTGCAGATGGTTCCGGATGATCTCTATGAAGCGGCAAAGATTGACGGTGCAAATGTAATTCAGCGTTTCATTTATGTCACGCTTCCAAACGTCAAAACGACCGTCCTCGTGGCAATGCTGTTCCGTACCCTGGATGCTTTCCGGGTATTTGACCTGATCTCCGTTATGACAGGAGGCGCGAACGGAACGGAGAGTGTGTCTGTGTACGCATACAATAACCTGATGAAATTCCTTGATTTTGGATATGGTTCTTCCCTGGCAGTGCTGATCTTTGTAGTTGTATTCCTGATCAGCGTGATCTATATGAAATTTATGGGAAACCGTCTGACAGAGATGTAGGAGGTGGACATTGTGCAGAAATCAAAGAGCATAGCAGGAAAAATCTTATTCGCAGTGTTTGTGATCGTTTTTGTCGGAATCATTGTCCTTCCTTTCTTCTGGCAGTTTATGACTTCGATCAAACCTCTGTCGGAGATCTCAGCAATTCCGGCGAAGTGGATCCCGAGCAAGGTCCACTGGGACTTTTACAAAAATGTATTTACGAAACATCCATTTGGAAGATATCTGCTGAACAGTTTTATCGTGGCACTTTCCACAACGGTACTCAGCATTCTAATCGGTGCTTCCGCAGCATATGCACTTGCGAGACTTCGCTTTAAAGGTAAAAAGATCATGCTCATGGCGATCTTAAGTATTTCCATGTTCCCGACGATCGCAACCTTAAGCCCGATCTATCTTCTTCTGAAAAACCTGAAGCTTCTCAATACATATGCAGGTCTGATCATTCCGTACATCACCTTTGCCCTGCCCCTGTCGATCTGGCTTCTGACGAACTTTTTTGCACAGCTTCCGAAGGGATTTGAGGAGGCTGCAGCGATCGATGGTTGTTCCAGAGGTAAGATTTTCTTCACGATCATGCTTCCTCTGATCAAACCGGCAACTTTTTCTGTGGCACTGATCGTCTTTATCAATGCATGGAATGAGTATCTGTATGCACTGACTTTTATGACAAATGACAATATGAGGACAGTACCGGTAGGTATTGCACTTTTCCCGAGCAATTACGAGCTTCCGTGGGGCGACATTGCGGCAGCGACTGTTGTAGTAACCGTTCCGCTTATCATTCTGGTACTTATTTTCCAGAAAAAGATCATCGCAGGTCTGACCACCGGCGGTGTAAAAGAATAATAGTAGCTGTGAGGGTACTGAACAGTTACAAATAATAAACATCAGGAGTGAGCATTATGAAAAAAATTAAATTATCAGAAAATCTGGAATTATCTCAGGTAGTTATGGGATGCATGAGAATCGCAGATTCCAATCTTACCGAAAATGAACTTTTGGATCTTGTAGAAAAATGTCTGGATATGGGAGTGACCTCCATTGACCATGCACCGGTATACGGCGGCTATACCTGTGAAAAAATCTTTGGAGATGCGGTACTTCGGAAACGTCCGGAACTGAGGGACAAGATGCAGCTTATCACAAAAGCTGGTATCGTATGCCCGGGACATTATGGAAACAAGACCATTTACTATAAAAGTACAAAAGAAGAGATTCTGAAAGAAATGGACGAATCTCTGGAAAAACTGGGAACAGATCATGTAGATCTTCTACTGATCCACAGACCTGACCCGCTGGCTGATCCGGCAGAAACTGCAGATGCATTGGAAACTGTTGTAAAGCAGGGAAAAGCCCTGAATGTTGGTGTTTCAAACTTTTTGCCGTCCCAGATGACGATGCTTCAGAGTTATCTGAACATTCCGCTTGTGACGAACCAGATGGAGCTTTCTGTCAAAAACACTGAGAACTTCTTTAATGGAGTAGTTGACGATGCATTTACAAGAAGAATCCCTCTGATGGCATGGTCTCCGCTTGGAGGTGGTGATGTATTTAAGAGTACCGATGAAAAATTTGTACGTCTGCGTACTGTACTTACGGCAATCGCAGAAGAGCATAAGACTACGATCGACGCAGTGATCTACGCATGGCTGTTTGTTCATCCGGTAAGAATTGCGGCGATCACAGGAACTATGAATGCAGACAGAATCCAGAAAGCCGTGGATGCGACAGAACTGGAACTTTCTTATGATGAGTGGTATCAGATTCTGGAAGCATCCAGAGGATACGCTGTACCGTGATGAAAATTAGTTGACATAAATGATCTTGGGAGGACAGAAACGTGAGTAAAATTCGTTTTGGACTGATCGGTTCCGGCTGGAGAGCAGAATTTTATATTCGCATTGCCAAAGCCCTGCCGGAAATGTTTGATCTGGCAGCAGTGATGATAAGAAGTAAAGAAAAAGGTGAGGCTTTTTCTGCAAAATTCGGTGTAAAAGTAGTCAATACACTGGATGAACTTGTGGAAAAAGAGCCGGAGTTTGTCGTAATGGCAATCAAAAGAGGAATCGTCACAGAAAATCTGATCACTTTATTTGAGAGAGGGATCCCGGTGCTGACGGAAACACCTCCGGGAGAAGACGTGGAAGCACTGCATCAGCTCTGGGATGCTTATCAGAAATATCAGCCAAAAGTGCAGGTGGCAGAACAGTATTTCCTGCAGCCGCTCTATGCATCCTGGTACAAGGCAATCTGTGATGGAAAGCTTGGTGAGGTAGAAAATATCAATATTTCTTCACTCCACGGTTATCACGGTGCGAGTATCATCCGGCAGTTCCTTGGAACAGGATTTGAGAACTGCAGGATTTACGGAAAACGTTACTGGTTTGATGTGACGGAAACATATGGAAGAGAGGGCATGGTTTTTGATGGAGAGGTTGTCAAATGCTCCAGAGATCGTCTGACGATGGAATTCGACAATGGCAAAGTGGCATATTTCGACTTTTCTGACCCGGCGCAGTATCACTCTTTTATCCGCACCAGACAGCTTACCGTGCAGGGAACACGAGGTGAGATCGATGATCTTACTATTCGCTATCTGAATGCGCAGAATATTCCGGTCACACAGGATCTTCGGAGGATTGATCTTGGCGTATATGGAAATCAGGAATGGTCACATTATGCGGTTATGCTGGGCGAGGAATTTTTGTTCCGTACACCGTTTATCAATGCGAGATTCAACGATGACGAGATCGCAGTTGCTTCCTGTATGGTAAAAATGCATGAGTATATCAACGGCGGTGAAGAATTTTATGGAATGGCAGATGCACTGCAGGATATGTATATCTGCCTCAAGATGGATGAAGCTCTGGAACATCCGGTGACTGTAGTAGAGACTCAGACACAGCCATGGGCGCAGAAATAAACCAAAAAACAGGATCCTGACGTTATAAAATGCTTGTAAACAAAAGCACTGAATCTATCAAGAAACATTTCTTTTGAAGTGATGTTTCTTGATGAATTTGGTGCTTTGTTTTTGTGGCTTTGTGTAGTATTGCAGAAAGAACTGTGAAAACCACATGTGATTTGTGACTATTTTTTGAAAAAACCTCTTTACAAACCACATAAAACAATATATAATGCAGACATAAACAAAAAGAAACCACATAAAATTAAAATAAAACAGACATAAAACCACAAAATTGCAAAAACAACAAAAACAGACAGGAGAGTATTAAAATGAAAATTCTTGAATCTAAATTCGTAAAAGGCTTTATCAAAATGGCAGATGACGGTTATCAGCAGGGATGGCATGAGAGAAACGGTGGAAACTTAAGCTATCGTCTGAAACCGGAAGAAGTAGAGATGATCAAACCGCGACTGAATGCACCGGGAGAATGGGAAGAGATCGGAGTGGAAGTTCCGGGACTGGCAGGAGAGTTTTTCCTTGTGACAGGAAGCGGTAAATATTTCCGAAACATCATCGTGGACCCGGAAGTATGTCTTGCGATCATCGAGCTGGATGAGACAGGAACGAAGTACAGAATCCGCTGGGGACTTGTCGAGGGTGGCAGACCGACCAGCGAACTTCCAACACATCTGATGAATCATGAAGTGAAGAAAAAACTGACAAACGGAAGACATCGTGTTATCTACCATGCACATACCACAAATACTATCGCACTGACTTTTGTTCTTCCACTGGACGACAAGGTATTTACAAGAGAACTGTGGGAATCCGCAACAGAGTGCCCGGTTGTATTCCCTGACGGTGTCGGCGTAATCGGCTGGATGGTTCCGGGCGGAAGAGAGATTGCCATCAAGACAGCAGAACTGATGAAGAAATATGATGTTGTTATTTGGGCACATCACGGAATGTTCTGCTCCGGAGAAGATTTTGACCTGACCTTTGGTCTGCTCCACACAGTAGAGAAATCTGCTGAGATCCTGGTCAAGATCCTTTCTATGACACCGAACAAACTCCAGACCATTACACCGGACAACTTCCGTGCTCTGGAAAAAGACTTCCATGTAAGTTTGCCAGAAGAATTCCTGTATGAAAAAGACGATCAGAAAAAATGATCACCGCTGCGTTGGTACTGTCCCGAACTGCTTTTTGTAAGCACGGACAAACGTAGTGTAATCCCGAAAGCCGCTCATCTGGGCGGCTTTCATTATGGGCGTTCCCTGGGAGACCAGGGAACGGGCGTGAAGCAGGCGTTTGCTGACGATGTAATTGTGGATCGTATAGCCTGTTTCTTCTTTGAATTTCCGCATCATATGATATTTGCTGAAGAAAAACTTCCCGGCGAGACTGTCGATCGAGAGGTCTTCCGCCAGATTTCGATTAATATATTTCAGAAGCTGCTCCACCTGGGAGTCCGAAGAGTAGGATTTCCGGTCTGGAGCAGTACTGCTTTTGAGGAAAATCCGGTTGATGTAGACCATAAACTGTGTAAAAAGTGCCTCACTTAAGAAATTATCCCCAAACTGGTCACCACGCAGGGACTGCTCGATCTCGGGCAGCAGGTCCTTGAGACGTTCCTGGAGGGCAGAATCCAGACGGACGAGATTGAAACTGCGGTCGTTGGCTTTCTGGAAGCAGGTGTTGAGCTCCGGACGGGAAAGATCCTCACGAAGCCAGAAAATATAGCGTTCATATGGCACTGCCGGGTCAATCTCCGGCTTGTGGATCGCGCCCTGGCTGACCAGCAGAATGTCCTGAGGCTTGAGGTGGTAAGCTTTTCCTTCTATATGATAAGTAACTTTGCCGGAGACAAAGACGATGATCTTGTGAAAATCATGATAATGCCACTCAAACTCCCGATCTGTACGGTCATTGATATGAAACAGCCGGAAATCCTCCTTGAGATAGCCGGTTTTTGCAAGGGAATATTGCGAATAGTCCATGGGAAGCCCTCCTGGAATAAAGATTCATGTGATATAGGATCAGTTTACAGGATGACCGCATTTTTTGCAAGGTAGAGAGCATTTTATTCTATATACATTGTAAAAAATAACTTATATACTGGAACTATCGAGTAGTTGAGGGATTGCAGGGGCTGTAGTGACAGCGGGCAATCTATAATATAAGCAAATCAAGCGGGAGGGCATGGCAATGACAGACTGCATTACAATGATAAAATATCAGGGACTTGGAAATGATTATCTGGTACTGGATCCGAACAAGAACCGCGTACAGCTTCAGGGCAAAAAGATTGCACTGATGTGTCAGAGAGGTTTCGGACTCGGCGCAGACGGAGTTCTGTATGGACCGGTGGACATCAATGGAAAAATGGGCGTGCATATCTACAACTCTGACGGAAGCGAAGCAGCGATCAGTGGAAATGGTGTCTGTATTTTTGCAAAATACCTTCTTGACCATGAATATGTCAAAGAGAAAAAATTTGAGATCGAAACTTTGTCCGGCTCCATCGAAGTGGAGTGCCTGAACAGCCGTGCCACAGAATTTCGTGTAAACATGGGAAAGGCATCCTTCCTTTCCAGAGAGATTCCGGTGACTGGCGAGGTGCGTGAGGTTATCAACGAGGGCTTTACTTTCAACAACAAAGATTACAAGGCAACCTGCCTGACGATCGGTAATCCACATTGTATCATCTTTATGGATGAGGTAAGTGAAAAAGCTGCCAGAGAACTTGGCCCATATGTGGAAAACGCCGATGAATTCCCTGAGAGGATAAACCTCCAGATCTGCCGCAAGATCGACACCGGCAATCTCGACATCGAGATCTGGGAACGCGGCTCCGGCTACACCAAAGCCTCCGGTACAGGAAGCTGCGCCGCAGCAATGGCAGCATATAAACTCGGCCTCACCGAAAAACGCATCAACATCAACCAGCCAGGTGGCATGATCCAGATCGACATCCACGAAGACGGCACCATCTACATGACCGGAAGTGTGGGATATGTTGCAGATATGAGCGTGGCTGAGAGCTTTTTCTCATAAACAAATCACGAAAGGAAACGGCAAATGCTGTTTCTTTTCTTTTATACTTATGATAGGATATATCCGAAAATATTCACCGATACGAAAGAGAGGTTCACGTTTTTATGGATATTACAATGCTGGGAACTGGAAATGCGATGGTAACTGAGTGTTACAATACATGTTTTGTGCTGAGAGATGGGGATAAGCATCTGCTGGTTGACGGCGGTGGTGGAAATACTCTGCTGGCACAGCTCAAACATGCCGGATTTGACTGGATGGATATGCGCGAGATCTTCGTGACACACAAACACGTAGACCACATCATGGGTGTTGTCTGGATGATCCGTATGATCTGTCAGCATATGAAACAGGGACAGTACGAAGGAGAGGCGACGATCTACGGACATGAAGAAGTCATCCGTATCCTCAAAGAAATGGCAGAGATGCTTTATCCTAAGAAACAGACATGCTACATTGGAGACCGTCTGCACCTTGTAGTCGTAGAAGACGGAGAAGAAAGAACCATCATGGGACACAAGACGACATTCTTCGACATCCAGTCCACCAAAGCGAAACAGTTCGGTTTCTGCATGGACATGGGCAATGGCGACAAATTCACCTGCTGTGGCGATGAGCCATACAACGATTGCGAGAAAAAATACGCCGAAAACAGCAAATGGCTCCTTCACGAAGCATTCTGTCTCTTCGACCAGGCAGACAGATTCCACCCATACGAGAAACATCACTCCACAGCCAAAGACGCCAGCGAACTGGCAGAACAGCTCGGCGTACAGAATCTGATCCTCTACCACACCGAGGACAAGAACATCGCCCGCCGCAAAGAACTCTACACAGAAGAAGGAAAGAAATACTTCCACGGAAATCTCTTCGTCCCGGAGGATCTGGAGAGAATAGAATTATAATCTGTTAATTATAGTACATATAAATCCCCATCATGCATATAAACATTAGAAAGTTTCATGTATGATGGGGACTTGCTTTATTTATCTCTATAATGCGAACCACACTGAGCAATCAAAATTAGATTATTTATGCAAAATCCTGCCATGCTTCATCAGACCATGCTTTTATCATCCATATTTACCTCATGTATCGTACCACTGGTTGTTTCAAGTTGTTCTATTGACTTCTTAAGTCGTGCAATATTTGCAGGACTGTAGAATGGATCACTGTCAGCGGTAATCTCGAATGGGATTCTGCGTTCACGAACTGCTTTTTTGGCGAAGACACAGAATGCTGTTGTCATACTCATGCCAATGTCAGAACAAAAGGCTTCAAACTGTTTCTTAAGTTCTGCATCCATACGGATATTTATATTTGTCTGAGCCATTGAAATTCCCTCCTTTATACAAATTTTGATACTTATATTGTATGTAATATTATATACAATGTCAATAAAAATGATGAGTTTAAAATATAAAAATAAAAAATGGATTCGTGGCTTTTCACACCGCAAATCTTGCAGTTTCACCCAATCTATGGTATGGTATTACAGTATATGAATATATAGAAAGAAGGTGAAGCTGTGGTTGAATTAGATCAGTTCAAGAGTATTCTTGCAACATACACAGAACCATTAGTGGAAGTGAGGGATTCACTTTGACCTCGCTAACAAAGAGCAGAGGGTTGAAGAATTAGAGCGTGAAATGGAAGCACCGGACTTCTGGGATGATGCAGAGGTTTCACAGCAGAAGATGAAAGAGCTCAAGAGTATGAAGGACGACATGGAGACATACCACAATCTGGAGACCCAGTTGGAAGATATGGAAACCATGATCGAGATGGGCTATGAAGAAAATGATCCGGAGATCATTCCGGAGATTCAGGAGATGCTTGACGAATTCCAGAAGGATTTCGACAGCATCCGTGTTAAAACATTACTGTCAGGAGAATATGACAGCGAAAATGCGATCATCAAGCTCAATGCCGGAGCAGGTGGAACAGAAGCCTGTGACTGGTGTGGAATGCTTTATCGTATGTACAGCCGCTGGGTAGACCGAAAGGGATTCAGTATGGAAGTGCTTGATTACCTCGACGGCGATGAAGCCGGTGTCAAATCCGTTACCTTCCAGGTCAACGGAGAGAATGCTTACGGCTATCTCAAATCCGAGAAAGGTGTACACCGTCTTGTCCGTATTTCTCCGTTCAATGCAGCAGGCAAACGCCAGACTTCCTTCGTATCCTGCGATGTTATGCCGGATATCAAGAAAGACCTGGATGTAGAGATCAACGATGACGACATCCGTATCGATACCTACCGAAGCAGCGGTGCCGGTGGACAGCATATCAACAAGACATCATCCGCGATCCGTATTACACATTTCCCGACAGGAATCGTAGTACAGTGTCAGAATGAACGTTCTCAGCACATGAACAAGGACAAAGCCATGCAGATGCTGAAAGCCAAACTTTTCCTCCTCAAGCAGCAGGAAGCAGAAGCGAAACTTTCCGGTATCCGTGGTGAAGTAACCGATATCGGCTGGGGAAATCAGATCAGATCCTATGTTATGCAGCCATACACCATGGTCAAGGATCACAGAACAAGCGAAGAAACCGGAAATGTAGACGCAGTTCTTGACGGAGACATCGATCCGTTCATCAACGCCTACCTGAAATGGATCGCATTAGCCAAGAAACCGGCTGAATCATAAGGCAAAAAAGCCTTGCAGACTTTACAGAGGTGTGATAACATATCCCTCATAGGAAAACAGTTGTCTTTTGAAAACGGACATCTCCTGAGAGGGATATGTGTTTCATCAAATGGATAAAGAGTTGCTGTGAACAGTAACGATAAAGTCAGCAGAGACAGGAAGGTCATAATGGGAAAAACAACAGAAAAAAAGAAGTATTTTGTAGTCAGGGAGCGAGCGGTTCCGGAAGTTTTGTTGAAAGTGGTACAGGCAAAGAAATTACTCGATTCAGAGAAAGTGAGCACTGTGCAGGAAGCAGCAGAGCAGACCGGTATCAGCAGAAGCTCCTTTTATAAATATAAGGATGATATTTTTCCTTTTCACGAAGAAGCCAGAGGAAAGACGATCACTTTCATCATTCAGATGGATGATGAACCGGGAATCTTGTCTGTTGTGCTTCAGACCATTGCACGTTTCCATGGAAATATCCTGACGATCCATCAGAGTATTCCGATTAATGGAGTGGCAACTCTCACACTCAGCGTGGATATTCTGCCGGGTGAGGGAGATGCAGAGGCTATGGTGGACGAGATCGAGCAGAGAGATGGAATCCATTATCTGAAGATCCTCGGAAGAGAATAACTATAAGAAAGAACGCAGGAGGAAACCAAGCTATGGTAAATATTGCAGTATTAGGATACGGTACAGTAGGAAGCGGTGTGGTAGAGGTTATCAACACCAACCACAACAGTATCAACAAGAGAGCCGGCGCAGAGATCAACATCAAATATGTACTGGATCTGAGAGATTTCCCGGGAGATCCGGTAGAGAAAGTCCTTGTTCACGACTATGACGTGATCGCAAACGATCCGGAAGTAGACATCGTAGTAGAAGTTATGGGAGGAATCGAGCCGGCATACACCTTTGTAAAACGTGCCCTCGAATCCGGCAAAAGCGTCTGCACCTCCAACAAAGCCCTGGTAGCCAAACACGGCCCGGAACTTATGGAGATCGCACGCGAGAAAAACATCAACTTCCTGTTTGAAGCAAGCTGCGGTGGTGGAATCCCGATCATCCGTGCACTGAACTCTTCTCTGACAGCAGATGAGATCGATGAGATCACAGGTATCCTCAACGGAACCACCAACTACATGATGTACAAGATGAGCACAGAAGGCTGCGAATTTGATACAGTTCTCAAGGAAGCTCAGGCAAAGGGATACGCCGAGGCAGATCCGACAGCCGATGTAGAGGGATATGATGCATGCCGTAAGATCGCGATCCTTTCTTCTCTGGCATACGGTAAATTCCTGAATTACGAGGATATTTATACCGAAGGAATCACCAAGATTACACCAGAGGACATGCAGTACGCAGAAGAGCTTGACATGACGATCAAACTTCTCGGTACCAGCCGCAAGATCGGAGACGATTCTTTCTACGCCATGGTAGCACCGTTCCTGGTAGGCAAGAGCAGCCCGCTTTACAGCGTAAATGACGTATTCAACGCAGTATTTGTCCATGGCAATGTCCTTGGTGATGCAATGTTCTACGGAAGCGGTGCAGGCAAACTTCCGACAGCAAGCGCAGTAGTTGCTGACGTAGTAGATGAAGCAAAGCACCTTCACAAGAACATTATGACAAACTGGTCCAGCAAACCGCTTGAACTGATTCCGATGGATGAAGTTGAGGGAAGATTTTTTGTAAGAGTCGAAGGCACAACCGTAGACCAGGTAAAAGCTGTTTTTGACGACGTTGAGATCGTAAATCTCAAGAACCTCCCGGGTGAATTTGGATTTATCACCACCAAGATGAAACAGGGAGAATATAAAGAAAAAGTTCAGAAATTAAATGGCAGTGTGGTCACTATGATCCGTGTTAAAGACTGACATTTTTTTCGGGGGAGAAACTATGTTAATAGTAAAAAAATTCGGCGGCACTTCAGTTGCAAACAAAGAGCGTATCTTTAATGTCGCCGGAAGATGCATAGAAGAATACAAAAAAGGCAATGATGTGGTGGTAGTTCTTTCTGCAATGGGTAAATACACAGATGAACTCATCACCATGGCAAAGGATATCAATGAGAAACCGCCGAAGCGTGAGATGGATATGCTTTTTACGATCGGAGAGCAGATGTCCGTGGCACTGATGTCCATGGCATTCGATAAACTGGGAGTTCCATCCGTTTCTCTGAACGCATTCCAGGTTGCAATGCATACCACAAGCGTTCACGGAAATGCAAGACTCAAGAGAATTGATACCGAAAGGATCAAGAGAGAACTGGAAAATCACAAGATCGTTGTTGTGACAGGTTTCCAGGGAGTCAATAAATACGATGATTATACAACGCTTGGAAGAGGCGGCTCCGATACGACAGCAGTTGCTCTGGCAGCGGCACTCCATGCAGATGCCTGCGAGATCTACACTGACGTAGACGGCGTATATACAGCAGATCCGCGTAAAGTTCCGACAGCCCGCAAGCTCAAGGAGATCACTTACGATGAGATGCTGGATCTGGCAACACTTGGTGCCGGAGTGCTCCACAATCGTTCTGTGGAAATGGCAAAGAAATACGGCGTACCGCTCGTGGTACGTTCCAGTTTGAATACAAGCGAAGGAACTGTTGTAAAGGAGGAAGTAACAGTGGAAAGAATGCTGATCAGCGGAGTTGCGCTTGATACAGATGCAGTAAGAATTGCCGTGATCGGTCTGAAGGATACCCCGGGCGTGGCGTTCAGATTATTTGATGTACTGGCAAAGAAAAACATCAACGTAGATGTGATCCTTCAGTCTATCGGACGTGCGGGAACCAAGGATATTTCCTTCACCGTAGATGACAAGGATCTGGATGATGCAATGGCAGTCCTGGACGAAAACAAAGCAAGACTTGGATACCAGGAACTTCATTCTGAGAGAAATATCGCCAAACTTTCTATTGTCGGAGCCGGAATGATGAGCAATCCTGGTGTTGCGGCAAAGATGTTTGAGAGTCTTTATAATGAGGGCGTCAACATTAACATGATCTCCACATCAGAGATCCGCGTGACAGTTCTTATCAACGAAAAAGACGGTGTAAGAGCGATGAACGCAGTACATGACGCATTTAACCTGGCAGATTAAATAAAATGGAAGGAATTTCATCTCTGTGGTTTCAGGGGTGGAATTCCTTCGTTGTTTACAGAAAACAGGAGTCAAAAATGAAAAGAAACCGAAAATACTGGAAAACAAGTGCCAAGGCAGCTCTCAGAGGAAACTGGATCATCGCGATCGCGGGAATGCTGGCTTATATGGCGGTGAACTTTCTGGGAAATGTCCTTTCGCTGGAACTTTTTCCGGGAAATTCTATGCTGGAGATCGCAGCCGGGCAGATTTTTGTATTTGTTGTGTCGCTGATCGCGATGGTATTCGGTACAGGATACAGCTATATGATGTTGAATATGAGCAGAGGCAGGGAGTTCAGACTTGGAAATCTTCTGTATATGTTTCATAATCAGCCGGACAGAGTGCTGATTGCGGCATTTGTAATGGCACTTCTGAACACAGTTTCACAGCTTCCGATCTATTTTGCGGTATATCTGACCAATCCAGGAAGCACGATCGAAGCGCAGATGAACTGGATGCAGATGATCATGGGAATCATGATCCTGAGTGTAGTACTGAATGTACTTATCACAGTACCGCTTGCGCTCAGTTTTTATCTTCTGGCAGATAATCCGGAGATGGGAGGAGTAGAGTCCCTGAAACAGAGCATGCGTTTAATGAAGGGACATATCTGGCAGTATCTTATGCTGCAGCTAAGCTTTGCACCGCTGCTGATCGTGTCGCTTCTATTCATGGGGCTTCCGCTTCTGTGGGTACTTCCGTATATGGAAGCGTCTGAAACGGCTTTTTACAGAGATATTCTGGGAGAGTTTGATGAGCCGGAGAAGAAGGAAGAGTCTTTTTACAAAAATACGGCATCAGACGATTATAATGCAGAAGCATAGTTATTCAGCAGATTTATTTACGGGCACAAAAGGAGATTTTTATTTATGGATATTATTCAGGTGATAACCGACGAACTTAAAGTACAGAAATGGCAGGTAGAGGCTGCTGTAAAGCTGATCGATGAGGGATGTACGATCCCGTTTATTTCCCGTTATCGTAAAGAAGCGACAGGCTCTCTGAACGATGAGCAGCTCCGTACCCTGCACGAAAGACTTCTTTACCTGAGAAATCTGGAAGATAAGAAAAATCAGGTACTTACAAGCATTGAAGAGCAGGGCAAACTGACACCGGAACTGAAGAAACAGATCCTGGATGCCAAGACCCTCGTAGTAGTAGAGGACCTTTATCGTCCATACCGTCCGAAGAGACGTACAAGAGCGATCATTGCGAAGGAAAAAGGACTCGAGCCGCTGGCGAATATCATCATGCTTCAGATGACAAAGAAACCGCTGGAAGAGGAAGCCAAAGCTTTTCTTTCTGAGGAAAAAGGCGTAGAGACCGTAGAGGACGCGCTGAACGGAGCGAAGGATATTCTGGCAGAGACAATTTCTGATGAGGCAGATTATCGAATCTATATCCGTGACCTTACCATGAAAAAAGGTTCTGTTGCATCTGCAGCGAAGAAACCGGAAGAGTCTTCTGTATATGAGATGTACTATGAATTCGAAGAGCCGATCAAGAAGCTCGCCGGACATCGTGTACTTGCCCTGAACCGTGGTGAGAAGGAAAAAATCCTCACAGTCAAGGTAAATGCACCGGAGGAAGAAATCCTTGGCTGGCTGCAGAAGCAGGTTCTGGCAAAGGATAATCCGATCACAACACCGGTTCTCCGTGAAGTGGTAGAGGACAGCTACAAGCGTCTGATTGCCCCGGCAATCGAGAGGGAGATCCGCAGCAGCCTGACAGAAAACGCTGAGGACGGTGCGATCCATGTCTTTGGAAAAAACCTTGAGCAGCTTCTGATGCAGCCTCCGATCGTAGGCAAAGTTGTCCTCGGCTGGGACCCGGCATTCCGTACAGGATGCAAGCTGGCAGTCGTAGATCCTACCGGAAAAGTGCTGGATACGACAGTGATCTATCCGACAGCACCGACCAATGAGAAGAAGATCCAGACGGCAAAAGATACACTTAAGAAACTGATCAGGAAATACAATGTTTCTCTTATTTCTCTTGGAAATGGAACAGCGTCCAGGGAGTCTGAGCAGATCATTGTGGAACTGCTTAAGGAAATCCCGGAGAAAGTTCAGTATGTGATCACAAACGAGGCGGGTGCTTCTGTATATTCCGCGAGCAAGCTGGCAACAGAGGAGTTTCCGAACTTTGATGTGGGACAGAGAAGTGCGGCTTCCATCGCAAGACGTCTTCAGGATCCGCTTGCAGAACTTGTCAAGATTACACCGCAGTCGATCGGTGTCGGACAGTATCAGCATGATATGAACCAGAAGAAGCTTGGTGAGGCACTGAGTGGAGTTGTTGAGGACTGTGTAAATAAGGTTGGTGTGGATCTGAATACGGCGTCTGCATCGCTTCTGGAGTATATTTCCGGTATCAGCAAGGCGATCGCGAAAAATATCGTTGCGTATCGTGAGGAGAACGGCAGGTTTGAGAGCCGTCGTGAGCTTCTCAAGGTTGCGAAGCTCGGACCGAAGGCGTTTGAGCAGTGTGCAGGATTCGCGCGTATCACAGGCGGCAAGAATCCACTGGATGCAACGAGTGTGCATCCGGAGAGTTATGAGGCAGCGCAGAAGCTTCTGGAAAAACTTGGCTATGCACCGGAGGATATCACAGGCGGCAAGCTGAGTGGAATCTCAAAACAGATCAAGAATTATAAGAAGCTTGCCGAGGAGCTCAGCGTAGGAGAACCGACACTTCGTGACATCGTCAAAGAACTGGAAAAACCGGCAAGGGATCCGCGAGATGAGATGCCGAAGCCGGTTCTGAGAACGGATGTGCTTGACATGAAGGACCTGAAAGAAGGCATGATCCTTAAGGGTACAGTGCGAAACGTGATTGACTTTGGAGCTTTCGTAGATATCGGAGTGCATCAGGATGGACTGGTGCATATCTCTGAGATGAGTGAGAAATATATCAAACATCCGCTTGAGGCAGTGTCTGTTGGAGATGTTGTGGATGTGCGCGTGATCGGTGTAGATCTCAAGAAAAAAAGAATCAGTCTTTCTATGAAGGGAACGAAGTAGGAGACGGTATATGCGTGGTCGTGTGGGGAAGACCGCTCCGGGGCTGGGCGTTTGCTCCGCCCCTCAAGACGCACCATAATACCGGAATGGGGATGAAGGGGGACGCGGTACGCGAACGGCCGTAGGCCGTTATGTACCGCTGAATATTTGAAGAGCGTAGCTGCACGCGCGGAACGCGCGGCGGAGCGAACCTAGTTGACCATTTGGATGGGGGAAAAGTCAGCAGTCAAAAATGGCATGGGAAGGCAAACACTCTGCAGGAGTCCATGGAAGCACTTAGGGATGTTCTGGCTGCGTTATTCATAGAAACTGCACTGTTTGAGCGAAGCGAGTTTGCAGTTTCTATGAATGCTTTTAGCAGACAGGTTATCCCTTAGTACTTCCGGACGACGAAGCCGGTTTGAATTCCCATGCCATTTCTTGACTGCGTCCCTTTAACAACCACACAGCCCACCAAATCAACTCAGCAGAGCGGAGTCATTACTGAATTCCTGGCCGCTGGCTTTTTCGAATTGGTCGAGGAGGTCGCGTACAGTCAGTTTCTTTTTTTCTTCACCCTGGATATCCAGGATGATCTTGCCTTCCATCATCATGATCAGACGATTTCCATGGATGATCGCGTCCTGCATATTATGAGTGATCATCATTGTAGTCAAGTGATCTCGGTTTACGATCATTTCTGTGATCTCAAGTACCTTCGCCGCTGTCTTTGGGTCGAGTGCTGCGGTATGTTCGTCCAGCAGAAGCAGCTTCGGCTTCTGAAGTGTAGCCATAAGCAGTGTCAGCGCCTGTCTTTGTCCACCGGAAAGAAGGCCGACCTTGGAAGTAAGACGATCCTCAAGTCCCAGACCAAGGATCTTAAGTAATTCTTTATATTCTGCACGTTCTGCCTTTGTGATACCAGGTTTCAGCAGACGAAGTTTTCCACGACGCTTCGCAAGTGCAAGATTTTCTTCGATACCCATCGTAGCAGCAGTACCCGTCATAGGGTCCTGGAAAACACGTCCCAGGTAGGCTGCTCTCTTATGTTCTGATAATTTCGTAACATCAACACCATCAATGATGATCTGTCCTTCATCGACCATCCATGTACCCGCAACTGCATTCAGCATGGTAGATTTACCGGCACCGTTTCCACCGATAACGGTAACAAAATCTCCTTCATTTAAAGTAAGATTCAGTCCATTCAGGGCAACTTTTTCATTGATAGTTCCAGGATTAAAAGTTTTATAGATATTTTTTAACTCAAGCATTTTTGTTTCCTCCCCGTTTGGTAGGTTTTGCAAAATATTTACTCTGCCAGTATGGAACTGCAAGGAAGATTGCAACAACAAGTGCAGACAGCAGTTTCAGAAGGTCAGTGTCGATTCCCATCCAGATAACAGTCTGAAGTACCAGATAATAAAGGATAGAACCTAATGCCACACTGAGAAGACGGAGAGCAAAGTTGTGGAAAATACGTCCGAAAATAGCTTCACCGATAATAACAGCGGCAAGACCGATAACGATAGAACCACGTCCCATGTTGATATCTGCAAATCCCTGATACTGAGCCAAAAGTGCACTGGAAAGAGCAACCAGACCGTTGGAGATCATAAGACCAAGTACTTTGCATACGTCAGTATTGATACCCTGTGCCCGGGACATATTGGGGTTACAGCCGGTAGAACGGAGAGAACATCCAAGTTCTGTTCCGAAGAACCAGTACAGGATTGCAATCAGAACAACAATGAAAATAGCTACGATAAGAATAGTGTTCTGGTAAAAAGGTACATTTTTAACATTACGAAGGGAAACGAGAAGATTATATTTGTTTCCGTTAACAGCCTGGTTGGCTTTACCCATGATCTTCAGGTTAACAGAATAAAGACCAAGCTGGGTAAGGATACCTGCCAGGATAGCAGGAATACCCATGAAAGTATGAAAGATTCCTGTTGCAAGTCCTGCCAGCATTCCTGCACAGGTAGCGGCGATCATAGATGCAAACATACTGTGACCACTCATTAGCATCATGATGCACACAGCACCACCGGTACACATGGTACCATCAACAGTAAGGTCGGCAACATCCAGAATACGGAAAGTAAGATAGACACCGATGGCCATGATACCCCAGATAAGACCCTGAGCAGCAGCACCTGGAAGTGCATTTACTAAAGTTATTATGTTCATTTCAGTCCTCCTGATTAACACAGACAGCGAGAAAGGATATTCCTTTCCCGCTGTTAGGTGTGATTTGAATTTTTTGTTAAAACCGGGGTGTATTGGTTATTACTCAGCTGCTTCCTCGTCAGTAGTTTCTGTAGCTGTATCGTCTTCTGCTGCATTGTCTTCAGTTGCTTCTTCAGAAGAGTCATCACTTTCTTCTTCAGCGTCTGCACCGATTGCAACATAGTCATCAGGAACTTCTATACCAAGTTCTTTACAGATTTCAGGATTGTATTCTTTGGTGAACTGAGGTGCATATTCAATTGGCATGGTGGAAATATCTTCGCCGTCTACCAGAACTTTCAGAGCCATTTTACCGGTTGCAACACCAAGATCATAATAGTTGATGGAAAGAGTTGCAACACCACATCCCTGGCAGATACCCTCTTCGCCGGCGATTACCGGGATTTTTTCAGGAGCACAAATGTTATTGATGATCTCTGTGTTAGCTGCTACAGTATTATCTGTAGGAACATAAATAACATCGCTTTCAGAAGCAGCTGTTGTTGCTACAGAAGAAAGGTCGTTGGAATCAGAAAATGCATAATATTCACAGGTGTAACCTAATTTTTCGAGAGCTGCTTTTACGGTATCTACCTGATACTGGGAGTTTGCTTCTGCTGAGCAGTAAATAAGTCCTACATTCTTTGCGTCCGGGAAGAGTTCGTTCAGCATTGCTGCCTGATCTTCCAGTGGAGCAAGATCAGAAGTACCGGAGATGTTGCCGCCTACAGTTCCGTCAAAATCATCAAGGTCAAGTGCTACACCGTATTCTGTTACGGAAGTACCAAGAATCGGGATATCTGTAGTTCCTGCTGCAGCTGCCTGAAGAGAAGGAGTTGCGTTTGCAAGGATCAGATCCACACCGTCAGAAACAAAGTCTGTGATGATAGTAGAACAGGTATTGGAATCACCCTGTGCGTTCTGCTCATCAAAAGTTACTTTGTCACCAAGTTCTGCTGTGATGGCATCTTTGAATCCCTGTGTTGCTGCGTCCAGTGCTTCATGCTGTACCAACTGACAGATGCCAATGTTGTATGTCTTGTCATCTGCTTTATCGTCTGCAGCAAAAACGCTGACACCGCCCATGCCAACTACCATAGTTGCAGACAGAATGCCTGCTAAAACCTGCTTTTTCATATGAAATTCCTCCTGTTTTGAATATCTTATTTCAAATCTGTTAAACTTGTTCCAGTATAACGCTTTAACGCATGGAAGTCAAGAAGTATTGCAACCAAAAAAATTTAGGTTGCAGAAAAGATCGTATTATTTCTTTGAATTTATTGACAATTTAAAAATGGTTTTGTATAGTAAAAGTACTTGCAAAGAGGCGTAACCAATAGTGTTGTGCCTCTTTTATTCAGTAAACCTGAGACAACACATGAAATGGAGGAAGAAGAAATGAAAAAAGCATTAGCAATGGCAGTTGCAGCAGCAATGACAGTTTCCATGACATCAGTAGCTCCTGTATATGCAGCAGATGGCGTGGCAAAAGAAGATCTGAAGATAGGCGCCATTTACATCGGTGATGAGAACGAGGGATATACCGCAGCTCATATGGCTGGTATCGATGAAATGCAGGAAGCACTTGGACTGGATGATTCCCAGATCATCGAAAAGACTTTGATTGGTGAAGATGAAGGATGTTTCGACGCAGCAGCAGACCTTGCAGATCAGGGTTGCCAGATCATTTTTGCAAACAGCTTTGGTCATGAAAGCTATATACTGGAAGCAGCAGGAGAATATCCGGATGTTCAGTTCTGCCACGCAACAGGAACTCAGGCAGCATCCAGTGGTCTTTCGAATATGCATAACTATTTCACAAATATTTATGAAGCACGTTATGTATCTGGTGTAGTTGCAGGTCTGAAACTGAATGAAATGATCGAAGATGGAACAATTACAGAGGATAACTGCAAAATGGGTTATGTAGGTGCATTCCCATATGCAGAGGTTATTTCCGGATATACTTCTTTCTATCTTGGAGCAAAGAGTGTATGCCCATCCGTAACAATGGAAGTAAAATACACAAACAGCTGGGCAAGCTTTGACCTTGAAAAAGAATGTGCAGATGCACTGATCTCTGATGGTTGTGTACTGATCAGCCAGCATGCAGATACAACAGGTGCTCCTACAGCATGTGAAGCAGCCGGTGTTCCTTGTGTAGGATACAATGTTGATATGACATCTGTTGCTCCAAATACAGCACTTACCTCCGCTTCTATGGACTGGGGTGTATATTACACTTATGCAGTACAGTGCATGCTTGACGGAACAGAGATTGACACTGACTGGTGCAAAGGTTTTGCAGAGGGAGCAGATAAGATCACACCACTCAACGACAAAGTTGTAGCAGAAGGTACAGAAGAAAAAGTAAAAGAAGTAGAAGATGCACTTGCAGACGGATCCCTCCATGTATTTGATACTTCCACATTTACAGTAGATGGTAAAGAACTTACTACTTATAAAAAAGACGGAAGCGATACAGAGTATATTTCTGATGGATATTTCCATGAATCAGAATATGGTTCCGCACCGGCATTTGATATTGCTATCGACGGAATCACATCTATTACAGAATAATAAAACAGGTTCAGGCGGAGCTGCCAGTCAGCAGCTCTGCTTTTTTATATGATGGAGATGTTTTTCTCTGTGAACAGTGACATATTTTTCATATTGAGAAAGTTCATGTGGACGCAGACCTTTGGATTCTGGTATGATTCCATTATATAAAAAAGCACATGATGAATGTTGTGTTTATATGTAAGGAGGGAATGGAAGTGGCAGAAAATTATGCACTTGAGCTTAAAAATATAACCAAGCGTTTTGGTTCTGTTCTTGCCAATGATCATGTGGATCTGACACTGAAAAAATCTGAGATTCTTGCTATTCTCGGAGAAAATGGCAGTGGTAAGACTACACTGATGAATATGATTTATGGTATTTATTATCCGGATGAAGGACAGATATTTGTAGATGGAAAAGAAGTTACCATACGTTCACCTAAGGATTCTTTTGAACTTGGAATCGGAATGGTGCATCAGCATTTCAAACTGGTAGATGTACTGACAGCAGCAGAAAATATTGTTCTTGGTCTGCCGGGCAAGGCTATGCTGAATATGAAAAAAGTGACAGAAGAGATTCAGCAGATCGTAAATAAATATGGTTTTGATCTGGATCTTTCCCAGAAAATATATGAGATGTCTGTTTCTCAGAAGCAGACCGTAGAGATCGTCAAAATGCTTTATCGTGGGGCAAAAATCCTGATTCTGGATGAGCCTACCGCTGTACTGACACCTCAGGAAGCAGACCGTCTTTTTGATATTCTCCGTAATATGCGAGATGACGGATGTGCCATTATCATCATCACACACAAACTTCAGGAAGTATTGGCTCTTTCTGATCGTGTGGCTATCCTTCGTAAAGGCCAGTATATTGATACAGTAGAAACAGCACAGGCCAATGTACAGAGTCTTTCTGATATGATGGTGGGAAATAAGGTTGATCTGAATATTGACCGTCCAAAGCCGGAAAACGTCCGTAAACGTCTCTCTATTCAGGGACTGAACTGTAAAGATAAAGACGGAGTCAAAACGCTGGATGATGTAGATCTTACCATTAATACTGGCGAGATCCTGGGTATTGCAGGTATTTCTGGAAGTGGACAGAAAGAGCTTCTGGAGGCTATTGCCGGACTCCAGGAAGTAGAGAGTGGGACGATCCAGCTTCTGGATGATGAAGGAAATGCCAAAGAACTTTCCAAAATGGACTCCATTGCCATTAATGAAGCTGGTATCAGTCTTGCTTTCGTTCCGGAAGACCGTATCGGTATGGGACTTGTTGGTGATATGGATATGACAGATAATATGATGATCCGCAGTTATCGTAATGGAAAAGGCCCGTTCCTTGACCGAAAAGGCCCTCGTGAACTGGCACAGAAGATCAAAGACAGATTGGAAGTCATGACTCCAAGTATTTCTGCTCCGGTACGTCGTATGTCCGGTGGAAATGTACAGAAAGTTCTGGTTGGACGTGAGATCGCTCAGAATCCCAAAGTGCTTCTGGTAGCATTTCCTACCAGAGGAGTAGATGTTAATACTTCTCATGTAATTTATGAACTGCTTAACGAACAGAAAAAAAATGGAGTAGCTGTTGTCTGTGTAATTGAGGACCTGGATGTGGTGCTGGAACTCTGTGACCGTATTGCAGTTCTCTGTGGCGGTTGCATCAGCGGCATCGTGGATGGCAGATCTGCCACAAAAGAGGGAATCGGACTTCTTATGACGAAACACGAAAAAGGAGGGGTACAGAATGCATAAGGAACCTTTCTTAAAAATGTCCAAAAGAGAGAACATCAGCTGGCAGAAAAGACTTGGAATCCGTTTTATTGCACTGATTCTGGCACTGATCGTCTGTGCTGGCGTGATCGTTGCTCTTGTAAAAATGAACCCATTAGACGTATACAAAGCCATCTGGGATGGTGCTCTGGGATCAGAAAGACGTGTGTGGATGACACTGAGAGATACCATGATACTGTTATGTATCTCCATTGGTCTGGCACCTGCTTTTAAGATGCGTTTCTGGAATATCGGAGCAGAAGGCCAGATCTTGATCGGTGGTGCCTGCTCAGCGGCAGTTATGATCTATGCCGGAGACAAGATGCCTACACCGGTACTTTTGCTTGTAATGTTTGTGGCAAGTATGCTTGGTGGACTGATCTGGGGTGTGATCCCGGCAGTATTCAAGGCTTACTGGAATACAAATGAAACACTTTTTACACTAATGCTGAACTATGTTGCCATGCAGGTTGTCACTTACTGTATTGTTTTCTGGGAAAATCCAAAAGGTTCCAATACCGTTGGTATTATCAATCAGTCTACACAGGCCGGCTGGCTTCCAGAGCTTTTCGGACAGAAATACGGCTGGAATCTGGTAATTGTCCTGGCACTGACGGTGATCATGTTTATTTATTTGAAATACAGTAAGCAGGGTTATGAGATTGCAGTTGTAGGTGAAAGTGAAAACACTGCACGTTATGCAGGCATCCATGTAAAAAGAGTCATCATTCGTACCATGGCGATTTCCGGTGCCATCTGTGGCCTGGCAGGTTTTGTTATTGTCAGTGGCGCGAGCCATACGATTTCCACAGCAACTGCCGGTGGACGTGGATTTACAGCAATTATCGTAGCATGGCTTTCCAAGTTTAATACGTTTATCATGGTAGCAGTTTCCTTTGGGATTATTTTTATGAATCAGGGTGCTGTACAGATTGCAACACAGTATGGCCTCAACGAAAATGCTTCTGATGTTATACTTGGAATTATTCTGTTCTTCCTGATCGGAGCAGAGTTCTTTATCAATTATCGAGTTGAGCGTACGAAGAAATAGGAGGAAGATGCAATGAGTGTACTGACTATATTTATCCAGAAAGCAATTGTCCAGGGCATCTGTATTCTTTACGGTGCGCTTGGCGAAATCATGACAGAAAAATCAGGAAACCTGAACCTTGGTATTCCCGGCATTATGTATATGGGTGGAATTGCCGGACTGATGGGAGCTTTCTTCTATGAAAAAGATAATCCGGATCCCAATGCCTTTGTGGGAATTCTGATCTCCTTTGTCTGTGCTTTTGCCTGTGCAGCTATTGGTGGTCTGATCTACAGTATCCTGACTATTACACTTCGTGTTAATCAGAATGTGACAGGTCTTGCCCTTACTATTTTTGGTACTGGCTTTGGTAACTTCTTCGGTGGTTCCATTTCCAAACTTGCCGGTGGTGTAGGACAGATTTCTGTAAAAGTTACAGGAGGCGGTTACGCAGCCAAAATTCCGGGCTTGTCCAAAATTCCGGTTATAGGACCAATTATTTTTAATTATGGATTTATGACTTATCTGTGTATCATAGCAGCGGTAGTTCTTTCTGTATTCCTGTTTAAAACAAGAATGGGACTGAATCTTCGTGCAATCGGTGAAAACCCTGGTACAGCAGATGCAGCAGGTATCAATGTAACCAAATATAAATATCTGTCAACCTGTATCGGTGCAGGTCTTGCAGGACTTGGCGGTCTGTATTTCGTTATGGAATATTCCGGTGGAACATGGACAGATAATGGATTTGGTGATAGAGGATGGCTGGCAGTGGCACTGGTTATTTTTGCACTGTGGAAACCACTGAATGCCATCTGGGGTGCATTCCTTTTTGGAGCACTTTATATTCTGTATCTTTATATCCCGGGGCTGGGAAGAAGTATGCAGGAAGTATTCAAGGCACTGCCTTATGTAGTAACGATTATTGTACTGGTATTTACCAGTTTCCGGAAGAAGAAGGAACACCAGCCACCTGCTGCGCTGGGATTGCCTTATTTCCGTGAAGAACGTTAAAATATAAAATAAAGAATTCCCGGTGAAAATCCGGGAATTAAATAAAGAACTCCGGTGAAATGGATTTTCGCTGAGTTATTCTCTGGATATGTTTCCGGTTCAGAACTTCTAAGATTCTAAGATACACAGAACTTTGCTAAAAGCGATACAGGAAAACGTCAAACTCGCCGCTTGGCGGCTCAGACAATCCGTTTTCTGTATCAACGCAAAGACCTGTCTATCAAGAATCTATACGAAGTTCTTCAATGAACCAATACCAGAGAATAATCCCGAAAATCCTTCTCCTGGAGTTCTTCTTTTATCCCATCTTGCACCGTACTTTAAAGGGCTAGCGGCGTAGGAACTCTCCAATAAGGAGAGAGTCCCTACGCCGCAGCGGTCCTGAGGTGAGCGAAGCTCGCCCGGACCGTTAGCCTCTGCGGGGTGGATGGGAGAAGTGTGTGTAATGTTAATAACAGAAGGCTGAGACAGGAGAAAGGTAGATATGGACGAACCAGCCTGAAAATGGATACGAACAACATGATTGACCGGATGCTTGCGCAGATTCCGTCGATGAGATTTGGGTTAGCTACTGCCACCAAGGGCACTGTTTGAGGCGAAGCCGAGTTTGCCCGACTGGCAGTAAATCGGCACCCGAATCGAATCAGGAAGCCAGCACTATCCGGCAAGCTGTTGTTCCGTACCATGATCAAGCGTCCCCATGCAACTATTATCTTTTCACAGCCTTCTGTTTTAAACCAATCCCCCTTCTCTCATGCGGGGATCTATATCATATAATAGACAGAAGAGTAAGCTGGAAGGGTCAGTACGATCTTTCCATTTTTTAATGTCTTCACTCCACCCTTCCGTTTCTGGTTTCCACCATAAACAGCCAGATTGCTGTTCAGTAATTCCCTGATCTTATCCACTCCCGGAAGATTCAGTTCATATTCCTGTTCCTGATCAGAAAAATTAAAAAGAGAAATGATACTTTCTTTTTTGCCGTTTCGCTGGAAAACATAGATACATTTACTTTCTTGATGGCAGTCGATCCACTGGAAACCGTCAGCAGAATAATCTCTTTCCCAGAAAGCAGAATGTTCCAGATAAAGCTTATTAAGATCTCTCATAAAATGAGCAAATTCCTCATGAACCGGATAATCCAGAAGCATCCAGTCCTGCTCACGTTTTTCATCCCATTCTCTAAGCTGTCCGATTTCATTTCCCATAAAATTCAGTTTCTTTCCGGGATGTGCATACATGTACATATAAAGAGCCCGGGCCTGAGGAAATTTTCCATCATAGTCACCATTCATTTTCTGCATGATAGTAGCCTTTCCGTGAACTACCTCGTCATGTGAAAGCGGAAGAAGGAAAACATCGTTAT
>OLRG01000603.1_pt1 | contig 33908 bp, 30 predicted proteins | sample 1672331 | NCBI WGS metagenome assembly OLRG01 (sample SAMEA3136672, study PRJEB25190) | human gut metagenome
GGAGGGCTTCGTAGGTGTCTCGGAGGGCTTCGTAGGTGTCTCAGACGGCTTTGAAGGTTCTTCAGGGGTATACGCCGCAGTGGGATACTGACTTAGATCCGGGGTGGGATCAATGCCGGATTTCCAGTAAAGGCTTTCCAGTGGATCGTCTGCGGTGGTTTCCTTCTGAGTGCCATCGGATACATGGCGCTTGCCGCTGGTAATGGTGATCTCGCCCTTGGTGGCTGTGCCTGGCTTGCCATTCTGCGCTTTGGAGGAGGTGGCACCCTGCAGGTATACGTCATCGGTGGAAATAGTGCCGGTGCCTGATACGGCACAGCCGCCGTCCTTCCAAAGTACGCGGCCACCAATGGCAATGAGCTTTCCGCTGCCGGTGATAGTGCCCTGCGCCAGTTCAATAGCGGTGCCGCCCTTGGTATCGACGACAGTGCCTTCGCCACCGTAAACGGCCAGCACGGCGCCGTCTGCCAGCGTCAGGGTTCCGTTTTTCACGGAGAGACCGGCCTGACCAATCTTGGAGCCGCCTGCGTCACCCTGAATAAAGACCTGTCCCTTTACGGTCACATTGCCGGTCACGGCCACAACCGGCTCGGCAGTGGTGCGGTCAACGAGATCGCCGTTGGCCAGATAGTTGGCGTGGGAGTAGACTGCGGCATTTTCCAGCACGGAGCCGTCCGCCATCCGCAGCTGTCCGCAAATGGAGGAGCCGGTGAGAAATTCGCCGCTGCCGTAGTCGTTGTAGTTCATGGAGAAGGTACCGCCAGACTGGACGTCAATGATGCCCTGCACCACGGAATCCCGGAGGGTTAGCTTGCCGCCACTTTCTACAACAATGCGAACACTGCTGAGGATCTCCATATTGACCATTGTGAGATTGCAGCCGGAGGGAATGTAGAGGGTCTGCGGGATGTTGCCTGCCTCGACTTCCTCCCATGCAAGGTCATAGCCCAGATAGCCGTAGGTGCCGCTCTGATGGGAGCCGTACCATGCCTTGAGATCCTTGGGAATACGGACGGAATCTTCCTCCCCATCCACGTTGCTGCCAAATTCGGCGATGGCCCAAGGCTCCATGATGTCCCACATATACTTGCCGTCTTGGGTCTGGGTCAGGTTGTCGGGAGAAATACGGTCGGCCAGCGCTTCCTTGCCGGTATAGATGCGGAAGGGCAGGGCGTTGCTCACTGCGGTGCGTCCCTGATCGTCGGTGACTGCCACAGAAATCAGATAGCTGCCTGCATCCTCGGGGGTGCCGCTGAGGGTCAGGCTGCTGCTGATGGCAGGCCAGAAGGAGCCGGCCATGCCGCTGCTGGCGTTTTCATCGGTACCCTGTTCTGTATCGGGCACAATGGAAACGGTGCATTTTGTGACATAGCCGGAGCTGGAATCCGCAGAGGCGTCCAGCTCTTTCCAATCAGAGTCAGCAGGAACGCTGCCCTTTTCTGTCCGAGCGCCATAGACTGTGACGTTGCTGTTCTTGTTGGAGGAGGCAGAGCCGGTGGCACCGGAAACGCCGTCATAGTTCTCCTGTCCCACAATGGCGGCCTCGAAGTCGCCCACGATCTTTACATGAAGCTCATAGGGATCGCCTTGGCCGTCATCTTCTACCAGGGAGGCATTGCCATCCGGGTCGATAAGCAGCTTCACCCGAAGCGTTTCGTAGCCGGCAGCGGTGATGGAGATCACATCGCCGCTCTTCAATACGTCGATTGCGGAAGAAGGACTATAGTTCTTTGCGGCAAAGATCAGACGGCTGTTTTCAGGGTTCTTCTGGTAGCTGCCGCCGCTGGAGGGGGAATAGCGCTTGGCTTCCCATACAGCATCGTTGACGGAAATCTCAGTGATGGCATCCACATAGCCGTCAGCGTCCTTTATGGTGATGTACCAGTCATTGCCGAAGGTGTCCTGACTCAGGGAAAGCTGGCTTGCGGAAATGATTTGTGCCGGGAGCTGCTCAAATGCTGCGGTGACGGTTACATCCTCAGCAGGCATCTGAAAGGTGCAGCCGGTGTCGGTATCCACAGTATCCACAGCGGTGCCGTCTGTCTGGGAAACGGAAATACCGGAAAGCGCATAGCCCTCATTCGGTGTCGCGGTGACGGTAACGGTCTGGCCCGCCTCAGCGGTCTCCGGGGAGACGGTGGCGCTGCCGTTTTCACAGTTGGCTACGGTGACGGAATAGGTCACGGGGGTGGTATCAACTACGGTGGCGGTATGGGTAGTCTTATCCAGCGTCAGCGTCAGATCCTGATAGCCATCGGCGGTGATGACACAGGTGGCGGGATTGACATCGTATCCTTCACCGATCACAAGGCGAAGATTGGCGGGATCGGCGTAGAATTGGCTGTTGTTCCATACGCTGTAGGAGTTGCTGCCCTTACTCCATGCGGTCCCGTTGACGGTAACGCTGGTAATTGCAGAGAGGAAGTCTCCGCTGCCGCCGGCAAAGGTCAGCACAAAGTCATATCCGAAGCTGGAGGCAGTGGTAAAGCTGGTAGGGGGAGCCTTCTTTTCACCGGCATCGGGTGTTTCAGAGGGCTTTGGATCCAGTTCCGGTTCAGGCTCCGATGTGTCAGCAAGGGAAACGGTATAGCCACTGCCTGACTCCGTGAGTGTCAGGGCAACATCGGGATAACCGGCGGCCGTGACCAGCACGGTGACAGGACTGCCGGTGAAGCTCTTTGTCAGCAGCAGGACACGATCCTCGCCGGTGGCGCTGCCTGTATCCTTACCGGCAAAGAAGGTTGGATCACTGGCAAAGGAAAGAGATGAGCTGTAGGACGCTTTTGTGTACGTTGTTCCGTTTACCGTTACGGTGTCAACGGCGTCCAGCCAGCTTGCGTCATCACTGGTGAATTTCAGCTTTACCAGCGATGAAAAGATACTGTCAGTTACCTCACAGCTTGGGGCTGTACTGGGTGCGGTGTTTGCAGCGAAGACAGGTGCTGCTGCTATGGATAGAACCATAGCAGCAGAGAGCACCAGAGATGCTGCCTTTTTCAGCAGTTTTTTCATTGGTTCACTCCCTTTTTGTATCCCGACTGTCGAAAGACGTTTCGGGTTGTGAAATGGTTAGCGGAAGCTAACGTATGCGGAAGAAAAAAGCGGACAAACCGCTCCAAATGGACTTAGCCATAACTAACCCTTGATAAATTACCACAGGCCATTGCGGCTGTCAAGATGTATTTCCCTTTTTTCTGAAAAATGTGTGCTGCATTTACAGCAAACTGCAAATTCTTTCTGATTTATACAGGAGACGTGGAAACAGCGCACGTTTGAAACAATAGAGCACAAGCCGATTCTTGCAGCGGAGAGCAGATGGTGTTATACTCGTTATATCGAATTCAAATTATCAGGAAGGAGCGTTCCCTATGCCCTACGAAGCCCTGACCGCCCCGCTGACCCTGCGGGGGAAAACATTAAAGACCCGGCTGCTCTATCCGGTGGCACAGCCGCATTTTTTGCAGGCCAACCAGCTGTTCCCGGATGATCCGGTGGTAAGCTACTATGCGTCCCGGGCCAAGAATGGTGCAGCCATTTTGCTGATGCAGGATCTGACCAATCTGGATCAGAGAAAGATGCCGGCGGACTGCGGCCATTTTGCCATGTATGACATGGATGATATCGGATGTCAGAACGGATTTACCTTTATGGCGGAGATGGTTCACTACTATGGAAGCTACATCACTCCGGAGCTGAACCTCGATAACCGGATGCCCCTGCAGGTCAATGATCCCAAGGTGCCCTCCCCCTATGGGGAGCCCATGAATCCCTTCGCCATGGTCAGCAAGGACGATGAGGATGAGGTCACTGCGGCCCCGGGCGTTAAGCCTATGGAAGAGGGCGTATCCGGTGCGCCGGGACGCCCCATGGCCGGTGCCAGAATGATGACTCGGGAGGACATGGATGAGTATATCCGGGTGCATATTCAGCATGCGCAGGCCTATAAGAACTTTGGCTTTGACGGCGGTATGTTTGACTTCTGCCACAACTTTAATATCGGAAAGTTCCTGAATCCCACCACCAACTGGCGCACCGATGAATACGGCGGCAGTCTGGAAAATCGGATGCGTTTCCCGATGGAGGTCATCCGGGCATTGCGGAAGGCCATGGGCGAGAAATATCTGCTGGTGGTCAACGCGCCGAACATCGGCGGCCCCATGGGCATGGATATGGACGAGGCGGCGGAATTTCTACGGGCCATCGATCCCTATATCGATCTGCTTCAGGTTCGGGGACAGCACCCGGATCATGAGCGGGTCACGGTCTGCGAGTCTGCGGAGCTGTCCAAGGGACTCAAGGCGCGGGGGGTAAAAACACCCATTGCCATTTCCACCTATTATAAGGATCTGGATTCCCTCAATGGCGTCATTGCCTCTGGGGCAGCGGATCTTGTGGCGCCGGGCCATCTGTTTATCTGCAACGAGCATTTGGGAGAGATCCTTCGGGACGGCAACGGCGAAGATCTGAACCCCTGCATCGAGTGCCATGCCTGCCGGGGCACCTCCTCCACGGGAGACTGGATGAGCCACTGCACCATCAACCCGGAGATCGGCATGGAGCACCGGGCGAAGCGTCTGGTAGAGCCGGTGACACGGCAGAAGAAGGTTGCGCTGATCGGCGGCGGCCCCGGTGCCATCAAGTGCGCCATGTGGCTCAAGGACCGGGGGCATACACCAGTGATCTTTGAGAAGTCCGATGCATTGGGCGGCCAGATCAAGACCGCTGAATACCCGGAATTCAAGTGGGAACTCCGGCGGTATCTTGACTTCCTGCGGGCGCAGGTTCAGAAAAAGGGCATTGCCGTGCAGCTGAACACGGAGGCAACACCGGAGATGATCAAAGCCATGGGCTTTGACGTAGTGATTGCCGCAACCGGTTCCACGCCCCAAAAGCCGGATATTCAGGGCGCAGAGCACACCGATTGGAACGGTGTCAACATCTATGGCAATCAGGAGAAGCTGGGACATCGTGTAGTAGTGATCGGCGGCAGCTCCGTGGCGGCGGAGGCGGCCTGCTATCTGGCGGAATGCGGCCATGCGGTGACGGAGATTAGCCGTCAGGGACGGCTGGCCTATGACCTCAACCCCATCCGGGCCATTGGCTATATGAACGAAAAGGCCCAGAAGCTTGGGGTGCAGGTGATTCGGAAAGCCCAAACCACAAAAATTGTCCCCGGTACGGTCACCTATGTGGATCGAAAGGGCATAGAACAGACGGTGGAATGTGATGATGTGGTGGCCTGCGGCGGCATGCGTCCCAACAGCGAGGCGGCCATTGCCTTCCGCTTTGCGGCGCCGGAGTTCTATATGATCGGCGACTGCCGTCAACCCGGCAATATGCGCAACGCCATCCGGGATGCCTATGCGCTGGCCATGCGGATCTGAGTACAGCGTGCAGAATATAAAATGTCCCCCGTAAGGAGCGTTCCTGATATGTACCCCAATACTGGGTACATATCATCCTTACGGGGGACATTGTGAATCGGGGTCACTGCTGATCGTATTGCTTCACTATGACGGTTTCCTTTTCAAAATCCAGAAAGAGCTGGTAGGCATAGTTGTCCTCACTGGTGTCCCAGATCTCTACAAACTTTGGAGAGACCTCTATGATGATCTCCGTGTCCTCATGGGAATACTTGTTGTAGCTGCCCCAGAGGTATTTTTGATAGAGCGCTTCAAACTTCCGGCCCGGCTCATCTACCACCAGTCCTTTATTTTCTGCAATGCCCTCTACCTGTACGCCGCTCCAGCACAGTGCAACATGGGGGTTCTGGTAGAGCTGCTGGGTCTTGCGGAAGTTTTTATCGGTTTTGAACCAGATCTTTCCGTCATAGAACAGACAGCTTACATTGCGCACCATTACATAGTCGTTAACGGAGCTGGCCAGAGCCATGATTTTGGAATCCCCCAGCTTCTCAAACATCAGGTCAACGGCCTGTGCGAAGGTGAGATTCTTGTCGATGCTGAATTTCATTGTGTTGTCCTCCTGTCAGTTGGCAAATTTCTTCATGGGAATGCTGAGTTTTTTGTAGACCAGCAGGGTGATCAGGGATGTGACCACCCGGGAGATCAGATTAAAGGGGACGATGGAGAAGGCCACCATGGTGGGGATGCTGGTGATCCACGGATTAACGGCGGAGCACATTTCCAGAATGCCTTCCCAGTTCATGCCGTAGAGCTTGATGTAAATGGGGAAGATCACATAGATGTTGGTGAAGATGGATACAATTACACTGATCACGGTGCCCAGAGCCAGACCGATGATTGCCCCCTTTTTGGTGCGGTGCTTCCGGTAGTAAAACAGCGCAGGCAGCACATAGGCAAGGCTCAAAATCAGATTCATGGCTTCGCCGGTGAGCAGAGAGCTGCTGCCCTTAAACAGCAGCTTCAGACCGATCTTTACTACAATGATCTCAATGGCGCCGATGGGGCCGAGAATAAAACCGCCGATCAGCTCCGGCAGAGCGGAGAAATCAAATTCCGCGAAGGGAGAGAGCACCGGCACGGAGAAGCTGAAAAACATCAGCACAAATGCTACCGCACCACAGAGTGCCGCCATGGTCAGACGGCGAAGGGATCCTTTTTTCATAAAAATAACCTCCAATCAAAAAATACGCCTCATTTGGCCCGAACGCAGCTGGACGCTTTGACTTCATCCAGGCAAGCAGGCAACAAAGAGACGCATCCTATGATACGGAGGTTTGCCGCACTTATCTTCTTCCATCCAGACTGTACTGTTGGTCCCGGAGTTGCACCGAGTCAGCGGCTGAGAATCAGCCGGTCGCGGACTATACCGCCAGTAGGGGAATTGCGCCCCACCCTGAAGACAAAGTATTCAGTTGTTTTCTAGGCCGTATTGTAGCGCAGTATCCTGTGAATTGCAAGTATTATTTTCAGAAAGTCGAAAAAACGGGGCTGCCTTTCGGCGGCCCCAAAATTATTTCGCTTCCGTGCGTAAGCGGCCCAGACGGTTCCTCTGCTTCAGGGCGTACATCATTTGATCGGCCTTTTCTACAGCCTCACTGGCTGTGGTACTGCCGGGCACGAAGACTGCATAGCCAACGGAAACATTGGGAAGATGCTGGACGCTGCGGCGTTTTCCCTCCAGCAGTGCATAAAATGCCTTGTTGTAAAGCTCGGGCTGAGAAACGTTGGTGTCCAGAAGAATACAGAATTCATCTCCGCCGATCCGGTAGCACCGACCGTATTTCCCGTAGGAAAATTTCAGTGTATCTCCGATCACGGTTAGTACCTGATCTCCAAAAGCGTGTCCATAGGTGTCATTGATATCCTTGAAACGGTCAATGTCTGCGTAGAGAATGACACAGCGCTGCTTTAGACGGCCAATGTGTGTTTCGAAGCTCCGGCGGTTGAGCAGCTGGGTCAGTGGATCGGTCTGCTGCAGGATGTCACTGTAGAATACATAGAGCAGCACTTCCCCGATGGCAATGGCAAGCCACACGATGCGAAGCTCACTGACAAGCGCCGACCAGACAATGCCGGAGAGCAGAAAACAAAAGATCAGGATCAGGCTCAGTCGGTTGCGGATCTGGTAGAAGCGGATGGAGCGGCTCAAATGGACGATGAAGAACGCAATGCTGAGGAAGTAGGCTACATGGTAGATCCAGTAAAAGCTGCAATGCTGATAGATATTATTTTCGTCCACATAGAATGTAATTCCCCAGTGCATGGATGCAAACTGAAGCAGACAGTGCCCAACGAGCAGAGCAATGATAAGCCGGATGGATCGGATGGGGTGAATGGCATTGGCAAACACGATGGGAATCACCGGCGCAAGAGACAGCTCGATAAACTTTACCAGCATATGCGGAATGCGCAGAGAGACCGAGGCAGCGTCCATCCTGACACCGAGAAATTCACAGGCGGAGGCTACAACGATCATCAGAGAAGATAAAATGATACCGAACTTCATGTTTTTTGACAGGGCGTCGTTTCTTGCAGTCAGCGCACTCAGGTTCAGCATCAGCATAATTGTAAAAAACGTCAGCGCAGTGTAATAGCTTGCCATAAAGGGTGGCTCCTTTGGAAAATCTCTTGCATTTTTGGAAATCAGAAACATTGTAACACAAGTCAAAGGGGAAAGCAAATAAGAATCAGGAAAATGCTTCCACCGCCGGGGATGGGGCAAACAGGAGGCACGAATCGGTGGGCAGCTTGCTTTGACAGAACTTTCATAGTATGATAGGCACACAAATGAACGCCGGGAGGAGCTACCATGTTTCAGTTGCTGCTTGTTATCATCTATTTGTCGTTTATCAGTCTGGGACTGCCGGATTCTCTGCTGGGGGCGGCATGGCCTGCCATGTATCCGCAGCTGGGGGTGCCGGTTTCCTGTGCGGGGGTGATCTCTATGATCATTGCTGTGGGAACCATCATATCCAGCCTGCAAAGCGACCGGCTCACACGCCGCCTGGGGACCGGAAGGGTCACGGCCATCAGTGTTGCCATGACGGCGGCTGCATTGCTGGGGTTCTCACTTAGCCGCAGATTCTGGCAGCTTTGGCTCTGGGCGATCCCCTATGGGTTGGGGGCTGGAAGCGTGGATGCATCCCTGAATAACTATGTGGCGCTGCACTATAGGAGCCGGCATATGAGCTGGCTGCATTGTATGTGGGGCATTGGTGCCTCTGCGGGCCCTTACATTATGGGTTATGTGATGGCCGGCGGCGGAACATGGAACGATGGCTATCGGATCATTGCGCTGATCCAGATGGGATTAACGGCGGTTTTACTGTGCAGCCTTCCGCTCTGGCAGGGACGTCCCTCCGTGACGGATGAGGCGGGCCGGGAGGTTGAGGCCCAGGCCCTTCCGCTGAAAGACGTATGGAAGCTCAGCGGGGTCAAGGAGATCCTTCTCTGCTTCTTCTGCTACTGTGCGCTGGAACAGACCACGGGCCTGTGGGCCAGCAGCTATCTGACGCTGCACAAGGGATTGCCAGCGGAGACAGCGGCGAGCTTTGCCAGCATGTTTTTTGTTGGAATCACCATCGGCCGTGCTGTCAGCGGATTTTTGACCATAAAACTCAATGATGTACAGATGATCCGGCTTGGACAGGGGCTGATCGGATGCGGGATCCTGATCCTGCTGCTGCCGCTGGGGGCTGTGGCTTCTCTTGCGGGCTTTGTGGTGATCGGACTGGGCTGTGCGCCGATCTATCCCTGTATCATCCATTCCACCCCGGCGCATTTCGGAGCGGAACACTCTCAGGCGATCATCGGCATTCAGATGGCAAGTGCTTATGTGGGCACCTGCCTGATGCCGCCGATTTTCGGCCTCATCGCCGGGCGTATTTCCGTTGCCCTTCTGCCGGTGTATCTGCTGGTGATTCTGGGGCTGATGGCCGTGATGCACGAATGGATGCTGCGAAGCCTGGGGCGCCGGCATACTTGAAGCCGGAGGCTACAGCATCGGCAAACAGGCCGGTCAGAACAGATCCAGCATATTGCTGAGATAGATGTGCTCCCGGACGTGGAGCTGATACTCCGGCTTTGTCATGTAGTAGAGCAGAAATTCCAGCACCATTGCGCTGCCGAGGCCCCGGCCTTCCAGCTTGAAATTGGAAAAGCCCATGGGCAGATAGGTATTCTGAATATCCCCAATGCCGATAAAGGCCGGATTTGTCATGGCTTTGGAAAAGCGGTAGCCCTCCGCAGCGTCAGGGGCGGAACAGATGTGTTCGGGACAGGCTTCACCGAGGTTTTTCCGGCTGACGGTTTCATAGCAGTGTTTCCGATCCCGGCAGCCAAACCAGCAGCATTCGTTGCACAGAAATTCCACCTTGTCTTTCTGTGGAGCGGACAGCCTGTTTAACTGGGAAAAGGCTTTGTTCAGCCGGAAATCCGGCACAACATATCGAAAATCTGCCCGGGAGACCTCCTCCTGAAACTGTGAAAAGTCCGTCAGGACCTTTGTGGTAGAGGAGACGAAATAGAATGCGGGGTATTCCTGCCGCAAATAGTCCAGCAGCAGCTCGGAGTGCACAATGATGCCGTTTTTGTGGTCGCCGTCTGAGGAAAAAAGGCGGCAAAGCCGATTGCATTTGGGATCGGAAAGATGCACCGGCTGAAGCAGGGAATTGCTGAAGGTCAGCCGTGCGGAGATCCTGTACTCCTGCATCAGGGCAAGAACCGCCCGTGGATCGGCATCCCCGCTGCCGGTGCGGCCTCCACCCCAGATACAATCCGCAGGAGCGCCGTAGATAGAGCCAATTTCACACCAATCGTAGAAGTATTCCCGATGACTGCGAAATAATGGGAGAAAGAGACGGTACAGTTCGTAAAACTCAAATAGGCCGGGGAGATGGTAATAGGCGATGGAACGCTTTTCATTGTTCCGGTTCATAGGGCTCCTGTGCTCCTTTCACGGTCAGGGCAGTTTCATATAGAAATGCGGTCAGGATTTTTCCGGCTTTTATGGCTGGTCAGCCGGGGGCTCCTTGCCCTGAAGCTGGCGCAGGTGGTGATAGGCCGTGGGGTTCTGTGCCTCAAAGTGCTTCCGGTGCTTTTCCGTCCGGAGACGGACCCGGGCCAGCAGCTCGGGATTGCTTTCGGCCAGATGGGCTTCGATCTTCTGCCTGTGGATTTCTGCCCGGTGCACCATCCGGGCGATTTCCTCCTCGGAAAAGCGCCCGGTTTTCAGCTGTTCTTCAAGGCGCATTTCCAAGTGATCCAGAAACCGTTCTTCGTCTTCGGGGGCCAGCAGGTGCCAGCTGCCGTGACTGCTCTTGTCGGACAGCACCTGCTCCTCTGCGGACAGGGCATTGTCGCTTTCCAGAATCCGGTGCATGCCCTCACTGGCCATTTGCTCCATGACGGCCTCTGCCTCGGAGCCAAAAAGCCATTCAAATTCCAGCAGCTGCTCCATGTGGGCATCCGCATGGGCCGATTCTGCGGCTGCAGGGTCAACGGGCTGGCATGGGGGATGGATTTCTGCATCCTCCAGAGCCAGAGTGATGGTGCGCCGGACGGTCCCTTCTAGCAGGAGGCTCTCTGCGTCCAGCCCCTTGAGCTGATCGTTCAGGGAGCCGTCATGCTCGGTCACATAGAAGGCGATCCCACGTTGGCGCAGATTCCGATCCAGAATTACCAGACGTTCCGCAGCGGTGAGGTCGATGCTGCCGATGCCCCGGGCGTCCACCACAACGGCACGGGTCTCCGGTGTGATGGCGGCTTCGATATCGCCTTGCAGGCGGTCGATGTTGGCAAAAAACAGATTGCCGCTGAAGCGGTAGAGCACTGCATCTCGAAGAGGCTGGGCATCTCGGTTCCGCTCCAGAGGGTAGTAGCCCTCCTGTCCCGGGATCACGCCCAGATAGGAGACCGGGGGTGTTACTGCGGAGATGGCTACCTCGAAGAAGGAAAGAAGCACGCCGATCATGACACCGTATACGGTGCCGAAGATCAGGACGCCCAGCAGGGCGATAAGGAAGATAAACAGTTCCTTTCGGCTGGTTTTCCACAGCTTCTTTGCCAACTGAAAATCAAGAATTCCCCAGAGGGCAGTCATAACAATGCCGGTCAAAATGGGGATCGGCAGGTATTTTAGCAGGGGGGTGCCTGCCAGCAGCACCAGCAGCATGGTGCCGAAGGCGGAAAGACTCATAAGCTGGGAGCGGCAGCCGAAGGAGTCGGCAATGCCGCTGCGGGAGACGCTTCCGTTGATGGGACAGCAGCCGGTAAAGGCACTGGCCAGATTCATGGCACCGTAGGCCAGAAGTTCCCGGTTGTTGTCCAGCTTGTCACCGTATTTCATGGCATAGCTGCCGGAGGCCAGCAGCGTCTGGGCCATGACCACGGCGGCGATGCTCAGAGACTCAACGATCAGATCCTTCCCATAGACGCCCAGATAGGAAAAACCGGGGAGCATCAGATGCGGAAGTCCCGGGGCGACCTCCGAGAGCATTTTTACGCCGTAGGCATCCAAGTGGAAGACTGCCTGAAGTGCGGCGCCCACCAGCATCATGATCACCGTCATGGGAACCTTGGGGATCAGACGCTTGCACACGAGGATGACGGCAAAGGTACCGAAGCCCAGAACTGCGGAGAGCGGGTGAAAGGCCGGAAGCTGCCGGACAATGTGTCCCAGCAGCGCAAAGAGCTCGCCGGTTCCGGCGCTGCCGCCAAAGAGCTTGGGAATCTGCATAAGAATGATCGTAAGCCCCACACCGGAAATAAAGCCGCCCATGACGGGAGTGGAGATATACTTGACGATCCGTCCGGCTTTCAGCAGAAAGAAGACCAGAAACCACAGCGCTGTCAGCAGGGAGATTAGCGGTACCAGCTGCATGGCTGCATCCGATTCTGCGGTGATCCCGAAGCCTGCCAGCAGACTGCCCACCATGACGGCGGGCATGGCATCCACGCCTACCACAAATTGCGGCGAGGTGGTGAGCAGGGAGAAGGCCAGAATGGGCAGCAGAGAGCCATAGAGACCGTAGACTGGGGGAAGCCCCGCAATTTGTGCGTAGCCCATGGAAATGGGGATGGATACCAGCGCAACGATAATGCCGGACAGGATGTCCCGCCCGGGATGCCTGCTTTTATATTGCTTCATAGGAGCCTCCCGTATCAAAAGGTCATAGAGAACCCCGGGGCGCAGTAATCAAACTGCTGCGCAAGGGCCCAGAGCGTGATGTCCCATAGGCACCATTATACGCAATGTTGGGTGGCACGTCAATTGGCTTGTGCGTGTGCATTCTGCCTGACTGTGTAGGCTTGTAGACTGTACAATGATGTACTGCGGCGTGCAGAAAATAGAAATATCCGCAGGAACCGGCATGTATACCGGCTCCTGCGGATGATTTTACGGCTGCTTTCGTTTAGGCTTCGGCCATGTCCCATGCCTCGGCTTGCCTACGGATCTCGGCAAAGCGCTTATACAGACCGTCATGCTGAATCAGCGTCCGGCGGGTGCCGGACGCTACAATGGTACCGTTGTCTACCACAATGGTCTGGTCGGCGTTTTGAATGGTAGCCAGCCGGTGGGCGATGACCAGCAGGGTCTTGCCCCGGGTCAGCGCTGAGATACTGCGCTGAAGCTTGTCCTCGTTTTCCGGATCGGTAAAGGCCGTGGCCTCGTCCTGAATCACAATGGGGGCATTTTTCGGCATCATCCGTGCAATGGCGATGCGCTGCTTTTCACCACCGGACAGTCGGCGGCCGGCTTCCCCAGCCGGAGTGTCATAACCCTGGGGCAGCTTTTCAATGAATTCCTCACACTGGGCGGCGCGGGCGGCGGCCCGTACCGCATCATCGGAAGCAGAGGGGTTTCCCAGACGGATATTTTCCATCAGAGAGCAGCGGAACAGAAAGTTATCCTGCGTTACAAAGCTTACATACTCCGAGAGCTGCTCCAAGGGCATATCTTTGATATTAACCCCGCCAATGGTGATGGTGCCGTCGGTCACATCCCAGAAACGGGCGATCAGCTTTGCCACAGTGGACTTTCCGCCACCGGAGGGGCCCACCAGAGCAGTAAAGCTGCATGCGGGAAGGGTCAGATCCATGCCGTGGAGCACCTGATCCTCGGCCCTGCCGGTATAAGAGAAGCAGACATGGCGCAGTTCTACGTCTGTGCCGGGCACTGATGCGGGGCAGACCGGCTCTGAAAGTGCCGGGAGCTCCAGAAATTCCTCCAGATGCTCTACTGTGGCTTTCACCTGCCGCATGTTCTCAGGGAATACCTCCAGCTTTTTCTTTCCACCCTGAGCATAGGCAAACAGGGTACTGATCCAGCTCTTTTTCTCAGATTTCATTGCGGTTCCCTCTTTCTTTCCGATATTGTGACGGCGTAAGCCGCATAGTCCGTTTGAATGCCTCGGTAAATTTACCGGCGTTGTCATAGCCCACCTGACCGGCGATCCGGGAAATGCTGAGATCCGGATTGTGGATCAGCAGCTCTGCGGCCAGATTCATCCGACAGGCGGTGCGCCATGTGCCCATTGCAGTGCCGTAGACAGAGCGGAAGCAGGATTTCATGGTGGTCATGGGGATGTCGAATTGCCGGGAAAGGGCCGCTTGGGTATAGTTTTCCGAAATGTGCTCCGTGAGAAATCTTGCGATGGCCTTGATCTTTTCCACCTGCGATCGATAGAAATATGGGGGCGCAGCGGATTCCATGGGAATGTCCATGCTGTACAGGCACAGAAGAAACTCCAGCGTTTTTACCTTAAAATATGGAATACGGATCTGCTTTGGCACATGATAGAGCTGAAGAAACAGCGGCTCTAAGACATCGGCTCCGTGCAGCACTTTTGGATAATCGCCCAGAGCCCAACGGTCGATGACAGCCTCCGTGGATGCGGGGAAATCTCGAGCTTCCAGCGGAAGGGATGATGAGAGAATATCCCGGTCAAGGGCGATGGTCAGCCCGTGATAGTGGTGGGAGGGGAAGACCAAAGGTGCCGGTATGCTGCTTCCGAAGGTCCAGCTTGATATCCCCCGCCGCCGTATAGGCCAGCAGAATGGCACCCGGATCGTTTTGGTACTCTGGTTTCATCCAATGACACGCTCCTGTACGGCTAATTTGATTAGCTTCGTCTAACTGACGGATAGTATAGCATAAAGCCAGAGGAATGTCTTTACCCAAACGGCAGGAATATACCAAACAGACGGAGCATTTTTTGAAGGCTGGATGAGAAACGGAAGCATCTGTTTGCAAACGATGCAGGAAGATGTTATGATAACCCGTGATATGACCGATCGGATATGGGACAAAGCCTCGCTGCCAAAAGACGACAATTCCGGCAGGGATTATGGTACTGGCTTTGTGATAGAGAAGAAAGGAAATGAACCATTATGGATGCGATTGAGGCAATTTTGACCCGCCGCAGCACGCGGAAATTTACGGACCGGCCCATTGCGCTGGAGACGCTGCATCAGCTTTTGGAGGCGGCCATGAGCGGCCCCTGCTGTGTCAACGCCAGAGAGTGGTCGTTTATTGTGGTAACGGATAAAGAAACCCTGAAAAAGATGGCTGAGGCCAACGGCCCTCCGGCCCAGCCACTGAAACAGGCGGCCGCCGGCATTCTCGTCTGCGGGGAGCTGGATCGGGCGTTCCCACCGGCGAAGGATTATTGGGTCATTGACGGTGCCATTGCGGCACAGAACATCTGCCTGAGTGCTCATGCACTGGGCATTGGCTCTGTATGGCTGGGCACATGGCCACAAATGGAGCGAGTGGAGTGCCAGCGCCAGCTGTTCCGGCTGCCGGATACGGTGATCCCCCACTCGGTCATTGCCCTTGGGTATCCGCAGGAGGATATCACGGCCCCCCGGGAGAGCCGTTATGAGGAAGAACGGGTGCATTTTGAGCAGTGGTGAGCGTCCTGCGTTTTACACCTGTGCCCTTGCTTCGGCAGCAATTGACATCGTTTTCCCCGAATGCTATAATTCCAGCAGGAATTGAATACGAGAACATACATTTGTAGCGTGTAAGGTGTCCATTACGGAGCTTTGGCTCCGCTGGAATGGGTGAAAAGGGAATCCGGTGGGAATCCGGAGCGATGCCGTCACTGTGTACCGGAGCGCCGCACAGATACACTGGGAAACCGGGAAGGGTGCGGTGGCAATGAAGGAAGTCAGGAGACCTGCCTGCACGTAGAATCTCAAGATCTGCGGTCCACGGATCTGTTTTCTGACGGATGTGTGCAGGCCTCCTTTTTGTACCACCAACACCAAGGGAGTTGTGCGCGCTTTTTCAGAAATTACCGATCGCAGTCATGCGGTCGGTTTTTCAATTCCGCACACTCCGGGCAGTACCGCATAGCGGGAACGCCCCAATACAGAAAGGATGTACAATATGAAGAAAATGATCGCAATGCTCCTGTCACTGACGATGCTGACAGGACTGCTGGCAGGCTGCGGCGGAGAAGCCGCAAGCTCTGCGGCGCCTGCGCAGGAGCCTGTCAGTGCAGCAGAAACCACTGCTCCCGCTGAAACGGATTCGCCCGCTCAGGCGCTGGAGGAATCTGCGAAGGAAGCGGCAGCTTCCGTAAACGAGGAAGCTGCCTCTGCCGAGGAGGAAGAGGAAAACTATGAAACGGGGGACGCCAGCTTGGACGATACGCGCAACCAGGATGAGATCGGGGAGCGGGAGCTGCTGGTCGTCAGCTTCGGCACCAGCTATAACGACAGCCGCAGACTGACCATCGGTGCCATTGAGGGCGCCATTGCCGATGCCTGCCCGGACTACAGCGTGCGCCGGGGATTTACCAGCCAGATTATCATTGACCATGTAAAGAGCCGGGATAATGTCTCCATCGACAATGTGACGGAAGCACTGGATCGTGCGGTGGATAATGGTGTCAAGACGCTGGTGGTGCAGCCCACCCATCTGATGAACGGCCTGGAATACAAAGATCTGGTGGATGAGGTGGCCCAGTATTCCGATGCTTTTGAGCAGGTGTCCATCGGTGATCCCCTGCTGACCTCTGACGAAGATTTTGAAGCTGTGGCACAGGCCATTGTGGACGCAACGAAGGAGTATGACGACGGAAAGACCGCCATCTGCTTTATGGGCCACGGCACCGAGGCAGAGTCCAATCAGGTCTATGCCAAGATGCAGAGTGTCCTGACCGATATGGGCTGCGCCAACTATTTTGTCGGTACCGTAGAGGCAACTCCCTCTCTGGACGATGTGCTGAAGCTGGTCCAGACGGGCGATTATGAGCGTGTGGTATTGGAGCCCCTGATGGTGGTGGCGGGCGACCATGCCAACAATGATATGGCGGGGGATGATCCGGATTCCTGGAAGTCCACCTTTGAGGCCGCAGGCTATGAGGTGGTTCCCGTGGTTCGTGGACTGGGCGAGCTGGAGGCAATCCAGAAGCTCTATGTACAGCACGCACAGGCCGCCATTGAAGCCCTGAATCAGTAACAAAACAGGGGCCCGGATTCCATAGCGGGGTCCGGGCCCTCGACGTAACAGGAGAGACACTATGAAAAATCGGAATATTGCGCTGCTGCTGGCAGCGGGAATGCTGCTGGGCCTGCTGAGCGGCTGCGGTGGGGAAACAGCTTCGGCCTCTGCGGCAGCAGCGAAGTCGGAGGCCACAGCGGAGGCCATGGCCAGCGCCGGTGAGACGGGAAATGCAGCGCCCAAGGCGGATCAGGTGGCCAGCGCAGGAGAGATGACCACGGTGGAAGAAGTGGTAGAGGCGGGCATGACCCCGGTTTACGCCTCGGAGCTGAAGGACGGCACCTATGAGGTGGAGGTGAAATCCTCCTCCTCCATGTTTAAGGTGGACCGCTGTGAGCTTCAGGTGGAGAACGGGCAGATGCAGGCGGTACTCTATATGTCCAGCCAGTCCTATCTCTATCTCTATGCGGGCACTGCGGAGGAAGCCGCAGCGGCAGGTGAGGATGCTTATATCCCACGGGTGGAAGGGAAGGACGGCGTGGGCAGCTTTACCCTGCCGGTGGAGGCACTGGATACCGGCGTTGCCTGTGCGGCGTTCAGCCGGAAAAAGGAAAAGTGGTATGACAGAACGCTGCTGTTCCGGGCGGACTCTCTGCCAGCGGATGCCTTTTTGGAGGCACGGGGCACCAGTGCGGCGGATCTTCTGCTGGATGACGGCGAATACACCGTGGATGTGACCCTGTCCGGCGGCTCCGGCCGTGCCAGCGTGGAATCCCCTGCGGCGCTCACGGTCAGCGGCGGCGTGTATACGGTTTCCATTGCATGGAGCAGTAACAACTATGACTATATGGTTGTGGACGGGGTTCAGTATGATCCGGTGAACACGGAGGGAAATTCCGTATTTGAAATCCCCATTACTACCTTTGATGCGCCTGTGGCGGTGCAGGCGGATACCACTGCCATGAGCCAGCCCTATCTCATTGACTATACGCTGACCTTTGCCTCCGCTTCCGTCACTTCTGCTTCATGAGAAGGGGCAGACTGTTTGCGGCGGTACTCCTGCTGCTGGGCCTTTGCGCCTGTGGAAAACCGTCGGAGGGCGGCTGGTCGTCCATGGAGAAGACGGGAAGCATGGAGCTTCAATATGCCCGGGAGTATCAGGTGGACTACTATACCGGAGGTTATGCGCTGATCGGCATCGAAGGGACGAAATATCTGCTGGTTCCGGAGGGGAAGAACGCACCGGAAGGGATCGGCAGTGATGTTACGATCCTGCGGGAGCCTCTTTCCAATCTCTATGTGGCATCCTCCTCGGCCATGGATCTGTTTTTGCAGGCCGGGGCCGTGGAACAGGTGGACATGACCAGTACCAGCGCGGAGAATTGGGCCATCCCGGAGATCCGGGAGAAGGTCCTATCGGACGATATCCTCTATGTGGGAAAAAACAGCGCACCGGACTATGAGGTGGTGCTGGATGAGGGATGCGGCCTTGCGGTGGAGAATACCATGATCAGCCACAGCCCGGAGGTAAAGGAAAAGCTGGAGCAGCTGGGTATTCCGGTGCTGGTAGAGCGCTCCAGCTATGAGGAGAGTCCGCTGGGACGGGTGGAGTGGATCAAGCTCTATGGGCTCCTGACCGGAACGCTGGAGCAGGCGGAAGCATTCTTTCAGGAAAGTGTTCTGCAGGTTCAGCGGGTTCAGCAGGAGATTCGGCAGCAGGGCGGCCAGGAACCAACGGTGGTATTCTTTTATTTCACATCCTCGGGCTATGCCAATGTACGGACGCCCCATGACTATATCTCTCAGATGATCCGGCAGGCGGGGGGGCACTATGCCTTTACGGACGAAGCGCTGGGGGATCAGGGCAGCCGTTCCACGGTCAATATGGATCTGGAGCAGTTCTTTGCGACGGCAAAGGACGCGGATATTTTGATCTACAACAGCACCGTGGAGGGAGACCTTGACTCGCTGGATGCGCTGCTGGAAAAAAGCCCGCTGATGAAGGACTGCAAGGCGGTTGCGGCGGGAAACGTCTGGTGTACGGGGCAGAATATGTTCCAGCAGGTCAGCGGCACCGCGGAGATGATCTCCGATCTGCACACGGTGATCTCCGGGAATACGGCGGCGACACTGAACTACCTGCATCGACTGCAATAGAAAGGAAGCGCTATGCTGCAACACGAAAAGCGCCGCTGTCTTGCGGCATTTGGAATTCTGGGAGCCGTACTGCTGGTGCTTTTGCTGCTGAACCTGCGGGTCGGCAGTGTAAGGGTGCCCATGGGGGAGCTGTGGGAGATCCTGCGGGGAGAAAATCGGGACAGCACTGCCGGGCAGATCATCTGGACCATTCGGATGCCCCGGATAATTGCCGCAGCGGTGCTGGGCGGTGCGCTGGCAGTGGCAGGATTCCTGCTTCAGACGTTCTTTTCCAATCCCATTGCGGGGCCATTTGTGCTGGGCATTTCCTCCGGGGCCAAGCTCACCGTTGCCATCGTCATGGTTGTAAGCCTTCGGGTGGGAGCCAGCCTATCCTCCGGGGCCATGATCCTGTCGGCATTCGTGGGGGCGGGCCTGTCTCTGGGGATGATCCTGCTGATCTCCGGGCGTGTGGACCGGATGAGCGTGCTGGTGGTCTGCGGCGTCATGATCGGCTATATTTGCTCGGCTATTACAGATTTCATGGTGACCTTTGCGGAGGACTCCAATATTGTAAACCTCCATAACTGGTCCCGTGGCAGCTTTTCCGGCACCAGCTGGGAAAATATCAGAACCATGGTGCCGGTGGTGTTGATTGCGATACTTTTGAGCTTCCTGCTGTCCAAGCCCATGGGAGCATTCCAGATGGGGGAGAAATATGCGCTGAGCCTTGGAGTCAATCTCCGGCGGCTTCGGCTGGCGCTGATCCTGCTGTCCAGCGTGCTGGCGGCCACAGTGACCGCCTTTGCGGGGCCAATCTCCTTTTTAGGAATTGCGGCGCCCCATCTTATGCGGCAGCTGCTAAAGACCGCAAAGCCGATTTTGATGATTCCGGCCTGCTTTTTGGGCGGTGCGGCGTTCTGCCTGCTCTGCGATCTTCTGGCACGGACTATGTTTTCCCCCACAGAACTGAGCATCAGCACGGTAACTGCGGTATTTGGAGCCCCGGTGGTGATCTTTATGATGCTGCACCGGCAAAAGGAGCGCTTTTCATGAATCAGGAACCAATCAAATTAGAGACCCGGCAGCTGTGTGTGGGCTATCGCAGGAAGGTTGTTGTGTCCGGTGTGGAATTCTGCGTCCGTTCAGGTGAGATCCTTGCGTTGGTGGGACCCAATGGCGCGGGAAAATCCACCTTGATGAAGAGCATTGCCGGACAGCTTGCTTTGCAGGGTGGGACGGTACTGCTGTCAGGAAAGGATATGGTACAGCAGAGCCCCGATGAGACGGCCAGAGAGCTGTCCCTGCTGCTCACCGGGCAGACGATACCGGAGCTCATGACCTGCCGAGAGGTGGTGGCCGCCGGACGCTATCCCTATACGGGAAGGCTGGGCATTCTTTCTCAGGAGGACTGGGAGCGGGTGGGTGCGGCCATGGAGCGGCTCCATGCAGAGACACTGGCGGAACGCCCCTTTGATGCCGTCAGCGATGGACAGCGGCAGCGGGTTCTGCTGGCAAGAGCGTTGTGTCAGGAGCCAAAGGTGCTGATTCTGGACGAACCAACTGCCTATCTGGATATTCGATATCAGCTGGAGCTGGTGGAGGCACTGAGGTCGCTGGCTCGGGAGGAAGATCTGGCAGTGGTGGTCAGTCTTCACGAACTGGAGCTGGTGCGCCGCTGCGCGGACCGGGTGCTCTGCCTGAAAAATGGCCGGGTGGATCGCATGGATGATACCGGCACGATTTTTTCCGGGAACTATCTGGAAACGCTCTTTGATCTGCCGGCGGGCAGCCTGCATACACAGAAGGAACCTGCCTTCCGGCACTATGTTCAGGCCGGGGGAAAGCAGCTTCGCTGCGGCTATACCACCGGCACCTGTGCTGCGCTGGCGGCACAGGGGGCGGCCATCCGCCTGCTCACAGGCCGGTGGCCGGAGACGGTACGGCTGACCACGCCAAAGGGACTGCCGGTGGAAGTGGCGCTGGAGCAGTGCCGGACGGAGAAAGGCGGAGCGGTCTGCGGCGTGCGGAAGGACGCCGGGGATGATGTGGATGCCACCGCAGGCATGCTCATTGAAGCGGAGGTGCGGTATTGCGGGCAGAGCGGAATTACCATTCAGGGCGGAGAAGGCATAGGACGGGTCACAAAGCCCGGGCTGGATCAGCCGGTGGGAGCGGCGGCCATCAATTCGGTGCCCCGGAGCATGATTGCAGAAGCGGTCAAATCGGTCTGCACGGCGGCGGAATACACCGGAGGGCTTACGGTTATCATCTCGGCACCGGAGGGAGCAGAGGTAGCCGCAAAGACATTTAATGGAGATCTGGGGATACAGAGCGGCATTTCTATTCTGGGAACCTCCGGCATTGTGGAGCCCATGAGCCAGCAGGCACTCATTGACACCATTGCGCTGGAACTGCGGCAGCGGTATGCGGAGGGAAAGCACCGGGTGATTCTGACCCCAGGAAATTACGGAATGGATTTTTTGCAGGAACAGGGCCTTGACCAGCTGGGGGCTCCGGTGGTGAAATGCTCGAACTTTATTGGAGATGCGCTGGATGTCGTTTCCAATTTGGGCTATCAGCAAGTCCTGCTGGTGGGGCATATCGGAAAACTCGTGAAGGTGGCCGGAGGCATCATGAATACCCACTCCAGAGTGGCGGACTGCCGCCGGGAGCTGATGGCGGTGCACTGTGCGCTGGCGGGAGGAAGCACGGAATTATGCCGGGCACTGATGGACTGCGCCACCACCGATGCCTGCATTGCACTGCTGAAAAAGGAGCATCTGGCGGAGCCGGTGATGCAGAGCTTGATGAACGCCATAGACAGGCAGCTAAAGCGCCGGGTCGGCGGAGACTGCCGGATCGGAGCCATTGTATTCTCCAAGGAATATGGATTGCTGGGCAGTACCCCGGAGGCGGAGGCACTTCAATGCGCATGGAGGCGGGAAATGGAGGAACAGCCGTGATACACTTTATAGGAGCAGGGCCCGGTGCGCCGGATCTTATCACCCTGCGAGGGGCAGAGCTGCTCCGACAGGCGGATGTGGTGATCTATGCGGGCAGTCTGGTGAATCCGGTACTGCTGGGGTTGTGCCGAGAGGACTGCAAGGTATACAACAGTGCCCAGATGACGCTGGAACAGGTCTTTACGGTCTGCAAGGAGGCGGAGCGGAATGGGAAAACCACCGCTCGGCTCCACACCGGAGATCCCAGCATCTACGGGGCCATTCGGGAGCAGATGGATCTGTTGGAGGCTGCGGGGATCCCCTTTGATGTGACCCCCGGCGTATCCAGCTTCTGCGGGGCTGCCGCTGCGATCCCGGCGGAATACACCCTGCCGGGAATCAGCCAGACAGTGATCCTCACCCGTATGGAAGGCCGGACGCCGGTACCGCAGGGAGAGGGAATCGCAGACCTTGCCCGCCACGGAGCGGCAATGGTGATTTTCCTGTCTGCGGGTATGCTGCCCAGCCTTCAGGAGCAGCTGCTCAAGGGTGCTTACACCCCGGAGACTCCGGCGGCACTGGTCTATAAGGCCACATGGCCCGAGGAAAAGGTGGTGCATACCCCCTTGGGCGGGCTGGCGGAGGCCGGAGCGGCCCATGGGATCTCCAAAACAGCGCTGGTGCTGGTGGGAGATTTTTTGGGAAGCAGCTATGACCGCAGTCGGCTCTATGATCCCGCCTTTTCTACGGAGTTCCGGGAGGCAACCAGATGAATATTCAGCTCATTTCCTTTACGGACCGGGGCGAAGGGCTGGCAAACCGTCTGGCGGAAGGGCTTGCGGGAGAGGCCATGCGCTGCGGACGGCCTCTGTCGCTGGATGCATGGACGAGGCAGAGCTTTTTGCATGCAGATGGGCTGATCTTTGTGGGGGCGGCGGGGATTGCGGTCCGTGCCATTGCGCCCTATGTAAAGTCGAAAACACAGGATTCCGCTGTGGTGGTGGTGGACGAAACCGGACGGTTTTCCATTTCCCTGCTCAGCGGCCATTTGGGCGGTGCGAATGCACTGGCACAGCAGGTGGCCAGACTGTGCGGCGCAACCCCTGTGATCACCACTGCCACAGACCAAAACGGCGTATTTGCGGTGGACAGCTGGGCCAAGATTCAGGGCTGCATGGTGCAAAATCCCCATAGGATCAAGCATATTTCTGCCCGGCTACTGTCCGGCGGGAACATTCGGGTGTGCAGCCCGTGGCCCATTGAGGGAATGCCGCCTCATGGCGTACAGCTGGCGCAGAATGAGGCGTCTGATGTGCTGCTGACCATAAACCGGACAGAAGAGGACGTACTGAAAATCGTTCCAAGGATCGCCGTTCTGGGGGTCGGCTGCAAGCGGAATACCAGTCAGGCGGCCATTGAGAAGGCATTTCAGGCCATATGTGCCGAGGTAAACCTGGATGAAGCAGCGGTTGGGCTGGTGTGCAGCATTGACCGGAAAGCGGAGGAACCGGGGCTGCTGGAATTTTGTAAGGCCCATGGACTGCCCTTTGAGACCTACACGGCGGAGCAGCTGTGGCAGGCAGAAGGAAGCTTCTGTTCTTCGGCATTTGTACGGGAAACCACCGGTGTGGACAATGTGTGCGAGCGTAGCGCGGTGCTGGGCAGCGGCGGTACATTGTATGTGAAAAAGCATGCGGGCAGCGGCGTGACCATGGCGGTGGCGCTGCGGCCCTTTCATCCGGATTGGAGGTGGCAGTATGAATAAACTCTTTTTGGTAGGCTTGGGCCCCGGCGATCCCCGGGGAATGACGGAGGGGGCCAGGGCGGCGCTGGAACAGGCAGAGGTGCTCTGCGGCTATACGGTGTATCTGGATCTGGTGAAGGAACAGTTCCCGGAGAAGGAGACCTATACCACCCCCATGACCCGGGAGCTGGAACGCTGCCAGTGGGCTGTGAATCGGGCGGCACAGGGGAAAATCGTGGCCATGCTCTGCTCTGGTGATGCGGGAGTTTACGGCATGGCCGGGCCGGTGCTGGAACTGGCGGAGGGAAAAAATGTGGAAATCGAAGTGGTGCCCGGGGTGACTGCGGCCATCAGCGGCGCTGCGGTTCTGGGGGCGCCCCTGATGCATGATTTTTGCGTGATCTCCCTATCTGATTTGCTGACCCCATGGGAGACCATTGCACGGCGGCTTCGCTGTGCGGCGGCAGGGGATTTTTCCATAGTGCTCTATAATCCACGATCCAAAAAGCGCCCGGAGCATCTCCGGCGGGCCTGCCAGATCCTATTGGAAGAAAAAAGCCCGGATACCGTTTGCGGCTGGGTGCGGAACATCGGAAGAGCCGGGCAGACCCATGGAATTGTGACGCTGGGAGAGCTGGGCAGAATGGAGCTGGATATGTTTACAACGGTGTTCATTGGCGCATCGTCCACGAAAGTGATAGATGGCCGCATGGTAACACCTCGGGGGTACCGGACATGAAGCTGCTGATTTTTGGCGGAACCACAGAGGGGCGGATACTGGCGAAAACGCTGACAGAACAGGGAAATCAGGTGACGGTCAGTGTGGCAACCCACTTGGGTGCCGAAGAACTGGAAGGTATTCCCTGCGAGATATGGGAAGGGCGGCTGGACGAGACGGCCATGGCGGAGCACATTCGGGGCTTTCAGCTGGTCATCGATGCCACCCATCCCTACGCAGAGGAGGTATCCCGGCACATCAGGGCTGCCTGTGGCGAGACGGGCGTTCCCCTACGCCGGGTACTGCGGGCCGAGTCCCGGGAGGAGGGCTGCACCCGGGTGGACAGCTGTAAGGCTGCGGCGGAGTATCTCCGGCATCGGCCCGGCAATGTGCTGGTGGCAACGGGGTCAAAGGCCCTGCGGGACTATGCAGTCTTATCTCCCCAGCGGCTGTATCCACGGGTGCTGCCTACCCGTGAGGCATTGGAGCTCTGCGAGGAGATGGGAATCCCCCACCGCAATATTCTTGCGCTGCAGGGTCCGTTTTCCCTGAAAATGAACATTGCCATGCTGGAGCAATACAGGATCTCCTATCTGGTTACCAAGGATGGCGGAAAGGCCGGGGGCTTTGATGAAAAGCGGCAGGCGGCAGAGGAAACCGGCGCACAGCTGATTTTGGTGGGAAGACCGCCGGATCAGGGGATATCCATGGAGCAGCTGCTTCGGGAATTGGAGGGACAGCTATGAAATGCATACTCGTTGGCATGGGCTGCGGCCCGGATCATTTCACAGCAGAGGCCAGCGGGGCACTCAGCGAGGCACAGCTGGTGATCGGCGCCGGACGGCTGCTGGAACAGCTGCCAGATACCGGGGCAGAGCGAATCGCGGAATATCGTCCTCGGGAGATCGCAGAGCTGCTGCGCGCACACCCGGTGGATATCGCCTGCGTGGTTTATTCCGGTGACAGCGGATTCTATTCCGGTGCGGCGGGGCTGCTGCCGCTTCTGGAAGGTATGGAGGTGCAGGTGCTGCCCGGGATCTCCAGCGTGCAGACCTTGGCATCGGAGCTGGGAGAGCGATGGCAGGACTGGAACCTCTGCTCAGCCCATGGGGTTTCATGTGATCCGGTGCAGGCAGTCATGCAGGGGAAAAAGACATTTTTTCTGACCTCCGGCGGGGATACGCCCGGAAAGCTCTGCACGACATTGACAGAAGCGGGACTGGGAGAACTGAACGTTTTGGTGGGCGAAAATCTGGGAAGTGCCCAGACGCATATCTGGCGGGGCACGGCGCAGGATTGTGCCCGAAGGAGCTTTGCCCCCCTGAATGTGATGCTGACCGAGGCTGCACCCCGATACGTCCGGCGCACGCCGGGAATCCCGGATGACGAGTTCCTGCGGGAAAGGGTGCCCATGACCAAGCAGGAGGTGCGGGCGGCGGTGCTGGCAAAGCTGGGCGTCATGCCCACCGATGTATGCTGGGATATCGGAGCGGGTACCGGAAGCGTCAGTGTGGAGCTGGCCCAATGGGCAAAAAGCGTCTGGGCTGTAGAGCGGAAGCAGGATGCGGCAGAGCTGATTCGGAAAAACCGGGAGAGGTTCTGCGCATGGAACCTCCATGTGGTGGAGGGAGCGGCTCCGGATGTGCTGGAGGAACTGCCAAAGCCGGATGCGGTCTTCGTGGGCGGCAGCGGAGGAAAAATGGAGGATATTTTGGATGCTGTATTCCGAAAGAATCCGCAGGCACGGATCTGCGTCAGCGCCATTGCGCTGGAAACCGTCCAGCGGGCCGTTTCCGGGCTGGAGCGGCTGGGCTATGTGCCGGAGGTGACGCAGATATCCGTCAGCCGCACGAAAACTGCCGGTGGTCTGCATCTTCTGATGGCGCAGAATCCGGTATTCCTTATTACGGGGGCGCAGACATGAAGCGCATTATGATCGCCGCCATGAGCAGTGGCAGTGGAAAAACCATCATGACCTGCGGCCTTTTGCGGGCGTTTTCCCGGCTGGGCCTGACAGTGGAGGGATTTAAGTGCGGCCCGGATTACATTGATCCCATGTTTCATCGGCGTGTATTGGGGGTGCCCAGCAGGAATCTGGACCTCTATTTACAGGGAGAGGCCGGAGTGAAACGAACCATGGAAAAGCAGAGTGCCCAGCTTGCGATCTTGGAGGGGGCCATGGGCTTCTATGACGGTCTTGGAGGCACCACAGAGGCCAGCGCATGGGAGGTGGCGGATACGCTGCACATTCCGGCGGTGCTGGTGGTGCGTCCCGGGGGCAGCAGTGTCACACTGGCGGCCCAGATCCGTGGAATGATGGAATTCCGCAGTCCCAGCCATATTGCGGGCCTCCTATTGACGGACTGCAAGCCTATGCTGTTTACCCATCTGCGTCCGATTTTGGAGCGGGAAACCGGGCTCCCGGTGTTCGGGTATCTGCCGCCCATGGAGGAGGCGCACATTCCATCCCGGCATTTGGGACTGGTAACGGCGGAAGAGATCCAAAACCTCTCGGCGAGATTTGATGCCATTGCGGCGGAGCTGGAGACCCATGTGGAGCTGCCAAAGCTGCTGGAGCTGGCGGCGGAGGCTCCATGCCCGGAGCCGATGAGAAAGCAGGAAAAAACGCCGGTACGATGTCGAATTGCAGTAGCCATGGATGCAGCGTTTTCCTTTTATTATCAGGACAATCTGGATGCGCTGGAGCGCACCGGAGCGGAGCTCTGTTATTTCAGTCCTCTGAGGGACAAGGCCCTTCCGAACGTAGACGGACTTTATTTGGGCGGCGGTTACCCAGAGCTGCATCTCCCACAGCTGGCGAAAAATGAGCTCCTTCGAGGGGAAATTCGGCGCAGCATCCGATCCGGTATGCCTACGGTGGCAGAATGCGGCGGCTTCCTCTATCTGCAAAAGGCCCTGATGGACGCCCATGGGACACTCTGGCCCATGGTGGGGACGCTGCCCGGAACCGGCTACGGAACGGAGCGGCTTCAGCGGTTTGGCTATTTGACCCTGAGCGGGGAACAGGATTCCCTGCTGCTGCGGGCCGGGGAACAGGTGCATGCCCACGAGTTCCACTATTGGGACTGCACGGACTGCGGAAGTGACCTGATCGCAGGAAAAACAGGAGGCCGAACATGGCGGTGCGGCTTTGCCGGGAAACGGCTCTATGCGGCGTTTCCGCATGTTCACTGGGAGGGAGCACTCCCCATGGCGGAACGCTTTGTACAGGCTGCCGCCGAATATCGAGAGGAGAGGCAGCATGGAGCTTGAGAAGATCATTGCCGGGATCTCCGGTGTTTCGGCAGAAAGCCGGGAGGCCGCTCGACGGCACTGGAATACGCTGGCCAAGCCTCTGGGCAGCCTGGGGGTGCTGGAAGAGGATGTTGCAAAGCTTGCGGCGCTGACCGGACGCAAAAATATGACGCTGAAGCAGCGGACACTGCTGGTTTTTTGCGGGGATAACGGTGTGGTATCACAGGGAGTCAGCCAGTCGGATGCCTCTGTGACTACGGCGGTGGCATCGGCTCTGGGCCGGGGAGACAGTACGGTGAACTATATGGCAGAAGCTGCGGGCTGCAATGTACTTCCGGTGGACGTTGGGATGATGGCACCGACGCCTCCCGGCGTACTGAACCGAAAAATCAGCCATGGCACCGGGGATATTACCCGGAAGCCGGCTATGACCCGGGAGGAATGCCTTGCAGCCGTGGAGGTCGGGGTCAAACTGGTGGAGGAGCAGGCAAGGAACGGCACGGATATACTGCTGCTGGGGGAAATGGGCATTGGAAATACCACTACCTCTGCGGCGGTGGCAAGCGTTTTGCTGGGGTGTCCGCCGGAACAGCTTGCCGGAAGGGGGGCCGGACTGTCAGATGCGGGATTGCAGCGGAAGCTCCGTGCGGTCAGACAGGCCATCACAGTCCATGGGCCTGACCTGGAGGACCCCATAGACGTTCTTGCAAAGGTAGGCGGACTGGATCTGGCGGCGCTGTGCGGGGCAGCCTTAGGCGGCGCAAAATATCGCATTCCGGTGTTGCTGGATGGGGTGATCACCAATACTGCGGCGCTGTGCGCGGCCAGGCTCTGTCCGGCGGTGAAGGATGCGCTGATTGCCTCCCATGTATCCGAGGAGCCTGCGGCAGGCCGGCTGCTGGACGCCATGGGGCTGCGGCCCTGCATTTCCGCAGGGCTCCATCTGGGAGAGGGCAGCGGTGCGGTACTGGCACTGCCCCTGCTGGATCAGGCACTGGCGGTCTACAACAGCGGACATACGTTTGACGTGCTGGGAATTGCGGCCTATACGGAGATGTGAGGTAGAGAAGGATGTTTACATTGATTATCGGCGGCAGCGCCAGTGGGAAAAGTGAATATGCAGAGCAGCAGGTGCTGACGCTTCCCGGTCAGCGTGTCTATATCGCAACGCTGGAGCCATGGGATGACGAGTGCCGGAAGCGCATTCGGAAGCATCAAAATGCCCGGGCCCAGCGGGGCTTTATGACACTGGAATGCTATCGGGGCCTTTCCCGGCTGACGGTCCCGGGCGGTTCCAATGTCCTGCTGGATGGATTGGGTAATCTGGTGGCAGGGGAGCTGTACAGCCCGCAGGGCCGGGGGACTGCGGAGATCCTTGCGGGAACCGAACACCTGCTGGAGCAGTGTCGCCATCTTACCATGGTGGCCGATGAGGTGTTCTCCGGCGGCAGGGATTACGAGGGCGACACCCTGCGGTATCTGCGGGAAATGGGTGCGCTCCACTGCGCACTGGCCCGGCGGGCAGATCGAGTTATCGAGGTGGTCTGCGGGATTCCGAATATTCTGAAGGAGGCGGCTCCATGACGCTGCTTGAAACCGTTGCGGTGGCATTTTCCATGTTTTCTGCCATCCCCATGCCTCAGTTCCTGTGGAATGAGAAGAATATGCGCTATGCCCTGTGTGCGTTCCCTCTGATTGGCGGGGTGATCGGCGGCATTTGCTGGGGGGCGTGGAGCATTTGCGGCCTGCTGGGGCTGCCCACCCTGCTGCGGGGGGCGATTCTGACTCTGATCCCGGTGCTGATTACCGGGGGCATTCATTTGGACGGCTACAGCGACACCTGGGATGCGCTGGCCAGCCATGCATCTCAGGAGAAAAAGCAGGAGATTTTGAAGGACCCCCATGTGGGCTCGTTTGCGGTGATCCGGCTTTGCGGATACTTTGTCATGAACCTGACTCTGTGGACGGCTCTGAAGACGTTTCCATGGGCGGCGGTGCTGCTGAGCTTTTGCATGAGCCGCACCCTGTCGGGCTTGGCGGTGGCGTCATTTCCACTGGCCAAACATACGGGCCTTGCCCATACCTTTGCCCAGGCGGCAGACAAAAAGCGGGGCAGAACCGTTCTGATCATTTTGGATGTGCTGTTGTGCGCAGGTATGTGCCTGTGCGGATATGAGGGCATTTTGATGGCGGCAGCGGCGCATGCCGTATTCGCTAATTACTACCGGACGAGCCAAAAGCAGTTCGGCGGGCTGTCCGGGGATCTGGCGGGCTGGTTCCTTCAGACAGCGGAGCTCTGGATGCTGCTGGTGCTGGTGATCCTACAATATGTGGAGGTGCTGATATGATCTTTGTAACAGGCCCGCTGTTTGCGGGAAAAGAGAAGGCCATTTGCAGGCATCTGGGCTGGAACAGGGCGGATTTTGCTGCCTGCGGCCTGCGGGATGTGCAGGAGCTGGCGGCGAATTGCGAGGATCTTTCGGCGCTGGCAGATGAACTGTCGAAAAAGACCGTGGTCATTGCCACGGAGGTGGGCGGCGGCATCGTGCCCATTGACGCAGAGCAGCGCTATCACCGGGAGCAGGCGGGACGCCTTGCCTGCCTGCTTGCCCAGCGGGCGGATACGGTGGTTCGGGTTTGCTGCGGGATTCCACAGGTGCTTAAGGGGAAACTGCCATGAGATTGGAGCTGATCCGACATGGGGAAACTGTGCTGCAAAAGGAGCACCGCTATCAGGGGGTGACCGATGCCCCCCTGAGCCCTCCGGGCCGGGATGCTCTGCATCCGGCAGGTGCACTGCCGGAGCGGGTCGTTGTAACGCCGCTGCGGAGAACCAGAGAGACGGCAGAGCTTCTGTTTCCCGGGGTGCCTCAGATGGTGATCCCGGGACTTCGGGAGATGAACTTTGGCCGTTTTGAGGGGAAAAACTATCTGGAAATGGAGAATGACCCGGACTATCGGACGTGGGTGGACGGCATGTGTCTGGGGCGCTGTCCCGGAGGCGAGTCCAAGGCGGAGTATGTCCGGCGGGTCACAAGGGCCTTTGCGGCGCTGCTGGATCAGGCGCTGGAGCAGTGGTGGAAGGACTGTGTGATCGTTGCCCATGGGGGCACCCAGATGGCGGTGCTGGAGCGGTTTGCGGTGGAAAAAAAGGACTATTACAGCTGGCAGCTGCCCTGCGGGCATGGATATCGGCTGGATACCGCCCGATGGCAAACGGAGCGGAAGCTTGAGGTGCTGGGGCAGACGGACTATACGGAGGGAACAACATGAAAATCGTATACGGGGCAATTCTGAGCTTCCTGCTGGATTTGCTGCTGGGAGACCCCCTGTGGATGCCCCATCCAGTGGTGCTGATGGGAAAATGCATTACCCGACTGGAAAAGCGCCTCCGGAGAACACTGCCGGACACGGAACAGGGACTCCTATGGGGCGGAAGGATTCTGGCCTTCTGCCTGCCGGTGGGGACGCTGCTGGCCTCCGGCGGGGCCATTTGGCTGCTGGGGAAGATCCATCCGGTGCTGGGTTTCCTACTGGGCGTGTTCTGGGGCTGGCAGGCCCTTGCCATGCGGGATCTCAAAAAGGAGAGTAAAAACGTCTATCGGAAGCTCACCGAAGACACCCTCGAAAATGCACGGCTGGCGGTGTCCAGAATCGTAGGCCGGGACACCCAAAGTCTCAGCATGGAGGGGGTCACCAAGGCGGCGGTGGAGACCGTGGCAGAAAACTTTTCAGATGGTGTGGTGGCACCCATGCTCTATCTGCTGGTGGGCGGTGCGCCGCTGGCCCTCTGCTATAAAGCGGTCAACACCATGGACAGCATGGTTGGATATAAAAATGAGAAGTATCTCTACTTTGGCAGGGCGGCGGCCAAGCTGGATGATGCGGCCAACTATCTGCCGTCCCGGCTTTCGGCCCTGTTGCTGATTGCGGCATCCTTTTTCTGCCGGGAAAACATAAAAAATGCATGGAAGATCTGGCGGAGAGACCGGAGAAACCATGCCAGCCCCAATTCCGCTCAGACTGAGGCGGTGATGGCTGGGGCGCTGATGGTGCAGTTGGCAGGGCCTGCATGGTATTTTGGGCAGTACTATGATAAGCCCACCATTGGCGATTCCCTGAGACCGGTGGAGCCCGGGGATATTCTGCGGGCCAACCGGATGCTCTACTGGGGCGGCTTCTTGAGCCTGATCCTGCTCTGCGGCATTCGGGCGCTGATCTGCATATTACTGTAACGGGAGGAACGACCATGGAATGGGGTCACGGTGGCGATGTAAAGGGCTATGCGCTGCAATATGGACGAAAACCGCTGGATTTTTCCGCCAATGTCAGCCCCTTTGGCGTGCCGGAGGGGGTAAAGCAGGCGGTGATGGATTCTCTTGCATGGGGGGCAGAATACCCTGACCCACTGTGTCGGGAGCTGCGGCAGGCGCTGGGAGAACATCTGGGGCTTCCGGCAGACTGGATCTTATGTGGCAACGGGGCCTCTGACCTGCTGTTTCGGCTGGCTGGGGCGGTAAAGCCCAAAAGGGCACTGCTGACCGCACCGGCCTTTTCGGAGTATGAGGGAGCGCTGCAGCCCCACCAGTGCCAATTGAACCGATTCCCGCTCAGGGCAGAAAACGGATTTTGCCTGACGGAGGAGTTTCTGGGCTGGATCACACCGGGAACGGATCTCATTTTCCTGTGCCAGCCCAACAATCCAACGGGAAGAACCACGGACCGGGCGCTGCTGCTGCGCATTTTGCGGCGGTGCCGGGAAACTAAAACGATTCTTGCGCTGGATGAATGCTTTCTGGACTTTGTGGATATGCCGGAGATGCTGACCATGCAGGGCGAACTGGCGGGAAATCCATTGGTGATCTTCCGGGCGTTTACGAAGTTTTATGGTATGGCGGGGCTGCGGCTGGGCTATTGCCTCTGTGGGGATCGGCTGCTTCTGGAAAAAATGAGCCAATCGGGGCCGCCATGGGCAGTGTCTTCGGTGGCTCAGGCGGCGGGGATTGCGGCCCTGAAGGAGACGGAGTACGGGGCGCGGCTGCGCAGCCTCATTGGAGCCCAGCGCCCAATCCTGACAGCGGGGCTGAAGGAATGCGGCTGCCGGGTGATTCCCGGGGCGGCCAACTATCTGCTGTTTTACTATCCGGACGAACAGCTTGGGGAAAAGATGAAGCAAAAGGGCGTGATGCTCCGGGACTGCCGGAACTATCACGGACTGGAGCCGGGCTGGTATCGGGTGGCGGTACGAACGGAAAAAGAAAATTTGCGGCTCCTTGCGGTGCTGAAAGAGGTGACCGGAAGATGAAACGGAATATCATGATTCAGGGTACCATGTCCGGGGCGGGGAAGAGCCTGCTGGTGACGGCACTGTGCCGGATCTTTCATCAGGACGGCTGGTCCGTGGCTCCCTTTAAGAGCCAGAATATGGCCCTCAACAGCTTTGTGACGGCGGATGGCAGGGAGATGGGCCGGGCCCAGGTGCTTCAGGCACAGGCCGCAGGGAAGGCGCCGGATGTCCGTATGAATCCCATTCTGCTCAAGCCCTCCAGCGATGTGGGCAGTCAGGTGATCGTAAACGGTGAGGTGCAGGGTGACTATCGGGCACGGGACTATTTCAAGATGAAACGACAGCTGATCCCGGATATTATGTCTGCCTACCACAGTCTGGAACGTGAGAATGATATCATCGTGATCGAAGGTGCGGGCAGTCCTGCGGAGATCAATCTGAAGGCCGATGATATCGTCAACATGGGCCTTGCAAAGCTGGTAGATGCGCCGGTGCTGCTGGTGGGGGACATTGACCCCGGTGGGGTATTTGCCCAGCTCTATGGGACTGTGGCGCTGCTGGAGCCGGAGGAACGCAGACGTATTGCGGGCACCATCATCAATAAATTCCGGGGGGATGTTTCGCTGCTTCAGCCGGGGCTCACCATGCTGGAAGAGCTGACCGGGGTGCCGGTGCTGGGGGTGGTGCCCTATACCCGGGTGGAGCTGGATGATGAGGATTCCCAGGCACCGCGGCTGCAAAAGACATCGGGCTCCGGCAGCATCGACATTGCGGTGATCCGCCTGCCGCATATTTCCAATTTTACAGATTTTGCCCCCTTGGAGCTGCATCCGGAGCTCAGTGTCCGCTATGTGGCACGGGAAAAGGAGCTGGGCCATCCGGATCTTGTGATTTTGCCCGGAACCAAAAACACTATGGAAGACCTTCTGTGGATGCGGGAAAACG